>OMCC01000009.1_pt1 | contig 111213 bp, 95 predicted proteins | sample 1674161 | NCBI WGS metagenome assembly OMCC01 (sample SAMEA103958149, study PRJEB25191) | human gut metagenome | biome: human-associated habitat [ENVO:00009003]; feature: intestine environment [ENVO:2100002]; material: feces | place: Germany | collected 2013/2015 | reverse complement strand
AGAAGTGGGTGGGGGAATTATGTGCCTTTATCTAAGCTTAAATGAAAGAGCCGTGTTAATTTGCAATAATTACAAAAATGCAGCAGGAGAAAAAGAGAACTTTAAAAAGGAGGTGCGGGAGAGAAGAAATAAAGGCCTCGGGCTTTTTAAAAAACGTTTCGGCGTTTAAGTGAAAAGACTTCGACGAATCAGGTAAAACGTCGAAGTCTTTTTGGACAGTCCTTTCAGGCCTGTTTTTGTTGTTTTTCCTCCTCCGGACTGATGGAACGGATGAATCGTGCGGGTACGCCGGCAACGATGGCATTGGCCGGTACGTCCTTGGTAACCACGGATCCGGCCGCAATGATGGAATTGTCGCCGATGGTGACTCCCTGCAGGATGGTTGAATTGGAACCGATCCATACGTTACGTCCCACAACGATGGGGGCGGGAAGCATGGATTGCCGTTCTTCGGGGGCAAAACCATGGTTCAGCGTGGCAAATACAACATTGTGTCCTACCAGGCAATTGTCGCCCAATGTGATACCACCCTGATCCTGAAAGTGACAGCAGGCGTTGATAAATACGTTTTTTCCTACGGTGATGTTTTTCCCGAAATCTGTGTAGAACGGAGGAAACACCCGGAAAGAGGGATCAACCGGTTTTCCGAACAGGCGGGCAAACAAGTCTCTGACCTCGGGCATGGAATGGTATGCACCGTTGAGTTCAAATGTGATGCGGCGTGCCTCGTCGCTGGCCCGGTTCATGAATTCATAGATCTCCGGTGTATTCAGAGGCTTACGCTCTTTTACATGCTGAAGAAAAGCTTCCAGTTCCATAGACTTACAGATTTTTTATTTGATGTTTTTCCCCATTTCATACGCTTTCTGAAGAGCTGCATTTCCTTTGATTTCACCTGCATGCCAGACTCCTCCGCAAAAGACCGTTCCACGGACTACTGGATTCTCCAGACAGTCGAGGAATCCGCTGAAGCTGGTTACAATGCGGTCCATAATTTTTTCATCGTCTTCTGCAGCCGTGGCAATGAAATAGAATTCCTTGTTTTTCATTTCCGTGTAAGGACCACAGCACCGGTCGATAAGCGTTTTCATCTGGGCACTCATGGAATAGAAATAAACCGGAGTTCCCATGACGATGACTTCTGCTTCCAGCATTTTCCGGATGACTTCTGCTGCATCATCATTTTGCGGGCAGGGTTTCTTCTGGCTGCTGCATACATCGCATCCTATGCAGGGATGAATTACTTTGTCGCGCAGGAAAATTTTTTCTACCTGATGGCCGGCATCAATGGCGCCCTGCATAAATTCGTCACAAAGTGAGTCGGAGTTGCCTTTACGGCGGGGGCTGGATGAGAGAATCAATACTTTTTTTGTCATATTCAGTGTGTATCAAGATTATTGTTTAATGTACTTACAAAGTTAGTGACTTTTTGCGGTTGGACGCGTAGACAGATTACGGATTCTATGACCACAATTACTGCTTTCTCTAAAAGCAGTCACTCCGGATGATACGGGAAATATCATCCGGAGTGAAAGGAAAAGTCTGCTGTATCCCGCCGGTCAGGAACGGAAATGGTTCAGTGCTTTTTCCACAATGTGGTGCATGTCATAATATTTATACTCGGCAAGGCGCCCTCCGAAGATGACATTTTTTTCTTCGTCGGCCAGTGCCTTGTATTTCTGGTAAAGCGCATTGTTCCGCTCGTCGTTGACGGGGTAATAAGGTTCGCTGCCTTCCTGCCATTCTGAACTGTATTCACGCGAAATGACAGTCCTGGGACAATTGTCCACTTCAGCACCGAACATTTCGAAATGCTTGTGTTCGATCACCCGGGTGTAAGGCACTTCACGTTCTGTATAGTTGACTACGGCATTTCCCTGATAATTGCTGCAATCCTTGACTTCTGTTTCAAAATGAACGGTCCGGTATTCCAGTTTTCCGAAGCGGTACTGATAGAATTCGTCGATGGCACCGGTGAAAACAATTTGTTCTGCCTGTGCGGTCAATTCATCCCGATGTGCAAAGAAATCGCATTCCAGCCGGGTTTCAACACCGTCCAGCAGTCGCTCGATCAGTACATTGTATCCGCCGACAGGAATACCCTGATATTTATCATTGAAATAGTTGTTGTCGAACACCAGGCGGACAGGCAGACGTTTGATGATGAATGCCGGAAGTTCCGTACATTTTCGTCCCCATTGTTTTTCGGTGTATCCCTTGATCAGTGTCTCGTAGATATCTTTTCCAATGAGAAGCTGGGCCTGTTCTTCCAGATTGCGCGGCTCGGAGATACCTTGTGCTTTCATGCGGGCAATGGCTTCAGCCTTCTGTTCGTTCAGCTTGGCAACTGCTTCTGCCGGGGTTGTTACTCCCCACATCTGGTAGAATGTATTCATGTTGAACGGAAGGTTATAAAGTTTTCCCTTATAATTGGCCACGGGAGAGTTGGTGTATCGGTTGAACTCCACAATGGAATTGACGAAATCCCACACTTCCTTGTTGGAGGTATGGAAGATGTGTGCTCCGTACTTATGTACATTGATGCCTTCAATCTTTTCGCAATAGATGTTTCCTCCTAAATGCGGACGGCGGTCAATGACCAGACATTTCTTTCCCTGTTGTCTGGCTTTGTAGGCAAAGACTGCTCCGAATAGTCCTGCGCCTACGATCAGATAATCGTAATGTTTCATATCGGTTTGTTGTGATCCTATACGTTTGGAGTTTTCAATGAAGTAAAACTAACACTTATTTTTCAGAGAAACAAATATCCATTCTTTTTTAATTGACTATCTTTGCATACCTTATTTAAATATAAGTATCAGTATGAACAGGAAAATTCTTAAACCCATTAAAATTTCAGCGATTGCGGTGGGGGCGCTGATCGTTGTGTTTCTGGCGGTAGTTACCATTGCCGTTAACTTCGTATTTACCCCTTCGAGGCTGACTCCTGTAGTTTTGCGGGTGGCCAATCAGTCCATGAATGCCAGGCTGGATATGGAAAGTGTGGAACTGACTTTCTTCTCTACTTTCCCGCGTTTCGGCCTGAAACTTACGGACGGATCACTGGTTTCGAAAGCCATTCGGGATACGTTGTGGGAGCGTACGGACTCTCTGGTATCGTTCAAGAAGTGTGTGGTTGTCATTAACCCGATAGACTATCTGAAAGATAAGAAGATCAGTTTGTATTATCTGGGCCTGGAAGATGCATCGGTATATGTTTTTAAAAATAAGGAAGGTGTTGCCAACTGGGATATCGTAGCTGCAGATACGACAGCCGTAGAAGATACGGCCGGGCAGGAACGTCCGGATATCAGTGAGATTAATATCAACCGGGTTGCGTTCAAGCGGGCAAATGTGGTGTTTGATGATCGGGACACCCGGCTGTATGCACGTGTAACGGATGCTGACCTGAACCTGAAAGCTTCGCTTCGGAAAGGACATTCTGATCTGGCTCTGGACTTTAAGAACCGGAATATAATATTCTGGCAGGATGGCCGGTTGCTCTTGCGCCGTATGGCAACGGAACTGAAAACCAATCTTGATCTGAACAGGCAGACCCGTACGCTGACTTTGAAGGATACGCGGCTTTCTGTTAACGGAGTGGCGCTGGATGTGGACGGAACGATTCGCCGGGATACGGTCAATCATGCGGCAGCAGTAGATTTGACCTATGGATTGCATGCTCCGTCGTTGGAGACTGTTCTTCGGATGATTCCGAGAAGTATTATGAAAGATACCAAGGTTGCTGCAAAAGGTGAGGTGAAGGTTGCCGGCACATTGAAGGGTTTGTACGGAAAACAGCAGATGCCCGAAATAACCTTGAAAGTACAGGTAAACGATGCTTCGGCCAAATATGAAGGACTGCCATATGGTATCGACCTGCTTTCGGCAGATTTTGCTGGTTTTATTGACCTGATGAAAAAGAAACCATCCTATGCAGATCTCAAGATTTTCCGTTTTCAGGGAGCGCATACCGATATTCTGGCTGATGCAAAAATAGAGGATTTGCTGGGAGATCCTGATATTACTTTCAATACGAAGTCTTCGATAGACCTGACTTCCCTGTCGCAGGCATTTCCTTTACAGCCGGGAGTAACGTTAGGCGGAAAGGTGGATGCGGATCTGAATCTGCGGTGCCGGTTGTCTGCCCTTCAGAAGCAGGATCTGGGCCGTCTGAAACTGAAAGGAAAGCTGGATATGAAGCAGATGGTGCTGAAAGATACGACGCATAACTTCTCGTTTACCGGAGATGCATCCCTGGCTTTCATCGGTAATGAGGTGCTGGGGGCGAAGATGGAGATCAATAAGATTGCTCTGACTTCCAACCAGATTAACTCGAAAATCGATAAACTGACTGCACGTATCAAGTCGACCAATCCGCAGGATACAACCCGCATTGTCGACATGGAGTGCAAACTGGAACTGGAACAGCTGAAAGGAGAGATGACAGATTCTTTGGGAGTTTTCTGCCGTAAGACGAATGCTACCATACGCATTCAGCCGGGCAAAGTGAATCCGGCCATGCCGAAAGTGGCATTGAGCATGAAGGCTGATACACTTTTCTGCCGGATGGGAGCCATGCGGATGGGGATGGATAAAGGAGGATTTGCCATTACGGCTGAAAAAGTCCGTGATTCGGTGTGGGATCCCAAAGGTATTATCGGTTTTAACCGCCTGCGTGTGAAGACCCCCGAATTTGCATTGCCGATCATTTTCCGAAAGACTCAGGTCACAGTGGGCAACCGTTCGATCAAGCTGAAGAATGCAACCATGCGAATCGGCCGTTCCAACCTGACAGCTTCAGGAGCCGTCTATAACCTCTATGAGGCCATGAAGAAGCATACCTTATTGCGGGCTAATCTGTCGATTAACTCACGAAATCTGGATTGCAACCAGCTGATCAACTCACTGAATTTCCCGGAAGACTCACTGGCTGTAGAGACGGATACGACAGATACGGCACCTTTGGAACTGTTTGTCATTCCGAAGAATATAGACTTCGAACTGCAGACCAACTTGAAACGGGTGAAATATGGAAAGATGGTGTTTGAAAATGTACACGGAGCCGTTGATGTCCGTAATCAGGCTGTACACCTCAAGAAACTGACTATGCGGGGACTGGATGCAGACATTGACGCGACGCTGGTTTACCGGGCACGCCGGAAGTCAAGAGGATATGCCGGTTTTGACTTTAAGCTTCATAAGATCAATATTGGTAAGCTGGTGGATTTTATTCCGTCACTGGACACGATTGTGCCCATGCTTCGTTCTTTCCAGGGAATGGTTAATTTTGAAGCTGCAGCTGAAACTGCCCTGGATTCCAACCTGAATGTCCGTATACCGACTTTGCGCTCGGCTGTTCATATCAAGGGTGACAGCCTGGTACTGATGGATGGTGAAACCTTTGCGGAAATCTCGAAGATGCTTCGCTTCAAGAACAAGGAACGCAATGTGTTCGACAGTATTTCAGTGAACTTGACCGTGGATGATGGAAAGGTAACGGTCTATCCTTTCTTGCTGCAGATTGACCGTTATCAGGCTGCGGTAGGCGGTACGCAGGGACTGGATATGAATTTTGATTATCATATCTCTATTCTGAAATGGCCGATCCCCTTGCTCAAGATCGGTGTTAACGTGACTGGTAATGCCGCTGACCTTGACCATGTCAAGATCAAGCTGGGCAAGGCGAAGTATAAAGATGCTGTAACTCCAGTGGAGATCCGCAGAATCGACAGTACCCGAATCAATATGGGTGAGCGGATCGTCAATGATTTTCAGAAAGTAATGATCCGAGGTAATCGGAAGATGCCGGCACTGGCAGAATAAAAAAAATAAACCGGACAATAAAGTCCGGTTTATTTTTTTCAGATAATCTGTTTATTTCTTACTATACTTTTGCAACAAGTCTTCTGCAACCTTGTCGCCGAGTTCCTTGGCTTTCTCCAGGTTGGCCATGCCTTCCTTGTTCTTTTTCTGCTGGATTTGCGTGTATCCCAGCATCCGGTAAGCTCCTGCATTCTTCGGATCGAGGTTCAAGACCTTCTGAAGAGCGGTTACAGCCTCATCAAGCTGATTGACGCGCAGGTGAATACCTCCTTTTTCAAGCCAGTATTCTACATTCTGAGGTTCCAGTTCCACCGCCTTGTTGATATCGTTGATGGCTTGCTGGTACATGCGGCACTGCATCTCTGCATGAACACGCGTCAGATAGAATTCAGCACCAACCTGTCCCAAGACTGCATCATAAATGTCATTGTAGTCTTTTACGGCTTCCCGATGCATACCGGCTTCGGAGCGGAAGCGGGCACGTTCGTACAAGTAGGGAACCGCATCCTTTCCGTAAGGTTCATTAAATTTGGAGACTGCGCTGTCCATTAGAGCAATGATCTCTTTGATATCAGCTTTTGCCAGTTCCTTGGCCTTGGCTTCAGAGTAAAAGCTGGAAGCAGATGCCATATTTGTTTTGTTGACTGCTTCATAACTTGTAACAGCTTCCGGGTATTTCTTCATGGCGAAATAAATGTCTCCCTGCAGCTGGAGGTAAAGTCCTTCGGGAGCCAGTGCTACAGCTTCATTGATTTCCTTCAGGGCCTTGTCGAAATTCCAGTCACTGTACGGCTGTTTCTCGCCCAGGCTGAGGTTGTAGTCGTACAGCAATTTAGCCGCGTTGTAGTGAGCTTCCTCTTTCTTGGTTGCCACATTGAACATTTCCTTCAGATCCTTTTCGGCATCTGCACCACGGCCTTCCTGAGACAGGTAGAAAGAAGCCCGGCGGAGGTAGCCTTCCATATTGTTCGGATAGCGGGAAATGAAATCGTTCAGCAGTTCCAGATAGTCTTCTCCATTGAGCTGGGATGAACTGATGTACAGGTAAACCAATGCCTGTGACTCGTCTTCCGGAAGTCCTTTTTTGATTCCGATAGAATTCAAAGCCATGTCAGTTCCGGAAAGTGCACTGATGGACAGGCCTTTTACGAAGCTGATACCGATGGCATAGCTTTCAGGACTGTCTGCTTCCGTATTCTTCTGAAGCATACCGATCACCTGACCTTCAGCGTTCATGATCGGACAGCTGACGGTTTTCTCTGTCGTCTTCATGTTCAGGGTATAATAAAGCGACTCGTTGCTGATCGTGTCTACTTTGGTGATTGTACCCGTTTGTCCTTCAACAGATTTCTGCGTGGAATAGGGAAGGAGATAGATCTGCTCTCCCGTTTTTCCTCCTTGTACTGCGGGATCAAGCGTGGCTGATTTTTTGTTTACTCCCGTTTTGAATTTGATTACATCGTACAAATCATTGGCACCCATGATGTATCTTACAGGAAGCTCTTTTCCGTCAGCCGTTACGATCACCGCATGGTCTGCTCCCTTGAACAGGGAATAGTCGGATACAGCCGTTCCTTCTTCATCGATATAGAAACCGTTTCCTGTGTTCAGGATCTTGTTGTCTTTATTGTATGTAATGACGGAGAACACGGCTTTCTTCGCTTGGTTAGCCCATTTGGGAAGGGTTTGTGCCGTTCCCGTGCAGAAAGCCAGACCGCAGGTTAGCAATAAAATAATTTTTTTCATGTTCAGTTCTATACAAATAAGGTTAGATTATTCTTCCGGGGCGAAGCCGCGTTGCTTGACAGCTTCATAGATCAGAATACCTGCTGCCACTGAAACATTGAGAGACTCGATGCTTCCGAAAAGGGGGATTTTGATCCATTCGTCACACAAGGCCAGGTGCTCATAAGGTACGCCTGTATCTTCGGCTCCCATAATGATGCAGGTCGGTCCCTGATAATCGGCTTTGGTGTAATCATAGTCTCCTTTCTCGGTAGCAGCTACGATTTTGAATCCGCTTTCTTTCAGGAACCTGATAGTGTTTGTCAGGTTGTTCTCCCGGCAGACGGGAAGGGTGTGCAAGGCTCCGGCCGAAGTCTTGATGGCGTCTGCATTTACACTGACGCTGTTCTTCGACGGAATGATGATGGCATCTACTCCTGCACATTCACACGTACGGGCAATTGCTCCGAAGTTTCGTACATCTGTCACACCGTCAAGCATGATGAGCAGCGGGTTCTTTCCCTGTTCGAACAGGAATGGAACGATGTCTTCTGTCCGCTGATAGGTGATGGGCGAAATAAAGGCAATGACTCCCTGGTGATTCTTCTTGGTAATCCGGTTGATGCGTTCCACCGGAACACGCTGTACCGGGATGAATGTATCCTTCAGTACGGCAAAGAGTTCTTTCGACAAATCACTCTGGATGTCCTTCTTCACCAATACTTTGTCAATCTCCTTTCCGGCCTGTATGGCTTCGATGACGGCTCTTACGCCGAATATCATTTCGTTCTTTTCAATCATATTAAGTTATTTATCTGTTTGGGTTATTGTTCAGTCCCAAAAGAGCCCGGGCATTGTTCAGGGCTGCTTCGGTCATGGTGCTTCCGCTTAGCATGTTAGCTATTTCTCTGACACGTTCTTCATCCGTCAGTCTGCAGATATGACTGTTGGTTCCGCTTTCCGTATCTTCTTTGTATACCTTGTAATGGGCACAGCCGCGTGCTGCAATCTGTGGAAGATGCGTAATGCTGATTACCTGCCGGTTCTGGCGTCCCATGTCCTGCATGATAAGAGCCATTTTCTCGGCAATGGATCCGGATACACCGGTGTCTATCTCGTCGAAGATGATGGTCGGCAGTTTTACCGCTCCAGCTATCATGGCTTTCAGGGAAAGCATGACGCGGGCAATCTCACCGCCGGAAGCTATGGATGCCACGTTCTGAAGCGTTCCGTTCTTGTTGGCAGAAAAAAGGAACACTACGCTGTCCATGCCTTTCGCATCGGGTTCCTTGCGCCGGGTCAGCTCCACGGCAAACCGGACATTCGGCATGCCGAGCGGAATGAGGAGTGACTGCATCTTTTCTTCGATGTGGCGGGCTGAACGGGTGCGGAGTCCGGTCAGTATATCTGCCTGCTCCATTACCTTATTATATAAGGATTCTTTTTGCCGGTTCAGTTCGGCAATATGGTCATCGAACGATGTAATGGCGTTCAGCTGTTCCCGATAGCGGTCTGTCAGCGCAATCAGTTCTTCAACCGTGTCTACGCGATGTTTCTGTTGCAGGGAATAGATGAGATTCAGCCTTTCATTGACATAGTCAAGCCGGGAAGGATTGAATTCCACTTCTTCCTGTGCATTGGCAACTTCGAGGGAGATATCCTTCAGTTCAATGTAGCAGCTGTTCAGCCGTTCTGTCCATTCCTGTGCAGGCGAGTACACCTTCGAAATGTTCTGCAACGTCTGCATACATTCCTTGATGAGCGGAAGACTTCCGCGTTCATCGTCGTTGATGGTCTGCTCTGCTTTGTAAAGCCCTGACTTGATGTCTTCCGAATGGCTGAGGGTCTCTGCTTCCTGTTCCAGCGAAGCCTGTTCACCTTCTTTCAGGTCGGCTTCTTCAAGCTGCTCCAGCTGGAAACGGATATAGTCTTCATCCTGCCGGCTCTTTTCGGCTTGTGCGATAAAGTCTTCGAGATCCCGGCACACCTTCCGGTAGTCCTGGAAAGTCTTCTGATAAGCACTGAGCTGAGCGTCGTCTTGTGCAAGAATATCCAGAATGTTCATCTGAAAACCTTCCTTGTTGAGCAGGAGATTCTGATGCTGGCTGTGCACGTCGATGAGCTTTTCTCCCAACAGTTTCATCTGCGCCAGCGAAGCCGGTGTGTCGTTAATGAAGGCGCGGCTCTTTCCATTGGCAGAAACTTCTCTTCGCAGAATACATTCTTCCGGATCGTATTCGATGTCGTTTTCCAGAAAGAACTCTTCCATACCGTAAGAAGCAATGCGGAACCGGGCTTCGACAATGCATTTCGAAGCTCCGTTCTTGATGGCTTTTACGTCAGCTCTTTGTCCCAGCAACAGGCCGATAGCACCCAGGATGATGGATTTTCCCGCACCGGTTTCACCGGTTATCACGGAGAAACCGGACGTGAAACTGATGTCCAGCTTGTCGATCAGTGCATAGTTTTGAATGTAAATGGACTGTAACATGATGAATGGTTCAGCTATTCCCGGCTGTTCAGAGCAGGGTTACAAGTTTGTCTATAATGTCTTCGGCCACTTCCTTTTTGCTCTTCAGCGGGTAAGTGCTGGCATTCTGGCGGTCGATGATCGTTATTTTGTTGGTATCACACCGGAATCCTGCTCCTTTGTCGTTCAGGGAATTCAGAACGATGAAGTCAAGATTCTTGCGGGCCAGTTTATCCTGGGCATGGGCTACTTCGTCGTTGGTCTCAAGTGCAAAGCCTACCAGACGCTGGTTTTCACGTTTGGACTTGCCCAGTGCAGCCGCAATGTCGTGAGTCGGTTTCAGCCGCAGCACCAGATCTTCCTTTTCACGTTTGATCTTGTGGTCGGCCGTACATTCAGGCGTAAAGTCAGCCACGGCAGCACAAAGGATTCCTGCATCGGCATCTGCATAGGCTGCAGTTGCTGCCTGATACATTTCCTCAGCGCTTTCCACATTGATGCGGTGTATGTTCGGGTGGTGAACCTGAAGGCTGACCGGTCCGCTGACGAGAGTGACTTCTGCACCCCGTTCGGCGCAGACTTCTGCCAATGCATATCCCATCTTTCCGGAAGAATAGTTGCCGATGAAACGTACCGGATCGATTTTTTCGTATGTCGGGCCGGCTGTGATCATAACCTTGCGTCCTTTCAGGTCTTCCTTGCCTGCAAAGAATCTTTCAAGAACTTCAATGATTTTTTCCGGTTCTTCCATTCGTCCTTTTCCTACGAGATGACTGGCCAGTTCCCCGGCAGCCGGTTCGATGATGTGGTTCCCGTAAGAGCGGAGAATATCAAGATTATGCTGGGTTGACGGATGGGCAAACATGTCCAGATCCATAGCCGGAGCGATGAATACCGGAGCTTTCATTGAAAGATATGTGGTGACAAGCATGTTGTCGGCAATGCCGTGAGCCATCTTTCCGATGGTGGAAGCTGTGGCAGGTGCTATGACCATGGCATCGGCCCACAGGCCCAGATCGACATGGCTGTGCCAGGTTCCGTCCCGTTGTGAAAAGAACTCACTGATGACGGGCTTGCTTGTCAGGGCCGACAGCGTGATAGGAGTAATGAATTCCTTGCCTGCCGGAGTGATGACGATCTGCACTTCCGCTCCCTTTTTGATCAGTCCCCGGGTAAGCACGGCAGCCTTGTAGGCTGCAATACTTCCGGTGATACCTAAGACGATTTTCTTTCCTTTCATCATAATTATTTCAGCAGTCCGCTTTCACGCAGTCTGATTTTGGTTAGTACGTTCTTGGTGTTCAGGGTGAAGTCACCGTTCAGGACCCATCCGTAATAGCCCGGATCGCGTTGCAGAACTTCAGAAACAGGCATTCCTTTGTATTTGCCGAAGTTGAACACTTCCACACCTTTGTCGTCGTAGACGATACGTCCTGCAAAGTCAACGTTCTTGTTGTAGCTTGAATACTCAGACAGGAAGTTGATGTCGTTTTCCAATACATCCGGATAATGGTCCAGCTGGGCTTTCAGCACTTCATAGGTTGCCCGCGTGTCGGCTTCCGCAGTATGTGCGTCCTCCAGGTTCTTGCCGCAATAAAACTTGTAGGCAGCCGAAAGGGTACGCTGTTCCAGTTTGTGGTAGATGACTTGCACGTCAATGAATTTCCGGCGTGTCAGATCGATGTCGATGCCTGCGCGCAGGAATTCTTCCACCAGAACCGGAACGTCGAAGCGGTTGGAATTGAATCCGGCGATGTCTGCACCTTCCAGGTCGCGTGCAATGTCCTTGGCTACTTCCTTGAATGTCGGACAGTCGGCCACGTCTGCATCATAAATTCCATGAATTGCAGATGAAGCTTCGGGAATATGCATGCCTGGATTGATGCGCATGGTCTTGCTTTCCTCGTTGCCGTTTGGATAAACCTTCAGGTAGCAGATTTCGACGATGCGGTCTGTATTGATGTTCGTTCCGGTGGTTTCCAGGTCGAAGAAAACCAGCGGGTTCTTCAGATTGAGTTTCATAATCAGTGACGTTTCAATGTTTGTTTTCTGTGTTTAGTCGTTCAGCATCATCGGCATCAGCAACATGAGCAGGTCTTCGTTTTCTTCCTGTTCTTCGGGCACGACAACACCGGCGCGTGACGGGTCTGCCAGTTCGATGATGACATTCTGTGAAGCGATGTTGTTCAGAATGTCAATCAGGAATGACGACTTGAATCCGATGCTCATGGCATTTCCGTCGTACTGGCAGATCAGGCTTTCTTCGGCAGATGTGGAGAAGTCGATATCCTGTGCCGAGATCTTCATCATGTTTTCCGACAGACTCAGCTTGATCAGGCTGCTGGCTTGTGATGAGAAGACAGAAACACGGCGCAGGGCACTGATGAAGCTTGCGCGGTCGATGATGGCTTTATGCGGATTGTTTTGCGGAATCACAGAATTGTAGTTCGGGTATCTTCCTTCGATCAGGCGGCACACCATCCGGTAGTTTTCCAGCGTGAAAGTAGCGTTGCGGTCGTCGAAACCGATCTGCACATCGCCTTGTTCCTTGGGAAGAAGGTTCTTCAGCAGGTTGGCAGGTTTCTTCGGGAGAATGAACGCAGCCTTTTCTTCTCCGTGAGCAGCATAGGTCTTGTTGCGTACCAGCTTATGTCCGTCCGAAGCCACCAGGGTGATGTCCTCGGTTGTAATGTCAAAGTAAATACCGTTCATGACGGGGCGGAGTTCATCGTCTGCCGTAGCAAAGAGGCTTCTGTTGATGCCTGTTGTCAGGATGTCTGCTCCCATGACTACCTGTACGGCGCCTTCGTTGAGCTCGGGAGCCTGCGGGTATTCGTCTGCGCTTTGTCCCATCAGACTGTATTTACCGTTCTGATACTGTACGGTAATTTCCAGATTGCTGGAGTTGATCTGAAAGCTCAGCGGCTGTTCCGGGATTTCCTTCAGTGCTTCGAGCAGTGTCTTCGACGATACGGCGAAGCGTCCGTCTTCTTCGTAGTCGCTTACTTCGATGGAAGTGGAGAGGGTTGTTTCATTGTCAGAAGCGGTCATCGACAAGGTTCCGTCCTGCAGTTCGATCAGGAAACAGTCCAGAATCGGCAGGGAGTTTTTAGAGTTGATGACACGGCTGATAGCCTGTAAGTGGCTGAATAAAGCGGTACTTGAAACAATAAACTTCATGTTTTTATTTGTTTTAAATTTCTATGTTCTTTTCGTTCACAGGTTGCTGTTTAAGGGCTTTTGACTGGCCCTATTTAACTGCCAAAGTTACGAAAAGATTGCGTATGCATCACAAAAAAACGGTCGAAAAATTAGTTTACTTCTTGAGAAAAGCGTAATTTCGTAACCAAATTTAAACGTAGAATTATGGAATTAGCAGGAAAAGTAATTGCGGTTCTCGAACCGAGGGGCGGTGTCTCCAAGAACGGGAACGAATGGAAAGTGCAGGAGTATGTCATCGAAACCCATGACCAGTATCCGCGCAGAATGTGTTTTGACGTTTTCGGTGCAGACAAGATACAGCAGTTTAATATTCAGGTGGGCGAAGAACTGAATGTATTCTTCGATATTGATGCCCGTGAATGGCAGGGACGCTGGTTCAACAGTATCCGTGCATGGAAGGTAGAGCGTGTGAATGCTGATGCACAGCAGATGCCTCCGATGGATGCACCTTTCCCGCCGCTGAATGCCGCTCCGGCAGCTCCGGTGGACTTCTCGTCTTCAGACGAAAAGGACGATCTGCCTTTCTGATCAGACTGTCGTAACGTGTTTGTATTCAAGGCAGACAGAAGATAAAAAAAGACTTCGGCGTTTTCATCAAAACGCCGAAGTCTTTTTGTTTAAACGCCGAAACGTTTTTTAAAAAGCCCGAAGCCTTCCGGAAACCGGCCGTGACAGCCGGATATCTTTTTGCCGGAAAGTTGGCTTTCTGTATCAATCGACCGCGCGATTCCGGTGTGTCTTTATGAGGCTTAAAAAAGAGACAGGAGGAAAACTGGTCTGGCTTTCTTCCTGTCTGTTTGATGGAATTTATGAGTTCATGCTCATCAGAAATTCTTCGTTGTCTTTTGTCTTTTCCAGCCGGTCCTTGACAAAGTCCATAGCTTCTATCGGGTTCATGTCCGACAGATACTTTCTCAGGATCCACATGCGGTCGAGCGTAGTCTTGTCGAGCAGTAGGTCGTCGCGTCTTGTGCTGGAAGCAACGATGTTTACAGCCGGGAAGATACGCTTGTTGCTCAGGTTCCGGTCGAGCTGGAGCTCCATGTTACCTGTACCCTTGAACTCTTCGAAGATTACTTCGTCCATCTTCGAACCGGTATCGATCAGGGCGGTAGCGATAATGGTCAGTGAACCTCCGCCTTCAATGTTGCGGGCAGCACCGAAGAAGCGTTTGGGTTTGTGCAGTGCATTGGCGTCCACACCACCGGAAAGAACCTTGCCGGAAGCCGGAGATACAGTGTTGTATGCACGGGCCAGACGGGTGATAGAGTCGAGGAAGATGACAACATCGTGTCCGCATTCTACCAGTCTCTTGGCTTTTTCCAATACGATTCCGGCGATCTTCACGTGGCGTTCTGCCGGTTCATCGAAGGTAGAAGCGATGACTTCTGCGTTGACGCTGCGTGCCATGTCGGTTACTTCTTCCGGACGTTCGTCAATGAGCAGCATGATCATGTAGACTTCCGGATGATTGGCTGCAATGGCGTTGGCAATGTCCTTCATCAGGATGGTCTTACCGGTTTTGGGCTGTGCCACGATAAGCGCACGCTGTCCTTTACCGATAGGAGCGAACAGGTCTACGACACGTGCCGAGAGATTGTCGTCGTATCCTTTGCAGAGTTTGAACTTTTCGTCGGGGAAAAGCGGAGTCAGGTGATCAAACGGAACGCGGTCGCGGATGAGGCTCGGGTCGAGTCCGTTGATTTTGGATACTTTCACCAGCGGGAAATATTTTTCTCCTTCCTTGGGCGGGCGGATGGTTCCGTCTACTACGTCACCGGTCTTCAGTCCGAAGAGTTTGATCTGTGACTGTGAAACGTAAATATCATCCGGTGAAGAAAGGTAGTTGTAGTCGGATGAACGGAGGAATCCATATCCGTCAGGCATGATTTCAAGAACGCCTGTACCTTTCAATATATCATCAAATTCATAAGGCTTTTCTGCCGGTTTTTCCGGTTGCTGGGGTGCGGCCTGCTGGCTGGTGGAAGGGTTGTTGGAAGGAGTTGCCGCTGCAGGCTGGTTATTATTGTTGTTTTGCGCCTGGTTCTTGTTGTTGAACCGATTGTTCTGGCGTTGCTGGCGGTTCTGGAATTTATTGTTTTTATTTTCCTTGGCCGGCGCTGCAGGAGCTTCCACTTTGGTTGCTTCAAATTTACCGAGCAGTTCTGACGGCAATTCAAATTTTTCAGAGGGAAGGTCTTCGATAGGAATAAAATCGCTGTTGTTGCTCAGGTCGAGTGCCGGAAGTTCCATGTCATCGTCAGCAACGGGAACCGGAATGCTTTTGGTTTCTTCTTCTGCTTGTGTGGCTTGTGCTTCTTTGATCAGGGTTGATTTGTTTTTGCTTCCCGGTTTTCTGCCGCGTTTTGCTTTGGGCTTTTCTTCCGTGGCCTCTGCCGCCGGAGCCTGGTTTTCTGCTGGACTTTCTGCAGGAGCAGCGGGAGCTGTCTGTGGAAGTTCGTCTTTGAACAATGGGGCAGGAGCGGGTAATGCCGGGGTGTTTGCTTCCAGTTTCTGTGCTTTGTCTTTGGTTGCGGTGTACACCTTATCGCCTTCTTTCTTTACGCTGATGCGTGATCTTTTACGAGGCTGGCCTTCTTTCTTCTCTTCCCCTGATTTAGCCGAGGCTGCTTTCTTTGTGGCACCGACAATGGCCTGTTCGTCCAGGATCCGGTAGACTAAGTCTTCTTTGCGGAGGGATTCGGTTTTAGTCAGACCCAACTCTTTGGCAATCTGTTGCAACTCGGATAAATCCTTGTCATTTAGTTGAATGATATTATACATAAGTATCGTGTAATGAATTTATAGGTAGCCAGCTTACGCGTATCAGCATGACTTGGACATGCTTCACAGGGCTTCTGTGCGGATTTACGCTTCAAAGGCTACTGATTAAAATGATAGTTTTAATTCTTTGTTTGATAAAAATTGTTGGAGTATACAGCATAAATGTGCTTGTGTAAGCGTCGTTATGCTTTTACGAGGACAAATATACGCGTTTTTTGTGAAATAGAATAACTCTTGGCCATTTTTTTTGTACTTCTGTCGTTTGATTGAAAGAAATGTGTTACTTTAGCCGTTGAAAGTTTTATTTATAAATAATAGTTAAAAACATGAAGAAAGTTATTTTTACAGAAAAGGCTCCGGCTGCCATCGGACCTTACAGCCAGGCTATCGAAGCTAACGGAATGGTGTTCCTGTCCGGACAGATCCCTGTAGATCCTGCTACGGGAGAGTTCGTTGAGGGAGGTATTACCGAACAGACAACTCAGGTGTTCGAAAACATCAAGAACGTATTGGCTGAAGCAGGACTGACCACTGCTAATATCGTGAAAACAACTGTTTTCCTGGCTGATATGTCCCTGTTTGCTGAAATGAATGCCGTGTATGCCAAATATTTCGACGGTGAATGCCCGGCTCGTTCTGCAATTGCCGTAAAAGGCCTGCCGAAAGGAGCTCTGGTAGAAATCGAGAGCATTGCGGTAAGATAACAACCGTATTTCTGCCTGTAGTCTTTTCGGCAACGTAACCGGTCGGGGATTGTACGAGAGACTGCAGGCGGATTTTTTTAGGGGTTGAAGAGTTGTTGTTTTGAATTAAGTATATATGAAACTGGACAAGACGCTGTTTAATACAGTGAACAAATGGAAACTGGCAACATGCCTTTTGGCTATTCTGACAGTTCTGGGCTCTTCCTTATATATATATCGGCTGGAGCCGTTTTCTTCGGGGATAGAAATATCCAATGAACTGGGAGGGAATATTTTCCCGGTAACGCTGCTCTCTACGGCAACGACTGATGCTAATCTGATTGTTCCTGCGGATACCAATTATCTGGGCAATCCGAAATCGTGTATTGCCGTTCGCGTGAAGAACGGGCATGCCAACAGTAAGCTTCGTGTGGAAGTGGCCGAAACTCCTTTCTTTGCATATTCGGTATCGGAATTCATTCTTCCGGAGTCGGGAAAGGAATATTGGGTGTTTCCGGACATAATCTGGAACTACGATGCCCTTCGGGAAAACGAACAGGCCGTACCGGTGACGGTTTCAGTGAAAGCCGAACTGAACAGACGTGCCCTGCGGGGAGGAGTACATACATTTTCAGTGCGAAGCATCAATGAATGTTTGTTGGGCTATATTGACAGCCGGATGAAGTTTCACGACACGGGACAGTTTTTTGCAGCTTATGTGAATGAAGACAATCCTCAAATAGACCGTCTTCTTCGTGAAGCGCTTGATTCCCGTATCGTGAACCATTTCTGGGGATATCAGAGCAAGAGTGTCGATCTGGTAGACAAGCAGGTATATGCTTTGTGGTATGTGTTGCAGAAGCGTGGGTTTAAGTACAGTTCCATCAGCAACAGCAGTCTTTCGTCGAACGTTGTCTTTACGCAGCGTGTCCGTACTTTTGATGATGCGCTGCTCTCGGCACAGATCAACTGCGTGGACGGCAGTGTGCTTTTCGCTTCATTGCTGAAAGCCATCAACCTGAATCCGGTATTGGTGCGTGTGCCCGGACATATGTTTGTCGGATATTACACGGATGCATCTCACCGGAATATTCATTTTCTGGAGACGTCTATGATCGGTGATGTCAACCTGGATGACTTCTTCCCGGAAGAGAAACTGGACTCCACTATGATGGGCAAGTCGCAGGAGAGTGTTTCCCGGCTGCTGTTCGAGAAGTCGAAAGAATATGCTACACGCATCTATAAGGAAAATGAGAAACTGATCCATTCGGGTAAGGTGAACTATATGTTTCTGGAAATAGACAAGGTAACCCGTGCTTATGTACAGCCTGTCGGAAAATAATGTTTTATGAAACTGATTTATTTATATCATAGCGGATTTGCCCTGCTGGGTGATGACTTTACACTGATTTTTGACTACTGGAAGGATTCGGAGTCGGATGGAGACGGTATTCTTCATCGGGAACTTCTTCAGCGTCCGGGCCGTATGTATGTGTTTGCGAGTCATGCCCATGCGGATCATTTCAATCCGGAAATCCTTTCCTGGCGCCTTCAGCGTCCGGATATTGTGTATCTGCTTTCGCAGGACATTCAGGCCCTGCATGAAGCGGAACAGGCGGAGGCGGTGTGGCTGAAGCAGGGAGATTCTTATTCGGACGAGCGCTTGTCGGTACATGCCTTTGGCTCGACGGATGTGGGAATCTCTTTTCTGGTGGAAGTGGATGGCCGGAAAATCTTTCATGCCGGCGATCTGAACAACTGGCACTGGATGGATGAATGTGAAGAAGCTGAATGGAAAGGCTATGAGCATGCCTTTCTTCAGGAACTGCAGTTGATCCGGAAGTATACTGAAACTGTGGACGTAGCGATGTTTCCTGTCGATCCGCGTCTGGGAAAAGAATACATGCGGGGGCCGCAACAGTTTGTGGAAATGATAAAAACTTTTATCTTTGTACCGATGCATTTTGATGAGGCTTATGCCAGAGCTGCGGCTTTTCGTCCGTTGGCAGAAGCGGAAGGTGCACGGATGATTGCGCTGGAACGGCGCGGTCAGTGTGAAGAAATTGAATGTGAAACTCTGATTTAAAAAGATTATAGCGATGAATATAAAAGGAAGATTTGACCACTTTAATATCAATGTGACAGACCTGGAACGCAGTATCAAATTTTATGAAACGGCTCTGGGATTGCACGAGTCTCACCGCAAACAGGCGGAAGACGGTTCTTTTGTCCTGGTTTATATGACCGACGGTTGCAGCGGATTTCTGCTGGAGCTGACCTGGCTGCGTGATCATTCCGAACCGTATGAACTGGGTGAAAACGAGAGTCATCTTTGCCTGCGTGTAGACGGTGATTACGAGGAAGTGCGTAAGTTCCACAAGGAAATGGGTTGCGTCTGTTTCGAGAACGAGCAGATGGGACTTTATTTCATCAACGATCCGGATGATTACTGGATTGAAATTCTTCCGGCAAAATAAGTCGGAAAAACTTCTGCGTGAATCATAAAATATTGTTCTGAACATTCAAAATAGATTGCATTATGAAATACATTTCTCCGGGTTCCTGGTTTTCTCTGGAATATCCGAACGACTGGCGTGAGTTTGAAGATGAGGAAGACAGCTTCCTTTTTTATAATCCTGAAAAATGGAATGGAAATTTCCGGATATCCGCTTATCGGGGAAAATCCGCAAAATATGCTCAGGACTGTATGGCGGACGAACTTCAGCAGAATCAGTCTGCCCGGCGTGAGCAGGCAGGTCCCTGGGCATGTGTATATTCGGCAGAAACATTTCAGGAGAACGGTGCCTGGTATACGTCGCATATCTGGCTGACAGGCAAGGGAACAATCTCTGTGGAATGCTCTTTTACGGTACCTAAAGGGGAAAGCCCCCGTATGGCAGAAGACATTATCCGTTCGCTGAAAGTACGTGAGGAAAATGAGCCTTTGTGGAAAGAGGTGATTCCGGTGCGTGCGCTTGAAATCAGTGTGATCAATGAATGTTACGATTGGGCGGTGTCTACGATCAAGAAACAGCTGACTAAAGATTTTACGGCCATGAAGCAGGACGTGGAAAGTATTCAGCGTTTGCTGGACAGCGGCCGTTTCAATAAAGGACAGCGGACTGCCTGGGAAAGTTTTGGTATTGCTTTCGGAACCATCCTGGTCAATGAGATGGATGGAATGGAATGGGTTACGGTCATTGACGGAAAGAAAGAGTATCCGGCATTGCGTTTCGGAGATTCTTCCGTAATGGTTTATCCGCTTTCACTCATCTGGGATTATGTGAAGAACGGAAAACCGTGTGACCTGAAGGCTGAATATGCCCGCATTGAATCGGAAGTAGAAAAAGTGTTGAATGACTGATTCCAGGAAATAGGCCGTTCAGGTATCTGGAAAATACAGGAACGGCAGCATTTACCCTGAATTTTTTGAATAGAATAAATGACGCCTTATTTACAAGTAGAAAAATTAACGAAATCGTTCGGTGATCTGGTTTTGTTTCAACAGATTTCATTCGGTATTGCGGAAGGACAGCGTATCGGACTGATCGCCAAGAATGGTTCCGGCAAGACAACTTTGCTGAATATCCTTTTCGGAAAAGAAGGCTATGACGAAGGAAAGATCACCTTCCGGCGGGATCTGCGGGTAGGTTATCTGGAGCAGAGCCCTGTTTATCCGGGAGAACTGACCGTGCTGGAAGCTTGCTTCTATCACGGTACTCCTGTGGTGCAGCTGATCAAGGAATACGAAAGCTGCATGGAGACTCCGGGACATCCGGGACTGGAAGACTTGCTTGACCGGATGGAACATGAGAAAGCATGGGATTATGAACGCCGGGCCAAGCAGATTCTTTCGCAGCTGAAGATACGTGACTTTAATCAGCAGGTCAAGTATCTCTCGGGGGGACAGTTGAAGCGTGTGGCACTGGCCAATGTCTTGATTACCGAACCTGACCTGTTGATTCTGGATGAGCCGACCAACCATCTGGATCTGGATATGACGGAGTGGCTGGAAGAGTTTCTGAACCATGAGAAGGTCAGTCTGCTGATGGTTACTCACGATCGTTACTTCCTCGACCGTGTCTGCTCTGAAATTATCGAGATCGATAACCGGCAGATCTATTCCTACAAGGGGAATTACAGCTATTATCTGGAAAAGAGGCAGGAACGCATTGATGCAACGAATGCGGAAATTGCCCGGGCCAACAATCTTTACCGGACGGAACTGGAATGGATGCGTCGGATGCCGCAGGCCCGCGGGCATAAAGCCCGTTATCGGGAAGAGGCTTTTTATGACCTGGAGAAGGTGGCAAAGCAGCGGGTTTACGACCAGAACGTCAAGCTGGATGTCAAGGCTTCCTATATCGGTTCAAAGATTTTTGAAGCAGATCATCTTTACAAGAGTTTCGGTGATCTGAAGATCCTGAATGATTTCTCCTACATCTTTTCCCGCTATGAGAAGATGGGTATTGTGGGAAATAACGGAACGGGAAAATCTACGTTCATCAAGATTCTGATGGGCATTGAGAAGCCGGACAGCGGTACGCTTGATATCGGTGAGACGGTACGGTTCGGTTATTATTCGCAGGAAGGACTTCAGTTTGATGAACAGATGAAAGTGATCGATGTGATTACAGATATTGCAGAGGTCATTGAGCTGGGCAACGGCAAGAAGCTGACTGCCTCGCAATTTTTGCAACATTTCCTGTTTACTCCCGAAACACAGCATAACTATGTTTACAAACTGAGTGGCGGGGAACGCCGTCGGTTGTATCTTTGTACGGTGTTGATGCGTAATCCGAATTTCCTGATTCTGGACGAGCCTACCAACGATCTGGACATCGTTACCCTGCAGGTGCTTGAAGAATATCTGCAAAGCTTCAAGGGATGCGTGATTGTGGTGAGCCACGACCGTTATTTCATGGATAAGGTGGTCGACCATTTGCTGGTGTTCCGCGGACAGGGAGATATCCGTGATTTCCCGGGCAACTATTCTGATTATCGGGACTGGAAGCGAGAGAAGGAAGTTCACGAGAAACAGGCAGCCAAGCCTCAGGAAGACAAGACGAAGAAAGTCCGTCTGAACGACAAGCGTAAACTTACCTTCAAGGAAAGAAAGGAAATGGAACAGCTTGAAGCGGACATTGCTTCTCTGGAGACAGAAAAGAAAGAGGTGGAGGACGCTTTGTGCAGCGGGACTCTGGATGTGGAGAAACTGACGGAATACTCCAAACGTCTTCCTCTGATCAATGAAGAGCTGGAAGAGAAAACAATGCGCTGGCTTGAGTTGAGCGAAATTGAAGGATAAAGACAAGAAACTTTTCAGGAAAGGATTTCAGTGGAACGAACGGGTTGATCCGTTCCGGAAGCTGAAATCCTTTTTTCATTTTATTGAAGTGAATGTAAGAACCGGTGCAGGCCGTTTTTTCTTAAGGACAGAATGGAAATGTTAAGGAAAGTGTTTTTAACTGTCTGAATCAGAAAGGAATGAAAAAAATATTGTAACTTTGCGCCCGTTATTTTTCAAGAAATTATCTTATGCGTCGAATCATCTTATCTGCTTTTTTCTTTTTTCTTCCCGGAATGCTGTTTCGGGCAGGCGATCCTTTGCGCGATGCGGAACGCAATGACCTGAAAACTGTTGTGGAAGCTGATGCATCAGTCAGCCTTTACCAGGCAATGGGACTGGAGGGAATGGTGAGTCAGGAAGCTTTCCGGCAGGCTGTGGCCGGATATAAAAAGATCAAGGGCAGGAAACGGGATGTGCTGACGCTTATTGATTTTTCCAAGCCTTCGACCGAGAAACGCCTGTTTGTCTTCGACATGAAAAAGCAAAAGTTACTGTTTGCATCGGTTGTTTCTCACGGAAAGAACAGTGGAGAAAACTATGCGACTTCCTTTTCCAATGAATATGGCTCTTATAAGAGTTCTCTGGGCTTTTATCTGACCGGAACTACTTATCAGGGAAAAAACGGTTATTCTCTTATCCTGGATGGACTGGAGAAAGGTGTCAATGACAAAGCCCGGGAGCGGGCCATCGTGATGCATGGAGCAGCGTATGCCGATCCTGCTGTTGCCAGTAGGGGCGGAAGACTGGGACGGAGTTTCGGTTGTCCGGCTGTTCCCCAGAAGCTTTCCCGTCCCATTATTGATGCCATCAAGGGAGGAAGTGTGATGTTCATCTATGCAGGAACTCCGGATTATCTGGCACAGAGTTCTATTTTGAACGACAACGGTTTGATGTAAACCGATAATAAACGAATCCGGCCAGATCGGCCAGTGCCCAGCCGATGGGGATGGACCACCAGATGCCTTTTACTCCGATTGCCGGAATGGCTGCCAGAATGTAGGCCAGTGCTACGCGCGTTCCCAGTGAGAATATGGTCAGAACCACCGACATCCCCGGCATGCGTACAGCCCGGTAATATCCGTACAGAAGGAACAGATAGCCGATTCCCAGATAGAAACTTCCTTCAATATACAGGTAGTCCATGCCGATGCGGATAATCTCTTCTTCCTGAGCCGAAACAAAAAGCTGCATCAGAGGGCGGGCAGCTCCTGTGATAAGAACAGAAAGCAGCAGGCAGAAGATGGTGGTGACAAGAACGGCACTGCGGATTCCTTTCCGGATACGTTCGGTTTTCCCGGCTCCGAAATTCTGCGCAATAAAGGTAGAAAAAGCATTTCCGAAATCCTGTACGGGCATATAAGCAAACGAATCTATTTTAACGGCAGTGGCAAAGGCAGCCATTACTCCTGTACCAAAACTGTTGACAAGTCCCTGTACCATCAGAATTCCCAGGTTCATGATGGACTGCTGGATGCAGGTCAGTGAAGAGAACGACAGAATCTCACGCAGGCTTTTCCGGTCGTAATGCAAATCTGATCTTTGCAGGCGGAAAAGCGGGAAATGGTGTAGGGTATAAAAGCAAAGCCCGATGGCTGCAACGTACTGTGAAGCGACGGTAGCTACGGCAGCCCCCGTTACTCCCCATTGAAATCCCAGAATAAAAAGGAAGTCCAGTCCGATATTGAGTACCACGGAAACAGCCAGAAAGAGCAGGGGAATCACAGAGTTTCCTACGGCTCTCAGCAGGTAGGCATAGTAATTGTAGAGGAAGGTTCCGGGTAATCCCAGGAATATGACAATCAGATAATCATACATGACTTCTTCCAGTTCAGGTGGAGTCTGTAAGAGTCGGATGATAGGATGGATGCCCAGTATCACCAGGATATTGATCAATAAGGTAATTCCTCCAATCAGCAAAAGGGAAGTCAGCAGGCTTTGTTTGATTCCTGCATAGTTTTTGCCGCCAAACTGCAGGGAGACAACCGCCCCGCTTCCCATACACAGGCCGATAAAGATGGAGGTAAGGAAGACCATGAGGGTATAGGCTGAGCCGACTGCGGCAAGAGCCTGGGCTCCCAGGAAGCGTCCGACAATCAGGGTATCTGCAATGTTATAGCATTGCTGGAGCAGATTGCCGAGCATGAGCGGAAAGGCAAAGCGGAGCATACTTCCGGTGATGCTGCCGCTGGTCAGGGAATGAGAGGATGGATGAAAGTTCATGAAGGCAGGTTATTTTGTGGTAAAATAATGGTAAACTTGCTGCCTTTCCCCGGTTGCGACTGTACCTGGATGCGTCCGTTATGAAGGGTGATGATCTGTTTGCAGAGACTGAGACCGATGCCCGATCCGGAGGGCTTGGTGGTGAAGAAGGGTACAAAGATCCGTTCGGTTACTTCAGGAAGCATTCCTTCTCCATTATCGGAAACAACCAGCGATATGCCTTCTCTGACGGGCTGGGCACTGATCTCCACGCTTGCGTCCGGCGTATGGATGCAGGCTTCGGAAGCATTCTTCAGCAGGTTGATGAAGATTTGTTCCATCTGAGTCCGGTCGGCCAGGAAGGTGAGACCGGAAGGTGCTGTGAAGTGAAAGAGGGGAGAAGGGTAGAGCCGTCGCAGGTCGTCGAAGAAGGCCTGAACCGAGATCTGTTCCCTGACGGGAGGAGCAATCCGTGTCAGTTTGCGATAGTTTTCCACGAATTCCAGCAGTCCCTTGCTGCGGCGGTGGATGACTTCCAGTCCTTTCTGTATATGCGTTCGGGTACGTTCGTCGTGTGGATTCTCCCGGCTTCTCTCGCTCAAAGTCTCAGCCAGTGAGATGATGGGGGTGATGGAATTCATAATCTCGTGGGTCAGTACCCGGATCAGTTTCTGCCAGGCTTCCATTTCCGTATGTTCCAGGGCTGAATGGATATTCTTCAGGCTGATGATCCACCGTTCTCTTCCTTGCAGGTGGATGACGGAAGAGGCAATGGCCAGATCCATCGGAAGATCCTGAATGGTCAGGTGTGCCACCTGTTGTTTTTTTCTCAATGCTTCCAGCACCTGTCCGGGAAGTTGTTTATGTTCTCCCAGCAGGGGACGGGCGGCCTTGTTCGTCCACTCTGCACGTCCCTGATGATCCGTCACGATGACAGCCGTGTCTACTTTGTCCAGCAGGTTCTCGTAATATTGAAGTTTCACTTCCTCATCCAGCATGCGGTTGCGGATTCCTTTCAACACTTCCGACAGATCATTGGCCAGTTCCTGCATAGCCCGGTCGCTGAAAGACGGGGAGGCTGTCTGGCTGAAATCGTTCCGTTTCATGCATTCCACGATACGCTGTATCATGGAAGTCTGCCGCATCTGAATGCGATAGAGGCTGAAGCTGGTACCCACCGTCAGCAGAACGGCGGTAATGCTGCAGAACCACATTTCGTGAAGGAAGGCCAGCAGGGCACATGCCGTCAGCAGAACAATACCGGCAATGTGCGTTGTCAGGCAGAAAAGGTAGCGTTTCATAATCCCAGTTTTTCCAGTTTCCTATAAAGTGTATAACGTGTGATTCCCAGAAGTTCGGCCGCACGGCTCATGTTTCCTCCGCTTGCCCGGAGTGCCCTTTCCACTGTACGGCGTTCCACTTTTTCCAGATTCAGTTCTTCATCCTCGTCTTCCTTACGGCTTTTGTCCGTGGCAGGGAAGAAAAAATCATCCGGACGAAGCTGGTTGTTTTCACTCAGAATGACAGCCCGTTCCAGTGTATGTTGCAGTTCGCGGACATTTCCCGGCCAGGAGTAGCGCATAAGTTTAGCTTTGGCTTCACGGGTCAGCCCCCGTATCTCTTTCTTGTATTTCCGGTTATATCCGTTCAGGAAATGTTCGGCCAGCAGGAGGATATCCTCTCCGCGTTCACGCAACGGAGGAATATGCAGCTCGATGGTATTGATGCGGTAAAGCAAATCCTGCCGGAATTTTCCTTCCTCTACCAGTTCTCTCAGGTTTGCATTGGTGGCACAGATCAACCGGACATTGATATCTATGGGACTGACTGCGCCCAGACGGGTGATGCACCGCTTCTCGATAGCTGTCAGAAGCTTGGCTTGCATGGCCAGTGGCAGGTTGCCGATCTCGTCCAGGAAAAGTGTTCCTCCCGAAGCCACTTCCATTCGTCCGGGCTTGGCCTTGCGGGCATCCGTGAAAGCACCTTTCTCATAACCGAAGAGCTCACTCTCAAACAACTGTTCGGGTATACTTCCCAGGTCAATGGTGATGAAGGCATCTCCTGACCGGGGCGAAAAGTGTTTCAGCAGGCGGGCAACCAGATCTTTCCCCGTTCCGTTTTCTCCCAGGATCAGAATGTTGGCGTCGGTGTCCGACAATTTATAGATGGTTTCCTTGACTTTCGACATAACCGGTGAGTTACCGATCAGTTCGGGGATGGTCTCATCGCCTTTCAGGGCACTCACCTGTTCCTGCAGACGTCCGACTTCCTTGCGGGACAGACTCAGCTGAACGGCCGAAGAAAGTGTTGCCAGCAATTTTTCCTTTTCCCAGGGTTTGGAAATAAAATCAGTCGCTCCTGCCTTGATGGCTCTGACGGCTTTGTCCGTATCTGAATACGCCGTCATGAAGATGACTACAACCTGCGGATCCAGATGCTGGATCTGTTCCAGGCAATCAAATCCCTCTTGTCCGCTGATGGCATCGCGCCGGAAATTCATATCCAGCAGAACAACATCGGGATGAAAGGTCGTCATGAAATGTTCGATGCGGGAGGGCTGTGTGGTTACTTTAATTTTTTCTACATAAGGTTCCAGCAGCAGGTTGAGCGCAAAGAGCACGTCCTCGTTGTCGTCAATAATCAGTATTTTTCCTTTTTGTTCCATGTGTTGTAGGTTTTCCTTCGCAAAGTTACATTTTATTTTCATGTGCTGTATGTGCGTATTCGCACCAAATTTGTGCGTATCCGCACACCTTTTTGAAAGCGTATTTTATGGAACTTCCTGTATTTTAGTTAATTATCGTTGTGGCACGGTTTTCGCAGTTCTATTTTATGAAAATGTATGTAAAAGTATACTGTATGAAGAATTATTGGATCGTTTTACTGATTTGTTGCCCGCTTGTACTGATGGGGCAGGAACGGCAGGTGCTGACCTTGCAGGAATCCATCCGGATTGCACAGGAACATTCACCTGAAGCACAGGCAGCCCGTCATACCTATCGGGCAGCTTATTGGAGCTACCGTTCGTTTCGTGCCAATTATCTTCCTTCGGTGAACCTGAGTTCTTCTCCTTATCTTAACCGGCAGATCAATAAGGTAACCCAGCCTGACGGAACGGAGCTTTACCTTCGTCAGAACCAGCTGATCACCGATCTCAGTCTGGAGATCAATCAGAATATCTGGTTTACGGGAGGAAGTCTGTTTCTGTCGGCCTCGGCGCAGCGTATGGATGAGCTGGAAGGAAAAACAACAGCGTATAACACACAGCCGTTCACTATCGGCTACCAGCAGTCTTTGTTTGGGTACAACTCCCTGAAATGGGACCGGCGCATTGAGCCTCTCCGCTTCCGGGAAGCCAAGAAGACTTATGCGGAAACACTGGAACTGATTGCCTCAAAAACCAGTGAACTGTTTTTCGATCTGGCTACGGCACAGGCCAATCTGGATATTGCCCGGTCAAATTATGCATCGGCAGATACCTTGTACCGGTATGCCCGCGGACGTTATGACATCGGTAACATCACGGAAAATGAAATGCTTCAGCTTGAGGTCAACAAGCTGAATGAGGAGACCAATGTCATGAAAGCTCAGATTGAAGTGGAAGACGCCATGCTGACTTTCCGTTCTTTTCTGGGCATACGTGGTGACGAAAAGCTGCAGGTGATTCCGGAGGACAGCGTTGCAGAGTTTGAGGTATCGCTGGATGAAGCCTTGAAGCAGGCCTATGAGCATAGTCCCGAAATAGACTCCTATGAACGGAAGAAACTGGAAAGCCGCAGTCAGCTGGCTTCGGCAAGGGCCAATGCCGGACTTAAAGCCGACCTGTATCTGCGGTTCGGTTTATCGCAGACAGCTGAACGGTTCAACGATTCTTTCCGGGATCCCCTGGATCAGCAATACGTCAGTCTGACCTTATCTCTGCCGATTCTTGACTGGGGACGCGGACGGGGTAAAGTGCGTGTTGCGAAGTCAAACGTGGAACTGGTCAACACACAAGTCGGGCAAGCTGTTACAGACTTTGAACTCAATGTACGGAAGATGGTCCGGCAGTTTAATCTGCAGGCTTATCAGGTACGTGTGGCATCCAAGACAGACCAGACCGCCTGGCGGCGCTATGAAGTGGCACGCCGGATGTACCTGATGGGCAAATCGACTATACTTGACCTGAATGCAGCCACAACGGAAAAAGATACGGCACGACGAAACTACATTGCAGCCTTGAGGAACTATTGGACCTTATATTATGGCCTGCGCAGCATGACACAGTACGATTTCCAACGCAATTTGCCGTTGGCCGAGTGTCTCCCTGAAATTTAAAAACCTGCATTAAATGAAAAACGACTATGGATATTAAACTGGAAAAGAAAGCATGGTACATCCGTTACCGTTATTACCTGGCCGGAGGCGGACTGGCAGTAGCAGGTCTGGTGTATGTCATTGTGCTGGCGCTCTCTCCGCACCGGCTGCGGATTGATGCCGAAAATGTGCGTATGGAAGAGGTGAAACACACCGATTTCCTGGAATATGTAGATGTGGAAGGAGTGGTACAGCCCATACTGACCTTGCTGGTCAATACGCGGGAGGCAGGAAATGTAGAGCGTATCGTAGCCGAAGAAGGCAGTCTGATGAAACAGGGCGATACGATTCTGATCCTGTCGAATGCCCACCTGATGCACGATATCGAGGATCAGCGGGACGAATGGGAAAAGCAGCGCATCTCTTATCAGGAGAAAGCTCTGGAGATGGAGCAGAAGACTTTAACTCTCCGTCAGCAGTCTCTTCAGGCGGCTTATGATCTGAACAAGCTGAAGAAAAATTTTGAACTGGAGAAAGAAGAATATGCCATGGGTATCCGGAGCAAGGCCCAGCTGGAGGTGTCGGAAGATGAATTCCGTTACAAGACTGAGTCAACCCGCCTGCAGATGGAAAGTCTGCGAAGCGATTCAGCCATGACCGTAATCCGGAAAGAACTGCTTCGCAACGACCGGGAAAGGGAATACAAGAAACTGGAACGTTCGTTGAAGCGGATGGAAGATCTGGTGGTTCGTGCTCCGCTCGACGGTCAGCTGAGTTTCGTCAAGGTGACTCCCGGCCAGCAGGTTGCTGAAGGAGAAAATATTGCGGAAGTAAAGGTGCTGGATCAGTTCAAGATCCACACGTCGCTGAGTGAATACTATATTGACCGGGTGACGACCGGACTTCCCGCCACCATTATCTGGCAAGACAAGAAATATCCGCTGAAAGTGAGCAAGGTGGTTCCTGAAGTCAAGGACCGCACCTTTGAGGTTGATCTGGTATTTACCGGAGAGATGCCCGACAATGTCCGGCTGGGGAAAAGCTTCCGGGTACAGATCGAGCTGGGACAACCTGAACAGGCCGTCGTTATTCCCAGGGGAAATTTTTATCAGCAGACCGGCGGACAATGGATTTACAAGCTGAACAAAGACAAGACACGCGCCGTGAAAGTACCGGTTGTCATCGGCCGTCAGAATCCCTTGCAATATGAAATTACCGAAGGTTTACAGCCCGGAGATTGGGTTATTACGACAGGATATGATACCTTTGGCGACGCAGAAGAACTGGAAGTGAAATAAACGATAAAAATAAATTGAGAAACCCATGAAAACATTTCAATATGCAATGCGCTTTTTACTGCGCGCACGTTCTTACACCTTGATTAATCTGCTGGGACTGGCATTCAGCCTGGCCTGCTGTATTGTGCTGCTCCGTTACATTCACCGCGAATATACGGTTGATGTGCATTGTGTGGATCGGAACGAAGTCTATGCAGTCCGGGTAGATATGGAGGGCAATTCATACTGGGGAGCTTATTCAGTCTATCAGGACAGTATCCTGATTGCTCCGGAGCTGATTGATGTAACTTGTCGCTTCACTCCGCTGGACAATGATTATCTGATCAGCGACGGTCACCGTTACCCTTGTGCGGCATTGGCTACGGACAGTACCTTTTTCCGCCTGTTTTCTTTCCGTACGGTGCAGGGAGAGCAAGACCTGAACGATCCTTCATCGGTTATACTGACCGAGGGCTATGCATACAGACTGTTCGGCAAAGAGAATCCCATCGGCAAAACCATCCGTTATTCCAATGGAAAGGATTTTGTGGTCAAGGGAGTGATTGCCAAGCCCGAGAACAAGGCCTGGCTGAATTTTGATCTTCTCTTGCCTGACACTCCTTCTAATCACTGGGAACGGATGCCGCTTGAACTTTATCGTTTCGTAGCAGGGGCAGACATGGACCAGATTAACCGCATTGGAAGTTATCCTCGCCGGGTCAATCCGCACTGGCCGGATGATACGCGTATGTACACCTTCAGTCTGGTTCCCCTGAAAGAATGCTATTGGTCTGGACTGAAAACAACGGAGGAGGGGCATATTTATGTCTGGGGCGACCGGGCGCAGCTTCGTATCTTTATCAGCCTCTGTGTACTTCTGTTGCTGACAGGCATTCTGAACTTTATCAATCTTTATTTGATCTTTATGCTCAAGCGTACCCATGAGTACGGCATACGCAGGGTATTCGGCGCAGGAAAATTCCGGATGTTTTCCCATATTTTTGTGGAGAATCTGCTGCTGTCGGCTTTTGCCGTCCTGCTTGCCTGGGGACTGATTGAACTTACCCGGATACCGGTGGAACACTTCTTTGGGTTCAGTTTTCCCTATACGGCATTCGACTGGCAGCTTTCTCTGGCCCTGCTGTTTCTTTTGCCTTTGGTGGCTTCTCTTTATCCTTATTTCCGTTTTACCCGTATCCAGCCTTCTGTCAGCATACGCTCTGTCAGTACAGGCAACCGTTCGGTACGTGCACGTATGTTTCTGCTGTTCCTGCAATATACAGTAACCTTTCTGCTGGTTGTCATAGCCATCTATTTCAACCGCCAGCTTGATCTGATGCTGCACACGGATCCCGGATACCGGACAGAGAATATTCTGGTGGCCAGTCTGGTACACGAGTCAAAGGATTATTCTTCCTATCATGATAAGGAAAGTATCGAGGCCCGCAGGAACCGGGTCCGTCAGATTGATGCCATGGTGGGAGAATGTCCGGACATTGACTGCTGGATGGTGGATTATTCCTGCCTGGCTCCGAGTGACTATGGAACCAATTTCATCGGAAAGGACGGTCGCAAGGCTTTTCTGCATATATGGTATGCCAGTCCTGTTTTCTTCCGGCTTTATGATCTTCATGTTGTGGAGGGAAGTCTTCCTTCGCTGACTGGAGATGAGGGAAATGAGGATTATTACGTTGTCAACCGGGCCGGCCTGAAGGCTCTTGGATATGATTCCTGCCAGGGGGCTTATGTCATAGCAGAATCTGACCAGCAAAGAGGCAGCAATCCGAAGCTGCATCCCATTGTGGCAGTCATTGATGATTACTACGACGGACATATCAGTACCGGCGTACGTCCGATGATATTTCAGGTCATGAAACGCTCTGCAGGTGATATCTACAGCATCTCTTTCCGTCCGGGACGTCTGCCGGCAGTGCTGGATTACCTGAAGAAAGTGGAGCGTGAAGCATATGGTATGGAAGAATTTGAGTATATACTTTTTTCCGACAAGGTAAAACAGATGTATGCAGCCGACCGCCAGCTGGCTGTTCTTTACAGTGCATTTGCTTTCATGGCCATTGTGGTTTCCTGCCTGGGACTGTTCGGCATCTCGTTGTTCGACATTCGCCAGCGTTATCGTGAAATAGCGATCCGTAAGGTACATGGAGCACGTCTGTCGGATCTTTACCGTCTGTTGCTCCGGAAATATCTGCTGATTCTGGGCGGAGCATTTCTGATATCCATTCCTTTGTCAGGATATGTTATCCATCTGTACACCCTCGATATGGTGGTCAAGGCTTCACTGAATGCCGGTATTTTCCTGCTGGCTTTGCTTGTGGTCGGCCTGATTTCCATCGGAACCTTGCTCTGGCAAGTCCGTAAGGCAACCCGCATCAGTCCGGCAAATGTAATGAGAAGTGAATAGAATGAAAACTAGAAAAAAGAAGTATTATGATCAGACACTATTTGAAGGTTGCCATGCGCAATCTGTGGAAATATAAGACACAACATTTGATTTCTTTAGCAGGAGTGGGAGTAGCCTTGCTGTGTTTCAGCATTTGCCTTTACCTGGTCCGCTATGTCTACGATCTCGATCATTGTTTTGAGAATTATGACCGGATTGCTGAGCTGAGCCTTTATGAGGAAAATGACAAGGGGGTGTCGATGTCTACACCTGTCACTCTTGCCGAGGAACTGCGTCTGAAGAAGCAGGATGGTATTGAAGCCCTCTGTGTGGTTGACCATCCCTATAGGGAACGGCCTTTCAATGTGGAGGTGAAAGACGGCAAACAGCTGCCTTACACTTTCAATGTGGCAGAGACGGATTCGTCCTTTTTTCAGGTGCTGGCTCCCCAGGTTTTGTGCGGTTCGGCTGCCGTTGCCAAGGTGACACCAAACTCACTGGTCGTGACTGAAAGCATGGCACGACGGGTATATGGTGATATCCGTCAGGCAATCGGAAAGCAGCTGGTGATGACCTGCCGGCTGTCCACTTCGCCCGATTCCACTCCCCGTACCGGCGGCATAGTCTATACCGTACAGGCGGTCATCGCGGATATTCCGATGAACAACAGCATTTCTTTTCTGAGCCGTCTGGATATGTTTAGCTTGAACGATTCAGAAGGAATCATACAGAGCGATGCCCGTTATTCGGTCATCGGTTCGCAAACGTTTGCCCTGCTTCGGGAAGGAGTAACGCCGCAAGACCTGAATGAACAATTCCGCAGGAGCAAGGTGACTCACCATTATTTTGACAGGGACTACAATGTGGCCGTTTATCCGATGGGAGCCAGACTTCTGGAGAAAGGTGCTCTTCCGGTAATAGCTCTGGTGACAGGCATAGCCGGAATGCTGATTCTGTTGGTGGCTTTGCTTAATTTCTATCATCTGATGGTCGGATCTTTCCTGACCCGTGTCCGTGAGTTCTGTATCCGGCAGATGACAGGAGCTACTGCTTCCGGACTTTTTCTTCAGTTGTTTGTACAATCGGCTTTGCTGATATTGCTGGCAGGACTGTTGACTTGCATCTGTATTGAAGTCATGGATCCCTGGCTGCAAATGGAAGTGACAGACATATCCATACAGATTGATTCCATTGAGCTGATGAAACAGACCTTTGAATATCTGGCAGGTCTGCTGGTCGTTTCTGCTCTGGTCTGCCTGTTTGTTGTGTGGAAGGTACGCCGTATTTCTGTACATGCCGGAGTGGTCAGCGGTGTGCGTCGGAGTGGAAAAAGGCGGTTACGGAATACGTTGCTGGGCGTACAGCTGTTTATCTGCTGGGTATTCATTTCGCTGGCAGCCGCTCTTTACCTGCAATCGGATATGACAGGACGCACCTTGTTCAACACACTGACCATCCGGGAAAAAGAACAGATTCTGAGTGTTCCGATGGATTTCTCCTTTATGAATGCGGCCCAGAAGAAAGATCTGATCCGTCAGTTTGAAGCCCTTCCGGGGGTAATGGAGGTACTTCCTTCGGATGTCAACTATCTGAAAGGTATGTCGGGCACGGGGATGTTTACGGAAAAAGGCAACAGGGACAGTCATGTAGCTGTAAATATCATGCGCATTACGTCGGGTTTCTTCCACTTCATGCACATTCCGATGTTGTCGGGACAATCAGTCCGCGAGCCTGCAGATCTGGTGGTAGATGAAGCATTGTCCAAACGGATCGGAAAGGAAGTTCTGGGAAAACCACTTTACAATTATGATGAAACGCCCTATCTGGTCAAGGGAGTCTGTCAGACTTTTGTAACCAATGTATATCACGAGAGCGAAGGATTTATTTTTATGCTGACCGATTTTGATGATTATTGCGGACATTGTTATGTGAAGTGTAAGGACGGACAGACTGAAGCCGTACGTGAGGGAATCCGGACGATCCTGAAGAAGAACCTGCCGGAAAGTGTGGAAGTCCGGATAGGGACCTTTATGGATGACATAAGTGAATCGCAGGTACTGGAATTCAAGTTGCGTGGGGTTATTCTGTTCTTCTCGGTGGTTGCTCTGGTTATTTCACTGCTGGGAGTCTATTCGGCTGTGACCATTGATACGGAATCTCGCCGGAAGGAAATGGCTATCCGTAAGATCAACGGAGCCGGTGTACGGCAGATCGTAATGCTCTTCGCGCGTTTCTATATCATTCTGCTGGCTTTGACAGCTGTACTGGGATTTGCGCTGGTGGAATTCCTGTTGCGTGCACTCAGCGGCATGTATACGGTTTTCTTCCATCACGGGGCAGGGTTCTATCTTTGTATTTTCCTGCTGGTTTCCCTGTTTGTCGCCATCACGGTAGCCTTCCGCATCTGGCAGGTTTCACGGGTCAATCCGGCTGAAGAGATTAAACGGGAGTGACGGAGCGGGCAGACGATCCGGGCTCAATGAGCAGACGAATCGCGTGTTTCATCAGTACGAAACTTGAGTTCCACCAGGTCGAAACAACAGTTCCACCAGGACGAAATAAAAGTTCCACTAAGATGAAATAAAAGTTCCACTAAGATGAAATAAAAGTTCCACCTAGTCGAAATAAAAGTTCCACCTAGTCGAAACAAAAGTTTCATCTGGTCGAAACAACAGTTTTGTCAGGACGATACAGGCAAAACCTTTGCAGAAAGTCTCCGGATCGTTTGTAGAAGTAAGCTCCTTCATGCATTCTGTTGAAAGAAACGGAAGAAATATGAAAGAAACAAATTATAAAAGAACGAATCAAATTATGTTAAGATGATATTACACTATTTGAAAGTAGCTCTGCGCAATTTGAGAAAAAACAAGACACAACATTTGATTTCAGCTTTGTGTCTGGCCATCGGGATTCTGACTTTCTCGTTCATGCTGTGTTTTGTGTATACAGTGGGTGAGGAAGAAGAATACATCGGAGGTGAACGGGCTATGAGGCTGATGATCAGTAAAAAGGATTTTGCCGGTGATGTTCCCTGCGTGGAGGAAGATTTCCGGGCACTGAAAAGTCAGACGTCCGGTATGCTGGAAGGTTGGGCCGTTTTCTCTTATGAGGCTGAAATGGAGGTGGAAGTGGTGGAAAAGGACGGGGGTGAAACGCCGTACAAGGTAACTTATAAAGTTGCGACTCCTGCTACTTTCCCTTTCTGGAAACTGCCTCTGCTTTACGGTTCCCGTCTGCCGGAACGGGAAGATGAAATCATTGTTTCCGCTTCCTTTGCCCGCCGGATGGCCGGCAGTGAGAATCCTGTCGGACGGATTGTCCGGCTGGCTTCGCTGACTCCGGCAAATGGTATTACGGATTATCGCATCGTGAATGTGGTGGCAGAGAAAGAGAAAGGCGGTTCTCCGAGAACGGAATGCTGGTTCCCTCTGGAGATGAAGCCGAGGACCTGGCTGCAGATGTATGCCCTGAGTAAAGAGGGAGTTTCTTCAGAGTCGTTGGAGAAATATCTGGCAGGAATCAGCTGGGTACGTGGAGATGGAACGATGATCGTAGAAGCCAGTTCGCTCAAGGAAATGGCAGAAAACCGGAATACGGATCTGGTCCAGTTTTTCCTGCTCTTCATTTCTTCGCTGATTCTGGTATCGGGACTGATCAATTTCCTGAAATTTACTTTCCAGCAGTTTTATGTCCGTCAGCGGGAACTGGCGCTGCGTAAATGTGTCGGTTCTGGTTCAAAAGGCCTTTTTCTGTTGTTGTTTTTTGAAGTATTTATCATGCTGACCATTGCCTGGTTTCTTTCCTTGCTGATGGGAGAGGTGGTAATGCCGCTGGCCCGTACCTGGCTTCCTGCAGAACACATTTCCTGGTTGTCTGCTTCGGCGGTCTATCGTCTGCACATCCTTGTTTATCTCGGAACTTTGTTGCTTTGTATTCCTCTGTTGCTGATTCCGGTGTGGCGGGTCCGTAAGGTCAGTCTGATCCGTCTGATTCCTGTCACCGGCGGAAAACATGTTTTCCGTTCCCTGATGATCGGCATTCAGCTTGTAGTGTGCATCTTTTTCCTGGGAGCTATGATGGTGGTTCATTTGTCTTATGCCGAACTCTTCGGAAAGACGTATGCCCCTCTGAGTCCTGCTGAAGAAGAACGGTGTCTTTCCCTTTCGGTGAATTCGGAACGTATGCGCCAGAACTGGGATGAGATTCGTTCCGGACTGACCGCCCTTCCGGGTATTGAACGTCTGGTTACACTGGGTGATGAAACTTTGGACAGAAATCAGTTCTCTTATCTGTATACATCTTATGAAAAGGCAGACCATTCAAAGGTGAGTGTTACCGTAGCTCAGGGAGATCCGGCTTATTTTGATTTCTTCCGTATTCCGATGAACGGGAAGCCGATGGAGGCCGACACTGAAGGATATGTTTATATCTGTCAATCCTTTTCAGATCTGTTGCAGACTGAACAGACGGATGGAACAGTGGTACTTGACGGGAGAAGCTATCGGATTGCAGGAGTATATCCGGATCTCTACAAACAGGTAATTCTGGATGGACAGGCCAACCTTTCCGTGTTTTTCCCTTCCTCGCAGGCAGCTTCCTGCCTGTTGAAGATTGCACCCGGAAACGATGTTGATCAGGTGACGGAACAAGTCATTGCGTTGTGTCGCCGGTATGTTCCGGAGACATTACCGCTGGAGATTCACAGGCTGACGGATGTCCGGCAGACACAAGCTGCTACAATCGGGATGATGAAATCTGCCATGGGAGTGTTGGCGCTCATCTGTGTTCTGCTGGTTGTCCTGAGTGTATATTCTTCGGTTACAATGGATGCGGAAGCACGAAGAAAAGAAGTTGCCATACGCAAGATTAACGGAGCTTCTCCCCGGGATATCGGTATATTATTTGCACGCGGTTATGTCGTGATCTTTCTGGTTGCTTTCGTTGTGACTTATCCGGTGCTGAGGCTTGCTATGATTCAGACATTGAGTGATTCCGGTCTGCAGTCCGTTTACGGTTGGGGATGGGGAGTGTGTCTGTTTTTTGTAATCGCCTGCCTGATCGGAATGACTACCTGCTGGCAGATCCTCCGGATTATGCGGTTGAATCCGGTAGAAGAAATCAAGAGAGAGTGAAGCCGGATAGATATGGGACAGCGCAGGTACAAAAGAAATTTGTGAGTGAGATAATCCTTCAGAAGGATTGGAAAAAAGATTATTATTGGTTTTTAGATATTCAATTAAGATGATGATTAAGACAGTAAATTTACAGAAGGTATTCCGCACGGATGAGGTGGAAACCTGGGCATTGAACAATGTGAACATTGAAATTCAGGAAGGTGAGTTTGTGGCTATTATGGGACCGTCCGGTTGCGGCAAGTCTACTTTGCTCAACATTCTAGGTCTGCTGGACAATCCGACAGGAGGAGAATACCGCCTGAACGGGGAGGATGTTTCAACGTATACCGAAGCGCAGCGTACGGCTTTGCGCAAGGGAGTAATCGGATTTGTATTCCAGAGTTTCAATCTGATTGACGAACTGAATGTGTATGAAAACATTGAGTTGCCGTTGTTGTATATGGGTGTTTCGGCCTCTGAACGCAAACGCAGGGTAGAAGATGCCATGAACCGGATGGCCATTGCACACCGGGTGAAACATTTCCCCCAGCAGTTGTCGGGCGGACAACAGCAGCGTGTGGCAATAGCCCGTGCCGTAGTGACTAATCCCAAGCTGATTCTGGCCGATGAGCCTACGGGTAATCTGGATTCCAAGAACGGTAAGGAAGTGATGGATCTGCTGACCGAACTCAACAAGGAAGGAACCACCATCGTGATGGTAACCCACTCTCAGCATGATGCCGGCTATGCCGATCGCGTCATAAATCTGTTTGACGGTCAGGTTGTGACGGATGTGACCCTCTAAACTCAATGGCCGTGAAAGTCTGTCAACAAGGTCAGACCGGGAATCCGGGAACCTTGCTGACAGACTTTTTGCCAGCAGTAAACAAGATAACAGTTTCATTTTGTTTTTATCAATCGAATGAGTACCTTTGAATCGTCTTTGAAAAACAGGCTCTATCAATGTAACCTAATCATTTAAGCATATGAAAAAACAACGGATTCTGCTCGTCGGGATTATTTCTGTAGGGGTTATAGCCCTGCTTATTCTTTTCGGATGGCTTTTCCGGAAACCTTTGTACCGGCTCAGTCTGGGAGATATTGATGCACGTTATCGTTCGGCCATGCTGGCTTATCAGGAGCACCGTTATGCGGATGCCCGCAAGGAACTTGCCCCACTGGCCCGCCTGGATACGGCAAAATGTGCCCAGTTCCTGCTGGGAGACCTGCTGTACCAGGGTGAAGGAGGACCGGCAGATCTTCCGGAAGCCTTGAATCTTTTTCTGATGGCTGCCCGTCAGGAGCATGTCGATGCGCAGGCCAATGCCGGTTTTATGTATACGTATGGACTGGGTACCCGTCAGGATTTCGGAGAAGCCATGGACTGGCTTTACCGGGCCGCTCTCCGGGGAAATCCGAAAGCTCAGCTGGGAATGGGGAATCTTTATAAGAACGGCTGGGGACCTGTACGCAATGAACAGGCTGCTCTCAACTGGTATCGCCGGGCCGCGGCTCACGGCAATTCGGATGCCATGAACAACATCGGATACATGTACCGGAACGGACTGGGGGTACCTCGTAATTATGAAGAAGCTCTGTTTTGGTTTCAGAAGGCGGCTAATCTGGGAAATTCTTCCGCACAATATAACATCGGTAATCTGTATTGCTGGGGCAAGGGGGTAGATAAAGACATTGTTCAGGGAGCCCGATGGATGCTTAAATCGGCTCTTCAGGAAAATGCTCCTGCCCAATATAACCTTGCAAGAATGTACCAGTGGGGAAAAGGAGTGGAAAAGAATCAGGAAGAAGCAATGAAGTGGTATCGCCGGGCTGCAGCTCAGGGACACGAAAAAGCCATGCTGGCATTGGCCAGACTGGAGAAGAATGAAACCATCGAAGAGCGGGATTCCACTTTTATGCCCGATGAAGGCTGGCCGGAATGAGTTTCCGGCCTGGGGCCATCTTTGGAAGACGGCCTTTATTTGTTTTCCATATCTTTCAGATGGATCTCAAGTGCCTTGACGGAAATATGGATTTCCCAGATGGATATTCCCAAGGAAGCGATGAGCAGCAGGAGAGCCAGTCCGAAGATATATGCCGACAGGTCGTGCAGACCGATGTAGATCAGAAACATGGCGACAACGCAGAAAAACAGACTTGAGATACCCAGTACCTGCATGCTGCGTGTCAGATAAAGGCGTTTGCGCAGGTTGTCAATCTGAGCCGCTGTGATCTCGGAATGATTTTGAAGATATTGTTCTTTCAGGGTACGCACCAGCTGGGCATATGAAAGAAACCGGTTGGTATAGGCCAGCAGGATCAGAGATACGGCTGAGAAAAGCAGGGTAGGCGTCGTAAGATTCAGTTCGTCCATTATTCATCAGTTTAGAATTTGCAGACAAAGATACACAGATTCGTCCGTACCTTTCGTATTATTCCGGGAAAAAGTATAAGTTTGCATCATGTTTAGACAAGAAGTTTTCCGATGGATTGAAGAACGGCACTTATTGCTTCCGGGCGAGAGAGTGCTGGTGGCACTGAGCGGGGGAGCTGACTCGGTGGCTTTGTTGTGTGTGTTGCAGGAGCTGGGGTACAGGCTGGAGGCTGCCCATTGCAATTTTCATTTGCGAGGAGAAGAGTCCGACCGTGACGAACGGTTTGTCCGTCAGTTATGCGAGAGCAGGCAGATACCTCTTCATGTGATTCATTTCTCTACCGGAGCATATGCTGCTTCCCGGAAGATTTCCATCGAAATGGCAGCCCGGGAACTCCGTTACCGCTGGTTTGAAGAGTTGCGGGATCAGGGCGGTTTCCGTGTGGTAGCCGTAGCACATCATCGGGATGACAGTGTGGAAACGCTGTTGCTGAACCTGACCCGCGGCACGGGAATCAACGGGCTTCGGGGAATCAGACCGGTCAATGGAACGGTTGTCCGGCCTTTGCTGGGGGTAAGTAGGGAAGCCATCCTGACTTATCTGGATCGGCTGGGACAGCCTTATGTAACGGACAGTACCAATCTGGAAGATGCTTATGCACGCAATAAAATCCGTCTGAATGTGCTTCCGGCTTTGCGTGAAATCAACCCTTCGGTTGCTGAATCGATCGCCGAAACGGCTTCCCGTCTGGATGATGTGGCAGAGATTTACCGGCATGCCATGCAGGAAGCCTGTTGTCGGGTTTGTCCGGACGGAAAACGGATTTCCATCCCGGCTCTGCTGAAGGAAGTGGCGCCCCAGGCGGTTCTGTTCGAACTGTTGCACGGGAAAGGATTCAATGCATCCCAGATCAGGGATATCCTGCGTAGCCTTTCCGGTGAATCCGGACGTTTGTTTCAGGGGGCAGGATGGACTTTGTTGCGCGACCGTGAATATCTGTTTCTCCGGTCAGATGCGGAGGAAAGTATCTTGTCTGTCCTTCAGGAACGGATCGTTCCGGTAGAAGATCTTCCCGTGTTGCCGCGCGAGAAGGAAGTGGCGTGTCTGGATGCCGACCGGATTACGTGGCCGCTGGAATTGAGAGTGTGGAGTTCCGGAGACCGTTTCATTCCGTTGGGCATGCAGAATTATAAGAAAGTGCGCGACTATCTGCGTGACCGGAAAATGTCTCTTTTTGAGAAAGAAAAGCAACAGGTGGTGGTTTCAGGCGGGGAGATTGTCTGGCTGGTCAATGAACGCATCGACCAGCATTTCCGGGTAACCGGGCAAACGCGCCGGGTGCTGTTGCTTCAGGTTCGTGAGGAACGTTCTGGAGAAACATCTAACGATTTGATTCCTTAAATTTTAGTACGGATGTATAATCTCTTAGGATTCAGTCGGGAAAAACTGCCTTTTTGTGTTAAAAGATACTAAGAAGAACAGCCGTTTGTATCAGATTAGCGGATTTGTATTACATTTGGGCATGTTTAATATATTAACATCTGAATTATGAACGAATTAATTGCTAAAATTAAAGAACTGAGCAATAGCTTGCTGGAAGATGCAGCTTTGCAGGCAGAAAAAGGAAACAAGGCAGCTGGAACACGTGCACGTAAGGCTTCTTTGGAACTGGAAAAAGTGTTGAAAGAATTTAGAAAAGTTTCTTTGGAAGAATCAAAAAAATAAGACTTTGTCCAACGCTTTAAAGTGAGGACTGCATCGTTTCCGGTATCATACCGGTTGTGATGCAGTCTTTATTATATGTATATGCCGGCATTGTTTTTCTGAATATGGGAATGAACAGAAAGGTTTTCTTCGGATATGTAAGTGGAGTAGTCCTCGGAATAGGACTGCTTCTGTCCTCGTGCGGCAAAGCCGGCGGCCGTGAGAATCATTCGGCAGAGGCCGATTCACTGAACACGCTTTCCTATGAATTGAGGTATAAGGATCTGACCGCTTCTGCCCGGGCGGCAGGAAAAGCCTATTCCTTTGCCGAAGGACATCCCGCCCAACGTGCAGAAGCCTTGAACAATATGGCTTTCTGTGCCTTTATGCGGATGGATTTTGAACAGGCTTCGCAATTATATCGCAGGGCGGAGGTGGCAAGCGAGAATGAAGTGGAGGCTTTGATTGCTGATGTGGGCATGATGAGAGTCTGCCAGCGTACTTCCCTGAACAAGGAATTTTATGATTATCGCAACAATGCCCTGCGAAGGATCAGGCGGATCCGGGAATACGATGAGGCACTGGCGGATGAGCGGCTGAACCGCCGGTTCAATTATGCACTTTCGGAATTCTATATCGTTTCAGGAGTGTATTATTATTACCTCCAGCAGGATGAGGCGGCACTTCGTTCCATTCAGGCCATTTCGGAAGAATCGTTGAAGGCTGATACCTCCCAATGGTTGTATTATGTGTATATGCGCGGTTCAGGGGGAATGTATGAGGCACCGACTCCCGATGAAGTGACTCTGGGTGAATTTGAATGTCTGGTACAGTGCTTGCAGGTCAGCCGGATGAAAGACTATATTTATTTCGAGGCAAATTCGCTTCAGGCTATGGCTGAATTGCTTTGCATGAGGAGGAACCGTACCTTACTGGAGGCCAAAAGTCCCGGTCTGTTGAGGCTGGTCAATGAGGATGACCTGCCTGTGGACAGCCTTCCGTTGCGCTATGCGGAGGAGGCTTTGCGCCTTTTCAAGCAATATGGTGACTGGTATCAGATTTCGGGAGCGTACCGGACGCTGGCCACCTGCTATAACTTTGCCGGAATACCGGATAAGGCTTTGCCGATGCTGGCGGAAGCTCTGGAGTTCGTCAACCGGCATCATGAAAAATATTATCATTGTGCCGATACGACGGACCGTCTGCACACCTATGTGCCTTTTTCTTCGGAATGCATCGAACTGAAATGGATCAATGATGAAGGTATCAAGACGGTACCGGAATGGATTGCCCGGCTGAGGGAGCAGTTAAGCCGGACGTATGCGGCCATGGACCGCAAACCGGAATCGGACTATAACCGGAACATTTATCTGGACATATTGGATTATGCGCGTCAGGACAAGGAACTGGAGAGCCGGTATGCCGTTCTGGAACGTGAATCGAAGCAATTGAATGTACTTCTGGCCCTGGTGGTTGCCGGTTTGTTGCTCCTCGTTGTCTGTTTTATTTTCCTGAACCGCCGGTGGCGTAAACGGAATACGGCTTACTTGTCGGAATTGCGTAAGGTACTGGATCTTTGTCACCGGATTACCGGTGGTGTTCCGGTGAAGGCACAGGGAATCGGAGAAGTGACGGAGGTGCTCCGGCAGATACTGAAAGAGGGACTGTCCGGCATCTTTCCTGTGGATGAGGTTTCCATTCTGTTGAATCAGAAGGAAGAAGATGAGGATGAGGAAATGTTTAAAGAAGAGTCTTCCGGAGATGTGACGGAAACTTCCGGAGAAAACAAGATCATGCTGGATTTTGATCTGGTTCCGCTCGGAAAGAATGAGTCGGTCGGCAAGCTCTTGCTGGTACTTCCCCAGAAGCTCCGTAAGGAAGAGCAGGCACTGGTCCGTCTGCTTTTGCCTTATCTCGGCTGGACACTGGAGAACGGACTGAATCTGGTTTCGCTGGAAGACGAGCGCAGGCGGTTGGACAAGGAACGGTATATCCACGAGCAGCATCTGGTGGAAAACAAGCGGAGAAATGAACTCAAGAAGGCCTGTTTGTCGATCGTGACGGGGATCTTGCCGTACATTGACCGGGTATCCAATGAGGTGCATAAGCTGCAATCGGCTTCCTATACCCGTGAGGAAGAAGTGAAGCGGGGAAAATTCCGTTACATTGACGAACTGATTGTCCGTATCAATGAATATAATGAGATTCTTGCCCGCTGGATCAAGATGCGTCAGGGAGCTCTGAGTCTGAATATAGAGAATTTTGCCTTGAATGAGCTGTTCCTCATGATCAGCAAAGGCCGCCGTACGTTTGAAATGAAACGTCAGGAACTGATCGTGCACGAAACCGGTGCCGTGGTGAAGGCGGATAAGGCACTGACGCTCTTCATGGTCAATACCTTGACCGAAAATGCCCGTAAATATACGCAGGAAGGAGGGCGCATTGAGGTGTCGGCAACGGAAACGGACACGTATGTGGAGATCTCCGTGACGGATAACGGTCCGGGACTTTCGAAGGAAGATGTCAGCCTGATTCAGGATGAAAAAGTCTACGATTCCGGACAGATCGGTCTGGCTACGGCCGCTGATGCCGGCGAGCTCAAGAAACAGAAAGGACACGGTTTCGGCCTGATGAATTGCCGGGGAATCATTGAGAAATACCGGAAGACGAGTCCGGTGTTCGAAGTCTGCCTTTTCCGGGTGGAAAGTTCTCCTGGCAAGGGAAGCCGCTTTTATTTCCGCTTACCCCGGGGTATCAGAAGAATGCTGGGAATGTGTTTGCTGGTTCTCATGCCTTTCCTGGGAGGAGGATGTATGCATTCCGCTCCGGTGGATGAAAGACAAGCTGTTCCGGACAGTATTGCCGGATATGACAGCCTGTTGCGGGTAGCCAATGACTATGCGAATATGGTTTATGAATGCAATGTCCGGGGAGCCTACTGGGAGGCACTTTCTCTGGCGGACAGTGCCTTGCATTATATGAATCTTCATTATCGGACCTATTCCGGAAAGAAGGGTCCTCTGCTCCGTCTCTATACTTCCGAGGGGGGAGATGAACGCGACTGGCTGGCCGGACGTTTCGATACGGACTACTTTATTTTGCTGGATGTGCGCAATGAAGCGGCCGTAGCATCCCTGGCCGTCAAGGATTTCCGTTGCTACCGGTATAACAATACGATTTATACGGCTCTGTACAAGCAGCTCACCAAGGATACTTCTCTCGAGCAATATTGCATTCAGATGCAGCAATCGGCCGGTAACAAATGGATTGCACTGACCTTGTTCATCCTGCTGGTGGCAGGATGTGGAGTGGTATACTATGTGCTTTATTTCCGGAGACGTTTGCATTACCGCTACAAGATGGAACAGGTCTTTACGGTGAATGAGGCAATATTTGCCCGGTCGGTCATTCACTCCGAGGCGTTGGATGAGATTCCCCAGCGGCTGGTGGATGGAGTCTTCAACGAAATCTGTGAACTGGTTCCCGTGGAGGGGCTGGCTCTGGCGGTATATGATGAGGAATCGCATATCCTGAACTATGCCTTCTACCGGGGCGAAGGCGACGAGGTGGTCCGGGAACGTATGGCACGTTGTTTTGAAAAGCAGGTGCAGATGTGGAACGACGTGACGGGGTGGACCTTGCTTCCTTTGTGGGTAGAGATTGGCAGAGAACGGCATTGCATGGGTGTGCTGGCTCTGAAAATGATCCGTTGCGATAACCGGGAAGAAGATCCGTTACTGGTGGAACTGGTAGCCGGATATCTGGCCGTGGCCTTGCATACGACGGTGGTACAGGTCGGCCGGAAGTATCATGATATAGAACTGGCTCAGGATGAATCCAACCGGGTTGCGTATGAAGAGAATATGCTTCATGTACAGAATATGGTGCTGGACAATTGCCTTTCTACCATCAAGCATGAGACGATTTATTATCCAAACCGCATCCAGCAGATCGTGAACCGCCTGAACACAGATAAGGGTATCACTGAAGCGGAAGAAAGAAAACAGATTACCACCGTGGCAGAACTGGTGGATTATTATAAGGATATATTTACCCTGTTAAGTTCATGTGCTTCCCGGCAACTGGAAGAAATCACTTTCCGGCGTTCAGAAGTACCGGTGGAACGTCTGGCCGGTTTTACGCGGAAGTATGTGGAAAAGGCCGTACGCAAGCTGGCCTTCAGGGTGGAACTGGAAGCAGAAGCTGAGCCGGTGTCGGTGACGGGTGATGAAATCCTGCTTCGTTTCCTGCTGGAAAATCTCGTGGATGAGTCGCTCCGGTATGCTCAGGAGGGAAAGCTGGAACTGAAGATCCGGAAAGAAGGCGAGTTTGTACGTTTCGACTTTATAGACCGTCGGCGCAATTTCACTCAGGAAGTGCTGAACGGTTTGTTCTATCCCGATCTGGCACGCATGTGTCCGTCGGCTTCGTCTGAGGTCTTGGCCGGTACGGAGTATCTGGTATGCAAGCAAATTATCCGCGATCACGATGAGTTTGCCGGGCGGAGAGGATGCCGCATCAATGCCATGCCGGTTGAAGGCGGAGGCTTTTCGGTCTGGTTTACCTTGCCCCTGAAACGTACGGAATAAGAAGGTGGAAAAGGATGAAGAGTGAAAGAACTTAAAACCGGGACTGAAAGAAGATAAAAATGGAGAAGGGGAGAATGTATCTTCGGATTATCCGTTAACTTTGCGGAAGTAAGGAAAAACTTAAAGATAAAAATGGAAAAGTTTAAAGTTATTATTGTGGAAGATGTGAAGCTGGAACTGAAAGGAACAGAAGAAATCTTCCGTCACGAAATACCCAATGCCGAGGTGATCGGTACGGCCATGACCGAGGCTGAATTCTGGGAGCTGCTTCAGCAACAGACTCCTGATCTGGTTCTCTTGGATCTGGGACTGGGCGGATCGACCACCATCGGAGTGGACATCTGTGCCCGCCTGCACCGTGAGCGTCCGGAACTGAAAGTGCTGATCTTTACCGGCGAAGTGCTTAACGAAAAGTTGTGGGTAGATGCACTGGAGGCCGGAGCCGACGGTATCATCCTGAAGACCGGGGAATTGCTGACCGCTACGGATGTACAGGCGGTGATGGACGGCAAGAAGCTTGTCTTCAATTATCCGATTCTGGAGAAGATTGTGGAACGTTTCAAACAAAGTGTGCTGGCCGGTCAGCGCAGACAGGAGACAATCATCAATTATGATATAGACGAATACGACGAACGTCTTCTGCGCCATCTGGCTCTGGGATATACGAAAGAAATGATTACCGGACTGAAGGGGATGCCTTTCGGAGTCAAGTCCATCGAAAAGAGACAGAACGATCTGGTCAGCCGTCTGTTCCGTCCGGAAGAGCGGACGGGAGTGAATGCCTGCCGGCTGGTAACCCGTGCATTCCAGTTGCGCATCCTGGATATTGATAATCTGGAACCCGATGAAGAGTAGCATCCGTTTCTTTCATCCGGCGTCAGTATTCTTTCTGCTTACGGTGGGAGTTGCTTTCCTCTCGTGGGTAGGAAGCATTTACGGTTGGGAAGACGTGCAGAACTTTCTGAGCGCGGAGGGGCTTCGCTGGGCACTTCGTTATACGGACGACAATTATCTTTGTGCGCCGATGCTGGCCAGTCTGCTGATCCTTTTTCTGGGACTGGGGTTGTGCATCCATTCCCGTTTCCCGGAAGCCTGCCTCCGTTTGCTGGGGAAAGGCATCCACCTGTCGCGCAAGGAACGCCGTGCGCTGGGGATGACGGCCGTTTCGCTCGGAGTATATGTCCTGCTTCTTGCTTTCCTGGCCTGGGGACCGTGGACACTGGTGAGGAGCATTACGGGCGATTTGTCCGGTTCTCCTCTTTCGGAAGGAATCTGGTGTGTGACAGCTTTCGGACTGGTGCTGGCCGGGCTGGTTTACGGATCTGCTACGGATTTTTACCGGAACGACCGGGATATCGTCCGCGGCATGTCGTGGTGTTTTGCCTATTTTGCTCCGGGATTTGTTACCTTATTCTTTGTTGTTCAGTTTTTTGCCGTGTTGGATTATACCGGACTGGCCGCATTTGCCGGCATTCCCGAGACGTGGCTTTACTGGACCTACACATTTTGTTGCCTGCTGGCGTTTAGCGTACGGAGAAAATGATTATCTTTGCCCGGAAAAATTATTTACCTTATATAAAAACTGATATGAAGAAAAGTATTTTATGGGTGGCTGCCGGTATGATGACACTGGCTGCCTGCCAGAAACAGGCTGGTTATACCATTCAGGGAACCGTTGAAGGAGTTGCCGATGGTGACACCGTTTATTTGCAGAACTTTGAAAACAACAACCTGGTGAAGATTGATTCTGCTATCGTAAAGAACGGTACCTTTGAATTCAAAGGTCAGGCCGACTCAATCGTCAAGAGCAGCTATGTGACTTACATGAAGAACGACAAGCGCATGCTGACCCTGTTGTTTGTTGAAAACGGAAACATCAAAGTTGCTTTGAATGAAAAGGACAGCCAGGTTTCAGGTACCCCCTGCAATGATACCTATCAGAACTTCATGACCTCTTACAAGGCTATCGGAGAAGAGCTGAAAGCTATCTATACCAAGGCTCAGCAGGATTCTACACTGACCGCCGAACAACGTGATTCACTCATGACTCTTCTGGACGAAAAGCAGGAACAGGGAATGGACAAAGTCTATCAGACAATCTCTGACTGTATCGAAACTCCGGTAGGTGTACATCTGCTCGTATCTTTCGCATCTTCATTTGACATCGAAAAGGTAGAACCGCTTTTGAACAAGATCCCTGCCACTTATGCCAACGATGAAGGCGTGGTAGCTCTGAAGGAACATGCCGCTACGGTAGCCAAGACCGCGGTAGGCAAGAAGTTCATTGATTTTGAAATGAACACTCCGGAAGGAAAGAGCGTGAAATTGTCTGACTTTATCTCCAAGAACAAATATACACTGATCGACTTCTGGGCAAGCTGGTGCGGTCCCTGCCGTCAGGAAATGCCGAATGTTGTTGCCGCTTACAATGAATTCAAGGCTAAAGGATTCGGTATCGTAGGTGTATCTCTGGACAACAACCTGGAAAGCTGGAAAAAGGCTATCAAGGATCTGAACATTACCTGGGCTCAGATGTCTGACCTGAAGGGATGGCAATGTGAAGGTGCTGCCCTGTATGGCGTACGTGCGATTCCGGCTACCGTACTGGTTGATCAGGAAGGTACTATCGTTGCCCGCAACTTGCGTGGTGATGAATTGAAAGCCAAATTGGCTGAATTGATGAAATAAACCTTTGTTAAATTAAATTCGGCACACAGGCGGGGCGGGCTTCCGTGAGGAAAGATGTTCCCAAATGCCTGTGTGCATTTTTTATGTCCGTATGTTCCGGAGCGGATCAGATCATATCTTCGCCGGTTCTGATGACCGGAACGCGTACGGTCTTGTGGAACGGAATGAAGCGTGACACAACCGCAATGACCAGTGTTACGGCAAAAAGCCATCCCAGGATATCTTTCAAAGCCAGAAGCGTACCCTGTTGCTGGAGAATGGTGTAAAGTGTATTGTTGGCCAGCTGGGTGGCTTCATCTATGCCATGCCCTTGGGCCAGGCTGCTTCCCAGAGTCGATTGCCAGCGTGTTGCGGCCAGCGGGTCCGTAGCGGTCAGGGTTTCCGAGAGCTCCACCATGTATTTCTGCTGGAGGCGGTAGAGCGTGTTGCTATAAAAGGCCGAAGCGATGACGGGTGTAAGTACCGATCGGAAAGTGATCAGAAAAAAAGCATTGGAAAGCAGATACTTGGGATGAAGGTCTTCCACGGCAAAAAGAGCGAAAGCAATGATCAGAACCATCATGCCCACTCCGCGCAGGAACATGGGAAGATAGAGCATTTCGTAGGTACTGTCCGGAGAGATCCCGAAATAAAGCATGCCGAAGAACAGGGCAAAACATCCCATACCGCCGGCAATGAGAAAACGGAAACGCCAGCGTTGCCACCGGAACCACCAGAAGCAGATGAAAGCTCCGGCCAGATAACCGGGAAGGAGCCAGATATAGAGTGTGTAGCTATGCGTATTGTCTACACGCAGGATGGTGGTCAGATAGCTGGTGAGCAGGCTGGTAGAGGTACTGAAGAACATAACCATCATCATGTAGAAATAACCCAGAATGGCTTTCCACTGGAAGAGTGGCTTCAGGCTTACGAAAGGATGGGTTGAGTGGAACTGCTCCCAGAGAAATATTGCCACGAGCAGAGGAGCGATGACAATATAGGTACAGATGCGCCTGGAAGCCATCCAGTCGAGAGTTTTGCCGTAGGTGATGACGTAGATAAGCATCAGAACACCGGTGGCGATGATGAGCATCTCGCGCGGATGAAGTTCTTTCCAGGGGATGGGACGTGAAGGACGGTCATGGCGGAAGAAGAGAATGACCGCCAGGATAGCCACGAGCAGGAGCAGCATCATGAAGTAATACATGTATTTCCAGTCGTAATGATAGGCCAGCAGAGCAGTAATGACCATGGAGAGTTGTCCGCCTCCGAATACCAGCGGATAAAAATAAGCATAGAATTCACTTCGCACATCCTTGGGGCTGAAGATAAACTTGATGCGCCGGATGACCCACAACATCAGGAAACCTTTCAGAAATCCGATGACAAAGCTGGCGGCAATGAGCAGGTCGATATTGGCCTGACGGGCACAGAACCAGCTCAGGAAAAACTGGAGGACCAGATCGGCCAGCAGGAGTGATTTGCCGGACAAGGCTCCCAGAATCTTGGGAACAATCGGATAAGATACGGCCATGCCTGCCGATGCCGCATAATAGCCTATGGTAATGTCTTCGGTATAGACTCCCAGGGTGTTCGATACCTCTACCATGCTACCGGTGTAAGTTCCGTTCAGCATGGCGATGGGAAGCATGATGAGGAAGACCGTAGCGACGGCTATCCGGTCGGGAACCCACGTACGGACAGGTATTTCAAGTTCACGGGCTGTTTTCATTTCTTTCTCAGAGCTTCGGTTTCGACCATCATGCCTGCCCGCAGGAGGCTCATGTATTTTTCGTCAGCTTCATCCAGATCGATGCGCACGGGGATGCGTTGTTGTACTTTCACGAAGTTGCCGGCCGAGTTGTCCGTGGGAACCAGCGAGTACTTGGAGCCTGTTGCTTCGGAGATAGCGGTGACATGTCCGTGCAGAACCTTTCCGGGAAGTCCGTCTACTTTGATGCGCACAGGCTGGCCGATATAAATATTCGCTATCTGGGTTTCACGATAATTGGCGGTAATCCATTTACCCGACTGACGTACGATGTACGACAGGGTTTGTCCGGCGCTGACATATTGTCCCGGTTCCAGGGTACGCCGTCCCATATAGCCACTGTACGGAGCGGTGACAACGGTGTATGAAAGATTCAGGTTGGCAAGGTCAAGTGCTGCCTCGGCACGCAGGATCCCGGCTTCCACTCCGACCTGCTTCTTGCTGGTTTCGTCATACTGGGAGTGGGCAGCTTCCTTCTGGCGCAGAAGAGCATCATAGTGGGCACGTGCCGCTTCATAACTGGCCTTGGCCTGATCATATTGTTGTTCGGGTACAGACTCTTCCTTTAACAGACGTTCATAGCGCCGGTAGTCCTGTTCGGTCTGCCAGAGTCTGGCTTTGGCTTCGGCCAGGTTGGCATCCTGTTCGGCGATGCGGGTATGAGAAGTCCGTATGCCGGAAGTCAGCACGTCGCGCGATCCCTGTGCGTCAAGGAGGGAAGCTTCCGCTTCTTTCTGGCGGATCAGGTATTCCCGGTTGTCGAGGACGACGAGTGTGTCACCCTCGTGTACGAACTGATGTTCGCGGAATCTCACTTCCTGAATGTATCCGGCCACCCGTACATTGACCGGTGCGATGTACTGGTCGACGAAAGCATCGTTGGTGATTTCGTAATTGATGTAACGCCAGAAATAGTTGGCCGTCCAGACCAGTCCTGATCCGGCGATAAGCAGGCAGACAATGTTCAGGATGATGTTGCGTCGTTTTTGTCTCTTCAGACGCTTGTATTTCAAATGGAGTACTGACATGGCGGTTTCTGATTGTTAACGGTATGAATGGGGTTACAGGTTTCCGATGGCCCGTTGAAGTTCATAATAGGTGTAAATGACCTGTGTGCGTGCCGTAGTGAGTTGCAATTCGGCATTGAGCCGCAAGTTGTCGGCGTCAAGCAGATCGGTCAGGATGGCCAGCTGGTTCATATAGCGGTTTCGCATGATCCGGTAGTTCTCCTCGGCCTGTTTTACCGAGAGCTTCAGGGATTCCACCCGGTCGGTAGCTTCGTGATGCCTGAGCAGGGCTGCCTGTACTTTCATACGGATGTCCTGCCGTTTCTGTTCTTCGGTGTTGCGCATCAGAAGTACGTTTTGCCGGGCCTCGTTCATGCGGTGCCGGTTGCGGTAGAGCGCTGAAAGAGGATAGGAGAGTGAGAGTCCGATGTTCCAGTTGTTGTTATAAAGGTCGGCCATGGTGCGCGAAACGGGTCGGGCCAGGGTATTCGAGGCGGTTAGTGAAAGCCGGGGAAGCTGTTCGGCCCGTGTCAGTGCAATGTTGTTTTCGGCCAGTTCCGTCTGTTTCCGGATGAGCTGCATGGCCGGATCGGAAAGGAATGCCCGGTCCACATACTCTCCGTAGGTACCGGCCTGGAAAGTCTGTTCCAGCAGGGTTGTATCCGGAATCAGGAGCAATCTTTCGTCCATACCCAGCAGAATGTCCAGCCGTTGGGATACCAGCCGGATATTGTTTCGGGTTTCGGTGACGGCCAGCCGGTCGTTGGTCAGTTGCATTTCGCTCCGGAGAACGTCATTGTTTGTGATAATGCCTTCTTCCTTCATTCGCCGGATGTCCTTGAGCCGACGTTCAGACTCCTCAATGTTCCGGTTGAGTACCCGGTCCTGTTTGTAGAGGCTGAACAGGTTCAGATATTGCTCGAGCAGTTCCAGTTTGATGTCTGCCCGGTCGGTTGCCGTCTGAAGCCGTGCGATGTCCTGCTCCAGTCCGGCTTTGCGAATGGAATATTTGATTTTTCCTCCCTGATAGAGAGGCTGGGTAAAATCGACCGTGTAGTTCTGTTGCCAGTCGGGAGTGTCGGGGCGGGTCGGATCATTCAGTCCGCTTTGCCATACGACAGGTTGTCCCAGCACTCCTCCTTTCAGACCGATGGAGATATCAGGCATCCGAGCGGTTCGTGCATCGCGTATGCGCTCTTCGGCCATCTGCTCTTTCAGACGATCGGCATGAAGCTGGAGGTGCTGTTCCGCTCCCCGTGCAAACAACTCATCCAGACTGATCCGGAGGGAATCATGCTGGGCGTAGGTGGTAAACGGAATGCATAAGGAGAGAAAAAATGTTGACAAAAAATCAATAGGTCTCAATGGCATGCTGCAAGTCCTTTAATAATTTGTCGGTCAGCTTGATCTGTTCTTTTCCCAGGATTCTTTCCAGACGGTCGTAATATTCCTTGAGCTGAGGGGCAATCCATTGGTGAAATTCTTCTCCTTTTTCGGTGAGATAGACCAGTTTGTTGCGCCGGTCTTTCGGATTTTCATGCCGGCAAACCAATCCTTTGCGTTCCAGATTTGTCATGAGACTGGTCAGGCAGGCTTTGTCTTTGGCAGTCCGTTCTGCCAGAGTCTGCTGGGTGACCCCCTGTTCGCTCCAGAGACAGCTCATGATCTGTAACATTTCGAAGGTAATCCCTGCATTGGAGTTCCGTAGCAGGCGTTGCATAGCGTGACGTGATGCCATACGGGTGCGTATCAGCTGCATGATACACTCTCTTGAAGTAATTTTCTCGTTCATTTCTGTTAATCTTGAATATGGGTGCAAAGATAGTGTTTTTTGAATTATTTGGTATAATATTAAACTAATTCTTATCCGGGAACTGTGTTTTTTTCTTTCGTGCAATATTTCCGTAATATGGAAATCCCCTTTTCCGTTCCTGTTTCAGGGAGGAGAAGGGGAGAAATCGTTTTTCAGAGCAAACTGATCAGTGTATCCACGTCTGCTTCACGGGTTGCCCAGCTGGTGACGAAACGTACGACGGTTTCCGTTTCTCCTCTTGGTCCCCAGAGTTCGAAAGTTGCTTCCTGTGCAAGGCGGTCAATCGTCTCATTGGGCAGGCATACGAATTGCTGGTTGGTGGGAGAATCGAGATGCAGGCGGTATCCTTTCTGTACGAAAGCCTGCTTCAGTTTCAGGGCGAGGCGCACCGCATGTGCTCCGAGCCGCTCGTAGAGGCCGTCGGTGAAAAGTGTTTCAAACTGGATACCCAGCAGACGTCCCTTGGCCAGCAAGGCTCCGTGTTGCTTGATCAGTGGGAAGAAGTGTGGCAAGCGTTTCGGGTCGGGTGAGACAACCGCTTCTCCGAAAAGCGTTCCGACTTTGGTTCCGCCGATGTAGAATGCGTCACAGAGGCGTGCAATGTCCTTGAGAGTGACGTTTGTTCCGGGGGAGGCCAGTCCGTATCCCAGGCGTGCTCCGTCCATATAAAGCGGAATATGAGCTTCGCGGCATACGCGGCTCAGATTCTCCAGTTCATCGAGCGTATAAAGTGTGCCGTATTCGGTGGGATGGGAGATGTAGACCATTCCCGGGGCAACCATGTGCTCATAGGTTTTGTCGCGGTAGAAGTCGGTGATGTAGGCTTTCACCTCGTCAGCCCGTAGCTTGCCTTCGTGCTGGGGCAGGGTAATCACTTTGTGGCCGGTGGCTTCGATGGCTCCCGATTCGTGTACGTTGATATGGGCGGTTTCTGCGGCCAGAACTCCTTCGTGGTGAGCCAGAAGCCCGTCGATGACGGTTGCGTTGGTCTGTGTACCTCCTACCAGGAAATGTACGGCTGCTTCAGGCTGTCCGCATGCCTTGCGGATCAGTTCCTTTGCACGGGCGGTATAGGGATCATTTCCATATCCTACGGTCTGTTCCAGATTGGTTTCGGTCAGGCGCCGTATCACTTCCGGATGGGCACCTTCCATATAGTCTGTGTCAAAATGTATCATGTTGTATTTCTTTGTTTGATTAGCCTTGCAAAGGTAACAAAGAAAAACCGAAAACCAGCAGGTGTATGCCGGTTGGAATAACTTTTTCGTATCTTTGCAAAGTTTAGAGACATTCTGTGAATATATGCCTGTGATAGAAATAACTTCGCTGGATCATCCGGGAGTGGATGTGTTCAGCGCTTTGACCGAAGCTCAGTTGCGCAACCGGCTCGATCCGGCAAAAGGTGTTTTCATTGCCGAGAGTCCCAAGGTGATCCGGGTGGCTCTTGATGCCGGTTACGAGCCTTTGTCCCTGCTTTGTGAGCGCCGGCATCTGACGGGAGATGCGGCAGATATCCTTGCCAGGGTGGGAGATATTCCCGTGTACACCGGTGAGCGGGATTTGCTGGCCCGGCTGACCGGCTATACCCTGACGCGGGGAGTGCTTTGTGCCATGCGTCGTCCGTGTGTACGCGAAGTGGCAGAGGTGTGCAAGGATGCCCGTCGTGCCGTGGTGATTCATGGGGTGGTGGATACCACCAACATCGGAGCCATTTTCCGGTCGGCCGCAGCTTTGGGAATTGATGCCGTGTTGCTGACTCCCGACTCGTGTGATCCGTTGAACCGGCGGGCTGTACGTGTGTCTATGGGTTCCGTGTTTCTGGTTCCCTGGACATGGGCCGACCGTCCGCTGGAGTGCTTGAAAGAGCTTGGATTCAAGACGGCTGCTCTGGCCCTTACCGATCGTTCCGTGCCGTTGGACTATCCGCTTCTCAAGCAGGAGTCCCGTCTGGCACTGGTGATGGGTACGGAGGGCGACGGTCTTCCTCAGACGGCCATTGACGGGGCTGATTACGTGGTCCGTATTCCCATGTATCATGGAGTGGATTCACTGAATGTGGCGGCTGCTTCGGCCGTGGCTTTCTGGGAACTCCGGCTTCCCGGTAATGTTTCAGGCGATGCCCAGCAGTTCGATGTCGAAGATCAGTGTTGACCCTCCGGGAATACCCGGCTGGGAGAATTTGCCGTATCCCATTTCGGCAGGGATGTAGATTTCCCAGCGGTCGCCTATGCACATCCGCTGGAGTGCGATGATCCATCCGTCGATCAGGTCACTCAACCGGAGGGCAGCCGGGATTCCTCCCCGTGTGTCGTCGAATATTCTTCCGTCGATGGTACGGCCGGTGTAGTGGACGGTGACGATGCTTCGTGGGCCGGGATGTTTGCCGTCAGCCCGGCCTTCGGCCAGCGACTTGTAACAGATCCCTTTCGGGAGCGGACTGACTCCCGTTTCTTTGCTCTTGCTGGCCAGCCAGTTGAGATTGGCCTGTGTATACTCTTTGCGATTGCTTTTCGTCTGAACTTGTTTTTTGTCTTTTTCCATGGTCGCTTCTTTTTTCGTGTTCACAAAGATACTTGCTCGTTTCCGGTCCGCCAAAAATGAAAGGCCGGGTTTATGCAAAAATCTGTTAACGGAAAGAAGTTCCTTCCGGAAATTATTTTTCGCAGGAAGAAAATATCGTTTTCCCTGTGGGAGAAAGTGTTTTCCTGATGCGTGTTTTCTTTCCCTTCTGTATGATTTTTCCCGGCCGCATTGTACCTTTGTATTGTAATAACTCTCAAAAGACGGTGATATGCGAAAAGTAAGTAGAGAAATGGACAGTGCCTGGGCGCTGGAAGTCATGCGCAAGGCTCCTTATATAACGGTCAGTTTCACCCGGCCTGACGGAACGGCTTATGGGGTACCTCTTTCACTGGCAAGTGCGGACGGCCGCATCTGGTATTTCCATTGTGCTCTTGAAGGGGACAAGCTGGATGCTCTTGCCGTTCATCCGGAAGTATGTCTGTCGGCCGTAACGAAGTGTGCTCCTACGGTAGGGCCCAAAGACGGGTCGTTCACTCTCCAGTATCGTTCGGCTATTGCGTTCGGAAGAGCGGAACTGGTGACCGGGGATGCGGAAAAGATTGAAGCTCTCCGTATCATCAGCCAGCGTTTCCTGCCGCAACACATGGATGCATTCGATGATGCGGTTCGCCGGAGTCTTCATCGTACGGCGGTGGTGCGTATCACGCTTACAGATCCTCCTGTGGGTAAGCGCAAGCAATATGACAAGCAGGGGGAAGAAATGAAATATGGACGCATGGAAGAATAAAAAACAGTCAGCTTATGCAACTTACCTATCTGTTTCATAGCGGTTTCGTTTTTGAGACCGACCGCTGCATTCTCGTGTTTGATTACTGGATGGATCCGGCGGGTGCCATGTCCCGGTATCTGGAGTCATCGAAGCCTCTGTATGTCTTTTCTAGCCATTTCCACGAAGATCATTTCAACCGGGAGATCTTTGCCTGGCGAACCCGGAAAGCAAACGTGTGCTACATTCTTTCGAAAGACATTCTGAAGCACCGACGGGCCGGGAAGGAAGAGGCCGATGCCTGGCTGGGCAAAGGGGCCGTGTGGGAAAACGAACATCTCCGCGTGACGGCTACGGGAAGTAACGATAGCGGTGTGTCGTGGGTGGTGGAAACCGGCGGCATGCGTCTTTTTCATGCCGGTGACCTGAACAACTGGTATGCCCGTTTTCTGACCGACGACTATCAGGGAGGGCTGGTTTATAGTCCCGATTTCGGCGTTGATATTGATCCGGCCAGGGAAGAAAAGCGTTTTCTGGGCGAGCTGAAAGATATCCGTAAACTTGCCGGCCGTTTCGATGTGGTGATGTTTCCCGTGGACGGCCGCATCGGCAACGGATATACCCGCGGAGCCCGTCAGTTTCTTGACAGGTTTCAGGTCGGACTTTTCGTTCCTATGCACTTTGTGGCCAGCGGTTTCGAGTCAGCCTGGCGGATGAAGGAATTTGCCGATGCGAAGTCTGTCCCATTCTGGAGCATTGCGGGAGAAGGAGAAAGCCGTGAGGTGAGGAAACGCATCGAAGTTGTAGCTGCGGTGATGAGCCGCGACGGGAAGTATTTCGCTACCCAGCGCGGTTACGGCGAGTTTAAGGACTACTGGGAATTTCCCGGTGGAAAGATGGAGCCGGGTGAGAGCCGGGAAGAGGCTCTGATGCGTGAAATCCGTGAGGAACTCGATACGGATATCCGGGTGGATGCCTTTCTCACGACGGTGGAATGTGACTATCCTTCGTTCCACCTTACGATGCATTGTTATCTGTGTACCGTAGTTTCGGGCAGTCTGGTACTGAAGGAGCATGAGAGTGCCGCCTGGCTGGGTGCGGACGAACTGGATCGTGTGGCGTGGCTTCCGGCAGATGTGGAAGTGGTGAAGGAGATTAAGAAAAGGGGAGCATGAAATTCTGAAATCAGCAAGCAATGTTAAAGAAAGGAATCTACGAAAATATTATCAGTCATTCGGTTGAACGAGATATACAGGAAGCAGAGTCTCAGGAGTTGGTTTGCCTGCGCGAACAGATAGATGCAGCTGAATCCCCTAAGATTTTAGCGGACTATTTGGCAAAAGTTATCCGGCAGAAATTGGAATACACGGAAGATATGCACGACCGGATGGCACTGGTCAACCGGATATTAACCGAATATGGCCTTGTGGAAGAAGTACAGATAGCCGATACTTCTAATCTTTTGATGGAGGTAATGACCCGGCAAAAGAATCTGTTGCAAAAACACAGCCGTTCAGAAACTGTTCGTCCACAATCCGGATTTCGGGTGAGCAACCTGTTTACGGGCGGAAACAGTGCCCTTTCATTGGGCGAGGAAATCCGACGGGAAATCGCCAGTGCCGACGAGATTTATTTCATTGTTTCTTTCCTGAAACTCTCCGGGGTGAGATTGTTGCTTGATGATCTGAAGAAATTCTGTCAACGGGAAGGTACCCGTTTGCGCATTATTACCACAACTTATTGTGGAGCTACTGAATCCAAAGCCGTACAGCAGCTTTCTGTGCTTCCGCACACGGAAATTCGTATTTCTTATCAAACCGACATCGAACGTCTCCATGCCAAGGCTTACATCTTTGTGCGTAATTCCGGTATGCACACTGCCTATATCGGCTCCTCCAACCTGTCTAAGTCGGCACAGACCAACGGACTGGAATGGAACATGCGCGTGACGAGTGTAGAGAATCCGCACATCATCAAGACCGCGCTGGCCACCTTCGACTTGTACTGGAACAGCCCGAACTTTGAAGATTTCCGGCTGGGAGGTATTGAAAAGTTCCAACAAGAATTGCATCGCAACACCTTCAAAGGAAAACCGGATACTTTCGTGTACCAACGTTATTCCTTGCTCCCACACCAGAAGCAGATTTTAGATAAGCTGAAAGTAGAGCGTGAGGAGTGTGGTAACTTCCGTAACTTGGTTGTGGCGGCCACCGGTACGGGAAAGACCGTGATTTCCGCTTTCGATTATCAGTCCTTTTGCCAACAGCAGACAGGAGTAGGGCGGACCAGTCGCATCCTGTTCACCGCCCATCGTGAAGAAATCCTTCGCCAGTCCTTGCACACCTATCGTAGCGTGTTGCAAGACGCCAATTTCGGCACATTGTGGGTCGGTAATGAAGCTCCTCAAACCGAGGCCGACTATGCCCATCTGTTTGTCTCTATCTCCATGTTCAACTCACGGTTTGAAGCCCTGTTTTCGCAGCTCCCGGCCGATTATTACGACTACATCGTCATCGACGAAGCCCATCATAGTCAGGCCGACAGCTATCGGAAACTCTTTTCGCATTTCCATCCTCAATTGTTGATTGGACTCACCGCCACACCGGAACGTATGGACGGAAAAGACCTTCGCCCGGATTTTGGCGGACGCATCAGTGCTGAGATACGCCTTCCTCAAGCCCTTCAGGCCGGATTGCTGACTCCCTTCCAGTACCTGTGCGTGACCGATGATACCGACCTGACCGATGATTCCCTTTGGAACGGACAACGTTACGTTATCGACCGACTGGCCGACAAACTGTGCGTACCCGAACGGGCACAACACATCGTAGATGCCTTACACCGTTATCTGGCCGATGAATACACCTGTCGTGCTCTGTGCTTCTGCGTCAATAAGAAACATGCCGACTTTATGGCCTTTCAGTTCCAGAAATACGGATTCAATGCAAAAAGCCTGACTTCCGATACGCCGCAATCACAACGTAAGCAACTGGCAGAAGACCTTCGTAACGGGCTGGTACACTACCTGTGTGTGGTCGACATCTTCAATGAAGGAGTCGATATACCCGAAGTAGATACGGTACTTTTCCTCCGTCCTACAGACAGTTTGACTATCTTCCTGCAACAGTTGGGCCGTGGCCTCCGTCTTTCTCCGGGGAAGACCGAACTCACTGTCCTCGACTTTGTGGCCCAGGCCCATAAGAAGTATGATTTCGCGTCGAAGTTCCGTGCTTTGACCTTGCGTCCAGAAAAGAACATTGCCCAGCAGATAGCGGACGGTTTCACTCTTCTGCCTGCCGGATGCAGTATTATTATGGAAAAGCAGGCCCGGCAATATATTCTGGAGAATATTCAGCAAGCTATTTATAACAAATCTCGTCTGGTGAAAGAAATCAATTCTTATACCACATTGCCTACGCTTGCTCAATTCCTGGAAAATAACGGACAAGATATTCGTGTCGTATATGCGGGTAATTATTGTTGGACGTCCCTCAAACGGACCGCAGGGCGTATCTCTTATACCGATGATGCGATTACCCGACGCCTGGAGAAAGGCATGGGCAATCTGATACATCATAACACCGCCTCTTACTTGCATTTCGTGTCCGATTTCCTGTCGGGCAGCAAACGTTACATGGATAAAGACCATCAGCCATATGCTACCATGCTGTACTATAATCTTTATCAAGAGCGAATCGACAAGACCGAGCTGAAAGAAATAGGCATGTATCAGGCGTTGGCTTTACTGCATGATGACCGTTATCGGTATTTCAAGCAAGAAGCCTCAGAAATCGTGTCTTATTTGTTGTCCCATTTGGAAGTAACTACAATTCCTCTAGGCTCCGAAGTATTGCCTGGTATCGAACTTTACGGATGTTATACGCGTGAAGAAATATTTACTTTAGTTGGACGTCAAACAGAAGAAAGAAGAATGTCCGGTTCGGTATCAGGTGCATTCAACTTGCCAGAATATGATGCTACTTTACTTTTTGTTACGCTAAACAAATCTGATAAAGATTTTTCACCTTCTACACAATATGATGATTATGTCATCAATAAAGACTACTTCCATTGGCAGTCCAAGAATACCGACTCCCATCACAACCGTGGAGGACGGATTTACACCGAGCAACCTCAGCGGCATAACAAGATTGTGCTTTTTGTGCGTGAGGAAAAGAAAGATGGTTTTGGAAACACTTGTCCATTTCATTGTTTTGGCCTTGTAGACTATGTTTCTTCGCATGGTGATTTTCCTATGAACATCACCTGGAAACTGGAGAAACCTGTGATGCCGCGATACCTGAAAGTGGTATAAAAATAGGGAATGAACTTCTTGAAATTTAGAAGGTAAATCCTTGCTTTTCCTTAAAAATTGAGTTAAATTTACCTCGACACGTACGTGATGAGGTCTTGACACGTTCGTGCTGATGTCTTGTCACGTTTGTGTCGCGCCCTTGATAGCTACGTGCCGAGGTATTTTGTATAAGCGTTTCGAAAGAAGTATAATTACAATATAATTAAAACGATTATGGCTATAAAATTTGACCTGTTTGAGAATCCGGTAAAGGAAGGAGTCTCCGTACCGAAGTTGCATGCAAAAGTGATTACCAAAGACGTAGTGACCACCCGTGAAATCCGTGAAGCGATACGCAAGAAATGTACCGCCTCTCCGGCCGATGTGGCAGCTGTCATCACGGCCCTGAACGATGAACTTTATGAGAACCTGAGCAACGGATATGCGGTGCATCTGGAAGGGATCGGCTATTTCAGTCTGAGTCTGAAATGTGCGCCGGACATTAATCCGAAGTATATAAAGGATGACGATGTACAGGTGAGAAGCATCAAGTTCATGCCCGACAAGGACTTGATTGACCGTTTTCAGACTGTGTGTCTGGAACGCAAGGTGGACGAGGCGCATCATTCTGCCAAGCTGGACGAGGAGGAGGTGAAACAGAAATTAGCAGAGCATTTCAAGACGCATTCTTTCCTGCAACGCCGTGACTTTGAACAGCTCACTGGGTTTAATTCGTCGAAGTCTACGCGGGTGATTCGGGAACTGGTGAAGGAAGGGGTGTTGAAGAATGCGGGGACGAAGTATCAGCCGGTGTATGTGGTGTGGTTGAATAAAATTTAACGAACGAGAAATAGTTATGTATTACGAAGAAGTCTTTTCTTGGGCCGAGAACGCTGAAGGGAAAATGGTACATGTAGATACTGTTCCTAATGGTAAACGTTGTGGATGTATTTGTCCAAATTGTCATGAGCAATTAGTAGCCAGACAAGGGGATATAAATGCACATGGCTTTGCTCATTTAAGTCATGGTAGAGGGGCAAATCTTGAGATATGCTATAAGGTGACATTACTTAAATTAGCTGAACAGATTATAGAAACACAGAAACGGATTCATGTGCCATCTTATTATGAAATTTATAAAGAGACAGACATAGAATTTATTGATGTGAAAATAGATTTCCGTTTTGAACGTGAAGACAGACAACCGGATGTGATTGCTACGACAAAAGAGAACCAGAAGTATCTTATTGTTTTTTGTTTTGATGATTATGTACGTCATAAACAATCTTTTGGTTTTCATGATCTCACGTGTCTTTCAGTAAACCTCACTAGACAGAAATTAAACTCATTAGAGAATTTTCTTTTAACCTCTTCTGAAGATAAGCATTGGATAAATAATGATGTATACTTCAAAGGAATAGAGGCAAAGTATAAAGATAAAGGAAAGTTGGTTAAACTTGTTTCGGATGAAGAGTGTAAAGAGTGTAAAATCAGAAGTTCATGTTGTGCCGTGATGTCACGTGATTATGGATTTTGTACCCCATTGCTTATTAAAAATAATGGACAGCAATTTCGTCTCTGTAAGACTGAAAAATATATGCAAGAGTTGAAGGACTATTGCAAACAGCAAGAAGAAGATAGATTATGTCGGGAAGCTAATCATAGGAAATGGGAAGAGAAACTTTTGGCAAAAAAACACAAACAAGTAGAAAATAATAAATATAATTATTCAATTCAGCCAGTGCTCACTGATATAAAAAATACTGATTCTGAGAGATCTTGTTTTGATTGTGAGATAAATCTTACTTGGGCTTGTAAAGACGGATGGGCTCATTGTGGTTGCCGTCCAGAATTGGGCTCTTATGGCCGAATAAATCCAGAGTATGCAAAACAATGTCCTCGTTTTGTAAGAAAGAAACAATAATTATGCATAGCTATAGATGTAGGTTCAGTTGTAATCCTTCTTTATATCCATTAGGATATAGAAAATCTTTTGTTTTTAATCTGAAAATAGGATTATAAGCATGAATTATTCGATGATGGTTAGGACAAAGGATAATAATATTATTGAAATTATTATTGAGATAAGTAATGAAAGGGTCTATGTGATGTGCTTCAATAACCTTTTTTTCATAGTTGTTGGGAGATTATATTTATGTAGTGAAGGTAAGTATCATAACCTGAAGACACAAAAAATACGAGAACTTTATGTAATATTATCAAAAAAATGATGGAAAATATCGGTTATATGGAGCTTTTCTGTAATTTTACTCAATACTAACTATCCCTTTTATGTCTTAACTTTGGATGAATCTCTGCTAATAATGTAACAAACCATGCAAATACCGCAATCACAAACACTTACCACCCGATGCCTTAGTCGGATATTTGATACCACTTCGGCCACTTATAAGTTCTTCTGGTTCTTATCCATTTTGCAGATACATGCCCGTACGGAGAATTTACATATAAATGTATGGGATATTGTGATTCGTATGGTGGCTAATGCCTGGTATCCGATACATTATTTCAGGCTGTCATTTGGGAAAAACGATTCTTTGTTTGATATTGTCACCGAATTGCAGAAAGAGACACAGATATCGATTGATGCGAGTTGCGAGGAGGTTATCGGACAGCTTCAGAAAAGGTTGAGAGATAAGCTGGTAAAGAGTAGACTGGGTAAGCTTACTACGTATGTGCCTTACTGTTTTCTGTATCCCTGGATAAATGCGACAAATAATAGTCGTGAAGTTATGTGGCGTTCTCAAAGTCTTGAAAACGGATGTCTTTATTCCATCTATAAAGAGAAAACGGATTTTTATATCGAACTTAATCCGGTGTGGGATGAGTATCTGCATACGCATTATAAGATTCTGATGGATTTTACTTATTGGAACTTGATGCAGTTCCTGCAAGCGAGGAATCCCAATGTACCGGCTATTTCCAGCAAGCTAATCAGACCGGAAAGCAGGAGCTCTCTGGTAAACCAGCATCGTTATTGGAATAAGGTGATACAGATAGGAGGGCCTGTACGCTGCATTTACACAGGCCTTGAGTTGCATTCTTCCGATTATGAGTTGGATCATTTTATTCCTTGGAGTTTTGTTTCTCATGATTTGCTTTGGAATCTGATACCTGCAGATGGCAGTATCAATTCTTCCAAAAGTAATTATCTTCCGGATTTGGATATTTATCTGCCTAAATTGGCTAAATTGCAGCATCATTCTTTGAAAGTCTCTATACAAGCGGAGTATCAGCCTGCAATTCTGGAAGATTTTCTGTCTTTAGGATATACTCCGAAAGAGTTTGTCCTGATGAATGAGGAAGAGTTTTTGGAGGTGTATAGGCGTACTTTCGGACCAATGCACCAAATAGCCTTGAACATGGGATTTGAAACCTGGAAATATTAAATATTATGGAACCTGAAAAGATAAATCATCCTTACCTCACTGCCATCAAGCGTACGAGTCTTTCTGTTCCCACCCGTTACCTGCTTCAACATAATCTGCTGAAGGGACGTATTTTGGACTTTGGTTGCGGGTATGGCTTTGATACAGACGAGTTGAAACGTCAGGGATATGACATCACGGGATACGACTATTATTATCGTCCTGAATATCCGGATGGGAAGTTTGATACCATTCTGTGCAACTATGTGCTGAATGTACTGGAACCATACGCACAGGCGGAAGTGATGATGAATGTTACGAACCTTCTTGCTCCTACGGGAACGGCCTTTTTTGCCGTACGTCGTGATCTGACGGAAGAAGGATTCAGATTGCATGCCATTCATCGCCAGTACACCTATCAGTGCAATGTGCGGCTGCCTTTCCAGAGTTTGGAACGTAATTCGAGCTATGAACTTTATCAGTATCAGCATTTCAATAAGTTGCCCCGGAAGGAAGGGGAGATTTGTCCTTTCTGCCGTCTGTCGCGAAGAGTGGAAATTATTTGTGAGACGGCTACTTGTGTGGCGTTCTATGACGGTTATCCAGTATCGCCGGGGCATGCACTGATTATCCCCAAGCGGCATGTGGCTTCTTACTTCGACCTGACTAATCACGAGCGGGAGGCCATGAATGTGGTACTTCAGTACGTGAAGCAGAAGGTGGACGAGCGATACCATCCGGATGGATACAATGTGGGCATTAATGTGAACGAGGCGGCAGGACAGTCGGTCTTTCACGTACACATGCACCTGATTCCGCGCTACAAGGGCGATGTGCCTAATCCGAAAGGTGGGGTAAGAGGTGTGATTCCGTCAAAGCGGAGCTACGATGCCAACGAGGGGCTTTCTTCGTCTGCACTGCCGGAGAGTAAATAGTTTGGGAATTTATATTTGGAGCGTTTTTGGGGGAATCTGTTATTGGGAGACCAATGGGACTTGCGCAATCGTTATCTTCATATTACTCCTCCCGCTGAATGGAAGAACTAGCCGCCATATTTTTCTTCATATTCGCGTATCAGAACTCTTTCGCTTCTTGCGTCTGTTGCAGAATGGTCTTTCCGTTGTGCTGCACTTTCAGGGTGGCTTTATGGTCCATAGTCACCACATACTGATAGCTGCCTTTTGAGAAAAGGAAGGTATTGTCTTTTTCTACAAAGCTTCCGGTCAGTACCAGTTCGGGGGTGTCCGACATCTGTTGTGAACGTTTCCAGGAAGCGTATCGCATGGTCTCCCCGTCCAGGTTGTCAATGCGTATCATATAATCTTTCGTCTTGAAAAACAGTTCCAGCCGCTTGTAGTCCTGTAACTGGGGATTCAGCCAGAATGGAGCGCCGGTTTTCTGATACACAAAGTCTGTGCCATTGAAATGGTAGATGTCGTATCGGTCGGTGATGCTATTCATACTGTCCGTGGTAGCAACGTAGAGGTTTTGTGTCTCTTCGTCGTACCGGAAGAGCCAGTCCCATCCTTCACCCATGTTTGCAAGGAAGTACCAGTCGGCAATGGTGTGTTCAAAGCCTACGGTGTCTGTGCGTTTCCCGTGGCGGACGAAGCAGGGAGCGCTGACGAGTTTCCCGTCTTTTATCCGCATGGCCACCAGAGAATTGGCGGAGTAGTTGCCGGATATCCTGAAATAATCGTCGACCATATACCGATTGCTTCCATCTGTACATGGATAGGTATAGATGGTGTCAATGTAGCTTCCGTAGTCCATTTCATCGTGTTCGCCGTCGGGGTGCAGAAGCATGTCGAGTGACTGGCGGACGGCCTTGATTTCTTTTCCGTTTCTATACTGGATGAGATTGCCCCAGCAGATCATGGTTCCGCCTTCGCCCGTGTTCCATGAATAGATGCGCAGACATTTGTCGTCTGAGGTGGCGATGGTGACGTATTCCTTTTCGATGCTTCGGGTGAAGGGATAGGAGAAGGTGGCGGTATCGGTGAGTACCCAGCTGATCAGGCCGTCATGGGAAGGGCCGAAATAGTTTTCTATGGCTTCTTCTTCTGATTTCGGCTGGGAATCCTCGAGCATTTTCAGCTCTTTCTTTTCCATTTCTTTCATCTTTTCCGCCTGAGTGGTACGGGGTGGTTTGCACGCCAAGATTGTCACAAAGGAGAACAGCGACAGATATAGTAATGGATAAGCTTTCATGTCTTTACGGTTTTGGTATGTATTTCGGGATAAAGATACTACTTTTTCAGCTGATTCCATATGGATTCTACCCACTGGCGGATATTTTCCCGGGTGACTTCCGGACGGATGGCTTCTTCCAGAGGCATGTTGTCCGGTGCAAGATTGTCCACCCGGCTGAATCCTGCATTGAGAAGGGCTTGTGTGTCGCTGGCTTTTCCTGCTACCAGCCAGGTGGGAACAAGCTTTGCCTGTGCCCGTCGCATGACCCGTTCGGGAAGCTTGCCCATAAGTGTCTGGCGGTCGGCATGTCCTTCACCGGTAATTACGAGGCCGGTATCTGCCAGCAGGCGGTCGAAACCGGACAGATCAAGCAGAAGGTCGGCTCCTGATTGTGTGGTGGCCTGAAGGTATTGAAGGAATGCATATCCCAGTCCTCCGGCTGCTCCGGCACCGGGGCGGGAAGAAGTATCCTTGCCCATGCGGCGGGCAGATTCTTCGGCAAACTGGCGGGCACGGCGGTCGAGTTCTTCCACCATTTCTGGGGTAGCTCCCTTTTGCGGGGCGAAAATATGGGCAGCTCCTTCCGGTCCGTAGAGCGGATTGCGTACATCGCTGGCCAGCACGAAGCTGCATCCGGCCAACGGACCGTTTAGAATATCTTCTGTCATACCACCGGGAGCCAGAGAGTCGGTCAGTCCCTGAAGCATACCTTTCCCGGCATCGCTCGTACCGCTTCCACCCAGTCCGATGATGAAACGGCGTGCTCCCTGCAGGAAAGCGTGTGCAACGAGTTCTCCTACACCATAGGTGGTGGCAACCAGCGGATTGCGCTCTTCGGCAGAAAGGCGGGTCAGTCCGCAGGCTTGTGCGGTTTCAATGACGGCGGTTCCGTCGGGAGTAAGGCCGTAGCTGGCGGTGACGGGACGCATCAGCGGATCGTGTACCTCCGTTTCAAGCAATTGCCCGTGAAGGGCGGTGATAAAGGCCGGAAGCATCCCTTCGCCTCCGTCGGACATGGGGAGGGAACGGACTTTTGCCCCACGGGCGGTCAGGGCCTGCGAGAAGGCGGCTTCCACTTCTTCTGACGAAAGGCATCCCTTGAAGGAGTCGATGGCGAGCAGGATCTGCATAGGTATCATAATATTTCTCTTGCTATCCACGCACAGGCCTCTGCATCGGCCAGTGCGTGATGGTGGTTTTCCAGATGGTATCCGCAGGCGGCGGCTACGGTGTGCAACTGATGGTTGGGAAGGTATGGAAACACTTTGCGCGATACGCATAGGGTATCGTAGAATTCATAGTCAGGGTAGTCCATCTGATAGACGCGGAAAACGGCTTTCAGGCAGCTTTCATCGAAAGGACGGTTATGTGCCACAAGCGGAAGACCGTCAATCAGGGGTTCGATCTGCTTCCATACATCAGGAAACACCGGTGCGTTTTCGGTGTCTTCACGGGTGAGCCCGTGTACCTGTGAGCACCAGTAGGAATAATAATTTGGTTCCGGATTGATGAGTGAATAAAAAGTATCCACGATTTCATCGTTACGTACAACCACTATACCTACTGAACATACGGACGAGCGCTGGTTGTTGGCCGTTTCGAAGTCTATTGCCGCAAAATCTTTCATGTGTTCATTCGCTTATTTATAGATGCATTATCGCTTGGTCACGGTAATCATGAATGTGACGGCTACCATGGCGATGGAGATTCCGACAATGATATTTGTTGTAAGCGGTTCGCCGAACATAAGTGTACCGACAACAATGGCCGTGATGGGTTCGAAGACGCCGAGGACTGATGCCTTGGTTGCTCCGATGTTTCGGGAAGCAATGGCAAGAGTAGCCGTGGAAACAATGGTCGGTAACAGGGCAAGTCCTACGAGATTAAGCCAGTCTGCTCCGGTTGTGATTCCGGCGGTTATGGCGGTGTCGGAACAGATGATTTTCCCGAGAAACACGATTGCTCCCACCGTAAGCGCATAGAAGGTAAGCAATGAATTGGAGATGCCGGCAATGGCTTTGCTACGGTTGATGATGACAATGAAGAGTGCGTATACCAGTGCCGAGGCAATTGAAAGCAATACGCCGACAGGGTTGATGGTCTGTGTACCGTCGCTTTGTGTCATTACCAGCACTCCTCCGAAGGTTGCCGCAATGGCAAGCCAGACAGGCCAGGAGGGGACGACTTTCAGGAATACCATGATGATAGCCACAAGGACGGGATATAAAAAGACCAGGGTTGTGGCCAGTCCCGATGCGATGTATTCATAGGCCTCGAAAAGAAAAACGCTGCTTGAAGTATAAAGAACTCCGAGTGCAAGCAATACACCTATTTGCTTTCCTGAGATCCGGAAACTTTGTTTGCGGAGCATTAAAAACAGACCCAGAAGAAGTACCGCAAAGGCGTAGCGGAAAAAAAGTATGGACTCAGTGGCGGCACCATTCTTCATCAGTGGAACCGCAAATAGAGGATTTAATCCGTAAGTAATACCGGTAATAATTCCGGCAGGATAACCGATAATGGCATTTTTACTTAATTTTTTCATGTGTTGGAAAATGTAAATATATTAACTTGCGGACTATTTCAGGAAAGGATCAATCGTACTCAGCAGTTCAGCCTTTTGCATGACACCGCTGGTTCTCCAAAGCACATCTCCTTTACGGAACAGCATAAGGGTGGGGACGGATTGAATCTGATACTTCTGAGACAATGCACTGTGTGTGTCCACATCAATCTTGATGATACGGATACGTTCGCCCAATACATCTTTTACCTGTTTCAGAATCGGGTGCATCATTTTACAAGGTTGGCACCAGGTGGCAAAGAAGTCCACCAATACAAGCTGGTCACCAGCTACTACATCATAAAATGTTTCCATTGCTTTGTATTTTCAATTGTTTTATATAAACAAGGCTACCTCCCGAAAGAAATAGCCAGACAGATGGTTAATTAAAAACGATGCAAATGTACTAAAAGCCGGCAAATGGTTCATAGAATCATGATAGAAAATTGATGAATATGATGATTGATGAAGAGTTTTTCAGATTTGCAGGTTGCCCGGTAAAGAAAAAAACGTATATTTGTTCTATGATACCTCCCCGTATAGAACAATCTACCAAGGAAGAACGCCGGGCGTTTGTGATGGAAGCCTGGAAATGTCTGCACGATTGTGAATCGTGTGGTAAATGCCGTGTCCTCAAAGGAAAGGACGCAGAAACCTTGTATGCTGACTACATTGAAGGTGAGCGAACCTATATGGATGTTACGCTGGACATCAGAAACAATAATTACGGAAGATGAAAATCAGATTTTTTAGAGAATTTTCCTTGCAGGTGAATACTCAAATCCGATAATCCGTATCTTTGCACGACTTTTTTGCAAGCGGAAAAACAATGGATGCAATCGTTACACAGATGATTATCCTGTTTATTTTGGTAATCATTGGTTATTATCTGAGTAAGAAGAAAATGATGGATGCGGATTTTGACCGCAAACTTTCTGGACTGGTCATTAACGTGACATGCCCCAGCCTGATACTTTCGTCAGTCATGGGTGACACTCTTCCCGACAGAAAATTAATTCTCCCCTTGCTTATAGTAGGTTTTGTTACTTACGTACTTCTAATCGGAGCAGCTTTCCTACTTCCACGCTATTTACCAGTCAAATCTTCCGATCGCGGTATTTATAGCTTTATGCTGGCGTTCGGCAATGTGGGCTTTATCGGATATCCCATTGTTGCTTCCATTTTCGGATCCAGTGCCGTATTTTATGCCAGTATTCTTAATTTTCCCAGTACGTTGCTGATTTTTGTGTTCGGTACTTTGTTTATTTCAGGTGGTCAGGGGAAAATGCGTTTTGACTGGCGTACCTTGTACTGTCCGGCCATGATTGCATCGTATCTTTCCATTCTGATTGTTATGACCGGATGGGTACCTCCCCGTGTCATTAGTACTCCGTTCATCCTGTTAGGAAATGTCACCGTCCCTGCAGCCCTGCTCATTATCGGCTCGTCCATTGCCCGTGTACCCATCCGGCGGATGTTTGGCAATACGGCTATCTACCTGATGTCGGTCTTGCGTCTGATGCTGGTTCCGCTCCTTATTCTGTATCTTTCACGCCTTTGTCAGGTCGATGAGACCATAGCCAATATCAACGTTGTACTGGCAGCCATGCCTGTTGCTTCATATGGTACTTTATTCTGCATTCAGTATCAGAGAGGGGAGGTTATTATGGCAGAAGGCACTTTTCTTACCACATTGCTTTCTGTGCTGAGTATTCCCTTGCTGACCATGTTTTTGTAGACCTATTTCAGCAAGGTTCTGAATGTTGTTTCCGATTCATCCGGTAATATTTTCCGGAACTGGCCGAGCATCCGTTCGCGTGATTCCTGTGGACTGAGGGAGGAGTGACAACTCTCCTTTCCAAAAAGATTTTCGGGTGTGGTGAGCAGTGACCATCCCCAGCCAAATTCTCGTCCGTGCCGGTCGTGGGGATAAATAAAATCTTCCGTAACGATGTAACCACCCATTTCCAAACGGGTGAGGTAGGTATCGAAACGGCTTCGCATTTTCGGTCCCGTAAAACCGCATGCCGCACGTAGTTCCCGTGTAATCAGACTGCCCTCGTTTTTCAGTACATCGAGAATACTTTCTTCAATGCTTCCGGCCTCTGGATAAGGGAAAATACTTCGCCGGTAGTTGCAGAAGTCGGGCCACCATTCGCGACTGATGAATGCGGCTTTACCTTTGAAAAACTTGCCGTATGCACAACCGCTTTCCTGAAGGATGGAACCTTTCCATTCCCAAAGCGGCCATTCCCATCCGCCATCGGGCAAACGGGTATACTGACAATCTTCATCCATGACTTCTTCGGCTGACCATCCGGTAATACCCATACTTAACAGAGGAAGAAAACCTGTTTTATTGATATAGTCAATCAGTTCAGGGCAGGAGTGTAAAGGTTCATTTCTCATTGTTGTGGTGATTTTTCGATGCAAGATAATAAATAAACCGATATCTTTATATGCATCGTGCAGAATAAAACAACATCTTTGAATAACTGAGATATTACAGACTTTTCGTATCTTCGCAAACAAACAAAACAATCAGTTAGTTATGAGGAAAAAAATGATTAATCTTTCGGCAGCCTTGCTGGGAAGTGCCGTTGTGGCTTCAACTCTGTTTTCATGTAGCAGCCGGCAGCAGGAGTCACCGATGAAAGCAAAAGTAGAGGAGTATGCTTCCGTTGAACTGAAGTCTGATCTTGTGAATAACTTGAGCGACAAGGAAAAGGAACTGGTCAGAATATTTTTCCAGGTGGGAAAAATTACTGATGACCTGTTCTGGAAACAGACATTTGGTGATAAGAGTAAATTGGATACCATTACCGACAGCTATGCGAAGCAGTTTGCCATGATTCAATATGGAGCCTGGGACCGTTTGGACGACAACAAACCTTTCCTGACTGGTTATGGTGAGAAACCGGATGTATGCAATTATTACCCGCTTGATATTACAGAGGCAGAGTTTAATGCATTTGAGGATGCCGATAAGGACTCATGGTATACCGTCATCCGTCGCAATGATGACGGTTCTTTAAAAAGTGTCTGGTATCATGAGGCATATGCTCCGGAAATCAGACAAATCTGTGCTTTATTGGAAAAAGCGGTTACTCTGGCAGAAGATTCGGGTCTGAAAAACTATCTTGAAAAACGTATTGAAGCATTCAAGACGGATGATTATTTAGATAGTGATCTGGCGTGGATGGACATGAAGGATAGCAAGGTTGACTTTGTGGCAGGACCTATTGAAACCTACGATGATAAATTCCGTGAGACCAAGGCATCGTACGAATCATTTATCTTGCTGAAGGATGAGGCCAGAAGCAAGGATCTTGCCAAGTTTGTTGCTATGCTTCCAACTCTCCAGAAAGAACTGCCTTGTCCGCCGGAATATAAAACATTTGTACCGGGTACATCATCCGACTTGAATGTGTATGATGCGGTGTATTATGCCGGCGATTGTAATGCGGGAAGTAAGACAATTGCCATTAACTTGCCAAACGATGAAAGAGTACATGCTCTGAAAGGTACACGCCGTTTGCAGTTGAGAAATTCCATGAAGGCTAAATTTGACAAGATTTTGTTGCCTATCGGACAGCTTGTCGTAACTCCCGAACAGCAGAAATACCTCAATTTCGACGCGTTTTTCTGGAATGTGACTTTCCATGAGGTAGCACATGGACTGGGTGTGAAACAAACTATCCGTACCAATGAAAGCGTAGATGCGGTAATGGGTACAGAAAAGACTTCCTGGGAAGAAGCCAAAGCAGATATTCTTGGTCTGTTCATGGTGACCAAACTGATTGAAATGGGTGAAATTACGAACATTACACCTGAGGATGCGATTACTACTTATATCGCAGGTATCCTGCGTTCTGTTCGCTTTGGAGCAGCTTCTTCACACGGAAAAGCCAATATGATGTGTTTTAACTATATGGAAAAAGCCGGTGCATTTTCCCGTGATGCGAAAGGCCAGTATGTAATTGATTTTACGAAGGCTAAGGAAGCTATGAATGGATGGGCTGCATTGATACTTCAGACACAAGGTGATGGAAATGTAGAATTTGCCAAGAAATACAGAGCAGAGAATGGCGGAATTACTCCTGCACTTCAGGCCGATCTTGACAGAATCAATGGGGCTGGTATTCCTCGTGATATTACGTTTGTCCAGGGTGAGGAAGTCCTTTTGGGAAAAGCTGAATAATATAATAGTTGAGATACTTGATAATGAAGGCCCGGCTTGTAAAAGTGCGGGCCTTTTTATATACATTTTGATACGTTCTTGTTTTTGGGCTATTTTCAATATTGCATACCTTGTTTACGTATTATCTTTTTATTTATTTTTCTGCTCCGATTGTCTCCTGAAAATTTGTGCGGCGATACTTCCTGAAAAGTTGTGCCATACCGAAAACATGGCTCCGGGTACGGCAGCCATGGGAAACATGGCAAAGTGAGTAGCGGCAAGTGAAGTTGCCAGTCCGGAATTCTGCATGCCTACTTCTATGGCAATAGCTGACCGTTTAGGTGATTCGCTCCCAGTTAAAGCAGAAAGTCCATAGCCTAGGGCCAGACCCAAAATATTATGTAGAATAACTGCTACTGCTACTATCAGGCTACACGCGAGGATGCTGGCGGAGTTGTGTGCCACAATGATCCCGATGATGAAAGCAATGGACAGGGTGGAAAACATAGGCAGCAACGGAACTATACGTTGAGTGGTCTGTCTGAAATAATGATTGACGGCAAAACCAAGTACGATGGGCATTATCACTACTTGAACGATACTTAAAAACATACCTGTAATGTCTACTTCGACTGACTTTTCGGCAAGCAACCATACAAGGGCTGGTGTGACAATGGGAGCCAATAATGTGGAGACTCCGGTCATGGCAACACTCAGAGCGACATCTCCCTTTGCCAGATAGCAGATGACATTGCTTGCCGTACCTCCCGGACAACATCCTACGAGGATTACTCCAAGGGCAAGCTCTTCTGGCAAAGCCAATAATTTGCAGAGCATCCACGCTAGGGAGGGCATGATGAGGAATTGTGCCAGTTCACCGACGAGGATGTCTTTAGGATGCTGTAAAACCGGATTGAAGTCGGAGGGAGTAAGTGTAAGTCCCATGCCGAACATTACCACGCCCAACATGGGAGTGATAGACGAGGTACTCATCCAGGCAAATGAAGAAGGGAAAAATAATGCAACAATTGTCACTAGAACTACAACGAGAGTGATATGTGCGGCAATCCATGCAGAAAAGGTGATGATTTTATGTTTTGTTGTTTTTTGACACATGAATATATCTTCTTAATTTGCCTGCAAAGCTACAAAAATACGTGCGAATCTTGGCGGGAATGTGTAAGCTATGTTGCTGGAAAAAGGCTGTATCAAGTCTCTTTAATTACTACAGGTTCTTGATACAGCCTTTTCTTTACCCAATTTATGGGAATGGAGACTAAAGATCTTTTTCCAGATAGGTGAATGTTGTTTTTCCTATGACGAACTTAGTTCCATGATAAAGTTTTTTTCTGATGTTTGTTTTTAGAGGCTTCTTGTTGAATAGAATGCCTTCTTCTAGTGCCGTCAGGTAAAGATAACCATTGATCATTTTCACTTCGGCTTGTTCAGGTGCAATGGGACTGGTGATATCCCATGTCATTTGCAGGTCACAGTTAACCGACTTACCGATCAATATCTTTTTTGATTGTTCAGGCGCTTTCATCCATTTGTAGATTGCTATGTCCATATCTTTGATAGGTCCTTCTACTCGGAGGAAGTATCGTTCTGACTTTGGACTGGTAGCTGCTACGCTGATGGCAAAACCGATGCAGTAAATCATGTAACTTAGTAACAGGAATTCATGTGTATCTACCTGGGCGTTGAATGAGAATGACCACAAATACATGGAGCCCAGTCCGAATATGATGGAGATAACTGCGCCGATTAGTGCTTTTTTTAATTTGATGTCTGTCCCATAGGCCACTGCAGATGCGATGACGAGTCCGCTTAGCATCCATGGAATCCAATCGATAAGGAAGGAATTATCCTTGAAATTAAGTGCTATAGAAATGATACATCCTATAAAGAAGGACAGATAGCTGAAAAATCCTCCAATGAGCGATCGGACGATGACTTGTAATGTCCTTTTCCATAGCCAACGACCATGGCTGGTCAGAATACTTAATGAGAAAGTAAGAAAGAAGCCAATGTTCAAACCATAGAATGGAAGGAACAGAAGGTGACTGCCGTATTCTTCTACAAGCATAGTTGTTTGTGGAGAGCCGGGATCTACACCAAAAATAATGTATATAAGTTTTACTAATAATAGATTCTCGTTGTTATGAACGTTTGCTGTAAAGTTTATCCAGGCAATAAGGCCTGCAAAAGCTCCGGCTATGATCCACGCGAGGTAAAACGACGCATTGTGTGGGTCAAACAAGTTTTTGCAGTTGTAGTAGTGTCTTCCTTGCTTGCAATGTCTTCCGTATTCCGGACACTGATATTCGTTTTCGTCCCAACAGGATTTATGAAGTACATGTTGACATTTTGCAACGATTTCGTCGCCTTCTACAAAGGGAGCTTTGCAGAAATAGCAGGATTGTTCAATCAACATTCCGTTGTAACTCATATTTTTACCAGTATATCGGGTTACGTATTTTCTTTTGAATAACCAATAGTTGATACCTGGCAAAATGAATTGAAAAATCAGATAAAGCAAGAGAATGGTTATTATACCAATGAAACAGCCTTGAAGAATGGTTTGAAGTGTTGTTGAACCATTTATGATGATAGGATTGTAAATACTTCCTACATTGTAGAGAATATAGTCGGAAGCAACTAAACTGTCACCAGAGTAGCAGGTAATCTGAAGTTTACGTTCCATTCCTCTGTAAATCTTATAATCGGGATTTACATAATTGAAGGTGTAGTTGATATAATTGTTATTAAACAAATGTAGTATGTCGTTTAATTTTAATTGCTGGGTAGAGGTATTGATGAATTTACCTCCACTTTTGTGGCAAATGGCCGTCAAGAAGTTTTGGGATTCTTCGTCTGTCTGTTTGTCTAAAATATCTTGTTTTTCCCTTAAAGCATTATCTTCGTTTCCTTTTTCCAGATTGAAATAGAAGATGGGCAATGCTTGTGTTGTATCTATTTGTTGGACAATCTGGTGTTGCAATTCGAAGTGTTTAGAATCAATTGGTTGGTTATGGTGGTAGACCTTTCCATCAGAGAAAATAAACATTATTTTTCGTGCCGGCATAAGAAGGTCTGTGGATAGATTTTCTTTATCTTTCCCGACATATTCAGAAGAATCTTTTTTGAATTCTTCTATTTTGGAAGAAATGGCACGATAGAGGTGTTTTTCTCCTGGTTCATATTTAAAGTAATTGTCCATGACATAATCTGTTGCAATCATGGTTGGGCTCACCTCGTTATTTTTCATGAAGGACACATGAAGATGATCCAAATCAAAGAGCTTTGTCAAGTTCCTTACAATCTGATATTGCTGATTGACAGCTGTGGAATCCAATGTCAGGTCAATCAGGAAAAGTGCGTCAAATTTTAGTTCCTTAATTTCCTTCAGCCTGAGGTTTTCGTAACTTTCCAGTTGAGGTTGGGTTTTCAGATTGTAGCTGTTGTCTTTCAGAAATTCTTCTGTCTTGAAATGAATACTGTCGGCATTGCTACTTAGTAACAGTGCTGTGAGGGTGTCGTTTATCTCTACATTCAGATGGAAGCGTTTGTAGTCAGGTTCAAATTCTATATCTGTGATATTGATGTTCAAATTTTCTTTGTATGCTTTTTTGTTGGGGTTAAATTGCTCGCAACCCGATAAGGCTAGGAGCAATATTAACAGAAACGATATGGTGTGATGGCTGTTCATTGTTACTGGTTATTTTCAGATTAGAGTTTTATTAAATAGTAGGATAGTCATTATTGTCTTTATCCATCATTTCACGGAGTTTCTTTGCGTTCTCTCGTGCTTGCTTGAGTGCTTTCAGTTTGGCTTGCAGCATGTTGAGAAATAGTAATATCATGGCTACTGCAGCCAGGCTATATAGATAGTCTTTTATTCTCTGTAGCCAAGGTTTGTATTCCAAGGCCTGTATTTTCTCAGAAATATTTTTAAGCTCGATGTACTTTTCTTCTATCGGCTGGAAACGAGGGAGAAAGTTGCTGAACTCTTCTGACAGGCTCTTGGCAATGTCATAGTGGTTTTGAACTTCTGCGAACAACAACTGCTCTTTTCCTTTTATTTTTTCGAGTTCGGTAGCCAGTGTTTTTACCAGCGAGTATTCAAATGCCGTTTCATAAAGTTGAGAGTAAGTATTGTCCTGCGTCTGAAAAAAAGTTTCAGCTTCAGCAAAATCCTTCTGGCTTTTGAAGATATGTTTTTGCAGGGCAATAGAATCCAGCAGGTTCTGTTTGGCTAATTGGTAATTGGCTGCGATTTGAAGGAGAGAGTCGTCTTCGGCAATTATTATTTGCTGTGCTTGATAGTAAGTATTCCATTTCGTGTCAATTGCTGTTACTTTTTTGTCAACCTCAGTGAGTTCGTCCGATGTATATTGTCCAATTTTGGCAGAAATATTTTTCAGTTCCTGATAAAAATTGAGCATACGGTTTTCGATTTCCAACAGATGCATTTCTTCGACAAACTCATTTGATGTATTCTGTCCTCTGACTTGAGTAAAAGGCAGAGCCATCCAAAGGCATAGACAGAATAACAGTTGGATGTGATGTCTCAATTCTTTCATACGCTTTATTTCTTTTGACAGGTTTGGCGGAAATAAGTTTTCGCTTTGTTGAATATGCCGAGTGCAGCCTGTTGCTCATTATTTATTACTGTTGCTCGTCCTACGTGTGTTTCAATCAAGTCTATGGCTTGCTTGCACGCTACTTCTAAGTCTTTTTTTTCAATGTTGTCTGAACTGAGCAGCCATTTGTTGGTGTAGTTGTCAATTTTTCTGGCTGTTGTCAAAATATAATCGGCACTGAGGCCAAGCATTGCAGTCTGTTTTTCTTTTATGATTTGGAAGTCACACCGCATATTTTGGATAGTATCCACGTAACAGTTATAAGTTTCTATGTTTGACTGGATGTCCGGACAAGTGCTTGTTTCTTCCATTTTGGGATATTGTTTCAGTAGGAGCGCTTTCATCTCATTAAATATTTTTGCTCCCTCAGGATTATTCAAGTTAGAGTGCGCGCCGAATTTCTGATAAAGTGTGATATATCCCGCTTTGATGTTTTTTACTTGAGTGGCTGCAGCCTGTATCTCTTTTTCCTTTCCGAAGCAAGGATCTCTTTTGATGGAAATATTGTATTTGCGGTTCAAGTCTGTTTGAAAGAAGAGATCATATGTAATCTTTTTTTGACTTGCCTGTTCACTCATGACGAGTATATCTCTAAGAGTGATAGATATGTCGGCTGATTGATAAAGGATGTCAAATGTTTGTTCAATGTAGTCGTTCACCATTTTGTATTCAGTAGGCTGTGGCTGGAGTCCTTCATATTCAATCCAGTGCTTGAAGATGTGTTTCCTTTTGGGCTTGATTGATTTTCTCAGGGATTTCGCCATCTTGTATTTTGCCTTTTCGTCCGATTCCACTACGTAAGGTAGTCTGTCGGGATGGAGTTTATGGAAACGGACGGCATGTGAGTAGCGTACGTTGTCTTGGAAAACGAAAAGTTTCCGATAGGATATCAGGTTAACCGTTAGTCTGTTGTTAGGTTCATTGAAGCTGATTTTTACCAGAAGGTCCATGTCGGTTGTTCCCGGCATAAGTGAGATATGATCTACGTATGGAGCATTTCCAGCTACTTCAATTTGCTTGACCGTTTGTGCTTTCAGGTTACTGCTGAAGCAAAATAGGATAAGGATATATATGACATTATTCAGGGATTTCATGTTTCAGCATTTAAATATATGAGCAAAAATACGAATTTAAATTGAAAAACAATTGTTCTATTGCCTTATTTTAAAGCAGGTTACTGATTGAAATAAATCCATCCTTGAGGTTCTCCTTGTTTGACCACCCATTCTGCCACTTTCAAATCTTCCGGGTAGGGAGGTTCTAGAATGGCATGATAGCGGTCATAAGTCAAATAGTGTCCGATACGTTCTACGCACCAGGCCAGACTGGAATAGGTGTCAGGGTTATTCAGACATACTCTCCCAGCGAAATTTCCGAAATACCTGATGTTGGGATGCCACGGATGGGGGATTGTTTGTCCTTCCTTATCATATGTCAAGAAATAAAATTCGGCAGGTGCATCCACGCAGGGGTAATTTTCTGGCAGGTAGATGCGCATGAGAAAGGTTGAAGCGAAAATAGGCTTATTGGCAATGCCGGGCTCATTCAGCCGTTCAAGTTGTTCGACACCGCAAATGGAGTGGATATGGTAGGTTATCAGATACATAGTGGGTAACCCTTGTTCATTACGCCTCATAATCTGATACTCAATTGTATCTCGTTGCTCAAGGGCACGATCCAGCTGGCTCCATTCATGGAGCAGTCTCCGGTTTCTTCCATTCAAATGCTGAGAAGAAAAATCTTGCCAATTCATGGGATATGTTCGCATGTTGAATACTGTCAGTGTATATGATCATTTATCCGGGAAAAGGATCAGGAATTAAAAAAACAGTATCTCCATTGTTGACGTTGTAATCTGCCAATGTCTGGTCTGTTTTCCCAATCCTCGGTCTGAGCACACGTGTCTCATGAGTCGTAGTATCTTCTTTTCCGAAAAAATAGTCTAAGGGAGCACCTGTCGCGTCTATGGATGGGAAGTCGAAAATGAGCCGTCCGTCTTTTCCGATGGCATGACGCAGATTATTCATCAGGGTACTTAAGGGAGCCTGTGGGTTCATGATGCGGAACCTTACTTTTTTGTCTTTATATACGATGTCTAAAAAGAAATCTTCCATTGTTATGTTTTTGTTTGGATTGCAAAAATAATAAATTAAAGGTTTTCATCGGTCCTGTTTGTCAGAAGTTTTTCTGATTGCTTTCTTAGTTGATCTCAATGCTGACCTGAACCGGAAGAATGTTGGTGCTTCTCACTTCAATCATTTTTTGCAACAACATTTCTGTCATCGGTATTTTCTCCTGAAAACTTCGTTTGATGTAAGGGTCGTTTTTCAGGGATATGTAAACCTGAGTTTCCAGTCCGCAATGGTTGCGTTCTGTGCGGCGGCTGGTTCTGACTCTTATGCTTGTTATCATGTCGTTCGTAATGCCAAATCGGATACCCAGTTCGTTATAACATAAAATTTTGATATCAGCCGGTGTTACAATTCGGTCGTTGGTTGTCAGGTAATAGCGTGTAAGTGTGTTTTCTGCATCTATGTTTTGTACTTCGTCAAAACCGGGCATTGGTTCAGCTACCAATTTGACGCTTGTGAAATATCCATTTGCCAGAAGATTGAACTGGCTTTTCTTGTTCAGCAAGCCATTGACAGTACTACCGTTGGTGACCAGATAATCTATGTGGAGACTTTTGTCTTTGGGATGGAAGCCATTGCCGTTCTTGAGCATCAGATAGAGATTCGGTGTATAAATGTTCGGGCTCTTGGCCAATCCTTCCGACATCTTTTTAAGCAGAACGTAGAAATTGTCCATGAAGTTGCCTTCTCGAAGGGAGTCGATACCTTGAAAGGCATAATAATCGGAGGAAAAGCGATTGATAAGCGTAGTGGCCAATTTGACCAGATGTTCTGGATTGAAACGGCTGGCTGTCATCTTGCGGATTTCAATGGGTTCTTCTTTGAACATTTGCGTATCCTCAGGTCGGAGCAAGTGCAGGAATTGCCAGTTGGTGGAAAAATTATTTGGCCCGTTTAGGCGTGTAATGGGGGAACTGGACGAGAGGGTGGCAGATGCGATGGAAGCATTGGCCAGAATGGTGCAGTTCAAGGATAACAGTTCCTTGTCGAACAGGAACTGGTCGTCAGTACCAAAGAATTCAAAAACCAGCTCCAGCTTTTCGTTCGGTAGAGACATGGCAGACGGAGCCTTATAGGTATCTATTGCAAACAGCCGTACGTTTTGTCTGGCAAATAGGTCAAACCAGATGTGGCGTGGCTGGAAAATGGGCGATTGGTTGTAGATTAAGTTCTCCAGTGAGAAACATCTGTCCAAAGGCAGGTCGGCGTAATCCCACGGTTTGATGAGTGGAAGCGGATGTCCGTTAGCAAAAACTTTCAAATCCTGGAAATGAGGATTGCCAATCAGGAAGGTCATACCGGACAGGTTGTTGACTGGTTCCTTGAATTGCAGAACCACTTTCCAGCGGCGGTTGTCCATACGGACTATTGAGGATATTTTGCTGTTGAATACACGTGTACTGAGAAGCGGAATAAAAGTGAACGGCGTGTCCTGAAGGGAGAAGACTGTTCGATGATCCAGCGTCTGGGTTACAATGCTTTCACTAGGTGTTACTTCTACGGCAGCCGTTGCCGGAAGTGCGTGAGTCCGTTCATAGGGGACAAGCATCTGTTCAAGCTCATAAAGGATTTCGGTCTTAAGTTGCTCGATTTCGTTGTCAATTTCGTTTGCCTGATATGCCAGTGCTGTCAGGAACAGGGAAAAAACCGGGTCTTGCTCAATACCTTCCAGGTGTTCACTGTTGGCACTTTGTTCCCAAACAGCTATGGCTTCTTTGATAATTTCTTTTGCCCTTTGGCGTGTATTGAATATCGTATGTTTCATTTCTGTCTTATTTAAATTATGGTCTGGAAGTCCCTTCAGGGAAGTTAGTTCCACAGGTTAATACTGGTCGTGTACTTGTAGGGAGCATTAGTCTCCACAAGTCTGCCTTCAACAACGATTTGAATCAATTTTTGACTTTTGAGGTATGTCATGGAAACGGAAACTTCAGTCAGTCTGTTCTCGTATTGTTCGATGGCTTTTTTCAGATCTACTGCAAACGTATTGAGGTTTTTGGAGTTCCCTGAAACTTTTTTGTCATAGAGTCTTGAGGTTGAGTCGTCTTGTGGCGATGAGTCATAAATGACTCCTTCTTTTTCGTTGAATATCTCGAATTTCAGATTATTGAATATGAATCCGAACTCAGGGTCTGCACTACAGCCTCCACATGGTGTGCTCAGCAGCAGTTCGATGAATGCGTCGATGGTCATTGACGGATTGGGAGAGTAGGCCAGACGCCCATTTGTTACTTGCAAAGGTAGTAAAACGTTCATGACATACTTTTTAAATTAATGGTGTAAATTCATCTTCCTCTTCTTCAACTGGTACATACAGAGCATTGTATAGGCTTTCATACAGGTTCTTGTACAGGTTTTCGTACAGCTCTTCCGATAATTCTCCCGACAACAGGCTGTGGAGTTCGGTTTTGAGTTGTCCATTAATATAGTCAGTCAGGCGGATAGTCAGTTCTTCGGAAATTTCAGCATAGAGTTTGGCTTTGAGTTCAGTGTAGAGCTGTTCATGGAGTTCAGGGCGCAATCGTTCGTACAATTCCGCCTTGATCTGTGCTTTCAGTTCGTCAAAGTTGATGGAATGGTCTTCCAGAACAACTTTGTCAAGAATGTTTGCTGCGTTATGCAGATAGCTGTCCAGCCAATCCAGCCAGTTGGCTATGTCATATACCGAATAAACCGGGATGGTTGCTGGTGCTTCGGTGTTGGGTCTGACAATGTAAAAGTCTACAGCCTGGACTATTTCGTAGGTCAGCTGGATAAATGGGCGTGTCCGGCCTTGAGTGTCATAACTTTTTAACAGAAAGGCATAACGCTGGAAAGCACGTTTCCCTTCTCCTGACTCCAGATTTGGGTGTTCGGCCAGTAAGCTGACTTTCTTTGTAAGTTGTTCCACATATGGTTGGAAGCGTTTGTCAGACGATAGATATAGACAAGGAGGAATGTAAGATTCGTCGATGGAAAAAATGCCGTCGCTGACTTTGAACTTCATGACCGGGAAGAAGTCTGTTCCCTCCAGCTCACTCAGGGAATAGATGCCATATGTGTATTCCGGTCGTACAAAGGGTATTTCCTTTACGTCGAATTCCAGTTCCTTTTCGCCGAAATTACAGGCCAGGTAGTATTCGTTTCCATATACCAGCGGGATGGTTACTACAACTTTTTCGTCAATGTGCAGAATTTTCCCTGAGGGGAGTAGGGCCATGCAGGACAGGTGCTCAATTTCCAGTTTGTTGCGGACAAAGCCACCTTGCGTAATGAATTCAGTGAAAGGTATGAGGCCGAATTCATTTCCGTTGACGGATCGGGTTGCCGCTTGTTGTCTGTGACGCAGGTTCTCCTCCAGCTCCAGAAAAGTTTGGGCGGAGATTGCCATGCCGGCTTTCCAGTCTATTCTTGAGTTAATGTTCATAATGGGTTCCTGTTAGTGTCAATATGCTGGGTTGATGAATGTTCGTGGGTCTCTGTATTATAATCCAGTGTCAGGGCATCTCCCAAAACGAAGGGATGATTATGATGTTTGATGACAATGGCGCAATGCGTGTCGAAAGGAATGAACCATTCGCGGATAAAATCGGCAAACGGATCTACGGTCAGTTTTAGCTGGTTGTACGCCTCTGTTGTAAGATCTGGGACAATCAGCTGGAAGGTGATGGCAGGTTGCGAATATTCGTTTCCTTCGTCCCATGTATATCGGCCGGTCGTCATCTCCACAGGGCAACCAAACAAGCATTTCAGCAGAGTATGTAAAAAGCTGAAGTCAGCACGCAAATGGCTGACAAGGAGAAGCAGTGGGGCTGTTTTCCGGATGTATGGGTTTTTCTCCTTTTCCAGTTCGTAGTCGAAATAATATTTAAGCAGCAGGGCCAGTTTTTCGCTCGACAGTTGTGATGTTTCTTTCTCGATGTGAAGGCGGAATCTGAAGTTCAGGGTATCTACAGGCTTGAAGAGATCTTTCAGAAGTTCCTCTTTCTTTTTGAGCTGTTCGTATTTCTGTTCGAAGCCCTTGCCTTTCAGGATATTGTCGGGGGCAATAATTCCTTGGGGAAGCAACCGGAGAAAACCGTCGCGAGACAGACGTACCGTTTGTCTGTCCTCTTCGAACGACAGAATATCCGGACTATAGTTTCGATAGAATGCGCCGGCATATTCCGCTTGCCACTGATCTGTATGATCAGGGAAGAGGTAATTCAAGAGGAACTCCGCGCTGATGTCAAATGGTTTTGGATCGTTCATCATACCTGTCTGCTTTGAAATAAGAAGGTTGAGTAATTTCGTTCATCGGCCAGTTCCACATAACGGTTGCCGTTTTCTGTCCGCACGTGCAGTATGCTCCACGGTGGAATACCGATTTGAGAGAGTGTCAGATCCCGATAAGGGAAGTGACTGTCAATAGCTTTTATCTCATGTTGATAGAAGGCGTGGAAAGGAAGGTGACGTAATGTAGGTTCTTCTTCCAGAAATTGTGCAATGGCGTAGTCTGGCAGCATGACGGTTACTTCTCGGTCGTCTTTCCGTATGGTCAGGTAGTCCACAAAACAGTGGTCTCTAAGGATAATTTCCACATCGTTGCATCCCAATTGCCCGGCCAGATTGTCCAGTGCTTCACCAATCGGGCTGTCTGTTGTGAGGTCTGCTTTTTCTATTGGCTCCCATTGTTCATGCACGGGGCATTCTTCATCGTAACCCGTAAAGCCTGCGATACGTGCAGCCAGGTGTTGGCCTTCGTAGTAGAACATCTTTCCGCATAGCGAGGTTAGTTCTCCACTGGCCAGTTCATCGGGATGTAACAGCTTGATGGCTTCCTGTGCTTCTACAGCACCGATGATAGAGGCGATAACAGGTGTAGTCGGCACACGGTTCGCCTGTTCGTTTCGTTGGATGGATGCACTGCATGACAAACGGTACGACATGTCTTTCAGTGCTTCTGGACCAAGGTTGCAGGCGTAGCAATTCTTGCCGGGCATAAATACTCGTGCTGTGCCTTCCAGGCCGTCTATGCCGCCGTCTACCCAGGGCACACCGACCCGCATGCAAAGACGGTTCAGGCAGTAGCGTGCCCATCGGTTGTCTACACAACCTACAACGACATCCATCTGGCGTAGCAGGCCTAGTCCGATATCGTGGCAGATGTCACACTCCAAAGGCAGAACTTGAATGGAAGGGTTGATTTCGCGGATACGTTTGGCCGTTACGGTTGCCTTGGGGCGACGGGCTTCGGCGTCTGCTTGGCTGAAGAGGATGGAACGGGTCAGGTTTGATGGTTCGATGGTGTCAAAGTCTACAACGACCAAGTGACCGACGCCAAATAGAGCCAAATTCTTCAGTACTTCGTTGCCGAGAGCACCACAACCCACTACCATGACATTGGCTCGTTCCAACCGCTCCTGCTTGAACCAGGAAAGCAGTGGAAACACGTCCGCACCCCAAGTGGGAGCTAAGGTCGGTATCGGGTCGTTTTCTTTCATTGCAAGATGATTTCTGTTGTTTGGCTGTTCAAATGTAGCAAATATTCGGGAAAGCCCCCAAATGATTGAGACAATATTTGGCAGAAAACGTGTAAAAAGCTTTCTTTTTTATATTTAACCGGTTGCAGCCATTCAGAAACGATGGAGGATAAAACGGAGAAAAGAATAGTTATTACCGATATTTCGTAAAGAAAATCGAAGAAGAGGAACGATTATTCCAGTATTTTTCCGTATGTTTGCAAGGTATGATTTCAGAAACAGTACGCATGAGATATGGGTGGATCATAATACTATGGTGCATGGCGGTTTTTCCCGTTATGGCACAGCGGATGCACGTAGAAGATTTCGGACGCTATAAGAAGCCGTTTCTGCACAAGGCATCTTTCACGACCGATAAACGGCAAGCCCTGCTCGACTTTTTTACTAATGAAAAAGGTTTTCAGTTCTTCGTGGAAGATGCGCCCGTAGCCGCAACCGAAGGAGAGGGAATGGTTACCTTGGCACTGCCTCACCGTACAGGTTCCCTCATTATCAAGCATCCTGTCTACGGGCAACTGGCCTGGAAGGTGCCCAATGGTGTACTGAAAAAAAAGAAGCACTATCATGCTTATCTCCATACTGAAAGTCTGGAGAAAGAATTCCGTCAGCAAAAGCAGTGGGCGCTGATTTCGACGGTGCCCGAACGTGCCATCGTTTACGTAGATACCGTTATCCATCCTCTTCTGGATGGAAATCTTTCTCTCTATTTACCATTGGGCCGGCATGTCTGCCGTATTGAGTCACCCTTCTATCAGACCTTGAATGATACCATCGAACTGACAGATATTGTCCGTTTCGAGAAGCGTTACGTATTGCAGCCCTTTTACGCCTATCTGACTGTGGAAACCGATTGGCCCGATGCGCGTATCTGTCTGGACGGGGATTCGTTGGGGCTGCAGCGTGTCGAAACCTCCCGTCTGATGCCCGGGCGATATCGCCTGACCGTCAACCAGGGTGATTCGCTCTACTACGAGCAGTGGCTGGAGCTGGCGAACGCTGAGCGCAAGGTGGTTGATTTGCATGGCATCGAATTGCGTCCGTTCCCACAGCTGGGACAGTCCATAGAAATGTCTGGATTTCCGGATGAGGTTTTGGCTGATTCCATGGCTTCGGACGGCCTTCAGGAACAGTCAGGACAATGGGCCGACGTACATATTACCGCCTTCGATGCCGACACCGAAATCTGGCTCAACCGCGAGCGGGTGGGACAAGGTGAATGGCGAGGAAATCTGGCACCTGGTTTTTATGCTGTCAGTTCAAGGAAAGAGGGACTGGACTCACGCACCGATTTCTTCTGGGTGGATGCGGGGAAGAGCGTGGAACTGAATCTGATTTCGCCTTTGGCTGACTATGGACTGTTGAACGTGTCGTGTGATGAAGTGGATGCCACTGTCTTCCTGAACGGACTTGCGATTGGTTCTGCGCCTTGTGTGCTTCGTAATCTGCCTGTCGGCCGTACTTATCGGGTCCGGTTGGTCAAGGGGCGCAAGGCGGCTGAAACGCTTGTCCGCCTGAGGGGGAATGACATTGTGAATGTGAAACTAAAACTGAAATAATAAACATAAGGAATACAAATGAGAATAACTGTGTATAAGCTGTTGCAGGAAGCCCAGCAGAAAATGAACGGATATGCGGTGTATATGAATTACCAGTTCATGCACTTCGGTGTGAAGGCCGAACCGGCTGCTCTTTTGTCAGTCGAAGTGGAAGTAGGTGGTGAGCGGATGAACTTGGAGGACGTGGCCGATGTGGCGATACCCCAGGACGACCAGTTTGCTTTGATTCCCAAGGAGCAGGACTTCCTGTTTGACATCTGCAAGGCTGTGGCTCAGGCACATCCTGACTATAAAATCGGACAGAAGTCGATGAATGGAGAAGAAGAGGACTCGTTGGATGGAGAAGAAGACCGGTACGTATTGTGTACAATGCCCAAAGTGAACGATGATCGTCATGACGTGGGGATGAATTATGTAAAGGCCATTTACGAGGAAATGACGGCCAAAATCGATGCGACTCATGCGGCATATGGAGCGAAGACTATCAAGCAATTGGCAAGTGCCAAGCCTGAGGAAATAGATGAGGCGAAGGAGGAACTCCAGAAGATTTATGATCAGATGAAAGATATATGCAAGTCCTATCGTGAGGAGAAAGAAAAACAGATAGAGGAAGCTTATCAGGACTATCTGAAAAAGAAGGCCGAGGCTGAACAGGCCGAGAGTGAACGGCAGGCCGCACGCGGCGAAGACAAAAGCTCGAAGTTGGACTTGAGCCAGTTTGTCAGTGAAGAATAAGAGTCAGTATCGACCGTATAATTAGGTTGCAACGACTGCACAATTTGGCCGCAATGACTGCACGATCGGGCAGAATCGACCGCACGATTCAACCTCAACGACCGCATGATTTTTTCTGAACGAATAGGGGAATACGAAAAAGCCAACTAATTCGCGTACTCTGTATATGAATTAGTTGGCTGATATTAGCTAATTTAATGAATGTTCCCAGTCATTCTGTGAAGTTTCGTATAATTCAGAGGTTGGTTGTTATTTCCCTTGTGAATCACACGTATGGCCAGGCATGTTGATGGAGATGCTGCCGCCGTAGGCACACATCAGCTTGCAGTTGTCCAGCAGGGCCGGCATGTTGGTAATCAGTTGCTTGCCGCCCGGTGCCCAGGGAGCCACGATTACCGGGATGCAGGGCATGGGTGTCAGGACGCCCATCGCGGCCGAAGTGGCGGAGGCCACCATGGGGTTGCTCAGCGACTGGCACATGCCGAAGGGCAGGATGTTGACCATCGGGGCGAAATCCATAATGGTGGCTTTCGGCTTGTTCTGAATCATCGGCCGCAGAGGGACCGTTACCATTAGTGAGGAGGGGGCCATACCGAACGTGCACTTCAGCGTAGCACCCATGCAAACATATTTTGCCATAATCTTTCTGTTTTTATTCGTTGTTCGATTTCAGTTCTTCTTCACTCAGTTTCGCACCCAGCTTTGCGGTAGATGGTGCACCAGGCACAGAGATACCTTCGGTGGTGTAGGGGGTCTTGAACGACGAATTAACCTTCAGGTTCTTCATCTCGACTGTTTCGGCAGTGACGTCGGACTTGAATGTTGTCTTGCCCTGAGAGGTCATCTCACCATAGAGGGTTGTCTTGTTGCCGGAGAGTGCAGCGTCACCGCCACTCAGTTGCAGGATGGCTTTGCCGTCCTGCTGCAGCTCGACGGTGGTGTCGCCGAAGAGGCCCACCTTGTCCGAGGCCACCTGTATGCTTTTGCTTCGTGCCTTCTTGTCCCTTGCTCCTGCATAGACCTTCTCTGCCAGCAGAAGCAGACTGCTGCCTGCAGCCAGCTCCTTGTCGGTGCGCTTCTCCTTGTCCACATCCATTGCCTTCACCTCCACCGCCTTGGCGTTGGCAGCAATCGTTCCGGTAGCCTTGCCTTCAGCGTCGGTGGCGTTGAGGTTGATTTTTTCGGCGCGCAGGGTGAACGAGCCCTCCTTGGTCAGGCTCTTTTCTTCGGTCTTGTCGTCTTTCGTCTCGTAATCCACGGCCTCCACCTGGATTTCCTTCGAGACGACGCGCACGCTGCCTTCGGCCGGCAAGTCGGTGTTCTTGTCCGCTATCTTAGGGTTGGCGGTGTTGATTTCCACGTCCTGTGAGCCCATGTAGATGCCGCTGCCCTTGATCAGTGCACCGTCGTTTCCGTAGGAGGTGAGACTGATTTCCTTGCCAGCCAGTCCGATGCCCGCGCCGTTGTTGGTGCGCAGGTTGCCGTCGCCGTCGGTCGAGGTGAGGCTGATGCTTTCGGAGCGGAGCGAGATGAAGGTATCGGTACTTTTCTCTTTGAACGAAGACTGCAACTGGCCTGCCGCCTCTTTCTGCTCCTTGATGCTGTTCAATTGGCGGTTTGCCTCGGCAAGGCGGGAGAGGACGTTGAAGTAGCGGGTCATCGAGGTGTAGATGGTGCCGGATATGTTCCGGATTTCCTCGTGCAGTTCCTCGATGTCCATGTAGTTCGTTCGGGTCATTGTTTCGTCCAGATTCATAAGGTCCTGGTCGAACAGTTTGTCGATTTGCGAGATGAGCGACGACACTTCCGACTTGGCCTGGCTCGCTTCCTTCTTGAGGTCATTGGTTTGCGTGGTCAGCGCTGTCTCTTCTTGTTCCAGTCTTTCTTTGAGTGTTTCGCAGGGGAGTGTCGCGTTCAGGCTGATTTGTCCGTCGGTAGAGAGGGTAATGCCGCTGTCGGTGCCACTAAGACCATACGCCGGGAAGACATCATTAGCCTGCTTCTCGCTTCGGATGATGACATTCCGGGCTTGCGAGACAATCTCCGAAATATCTTTAGCCACATTCTCCTGCCCGTCCATTCCCGGATCTACCGCGATTTGGCGGATGCTTGCGGCACGGCTCACAATGCTTCCCACACCGGAAGCGCCTGCACCTACGCCGTCCAGGCAGATGTCTGTTCCCCGGAGAATGATTTTCGAGTGGCTGCCGCACAGCGTTCCGCTCTTATCTACATTACCGATGATGATTTCCGGAGCGGAGATGATGACGCGCTGGTCGTCGCGGACATACCGTCCTTTCTCCAGATGATCTATCAGGTCGATTTTCATCTGCTGGACTTCGCTTTTATAGCGTCGGATTTCATCCAGGTCTTTTTCCACGTTTTTTTGGAAATCGTCCAGAGCTTCCTGCCAGTATTTGAATTGTTCTGCGATTGTTCTCATACTTGATATCGTTTTTATTATATGTGCTCGAGTATGTCTTTTAATTTAGTGAGAGGGTCAGTTCCTGCTTTTTTGTAATAATGGATTTCTTTGTTCTGGAAATTAAGGGTTTCACCTTCCTGGTCGGAAAATAAAATTTTCCCAGCATCTTCATTGGTATCCCATATATATTGGTCGAGCATACCATCCAGTTTATGAAGTCCTAAAAACTTCGATTTCATAAATCCCAATCTAGCCTTATCTCGCTTTCTGAGTTGAACAGGAGCTCCGTTTTCATACGTTAAATTATTATTGATCCAATTGCCCCATCCTGCTGCATCGTATGGTGGAGGTGATTGCCCTAAGCTTATGGTACTGTCTTTGGTTTCCGCTGTGGTCTGACGGGTAATTAATAATTGTAGAATTTTATACACAAGTTCTCGTGTTTGGCTAACGTCTAAATTTTGCGGCCCATTATTGGCCAAATAATTTTGGGTAGTGGAATGGGTAAATAGGGTTGTCAGGGTATTTTCAATTCCTGCATTGGCATCTGTTATTAATTTTCGTACAACGCCGTCCTGTAAATAAACACCTGTAAAATCATCCCAAATTTTGTTTGACGTTAACTGATTGGCTTTTATATATAGGGCATTTTTGTTTAGATTGTTTATAAAAGGTTTAATTGCATCATAACGTTCTTGCTCATTCGCATTTGCTGCTACATACGGATCAATCATACTCAATTCATTAAAGCCATCGATATTGTTGGGATATAAATTGGCAAAATCAGAAGGAGCCCGATTTACAAAATTATCCCCAGCTACTATGGCTCTAGTATAATTGTCGTAAGCGGCACTATATGCATTTTTTGCAATTAACATCTTGGCGTTTATCGTATCAAATGCTTCCTTTGCTGCTTGAATAGCTTGAATGACATTGTTTATATGCGTTGGTATTCTGTTCGTTGCCACAACATTATTTCGATATGGGATTGTTACATCCACTATTTGGTCTGGTCTGAAAGTTAAATCCATTGTAGCTCTCAGTCCTAATTGTTTGACTGTTTGACGTCCGGCAATTTGAGCCTCTCCCTTGCCGGCTTCAAAACACAGGTACCTGTTCGACTTGATAAGCATAGTACCGCCACAAGGACGTAGGATTGTTTCGAATATAGTACGTATTAAATTCATGTCAATAACCTCTGTTTTTGATAAGACGTCGGTAAACATCGTCTTGCCAAAATCTTTCCATCCTTCTTTCCACTTCTTGTCTTTCATATGCCAGAAGTGGGATGCAATATTGTTCCCCGAAGAAATGGAAAGGTTATTACCCGCCACGATATCAATGTTCTTTCCCTCGATACGGACATTCCCGTTGGGCGCACTGATGGTGATGCCTGTAAAGGCATTGATATCTACTTTGCCCAAAGGGCTGTCAATGGAGATGGCACGTTTGTCCGACGACATGGATATGGAGTACAGCCCGTGTTCGTCTGTAAACTCGATGCCTCCCATCGCTTTCTTGTTGTAGTCCGGAAGTTTTCCTTTCAAAACAGTTGGATAAAAACTATTAATTGTTTTCCATAAGGGGATGAGTCCATTGAAGACATTCGTAGAGGCAGGAGGGTCGGAGAAGATGATGGAATGACCGTTTACGGATGAAATGACACGAGCTTTGTCCCGTTTGAAAGCGTATGGAACCGTTGATTCGTCTTCTTCTGCCGCTCTCGTATAGAGCATGCCTTCTACGTAAGGCTTCTCAATATTCCCGTTCTCGTAGTTGATAATTGCTTCGTCGCCTATCTGGGGAAGGAAGTTGAAACCGCTGCCGTCCGAAGCCATGGGCAGGGCAATGCGGATCCATGGTGTAGGGTCTTCCGTTTGGCCTTGCCACGGATAGCGTACCCTTACACGGTTCATTTTCAAGGGATCCGTATTGTGCGTGATGAAGGCTCGTTGGGCTTTGGCCTCTCGGATGGGGCCGACAGGAGCGGCAGGGGGGAATACGAACTCATTCTCTTTGTATGGGATGACCTCGATGTCGAGGGTTTCTGTACCACTGTTGGCGCAGCCGTTCATCTGGACAACGATGTATTTCTCTCCGTCCAGCTCTATCAGGCTGCCCAGCGTGAGGGGGTAGAAATGGTCGCCCAATGCAATTTGGATGCGTGACCGTTCATTCGTTTCTATTCCCTTGCGGACAGTTTCATAAAATTCCAGACTGAAGGTTACGTAGCTGCTCAAAGTGGTGTTTTTATTCTCCTCTGATGTACTGAACGGATGGATGTGGTCGCCGTTTTTTCTTTCTTTTTTGTAAATATCATTTTCATTGTTGAAATATTCTGTTTCATAATTGTTATTAGCATCTGCAGCCAAGGCTAAACTGCTCATACTGGTTGCAAATGTACTGAATGTTACATTTGCGATTGCCTCAGCTATATTAGCCGAATTGACAATGTCTGTAAGTATATTGATATGATAACATCCCGGCCATAGGGCAAAATCTTCCCATTTGGTGTATTTATCTTTAGGAGGAAGGGAAACCAAGTTTTCATCGGAAGCCAAGTAGGAATCCTGACACTGCAGATCAGCGACGTTAACTTCGTAATTGCTCCTTGATTTATCTTTTATTGTTATTGGTGTTCCTGATTGATCTATGCCGGTTATATCTATTTTACCTCCTCCCTTTTCCTCAACATTGTAACCTTTCCCATACTCCGTTTGTAGCTTTTCTTCGTCAAGTGGCAGTAACGTGGGATAACGTTTTATTCTATTATCCTTATTTATAAGAGGATAATTATGATGGCTGCTTACGATGTAGTTCTGTTTCCATGCCGTAGCTGTTTCATCAGAAAAATTGACGGAAACATACTCCGTAATGGGTGTTATGTTATCTTGTTCTTTATCATCCTTATCTTTTTTAGTCTTTTTTTTCCACCCGATATTGAAATATCCGTCCTCGTAATAGAGAAATTCTCCGCATCGGTTGCTGACTCTGACCAGAAAATCGAAGAAACTTTCGTTGTATTGCACGAGGTAGGGCTGGATAAATTCTTTATCATCATAGTATAGATAGCGAGGATTTTTGTTAAATTGAGATTTTGTCCCATCATTGATAATAGAGTTTAATTTCTTTATTTCGCTATCAAGTTCTTGTATTCTTATACTTATATTTTGAGACAATGCCTCCTTTTCATTAAGCGTCTTTTGCAGTTTCTCTTTTGTGTTTTCGTTTATCTCTTTGTTTATCTTATCGTTGAGGTCGTTTATTTCTTTATTAATTTCCTTTTGTTTTTCCTCGAGGTTTGCCTTCTCTGCTTCCCGTTCCTTCTTCAAACTTTGAGCATTCTCTATTGTCAGTTGTTCATCTATTGTTTCAGGAAGGTTATTGGGCCAAAGATCTTTGTTCAAAAAAATGTCTTGAGTGAATTTTTTACCTGTATAGGCTTTGCAATACGTATCCAGTGTAAGGAACTTAAACGGGTCGTAGGCTTGGAACGTAGCATAATAAACGTTCCCTTTTTTCTCGATTTGTATCCCGAAAATATAATAGTCTTTTGCAATGCTGCTACTCTTGTTATCAGCTTGGGCTGTTAATTCGATTTTTTTTCCTTTGAATGTGCTGTAAATAGCATTAACACCGCTACACCCTGTAATTTGCAACTTGAAGATAAGTTCTCCCGGCTTGTAAATAGCTTTCGAGTAGCTCAAACTTTGGAGTGTATAAGTCCATGTACTATTCCCAATAATGGTAGATTCTGTTGAACGTCCATCGTTTGAGTTATAACTTAATTCGATATTGTTATTTTCTTGTGGAACGTTGTGGATTGTTAAAGTATAGGAAGCCATGATGTTCTATTGTTAAGATTAGAAATTGATATACAGTTTCTTTTGATAGCTGTCGCTACCGATGTAGGTAATTGATTTGGTCAACAGTCTGATGCCGGTCATCATCAAGTTGGCATTTTCTTCTTCCTCTTCGGAAAAGAAGGGTGAAGTTTCAGGATGAGAAGCACCAAAGACTTCGTCTACACTGATGACGTAGCCAGTTACGATCAGTCCGCTGTCGTAGTCGCTCAATGTGTTTTCTCCTTCGTCTGTACGGAAGGTTGCGTTGAAAACGATCGAGAAACACGACTCTGTATGCTCGTCCAGCCGTTTGTATATTTCTTTCAGGTAACCATCCGGCAAGGATTTGATTTGGAGTTGCAGGATAGTAGTTTGGGTAGGGCCGTAAGGCATTCCCCTGTCATTCCTTTTTCTGGCACATTCATAATGGAATTGTTGCAGCGTGAAGCCTTGCTCTCTTTTGACTTTGGTTTCACGGATGTCGTCGAAATAAAGAGAGGCTTTCTGGTTATTTGAGATGTTTTGCATAGAAGGTCTTAATTTGAGGGTTTGCTTTATTGGAATTCAGTCTCGTCAATCTCCAGTTTCTTCACCATGATGCCCAGTTTGAGCTGATGGCGGTTGGTGTCGCTGATATTATAGATTTCGTCAATCGAAAAGCATTTGGCATCCTCAAACTTGAAGGTTCGTTTCGTTATGTCGTATTTGGCAGACTGGTTGGTCAGATCGACTACGACTTTGCCGGACAATGAAGTCTGGTCGATGTACCATTCAAATAGCATGAGGTCGTTTTTGCCGGGAGCGATAACCGACAGGATAAGCTGGTCGCACCGCGGATTATCGTCGGGGGTGTAGGAATTGTGATGTCTCGATACTTTGACCTCGCATTGGACTACCCGATACGTGTTGGTATAGGTGCCTGAGGCGTTATCCCCCAAATATAGGTTTGCAAATAAGGACATAACGGGATGTTTATTACTTTGTGTCTTTTAACTTTATCTCCCCGACAAAAAATGTCGGGGAGGTGATAAGGTGCCGCCGGATGGCGGCTACAAGCTTTATTTCCAAGGGTTCTGGAAGTCAACGGGACCGTTCTTCAGTTCCTGGCAAACGATTTGCAGTTGCTCGAAGTGTTCCTCGCCATCTTCCCATTTTTCCAGATAGTGCACGCAATAGCATCCGGTGCCTTCCAGTTCCTTCATGGTAGAACCGTCGATGGTGTTGTAGAAGGTAATCTTGATGTCACGCGGATCGTTGGGTGACAGCATCCATTGCAACAACTGGTTGTTGCCGTCGTTCATAGCTTTGACACGGATGTCAATACGGCCACCTCTGGGGATACCGGAGATTTGGCCTTCACGGTCGGTCGTCTGTGAGAAAGTGTAGTCGATCATCATGACTTCACGGGTCTCGAAATCTTTTACCGATAATTGTACCGGGGTTATGTTTTCTGCCATAGTGTTTCTGTTTTTTTTAGTTAGACATCATGTTCCGAACTTAAGCCCAGTCGTTTTCAAAAACAACAGACTCGAATTCAATTTTCTGACATGTGATTTCGATTTCTTCGAAATGACCTTTCTTGTCTTCCCATTTTTCCTCAAAGTTTACACAATAACCGTTGGTGAACTTGATTGTCTTCATGTTCTTACCGGTTTTTGTTTCCAGAAAAGTGATTACACCATTTTTTTGCAGATTGCGTTCAACCATCCAGGCCAGTAAATCGGGGGTACCATCGTTAAGCGCTTTTACACGGATGTTGATTTTTCCGCCGCGGGGAATTCCTGACATCTGGCCTTCTACGTCTGTTGCCTGATCAAATTCGTATTTAACCATCATGACTTCGCGTTCCTTATAGCCGTCAACTTCTAATTTTACAGGTGTCTTTGCCATAATCTTACATTTTTAAATATTGGGTTTATAGAATATGTATTTATGCCATCTGGGCATCTTTGTCTTTCTTGTCAGCAGAAACTTTGATAATAAAATTTTTGGCTGAATAGAAAGGGGTCAGGCTGATGTCGCATGTGATACGCTTGGTTATCGGATCCTGGGTTGGTTCCTTGATTTCATAATTCTGGAATAAATTGCCGTAGCCCTTGTAATCGTTCAGAAAAGCTTGAATCTTTGCTTTCAGGTTTTTGGGCGAATTATAAGGATCCCAGTTTTCGAGAGCTACTTCGTGTACGTAGTTCATCAGAACTTTCTTGACCCAATCGAATACGCGGACAATCGGATATTCCTTCATGGAAGTATTGTCGCCGTTATAGAGGGTGGTGTTATTGAAAGCCATTACACGTCCTTCAGAGTATACCATCGGAATGACCTGGTTGTCCATCAGGGCAGCTATTTCAGACTTCAGTAAGTCCAGTTTTACTCCTTTCACACCATTGAGCGTACCGTATTTCTTGCCACCGGCTCCTTGAGCCATGTTGGCACTCTCGTCGTACAGTTTTCCGGCCAAAGCACCTGAACTGCAGATGTAGAATGCCGGGCTTTCTTTTTCGTCTTCAGACAGCTTTTCGGAGTCACGGCCTACAAGCCAGTTGGCGGTCATGATGACGTTTTGCAATTCGATATCACTATCGCGGTAGCCTTCTGTATTAGCTTGCAGGTCATCGAATGAGTATTCGTCTGCGTGGTCTGTAATCAGCATGACTTTGTATTTGAAAGCGATTTTAGCCCATTGCAGCAAAGTCGGTTTGTCCTGGAACACATTGCCTGGAACAACCATCAGGCTGTAGCAGTCTTTCAGGCTCAGGCGGTCGAAACCATTACGCAACAGGTTATCTACTTCTTGAGCAAATCCCGAATCGCTATCAGCAATATCATCTTTGTATACATTGATGATACGCAGATTTTTCACTTTGTCGGTATTGGCATTTTTGAAGAAACTGTCAAGAGCCCGATAAGACCGTTCCAGATTGGCTGTTGCATAGAGAGCATCAGTGATACCCTGGCTAAGCACTTTAGTGTATTTATCTTCTTTGGCTTTGCAGGCATCTACAAATTCAGTAGCGCTCTCATGACCTTCATTCAAAATTTCCAGCCAACCTTTAATCTCGTTAATCAAGTTTTCCCGTTTATCCTGAAAGCGTTTGTCTGACAGGAATACGGCTTTAGCTGCTTTGCGTGCCGGGTTCAGGTTGTCGGCATCGGGCATAAAGCCACGGATGGCATTGAAACCACCGAATGCGGATAACAATTGGGATATATCTTTGGCTTGGGCCGGTTGCTGGGCTTGCTTTACTTCACCAGCGCCCTGTGATGCGATATTGCTTTTCTGTAATTCTGCTTCTGGCATAATATTGATTATTTAGAGGTTTACTTATTATTTTCCAATTCTTCCAGCATGGCTTGCAGCATCTCTTTCAGCTCTTCTTTAGCGGTGCTGTCTTTCAAGATGTCTCTTAGCTTTCTGTTCTGTTCGATGCTTTTACGAATTTTGCTGTTGGTGTCGATTTTCTTTTTTACATTTGAAAGGAACTGACTGTTTTCAACAAGTCTGCCTTTTCCTCCCTGGGCTTCAAAGTCACGAAGCTCACTAAAATGGAGCACTTCATTTATTGAACCACCTTCTTCGTCCACAAAGTCTACTTCGACGGACGGCTTGAAGTGAGCAAATGCGTCGTTGATGTTTTGTATATCTTCTACAAATTCTGGATTGCCAGGTTCAGCGTCTGATGTGTATTGGTCAATCATCAACGTTTTGTTGTTATCAATGGGGGTGACTTTTGCATTGGATTCTTCATCTGGAGCCATTGAGATGAAATTTTCTTTCATTGCCATAAGGTTCTCATTTTTTAAGGTTATTATTTATGGATTTTATATATTCATTGAATTTTAGAGTGTTATGAACTCAGGTTTTCCTTCTTTCATTCGTACTTCAACAGTATCTCCTGATTTGATTTTGCCGGAAATAATCAATTTGGACAGTGGATGTCTGAGCTCTTTTCGGATGATACCAATAACGGGGCGTGCACCATATTGTGGGTTGAACCCCATCATGGCGATATCTCGCTTGGCATCTTGACTGATGTTGAGCCTGATATCTTGCTCTTCCAATAGTTTCAGCAGTCCTTTCAGGTGTATGTCAAAAATACGTGTAACGGTTTCTTCTGTAATCGGTGAGAAGGGTACGATTTCTGTCAGACGTCCGAGAAATTCTGGCCTGAAATAGTTTTGCATGATGTCCATTAAATCGTTGTTTTGAGGAATAACTCCCTTGTTGAACGAGTCAACGATAAACTGGCTGCCGATATTGGAAGTGAATAGTATCAAAGCGTTTGAAAAATCACCTACACGTCCCAAACGATCATGCAACTTACCTTCATCTAAAATTTGAAGGAATAAATCAAACACCGACTTATGGGCCTTTTCAATTTCGTCGAACAATACTACGGAGTAGGGTTTCTGACGAATTTTATTAACCAGAAGGCCGCCTTCTTCATAACCTACGTATCCCGGAGGTGCTCCGTAAAGCAGTGCTACGGAATGTTCTTCCTTGAATTCCGACATGTCGAAACGGATTAGTGCGGATTCATCTTCAAACAGGAACGCAGCCAGTGCTTTGGACAATTCTGTCTTACCTGTTCCGGTTGGGCCAAGGAAGAAAAAGGATCCCATGGGTTGACCTTTCTTGTTCAGACCAGAACGGGATTCGAACACGGCATCAAGTACGATTTTAACTGCATGATCCTGTCCGACCACCCGTTTCTTCAGGATAGTTTCTGCATTAACAAGGCGGTCACGTTCTTTCGACTGGACTTTTCCTAAAGGAATGCCTGTCTGTTTGGCCACAACAGCAAATAAGTCAGAACTATCAAGTTCGGTACGTTTTTGCTGACACATTAGGGAGAGTTGGTCAAGAACTTTTTTCAGGTAATCAATTCGTTCTTGTGCAGTAGTTATTTTGCTGAAGTCAATGTCTGCATCCAATTGTGCCATCAAGATACAACTAATTTGATTGACTAGTTTGTAATGCAGCCACTCCAGCTCGGTCATAATCTGGCTGTTTTCTTTGACACCGATTTGTTCTGTCACTTTGACCAACTCTGCTTGCAAGTTGGTGATGTCATTGGCAGACATGTCATTCATTGTTTTTACCAGTGCCATTGTACGGTCTATCAGATCAAAGGCGGAATCTGGTAAAGCTTTCTCAGTCAGATAGCGTTTAGCCAGTCGGATGGCATCTATCATAACAGCTTCGTTTACACTCAGTTGGTGGTAGTCTGAATATGCGCCTAATGCTCCTTTCAGAATACGGAGACACAAGTCGGTATTAGGCTCTTCAAGTGTAATCTTTTCGAGCTTGTTGACGAATTCCTTATCTGTTTCAATGTTCTTGGTATATCCGTCAATGGATGAGGTGCAGAGTAGCAGGAGGCCACCTTTGTTTAATTCCTGTTTTAAAATAGAAGAGACTCCATACAGGCTGTTCTGTTTGTCAAATAGCTTGTCTATGGATTCAATAATCAAAATAGCATTAGGCTGTTCTTTAATTTCTTGTAACAGATTTTTAAATCGGTCTTCCACTTCTCCTTTATAAGATGCGTCTGCGCCGAGGCTTGCCAGATCCAGTTCATAAGCAGTAGCATTGCTTAGAAATGACGGCACATGCCCTTCGAATAGTTGCTGAACGAATGCATTGATGAGAGATGTCTTTCCTACTCCTGATTCGCCTGTTATCAAAAGGTTGGACTTTGTTTTGCGTCCTAAGATTTCGAAAATTACAGATATTTCATTTTCGAATCCTATTACAATGGGAAGCTTACCAGACTGAGCCTCATTAATCTTGTTTATACAGTATTTACTAATAAGTCCTTTTTCATTACCTGAAGAGGCCTGTCCGATTTTGTTGGCTTTTTCGTTTGTATTTGTAGATGAGTGGAATCCTATTTTGTCTTGTATTTCAGAAACAATAAGAGGCAATGTTTTCAGTTGATCAAATGTAAAGCCTACACCTGGTGTAACTAATGACGTCAGTATGCATATTGGCTCACAATCCGCAAATCCAAATTTCTCTTTATATACTTCAGCTTCTTCCATGACAGCCTTGGCCTCTTGGGAGTAGTCCAGATTCCTTTGTGGTCTTGTAGCTCGTGGTGAAAGTTGCATTTGTATATCGGCCCATTCCTGTAGATAGTAATAGTCTTTATCTAGATCAATCTCAATAAAATGAACCAAACCTATACTCTTGTGAAGTATGGCTTTAAACAAATGTGAGGGATAGATTGCGTCGCTACAATATTCCTCAGCGAAAGAATTCGCAATGTTTTTGATATTGCTCATCATTTTGATATATTGGAAGTATTATGTTCTTCAATAATAAAGGTCTTTTTGCAAATATAGTAAAAAATGAAACTATCTTTATTCTCTGGACTTTTTTTTTGATTTTTTTAAAAGTTGATGTGATATTCAGAGGCTTTTTGTTGTTAAAACAACTTATTGTTGGTAGTAGAGCTTCAAAAAAGGCTCTGTAAAGAGCTTCATATGAATTGGTTTCAGTTGTTTATATTGTTAATAGTCAGGAGGTTGTTTGTGTGTATGACATTAAAATGTATTTAATTATCAATATTTATAATTTTAATTGATTAAATAGGTTTTTGACAAATAACTCATTTTCTATGAACACGTGCAATTTTTTTGTTTATCGGTTATTTGTTGATTTTATTTGTGCCGATTTTTTCAAATATGATTATTACAAGAGGAAACAGTATTATTGTAAACATAGATATCTCAGAGGTCATGGCTCTCAAAAATAAAAATTGGACGAAACTTTATTCTTTTCTGATTTATGTATTGGTTAAAATGATAAATAATCATGAAGAGTTTCGGACTGTTATTAATGATAAGGGAAAAGTAGGGGGATATTTTATTACCGTGTTATACAGTTTTTCATGAGGAACTTGTTTTCGGATGGTAGCGGATTTACATAATATTCATCGAATGTTCTGGAAACAATGGAAAATCTATTTGCTAACAGTCCCACATCTATAAAGAAGGAAATAGTATAAACTGATGGATGGAGAGAACGGTAGAATATTGAAGATTGATAGGGTCGTGGAATTTTAGAGTGCACTTTAAATACTTCTTGTATAAATGCTGATTGTCAAGAATAGTTCGTAGCTTGATAAAATCTAAGAAGTACAATGTTGTATAATTAAGCCGCTGGAAAGTTATTTTCATACTTTCTGGTGGCTTAATTTTTTATCGCTGATAATTGAATTTTGATACTTTAGAATTTACCATATCACAATAATAATGTCAGTTTATCAATTTGAAAGTTGCTGCGTAAACAAGACTTGTTCTCTCCATCTTCTTCCTCACAATCCGTAAGATGGGTATATACTCCGAGGATTTGTATACCATCCGGCATTCAGCCCTTTTCTATTTTTGTATCGGTTAATTGAAAAGTTACAGATATGACTGGAAAAGAAAATAATATGGAAGTTATCCGAAATTCAGAATTCGGGGGCGAGCGTCCTTTGTTTGAGTCGCATAATCTGCGTTTGGAAAACGTAATCATCCGTGCCGGCGAGTCGGCCATCAAGGAGTGTAGTAACATTGAGGCTGTAGACTGCCGTTTTGAGGGGAATTACCCTTTCTGGCATGTACACGGCTTCAAGATCGAGCGTTGCTATTTCGATGTAGGAGGACGCTCGGCCTTATGGTATTCTGACCATCTGCAGATGAAAGATACCGTGATTGACGCTCCCAAAATGTTCCGGGAGATGAGCGAGATTGATATAGAAAACGTCACAATGAACGATGCCGATGAAGTGTTCTGGCGTTGCAGCGGCATCCGCATCAAGAACCTTAAGTTGCATGGGGGAACCTATCCCTTCATGTTCAGCCGTGACATCTATGTGGACGGACTGGAGAGCGACAGCAAGTATGTTTTCCAGTATGTGAAAAACGTGGAGATTCACAATGCCAGGATTACCACCAAGGATGCCTTCTGGGAAGTGGAGAATGTGACCATCTATGATTCTGAGCTGAACGGCGAATACCTTGGCTGGCACTCCCGAAATCTCCGTCTGGTGAACTGTCACATCACGGGCGAGCAGCCGCTTTGCTATGCACACGACCTTATACTGGAAAACTGTACGTTCGGACCGGACTGCGACCGTGCCTTTGAATACAGCACGCTGAATGCCGACATTCGCGGTGCCATAACTAACATCAAGAACCCGATGTCGGGACGTATTGTAGCCGACGAGTACGGCTCGATAACCATTGACGAGAACATCAAGGCTCCTGCCGACTGCGAAATCCGTCTTAGAGATGAACGCACCTGCTTTACCGACTAAAATGTAAGAACCATGAAATACGATTTTGATACAATAATTTCCCGTCGGGGAACCAATTCCTATAAGTGGGACAGTCTGCCGACGGATAAGGATATACTTCCCCTTTGGGTAGCCGATATGGATTTCCGTACGGCGCCGGCAATTACTGAAGCACTGGCCAAACGTGTAGCGCACGGCATATTCGGGTATGTACGTGTTCCTGATGAATACTATATGGCAGTAACTCGTTGGTTTGAAAGGCGTCATCACTGGACTTTCTGTAAAGAATGGATACTGTACACCTCTGGAGTAGTTCCGGCCGTATCTGCTGTCATCAAGGCTCTGACCCAACCGGGCGACGGTGTCGTTGTGCAGACTCCCGTGTACAACTGCTTTTTTTCATCCATCCGTAACAACGGATGCCGCGTTGTCGCCAATCCGCTGATATATGCGGACGGTACCTATCGTATTGACTTTGAAGATCTGGAGCGTAAAGTGGCAGATCCCGGCGTAAAGCTGCTGCTTTTGTGCAATCCGCATAATCCTGCAGGACGTGTATGGACCCGCGAGGAACTGTGCCGGATAGGAGAGATTTGCCTGCGGAATAATGTGACCGTTCTATCGGACGAGATACATTGCGAGCTTGTTTTCTCCGGACATACTTATACGCCGTATGCATCTGTCAGCGAGGAGCATTTGTGGAATTCGGTCACCTGCGTATCACCCAGTAAATCCTTCAACATTGCAGGATTGCAGATAGCCAGCATCATAGCCCGGGATGAGACCGTGCGCCAGCGGATAGATCGTGCCATCAATATCAACGAGGTGTGCGATGTCAATCCTTTCGGTGTCGAAGCTACCATCGCTGCGTATAACGAAGGTGAGGATTGGCTTTTAGAGTTGCTGGACTATTTGAAAGGCAATTATGACTGTCTGTGCGCATTCTTCCGTACCCACCTGCCTGAAATACCGGTGATAAAGCTGGAAGGAACCTATCTGGTATGGACCGACTGCCGGGCACTGCATTTGCCGTCCGATACCTTGCAGACCCGTCTGTTAGAAACCACCGGACTCTGGCTCAATAGCGGCACCATGTACGGAGCCGAAGGAGAAGGATTCCTGCGCTGGAACATCGCCTGCCCGCGTTCGGTACTGCAAGATGCCCTGTCGCGCTTCAAGGGCTTTGCCGATGCCTTAAGAACAGAATGATGACCCGATGAAACGTAACTTACCTGAAACGGACATGCTGCTTGATCTTATCCGCGACGGTCGCCCGATGACCTTGCGGCAGCAGCTGCGTCTGACCATAGAGCTCAGCGTTCCGGCCATCATTGCACAGCTGTCTTCCATCATCATGCAGTATATCGATGCGGCCATGGTGGGACGTGTCGGTGCGAAGGCTTCTGCTTCTATCGGACTGGTATCGACTACCACATGGCTTTTCTGGGGACTCTGTACGGCTGCTGCTACCGGCTTTTCCGTACAGGTAGCCCACAGAATCGGAGCAGGCGACCTGAAGGGAGCACGCATGATTCTGCAGCAGTCGCTTGCTGGCACACTGGTCTTCAGTTTGCTGCTGGCCATATTGGGCGCGGGTATCAGTTCTTCGCTGCCGGCATGGCTGGGAGGCGATGTCTCCATCCGTCGGGACGCATCTGTTTATTTTTTCATCTTTTCCATTTTTTTGCCCGTCCTGCAGATGATTTTTCTGGCAGGCGGCATGCTGCGCTGTAGCGGAAATATGCGTATTCCCAGTCTGCTGGGCGTCATCATGTGCGTGCTGGATGTGGTATTCAATTTCTTCCTGATTTTCCCAACGCGCGGATGCAGCGTTGCAGGCATACAGTTCACCCTTCCAGGCGCCGGACTGGGTGTGAGCGGTGCCGCTTTGGGTACGGCTGCCGCAGAGACCGTTGTTGCGGGTGTGCTGCTCTGGTATCTGCTGACCCGCTCGGAGAAACTGAGCTACCGCAGCTGGGAAATCCGTTTCCGACTGAAAGCTGACACGTTCAGGAAAGCATTCCGTATCGGTTTCCCGATGGGGATAGAACATATAGTTATTTGCGGAGCCCAGATTCTGACGACAGTCATCGTAGCGCCACTCGGTGTCTTTGCCATTGCAGCTAATTCCTTTGCCATTACGGCCGAGAGCCTCTGTTATATGCCCGGCTACGGAATTGCCGATGCGGCAACCACTCTTGTAGGCCAGAGCATCGGAGCTGGCCGGAAGAAGCTGACCCACAGTTTTGCCCATATTACCGTACTGATGGGTATGGCCATAATGGGTACGATGGGTATCCTTATGTATCTGTTCGCTCCTCAGATTATCGGACTGATGACCCCCGTCGAAGAAATCCGCCGGTTGGGCGTGATGGCCTTACGCATCGAGGCATTTGCCGAACCCATGTTTGCAGCTTCTATTGTTGCATATGGAGTCTTTGTCGGAGCTGCCGATACACTGATCCCATGCCTGATGAACTTCTTCAGCATCTGGGCTGTACGTCTGACTCTGGCTGCCTGGCTCGCCCCGACTCTGGGACTGCAAGGCGTATGGATTGCCATGTGTGTAGAGCTGTGTTTCCGCGGATTTATTTTCCTTGTACGTCTAAAACGCGGACGGTGGCTGAAACACTATCCAGATTCCAGTCGCATCCCGGCGATACCGAATGACTGACCCTTCACCGTTTTCTTCATTCGCCTTATAGCTATGAAAAAACAGAACAGATGCTCTGGCCGGCAATATCCTCAATGAAACCTCATATATCTATTTTATGTATTAGTATAAAAATATACTTGGTAATTAGAGTTTATTATTATCTTCGTACACTGAAATTTATTAGATGCAGACAGTCTTATTTATAATTCATGAAAAGATCAACAGTACAAGATGCCATGTTCCCGGGTTGTCCGGTAAGGAACGTATTGGCAAGAATATGTGATAAATGGGCATTGCTCGTCATATATATCCTTGACAGATCAGGTAAGGAAAGCATGCGTTTTATGGAATTGAAACAGCAAATGCCGGATATATCACAGAGAATGCTGACAATGACACTCCGTACACTGGAAGAGGACGGATATGTAACAAGAACAATATTCTCGGAGATACCGCCCCGAGTGGAATACGCTCTTACGGAAAGAGTAAAATCATTGAAACCCATCCTTGATTCACTGCTCCAATGGTCTGTAGATAATATGGATGATATTATGTGCGACCGTAAAAAGAATACTCCCGTTAAAGACTGAATGTTTATGTTTTTAACCATAATATGAGAATGAAAGCTGTTCAAATCAAGAAATATTCAAAGGAAAACTAAACGGGAAGATGATCATTCAAATATAATGTGAGATATATAAGGAGGTAAAAGATATGAACATTTATGAAATGACTTTTAGTCCGACAGGCGGAACAAAGAAAATTGCCGACTTTCTGGCAGCCGAATTGAACCGGGAAATCAGATGTATTGATTTGTCAAACAGTAACGAGGACTTTCATCAATTCTCGTTGACGAATGAAGACACGGCCATCGTTGCCGTTCCATCTTATAGCGGGCGAGTACCTTCCACGGCTGCAGAACGCATTGCAAAGATTCAGGGCAATGGCGCAAAAGCAATTTTAGTTTGCGTGTATGGCAACCGAGCCTATGAAGATACTCTGGTGGAGCTGCAAGACATCGTACAGCAAGCCGGATTTACAGTCATATCGGCGATAGCGGCCGTTGCAGAACACTCCATAGCCCATCGATATGCCACAAACAGACCGGATAAGGATGATTACGGGCATTTAAGAGCGTTTGCTGAGCAGATCGGGGATAAACTGAGAAGAAATGACTTTTCCACTCCTGCAATACCGGGCAACAGACCTTATCGGAAAGTAGCTAAGGCAGGTATTGTACCTAAAGCCACCAAAGCATGTACCCAATGCGGTCTCTGTGCTTCCAGATGTCCAGTTGGTGCCATCGACAAGAACAATCCGGCAAAAGTAAACAAGAAAGTCTGTATCTCGTGCATGCGATGTGTCACAGTATGTCCCCATCATGCAAGAAGGATAAACGGATTGCTTCTGGCTATCGTAAATATGATGCTCAAGAAGGCATGTACTGTGCGAAAAGAATGCGAGCTGTATCTCTGATGCATCACTTTGGGCATCCCTTTGAGAATTATGTATAATACTGGAAATAACTGAAAATCTCTGACAATGATGTAATAGATAATATTCCGTCATTACCAGAGATTTCAGTTTATCAGGCAATTGATAATACAACCTTTTACAACAGACTTTCGCGCTCGGTTATTTCAGCATCTGTCATTGTGTAGCCTTCCAGACTTCCATCCTTTGCTTGAATACAGATATAAATCATAGGTTCGGCAGAAGTACATTTCAGGTTCCGGTCGCACCTAGGCGATACTCTGATGACTGACCCTTCACCGATTTCGAAAACGTCATCGTTCACCTGAAACTTTCCAGCCCCCGACAGAATGATGTAGTTTTCTTCATTCGCCTTATGGCTATGAAAAAAAGGAACAGATGCGCCAGTCGGCAATGTTCCAAACGAGATTTCACACGAAGTAGCCTCAGTAGCTTCTTTCATAAACTGCTTGCCTTCAAAACCCTTGATGCAACCTATTGTTGCGTGAGCGTACTTTTCGCCCTTGTTCATAATTTTAATGTTGCTCATATTTCCTGTTTTTTATCAAGTTGATTAACTTTGTATTCTGAACTTACTATCATTTGGATAGTGCGAAATTAGTGCTTTTTATATTGATAAACAAGAAGTTACAAAAATGTAACCCACTTACTTTAAGGTAATTATTATTGGAAATGAACGGCTTACAATTACAAGAAAATCTGAAAAAATATACTCGTATAGAAGATTGCCCTATCCGGAATGTCCTGTCGCGGTTCTCCAGCAAATGGGCTATGCTCATACTGTGTGTCCTTTCCGAAAATGAAGCAACGCGCTTTAATACCATAAGTAAAGCAATTCCGGATATTTCTCCTAAGGTGCTTACCGAAACATTGAAGGCTCTTGAAGCCGATGGACTGGTAAAAAGAAAGCTATATGCCGAAATACCGCCACGGGTGGAATATTCATTGACAGAGGTGGGCCAAAGTCTGATTCCTATATTAAACAGCCTCATAACATGGGCATTGGATAATTCGGCATATATATCAAAACGCAGGAAGAAATAGGTCTGACAGATTTGTTTTGGGTTTTAGCAACTGCTTCTGTAGATATTTCATTACGCTCCTTTCGGGGTGGGCTTTGAAGCGGGTCTGGCTTCTTCCGTCAGCACTATGCGGCAGCGTGGGCTGTAGGTATTCCTGAATGTACGGAATATTGTTCACAATACGGGAGGGGAAGGAGTGTTATTCTTTGCCTGTAAACCGGCTTGCTCACAAGAATGATAAACGTTGGCCTTTGCTTTGATGAATGTTTATGTTTGTTATGATGAACTTTTGGCAAAGTTGAGATGTAGGTGGAAGAGAGGGTTTGAGTGGCTATGTCAAATAAATGGAATAAGATTAGTGTGCTATGATTGTTGGTATTGATGCTATCCAAAAAGACAGGGCGTTTGAACGCATGTCGCTACCGTAATCATTGTTTGGGAGTAAAGGAGCTGGTATCTTAATTATAAAGAAGGGTTAAGAAGCAATGGTTCAGGCGTTGCTGTAAATTGAGATCAATGAAGGAAGCGGCTTTTATTGATCCATTAACTAGTACATAAATGAGAAAGAAATGATGGTGCTTAAAGCAATGTTTAGCAGGAATGTGCTGAATGGAATGCGATTGGTTGAATGAAAAAGTAGGGCTTTTTTGAACTTAATAAATGAATAATTATGATATTAATAGAACACTGCTTCAGAGGTATTGGTATTTGTCGATGCAGTATGTGTACATCGTTGATTATCAATAGTATAGCACTCTAAAAGGTACAACCAGCAGGTTGGCAAGTATCTGAGAATGTATAAGTTAGTGATTTTTAGCACCATTCTCGGCTTGTACCTCCCTTTTTGAAAGTAAAAGTAAGTGTAATTTCTTGAATATCAAAATATGTGGTACAAAAACTTGTGAAAAATGCCGTTTTTTGATGAGAAAAGGTACAAAAATAGCCCTGAAACTGAAGTGGTAATTAGATCCATAATTTTATTCAGTTTTGAGTAATTCTTCGCTTTTGGAATGATAACTCTTCAATATTACTTCCAAGATACTATCCCAAAAGCTATAAAAAGGTTGTATCTATACAACCATATTAAAAACTTTTTTGTACATTCGCATTGCTGATAATAAATGTTCAGGCGTATGAAATACCTAAATATCAAGAAAGCATTAATTGCGTGGCAGGAGTTACAACCATTATCCGATAAGGATAGAGAAAGACTTAGTCGTCGTTTTACTGTGGACTTTAACTATAACAGTAACCACATTGAGGGTAATACACTGACCTATGGTCAAACAGAAATTTTGTTGCTCTTTGGTAAAGTGATTGGTGAGGCTGATGTACGTGATGTGCAAGAGATGACAGCAAGCAATGTTGGCCTTCGTATGATGACTGAGGAAGCAAGAGTGAAAGAAACTCCTTTGACTCAGAATTTTATCAGAACTTTACATAAGACGCTACTTCGTGAAGATTATACAGTATATCGTAATCTCCCTGGTGGCGTGCAGACAAGTTATGTAATACACGCCGGTCAGTATAAGACAAGACCTAATAGTGTCATTACACGATACGGTGATAGGTTTGAGTATGCTTCGCCGGAAGAGACTCCCAACCTAATGACAGACTTGGTGGATTGGTATAACAAGGCAGAGCAAGAAGGAAAACTCTCTCCTGTGGAGTTGGCGGCATTATTTCATTACCGCTATATACGCATTCACCCCTTTGAGGATGGGAATGGCCGAATAGCCCGACTGATGGTAAATTTTATCCTAACTCGCCATAATTATCCGATGGTCGTTGTTCGCAGTCGCAAAAAGAGTGAATATCTGGAGGCTCTGCATCAAGCTGACCTCGAAGTCGGTCCTATCCCTAGTGATGGTGCTCATGCAGAGATTAAGAATATCCGTCCGTTCTTGAAATATTTCAATGATTTGGTTGCAACAGAGGTTTATAACGATGTATTGTTTGTATGCGAAAAGAATGAAAACGTGTGGTGGTATGATGGGGAACGCATTGCATTCCGAACCCCTAATTATACAAAGATTCTGAATGCTATGCGAACCGAACCAACACTTACTTTGGCTGATATGAAAGAAATCACGGGCATCAGCATCGCAGCTATTCAGAAACTGTTGGACCAACTGATTTCTAAGAAGTATGTTGAACGTGGAGAAAAGGAAGGGTATTGGCGAGTTTTCTTGACACAGTGATTACGATTAATGGGAGTTGATTATTGAAAATTAATGTACATTCGCTTATTATTTTATAAATAAAACTAGTGTTCAATGAATTCTTTATATTATCAAAACATTGTAAATCGCCTAGAAAAAGAGATTGCAGATTTACAAACAAAAATTGCGACTGAGAGTAAAAAGGAGGTAGATAAGAATAGACAAATAGATTTGGTGAATCGAAGTATCACTAAATCAACCTCTCTGTCTATGCTACAATCTAAGCAGAGACAAATACAAGGTTACCAGCGGGATATTTTAAATATTCGTTTAAAAATAGCTGAATATCAAAAGAAAATGGCTGCAAAATCGTCTGAACTAGGTCGGGTTCGTCAATCTTTATTGAAAGCACAACAAAATGAACAGAAGAAAATGCAACAGGAGCAATTGAATTTTCAACGAGAAATACAGCGAAGCATTGAAGAACAGAAAGCTCAACTAAGTACACTTATTTCGATGAATTATGTTTCGTCAAATCAGATTAAGGATGAGGGAACAGAAAAGCAATATGATTTCTTTATTTCTCATGCGTCTGAGGACAAGAATGATATCGTTAGAGATTTAGCTGATGCCTTAGTGAAAAAGGATATTAAGGTTTGGTATGATGAATTTGAATTAAAAATAGGAGATAGTCTTCGCAAAAGTATCGATAAAGGATTAGTAAACTCAAAATATGGCATTGTTATTCTTTCCCCCAATTTTATAAAGAAAAACTGGACAGAATATGAATTAAATGGTATGGTGGCCCGCGAAATGAATGGTCATAAAGTAATTCTTCCTATTTGGCATAAAATAACCAAAGATGAGGTTATGAGATATAGTCCGACTTTAGCAGATAAGATGGCTTTAAATACCGCTACTTATACAATAGATGATATCGTATCTCAATTGCAAAGTTTATTAGAACAAACGGAAAATGTCATTTGATGGTTTCGGATAAGCCATAGAATTATAGTAAGATGTGTTTAATAATTATGTGACCGATATGCAAATAGCTCAATCTAACATATTGACAACCAAATATATGAACACGGTATTCGACAAGACCGTGGCGACCTAATATTATTGATTTCTCGGTATCCTTGACTTGTGCGTAAAGGGTGGAAATACGAGGATAAATGAATGTATGGGAGATTATGATTACGATGGTGGCAAACGTCTGGTATCGGGTAATATATTTCCGTCTCTCGTTCGATAGGTCGGAATCTCTTTACGGGGCGATATGGACCTTGCAAAAGGAATATAATATCCCCATCAACATCAGTGTACGTGATTTGGCAGATTTGCTCACGAACTAGTTAAAAAGGCTGATGTCCGGAAACGATTGAATTTCTTACAATTGAATGTCCCCTTTCGCTTCCTGCATCTTGGAATTGATATATCCGATGACCGTCAAACTGTAGTTCGTTCCCAATAATCGTTTGAGAACGGTTGTCTCTACAAACTAGAAAAACAGAAGTAAGCTTCCAAAATTGGCGTATTGACTAGCATGTCTCTTTCGCATACCTTCGTG
>OMCC01000001.1_pt1 | contig 237633 bp, 200 predicted proteins | sample 1674161 | NCBI WGS metagenome assembly OMCC01 (sample SAMEA103958149, study PRJEB25191) | human gut metagenome | biome: human-associated habitat [ENVO:00009003]; feature: intestine environment [ENVO:2100002]; material: feces | place: Germany | collected 2013/2015 | reverse complement strand
TCTCCTATAACAAATTGAATTTCAATAATTTCAAAGAACTTCTATGATTTTTTAGGGGACACTAATGAATTATTATATTGAAGGATTGCGCTGGATGGTGAAGAATCTGGACATTGACGGTCTGTATCTGGACGATGTTTCTTTCGGACGGGATATCTTAAAGCGGATGCGGCGTGCCATGGACAGTGTCAAACCGGGATGTATTATAGATCTGCATTCGAATACAGGCTTTTCCCGGGGACCGGCCAACCAGTATGCTGAGTTCTTTCCATATATCAATAAAGTCTGGTTTGGCGAGAGCTTCCTGTATGATCAGATGACACCGGCCAACTGGCTGATAGAATCTTCCGGTATTCCTTTTGGACTGATGGGGGATATGCTTTACCGGGGTGGAAACAAATGGCTGGGTATGCAGTATGGTATGACGGTGCGCCATCCCTGGATGACAGAAGGAGTGGTGTGCGATCCGCGTCCGGTGTGGAAACTTTGGGATGAATTTGGAATAGCCGATGCCCGGATGACCGGCTTTTGGGAGCCGGAAGTTCCTGTTAAAGCAGACAGGGATGAGGTAAAAGTAACCGTTTATCAGAAGGCTGATAAGGTTTTGCTGTCACTGGGCAATTATTCAGATGACTCTCAGTCTGTTCATCTGGATATAGACTGGAAGAAGCTGGGACTATCTTCCAAATCTGTACGGATCGTTGCACCTGCAATTCCGGATTTTCAGCCGTCCTGTGAATGGGAAGCAGATGAACAGATTCGTATAGAGCCTAGAAAGGGCTGGCTGATTTATTTGGAGAAGAAATGAGCATATGGATTGTCTGATGGATATTCCATATTTAGGGATTGAATAACGTTTTTCAATGTAGATTTTTTTTCTGGGATGGATAGAGAGACATTCAGACTGATGTCTCCTGTCCATCTTTTTATATTTATTTTTTTTGCTTTTAAGGGTTCATATATTTTTTCTATTTTTGTGCCTGCCATTTGCCGGATCTGTTAACACCCGGGTGGCTTGTAACAAGAGAAATGTAGAAAACAGAATGGAAAGCAATCATAAAAAACTTGTCAATTCCCGTTGGGCCTGCCTCATTCTTGCAGGTATGGTGGCCGTGCTTGAAGTTTGCTTCATGCTTGGCCAGCGCTATCTGATCATTCATGCTTGCAAGACTGCTTTTGGGGAGGCCATGACGGAAGAGAAAGATAAGTTCATCACATTGATTGTTTTTCAGTATGATTCCCGGAATACAGAAGATCCTGTACCTGTGACGGAATGCATGGAGTGGGGAAATCAGTATTATCTGACTCTGGAGGATTCCACCCGGTTCCGGCTGGACAGTATCTTTCAGGAAAAACTTTATCAGAAAGACATACCGGTTTTGACAGCTGTCGGTTGCAGGATGGGTGAGCAGTACATACAGGGTTCTTCGCTTCTGGCGCATCCGGATTATCTGGCGATCACTGAAAAGACCTGGAGAACCAGCCTAAAGGGAAAGCCGGATCTTACCTTGAAAGCATCAGTACATATTCCTGTTGTCTTGTTGTTACATCGCTGGTATACTTATCTTCTGTTGCTTTTGGGAGCTATCGGATGGCTGTATCTGGTCCGTCGGAAAACAGCAGACCTTCCGGTTCATCAGGATTTGACGGAGGAGATATCGGGAGAAGAAATCGTACCGGGATATTATTGGAATGACAGGCAGCGTAAACTTTTCCACGAAGGTCTTGCCATTGAATTGAAAGGAATGAGTCTTCTCTATTTCAGGGCTTTTATCCGAAACTCTGATTTCAGTCTGTCTTACGGGCAGATTGCGGAAATTCATCAGGCTGGCAAAGTGGAGAACAGTGTAGTCAAGACCCGGGCTTATCAGATCATTAAGCAGTTGAAGGTTTCTCTGAAAGAGTTGGATGTTGAAGTGAAGTCCATCCGTGAAGTCGGTTATCAGCTGCATTTTTCAGAGGCTTCTGTATCTTCTTCTAAATAAACAAGTTACATCGTGCCTTCGTTCGGGCTGAATCGTGCGGTCGTTGCGATCTCATCGTGCGGTCGATTGGGCTGGATCGTGCAGTCGATTGGACCGAAGTGTGCGGTCGTTGCGGCGCCGTTTTATATGGTGGGTATTTTCATCGTTTTATAGTTTTCCGGTCAAAGTCCGCAGACTCTGATCGAAAAATAAAGTTATTGAATTTCAAAGCTTCCTTTCAGGGGCAGGTTATCTGAAGATCCTCCGATCATGACATTGAACCGTCCCGGTTCAGCCGTGAAGTTCATGTTACGGTCATATATGGACAGATCCTGTCGTGTCAACTGGAAAGTCACTTCACGACTTTCGCCTTTCTTCAGGAAAATCTTCTGGAATCCTTTCAGACGGATCGGCGGAACTGCTACCGAGCTGACCTCATCATTCAGGTACAGCTGTACTACTTCATCACCGTCCCGGTCGCCCGTATTGGTAACGGTACAGGTAATAGTCTGCATGACTTCATTGTCACCGGCCGGTTGCGAAGTTGCTTTTGCTGTTGCAGAAAGCTTCAGATTACTGTAGGCAAAGGTGGTGTAGCTGAGGCCATATCCGAAGGTGTACAGCGGTTTTCCCGGACAGTCCATGTAATCCCGGAGAGTACCTTGCGAATAGTGTACGGGGATCTGTCCTACATGCCGGGGAACTGACATCGGCAGACGGCCGCTGGGGTTATATTCACCGGTCAGAACATCTACGATACCGTTACCTCCCTGTTCACCGGGATACCAGGCAGTGAGCAGTGCGTCTGATACTTCTGACGCCAGATTCATGTTGAGAGGACGGCCGGCAATATAGACTGTCACCAGCGGTTTCTCTGTTGCGGCGATGGCACGGATCAGTTTTTCCTGATCACCCAGCAGGTCGAGAGTGGCCCGGTCGAAGCCTTCTCCACATTCCATATCCGAAAGGATTCCGCTATTTTCCGAGTCTACGGTAGCAGCTCCTGTATTGATATACTTTGTCTTGAAGTCGCGGGCACTGGAACCTCCTACAGCCAGAATTACCAGATCGGCTTTCCGGGCAGTTTCTACTGCTTCTTTGATATTGCTCTGGGTGGTGTCTCTTATGGCACACCCTTTCACATAGTCTATACGGACATCCGGCATCCGGTTACGCAAGGCGTCCAGCAGGGTAACCACCTTGCTGCGTTCCTGAGGAGCTGTATAGTCACCCAGATAGTTGTACATGACATCAGCATTCGGACCGATGACGGCAATGCGTTTTACTTTTCCAAGTGGCAGGATGCCGTTGTTCTTCAGCAGAACGGTTCCTTCGCGGGCTATTTTACGTGCCAGCATCCGGTGATCTTCGCAGTTAACCAGGCGTGCAGCCTCTTCGGGAGATACATAAGGCTGTTCGAAAAGCCCCATCCGGAATTTGAGACGCAGCACATTGCTCACAGCACGGTTGATAGCGGATTCTTTGACCTTTCCTGTCTGTACGGCTTTTACCAGCTGGCGATAAGCATTGGCACCCAGGTCCATGTCGGTTCCGGCTTCTACAGCCTGGATAGCCGCATCTTCCAGGTTGGCAGCTACATGAGCACCGGCAATGCCGTCAATGCTGGCCAGGTCGGAATAAACAAATCCGTCGAATCCCCAGCGTTTGCGTAACAGGGAGTCGATCAGGAATTTATTGGAGGTGCAGGGAACTCCGTCGATGCTGTTGTAGGAGGTCATGACCGTAGCGGCTTTTCCTACTTCTACGGCCCGCTGGAATCCAGGAAGATATTCATCCAGCAAGGCCCGCAGTCCCATGTCTGCCGGTCCGCCGTTGTGTCCTCCACGGGGAACTCCATAGGCAGCCAGGTGTTTCAGGGTAGAGTAGACGTGACGTCCGTCCTTGAAGTCTTTGCCTTGCATACCCTGTACAAAAGCAGTACCCAGGATACCTGTCAGGTAAGGATCTTCTCCGAAAGTCTCTTCCACACGCGACCAGCGTGGTTCCCGTGCAATGTCAAGAACCGGACCATATCCTATATTGGCACCCTGAAGACGTGCTTCCAGTCCGATGACTTTTCCCATCTGCCGGATCAGAGATTCATTCCAGGTTGAGGCCTGTCCCATGGAAGTAGGGAATACTGTTGCTCCGATAGCCATGTGACCATGCGGACATTCTTCGGCAAAAAGGACAGGAATTCCCAGGCGGGTATGCTCTACCGCATACTTCTGTAAGGCATTCAGAGCCTTGGCTGCCAGCCGGGGATTCAGTCCGGTTTCCAGAGTTTTCTGAGTCCACGGATCGGCACGGAGAACAGCCCAGTAGGAACCGATGGGAGCTTCGTCCATCTGTTGTCTGTATTTGTCCGAGATGGTAACACTGTCCGGACTGACTTTGGTGTACATTTCCCATCCCAGAGGACAGCAGATCTGTCCGATTTTTTCTTCAAGTGTCATGCGTCCCAGCAGGTCACTGACACGTTCTTCAATGGGAGCGGATGCCTGTCGGTAGACTGGTTCCTGTGCTATGGTCATTCCCTGCAGGCAACAGGCTGCTATAAGCAATAATGTTTTTCTCATCGTTGGTTGGTATTAATCTGAAAACGGAATGCCAGCGATTCGCATTTCAGGTCTTTGGGCAACTGAACTGTTACGCGGTTGTCGCGGCAGGTATAGCTCATTTTTTTACCGGTCTGGAGTAAGGTCATTTTGCCTTTCGGAAGGTTGCCGGTCCATGAAATCTCGTTGGGGAGTGTTTCATTTTCTTCTATGGTATAGATGGCATACAGGGTTTTTCCATCCTTGTTGGCCGTGAACCAGGTCTTTCCGTCGTGATAGACCGGAGTTGTCCGGGTGTTGTAGATAGCTTCCCCATTGTGGCGCAACCATTCACCCACTTTGTGAAGTCGTTCCGTTACAGGCTGTTCAATGATTCCATCAGGGGTCGGGCCTACTCCCAGCAGGAGACATCCTCCTTTGGCCGTGATCTCTGTCAGCATGGCAATAACTTTCTCCGGAGACTTATAGGGAGCATTGGGAGTCCATCCCCAGTCGTTGCTCAGCGTGATACAACTTTCCCACGGATAGTTGAGCTGCTTTTCTGGAATACCTCTTTCCGGAGTTTGGTAGTTTTCATTCCTGCCCCGGATGCTGCGATCTACTGAGATCAGTCCCGGATGTTTCTGGCGTGCTTTCTCAAGAATGCGGTCCAGATTGATGTCATCGCCGGTTACCCATCCGCCGTCCAGCCACAGAATGTCAAAGCTGCCATAGTTTTTCATCAGTTCGTTCAACTGGTTTTCAGTGAACTCCTGATATTTTTTCCACCATCCCGGGTGGCGCTCCTTTTTATAGTTCTGGTTGCGGTTCGGGGTAGCGAAGTAGGGATTCCAGTACCAGGAACAATGCCAGTCGGGTTTGGAGAAATAGCATCCCGTCATGAAACCTTCCTGACGGAAAGCATCGAATACATAGCGTGCCACATCTTTTTTCGGGTTATCCTTGAAGGCTCCGTGAGCAATGGAGAAGTCTGTGTAGCGGGAGTCAAACATACAGAATCCGTCGTGATGCTTGGAGGTGAAGATCATATACTTCATACCTGCATCTTTCATGACTTCAGCCCATTGCGCAGGATTGAAGTTGACGGGATTGAACTTATCTTTCAGTCCCCAGTACCATTGCTTGTAGGCATCATAAGTCATTGTGGTATCACGGGGAATCCACTCTTCATCTTCAGAGCAGATAGACCATGATTCTACAATACCCGGGACGGAATACAATCCCCAGTGGAACAATACGCCGAATTTCTGATCCTGCCATTTGTCCAGTTTGTCAAGAACTTGTTCGTCGGTTGGCCAGACATAGCCGGATGCTTCCGACTGCTGGTGTACAAACCCCTGTACCTGTTGTGCATACGTGTTCAAAGAGACAGCAGCTCCGACAATGCTGGCTGTCAAAAATGTTTTAATATTTTTCATGAAGATGTTTGATTAGATTTGCGCAAACAAAGTTAAAAAGAAATTTGGAGATTTTATTCTCTCCGTAAAGGATAATCACCTCTTAGATGCTCAAAAAGTGCAGGTTGGGCACGCAGACTGTCGCAGTCCCGATGAGGATTGTACTGTTGCAGGGTCCGGATATCTTCGTCTGCATCAAACAGAGACTGGTCAGGTACGGGTAAGGTAATCTGAAAGTCGGCAGGCAGTTGGAAGAAACGGCAGAAGGCTTCCAGTACCATGCGTGTAGCGTTGGCCTTTCCGTCAGCAGAATATCCGGCTATATGAGGAGTACCGATAAATACTTTGTCCAGCAGTTCCAGATTGATGTTGGGCTCGTGTTCCCATACGTCAAGGACTGCTCCGGCTATCTGCTTGCTGTCCAGTGCGTGCAGAATGGCACCAGTATCGATCACTTCTCCCCGTGAGGTATTGATAATGAAAGGACGGTGTGTCAGGCTTTTGAAAAATGATTCATCAGCCAGATGATAGGTGGCATAACTTCCCTCCCGGATTAAAGGAGTGTGGAATGTCAGAATATCACATTCCTGTGCCAGGGTGTGCAGATCCGCAAAACCTTTTTCTCCGCGGTCAGCACGGGGAGGGTCATTGAGCAAAATCCGCATACCCAGCCGTTCACCCAGATGCTGGATACGGCTTCCTACATGGCCTACTCCTACAATGCCCAGGCAAGCCTGGTCCAGACGGATTCCTTTTTCCTGTTGGAGCAGGAGCAGAACAGAATGGAGATATTGTTCTACGGCTCCGGCATTGCATCCGGGGCAGTTACTCCAGGCAATACCGGCTTCCCGGCAATACTCCGTATCAATATGGTCGAAACCGATGGTTGCCGTACCGATGAACCGTACCCGGCTGCCTTCCAGCAGCTGCCGGTTGCAGTGGGTTCTTGTACGGATGATCAGTGCATCTGCATCTTTTACAATGTCGGGAGTAAAGTCATGTCCCGGCAAATAGATCACTTCGTCTGCCAGGCGCGAAAGAGCTTCGCGTATGTAAGGGATTTTGTTGTCTACAATTACTTTCATCTTTATTCTTTCCTCTTTTTGGGATAGTGACCGCGAAGGTACATACTTTTATTGAAAATAATTGGAGAGACAGGAGATTTCCTTTACCTTTGCTAAAAATATAATCTGGAAAAGTCATGAAGTGCCTGCATATCATCACTCCTGTCAAAGATTCGATCGACTTTACGCTTGAAACTGTTCAGGCAATTGTCAACTCTGAATTAAAGGTGCCTTTCACCTATACAGTCTATAATGATTTCAGTACGGAAGAGAATACCCGCCGGTTGGAAAAAGCTTCCCGTGAGATGGGGTTCCGGTTGGTCAATCTTTCGGATCTGACTGATCATCCTTCGCCTAACTATCTGCTGGTACTCCAGAAAACCCAGGAAGAAGCGATTGCTGCTGATGCCGGACTGCTGATCGTAGAATCGGATGTAGTAGTGAAAAAAGATACTCTTCAGGCGTTGTATGACGGAGCTTCCTCTTATGAAAAGTGTGCAATTGCTGCAGCGGTGACAACCGATGAGAAGGGAGTCATTAATTATCCTTACCTGCATGCTTTGGGCAAGGAGGGACAGGTGTATGCCGAGAAGAAACACTGCAGTTTCTGCTGTTCGTTGCTGACTCCGGAGTTTTTGCGAGCTTTCGATTTTCACAATCTGGATGCCTCAAAGAATTGGTTTGATGTAACGATTTCTCATGAGGCTTTGAAACTTGGATTCCGCAACTATTTGTTTACGACTTTGCCTGTATGGCACCGTCCTCACGGCAGTCGTCCCTGGAAACAGTTGAAATATAAGAATCCCTTGAAATATTATTGGCTGAAGTTTACCAAAGGCCTGGATAAAATCTGACAGATATGAGTTGGCTGAATCATCGTACACTGGTTCTTCATCCTGACTGTGAATCACTGAGGGATTTCATGCTTTCCGTGCCGGAACGTTTCGACAGGGGAGAAGGAACTGTTATTCATAAAGGACGTAATGAACTTCGGAAAATGAAGTACGGAGAGCAGGAGTTTGTGGTGAAATCATTTCATCGCCCTAATCTGATCAACCGGTTTGTCTATGGAATATTCCGTCCCTCCAAGGCCAAACGCTCCTATGTCCATGCCGGTATGTTTCTCGAAATAGGTGTTGGTACTCCCCGTCCGGTGGGTTATATCAATGTACGTCGCGGAGGACTGTTTGACAGAAGTTATTATGTGACCTATGTTTCTCCCTGTCCTTATACATACGAGGCTTTGTTCAAACAGAAATTTTCGTATGAAGACGAGGTATTGAGCGAAGTGGGACGGATTACCGGAATACTCCATAACCACGGCTATGCACATAAGGACTATGGCCGCGGTAATATTCTGTTTCTGCATACGGAACAGGGGGTGTATCTGGAAGTGGTTGATCTGAATCGTCTGGCTGTCGGTCCGCTGGATATGAAAGCGGGCTGTAAAAACCTGGAACGATTGCCTGCTACTCCTCACATGCATCGGGTACTGGCCGAGGCGTATGCGAAAGAACGCGGGCTTGATCCGGAAGCATGTTATCGTCTGATGGTAGCTTACCGGAGTACGCAACCTGGAAAAATCGACGGACTTTACTGATAAATAGCCATGAAGATAATAGCTGTGGTTGTGACCTACAACCGGAAAGAATTGCTGAAGCGAAACATCACGTGTCTGCGTGCGAATACTCCCGTTTCCTCTATCGTGGTCGTAAATAATGGTAGTACAGACGGTACAGGTGAATGGTTGGATGACCAGAAAGATCTGACTGTCATTCATCAGGAGAATGTAGGAGGTTCCGGTGGCTTTTACCGGGGCATTCAGTATGCATATCAGGCTGGTGCTGACTGGATCTGGTGTATGGATGATGACGTATTTCCCCGTGCGGACTGTATGGAGCATCTTCTGCCTTACACCCATGAATCCGGCGTAGGTATTCTTGCGCCCAGACGTTTGATGGAGGGACAGATCTTTACTAATGATTTCCAGAAAGTCAACCTGACCAATCCTTTTGCTTCCATGTATCAGCAGAAGCTGAAAGGCAGGGTGATTGATTCACCTGTGGATATCTGTGGAACAGCTTTTGAAGGACTCTGCATCAGTCGGGAGGCAGTGGAACGGATCGGGCTACCCAATAAAGAGCTGTTTATCTTTTGTGATGATACAGACTACTGCCTGCGTGCAGTCCTGGCCGGTTTCCGGATCTTATATATTCCCTCAGCTTTAATGGATAAGGAAAAGTTCTTCTCGGATGATGACTGGGAGACCCGGAGCCGTAAGAAAAAATGGAAACGCTTCTATCAGGTGCGGAATGCTGCCTATCTGAATCACCGGTATGGAAAGAACTGGGCTGTACGCTACCTGCGCAGCTTCCATGCCGTGCTGGGCTATATAGTCATAGCGTTGGCCACAATACCCTTTAAGGATGTATATACCCTGGATGATGTGGCCAAATTCTGGAAGGCTTATCGGGACGGTATCCTGGAAAAGCTGGGGAAATTATAAAGCCTGCATGTCATTCAGCCGTTTATAATAGCCATTTTTGGCTAAAAGCTCCTCGTGTTTGCCGCTTTCCACGATTCTTCCCTCATAAAGTACGTAAATCTGGTCTGCATTCTTGATGGTAGATAACCGGTGGGCGATGGCAATGGTGGTACGTGTCTTCATGAGACGTTCCAGTGCTTCCTGTACCAGACGTTCGCTTTCTGTGTCAAGAGCAGAAGTTGCTTCATCAAGAATCAGGATTGCCGGATTCTTCAGAATGGCCCGTGCGATGGAGATACGCTGGCGTTGTCCTCCGGATAAGCGGCAGCCGCGGTCTCCGATGTTGGTATCGTATCCTTGTTCCGATTCCATGATGAATTCATGGGCATTGGCAATTTTTGCAGCTTCAATCACTTGTTCTTTCGTCGCGTTTTCTACGCCGAATGTGATGTTGTTGTAGAAACTGTCATTGAACAGAATTGCTTCCTGATTGACATAGCCGATCAGTGAACGCAGGTCGCTGATGGAAACATCCTTGATGTTGATTCCATCAATCAGAATCTCTCCTTCTTGTACATCATGGAATCTCGGCAATAGATCAACCAGGGTAGATTTACCCGAACCGCTTTGGCCGACCAGAGCAATGGTTTCTCCTTTCTGGATGCGAAGGTTGATATCATTGAGGACCTGTGTTTGTCCGTTGTAGCTGAAAGAAATATGGTTGAACCGGATTTCTTCGTTGAGTGCTGAAAGATGTGTAGGGTTTGCTTTTTCCACAATCGGATTGGGCGCTTTCAGGATTTTATCTACACGTTCCATGGAGGCCAGACCACGCGGAATCATGTAGCTTGCTTTTGAGAAATCTTTCAGCGGGTTGATAATGCTGTACAGGATTACCATGTAGTAGATAAAAGTGGAAGCATCAATGGAAGAATTGTTTCCAAGAATCAGAGAGCCTCCGAACCAGAGGACGAATACAATCAGTACGGTGCCCAGAAACTCACTCATGGGATGTGCAAGAGCCTGACGGATGGAGACACGGCTTGTTGCATCACGATATTCATTGCTGCATTTATTGAATCGGCTGATCATTTTTTCTTCAGCCGTAAATGCCTTGATGACACGCAGTCCTCCCAGTGTCTCTTCCAGCTGAGACATGGTTTCTCCCCATTTTTCCTGAGCTTCGAGTGACTGTCTTTTCAGTTTGCGGCCGATCTTTCCCATAAGCCAGCCCATAGTTGGCAGAACCAGAATGGTAAATACCGTAAGCTGCCAGCTGATGATCATCAGTGTGGCAAAGTAGGATATGATCAGAATAGGGTTTTTGAGCAACATATCCAATGAACTGGTAATGGAGTTTTCAATTTCTGCTACGTCACCGCTCATACGTGCAATGATGTCTCCTTTTCGTTCTTCCGAAAAGAATCCTAAGGGCAGATAGCTCACCTTGGAATAAACCATAGTACGGATATCACGTACGATACCGGTACGCAGAGGGACCATGACAGCTGTGGAACCGAAATAGCACGCTGTTTTCAGGAAGGTCATCCCAGCCAGGAATAGCCCGAGGAACAATAATGTTGTAGAGGGCCCGAATGCATCGATCAGCTGGTTAACGTAATAATAGAAATTATTGATAGCTGTTTCTTTCAGGGAGTCAACAGACCATTCCCAGTCCATATACTGATAGACTTTTTCCTGTGCGTTGGTTTTAAACAGAATATTCAGGATTGGAATCAGCAGAGAAAAGGAAAATACATTAAAGACAGCTGAAAGGATGTTCAGCACGACAGCCCAGCAGACGTATTTCTTGTAGGGCGAAACAAATCGCCGCATGAGTTGGAAGAATTCTTTCATAATCAAGGAATGTAACTACTTGTATGCTGCAAAGATAGTGTAAAATACCTTAGCTCCGCTATTCAGTCTGTAAAAATTACGGCGGGCTCGTGGCAGGATGTCATATTTTTTGTAGTTTTGTCCTTTGTTATAATCCGATAGACTGAATGAATATTTTATACCGCATACTATTCGCTTTTTTATATTTGTTGTCTCTGCTTCCGCTGAGGCTTTTGTATTTATTGTCTGATATTCTGTTTTTCCCTTTGTTTTATGTTGTGAAATATCGTCGGAAGGTTGTGGAAAAACAGCTGGCAGAATGCTTCCCGGAAAAGACAGTTCGGGAAAGACTGGCTGTCGAACGGCAGTTCTATCATTTCTTCTGTGATTATGTGATGGAAGTAATTAAGATGTTTTCCATTTCACAGGAAGAGATGAAGCGGCGTATGGAATTTACGAATCTTGATGAGGTGCGTGCTGATCTGGAACGGGAAGACAAGAAGTTTTGTTTTCTTTATTTGGGACATTACTGTAATTGGGAATATATAGCTTCATTAAGCAGCTGGATACCGGATATGCACGGAGGACAGATTTACCATCGTATTTATAATAAGGCATTTGATGAACTCTTCTTGCGGTTGCGTGGACAATTTGGCGGAGAGTCCATTCTGATGAAGGATACCCTTCGCCGGATTCTGACGCTGCGGAAACAGGAAAAGAAAGTTATGATCGGATTTATTGCTGACCAGTTGCCTAAATTGGAAAACATGAATCACTGGACGCATTTCCTGAATCATGAAACTTCTTTTTTTATCGGGGCAGAACGGATTGCCAAACAGGTGGACGCTGCTCTTTATTACGTGGATGTAGAGCGGGTGAAACGCGGATATTATCGGGCTACTTTTCGCTTGATGACTCTTCATCCGAAAGAATATGCTGATTATGATCTGACCGACTGGTATGCCCGTCTGCTCGAAGAAAGCATCCGTCGTCGGCCTGCCTACTGGCTTTGGACGCATAAGCGTTGGAAGCGTACCAAAGAACAGTGGCTGGAATGGAAGCAAAGCAACGCTTAGGCTGACTCTGAATTTTTGCCGACTGCAGCCGGTTTGTCCGGTCAGGGGATGCAGGGAATAAAAGGCTTCCAGAAGTTCATGCGGCTTTTGTGCATAAATCCATGGCACCCCATGGGTAATTCCTTATGATTGAGAGTATAGCATACTCGCGGTTTCAGGTCGAATGCAAATTGAATGGCAGTTTGAACATCGGGATAATGAAGCTCCTTCGGAATCAGTGCCCAGAAGATATCTTCGTTATGCATGGAGTCTGTCCGGGCGTTGAAGTCCGCGATTTCCTGGGCATATTTTCGGCATGCCTGAATAAAGGAATCTACCTTTCGAAGGCACAATCCGCCGTTCCCGATTTTGTCATACATCTGCATGCGGGAAATCTTTTCAGGAGAAGAAAACAACCATTTTTTTAACTGAATAAACTGTTTCATCGGGAAATGTCTGTATCTGGGGCGTGTAGGCCAGGGGGCCGCAATCAGATCGTAACCTTTTTGGCACCAGGCTGACAGGTCGTCACGGAAGATCCAGGCATCTGTATGGCAAATCAGAATATATTCACAATCCGAAAACAGCTGATAGAAAGCTTCCGACATCATCATCTCATTATATCCGGCAATACCTCTTTTTGTGCCTAGCCAGTCGGTAGAAACACTGATTGTTTCAGCTTGTGGGTAAGCTTGTTCATATGAGGAAATGTTCAGTCCTTCAGGTTTGAGAAAAACTACAGGATAGTTTGATAGCTTTTCCATGTTATTGGCCAGGGCAGCTTTCTCCCAGTCCTTCAGTGTTTCTTTATAGAACGGTATGATAATTTTTACGGAGTATTTCATCTTTCTGTTTTTGTTAAGTTTCTTTGTTTAGGCAGTAGAATTCGTTTGTGTTTGAAAAGGTGTTTTTGCATTCATTTTTGCAAAGATATAAGATATTCATATAAAAGCGCTATCTTTGTCTGGAAACATTTCATTAATAGATTACCGTTTATTATATGTCTGATCATCTATTCTATAAATTACGGAGTGGGAAACCGGTGAAGTTTCTCAACTTCTTGCAGAAGTTTATTGGTCTGGCCATACCGGATGCGTATTATCGTTCCCGTCGTAAAAGCATGCTGGAAGCAGCACGGAAACGACCGGATTATGAGTATCTCAAGCAGCGGGTGGATTATTATATGCGGATCACTTCCCCGTGGACTATTTCGATGGAAGATAAGCTGACTCGTGACCGGAGTTGGATTCATTATACGGGAGCTCTTGGAGATTACCGCCGTAAGATGTTTCATACTGCTTATTATTTTGATCAGCATGATGTAACCCGTTGGTTTCCTTCTCGGTTGCGTTGGAATTTCTGTCCGGGGGATGTTTATTTTACCCCCAAGGAACCAACTATTGTAAAGAGCCGTTTGCTTTCGGAAGATAATACGAACTCGGTGGTGTTAAAACTGGATAAGTTGCGCCATTTCATGTATGTATATGATACGAAGCCGTTCCGCGAGAAGAAAGATTGTGCTATATTTCGGGGGAAGATCCGTCAGAGCCGCCTTCGTACAGCCTTTTTGCAACGTTTCTTTGGTCATCCGATGTGTGACTGCGGTGTGGTAGGGCGGAATGAAGGATGCCCTGAGGAGTGGATGACAGATAAGAAAACCATTCGGGAGCATTTGGATTACAAGTTTATCATAGCTTTGGAAGGAAATGATGTGGCTTCGAATCTGAAATGGGTCATGTCATCTAATTCTCTGGCAGTCATGACCAGGCCAACTTGTGAAACCTGGTTTATGGAAGGACAGTTAATACCTGATTATCATTATGTGGAAGTGAAAGAAGATTTTTCTGACTTTGAGGACAAACTTAAATATTACATTGCTCATCCGGAGAAAGCAGAGGAGATTATAGCACATGCGCATGAGTATGTATCTCAGTTCAGGGATAACAAGCGTGAGGAACTTCTTCAATTAATGGTAATGCAGCGCTATTTTGAAACCAGCGGGCAGTTGTAAATTTATAAATCCTATAAGTTATGAAGCAGATTGCTGATGAAATCTCATTGATTATTACAACTTATAATACACCTGTTTTTTTAGAGATCGTATTGAAGAGTGTGATGAAACAGCAGGTTTTTCCTTTAGAAGTTATAGTCGCAGATGATGGCTCCGGGACTCCAACCCGTGAATTGATTGAGCGTTATCAGAAGGTTTTTCCTGTGCCGCTGATTCATTCGTGGATTCCTGATGAAGGTTTCCGGGTCTCAAAAGCACGTAATGTAGCAGCAGCTCGTGCCAGGGGAATTTATCTGGTTATGATTGATGGTGATATGGTGCTTGGACGTCATTTTATTGAGGATCATCGCACCCTGATGAAGCGGGGATACTTTACGACCGGAAGTCGTGCACGTCTGATGAAGAAAGGAACAGAGCGGATCTGTAAGAAACTTTCTCCAGATATCACTTTTTGGACACCAGGACTGCGCCGTCGGCTTGTGATGCTAAGACTGCCATTTTTACACCGTTTTATTAAGGGAAACAGTGGATTAAAACGTGCCAGAAGCTGTAATATGGGAGTGTGGAAAGATGATTATATTCGGGTGAATGGATTCGAAGAAAACTTTGTTGGCTGGGGATTTGAAGACTGGGAATTCTTTCAACGGCTTTATAATTGTGGACTGGTGCGCCAGAATGCCAAACTGATGGCTCCGGCTGTTCATCTTTATCATCCGGTAAAGAATGCTGATCGTGCACCTTTGAATGAACAGATGTTGAAAAATACGGCTGCCACGGGGAAACAACGGGCAGAGAAAGGAGTGGACCAGTATCTGGATCTGTCGTGTAACCCATAATCTTTGTAGATACTTATGATGAAGAAACAAGATAAATACGCGTGGCTGTTGGCCATTCTTTGTGTGGCTTCCCTGTTCCTTTTTCTTGGAGAAGCCTTGTTTAATACTCGGGGAGAACCTCGGGAAGCAGTAGTTGCTCTGTCGATGCTGCAGGATGGTAATTGGGTTTTACCTGTCAATAACGGAGTAGATATGGCTTATAAGCCACCTTTGTTTCACTGGTGTATCGCTTTGTTTTCTACAATTGCCGGGGGAGTGTCGGAATATACTTCCCGCATGCCGTCAGCTGTTTCACTGGCTTTGATGGTATTGGCTGGCTATGGCTTTTATGCTCGTCGGCGGGGTAGTGAACTTGCTTTTCTGATGGGACTTATTACATTGACTAATTTTGAGGTTCATCGGGCAGGAACAAATTGTCGGGTAGATATGTTGCTGGCAGCCTTGATGGTGATGGCTCTTTACCAGTTATACCGGTGGGGAGAAAAGGGACTGAAAGGAGTTCCCTGGCTTGGAATACTTTGTCTGAGCGGAGCTTTCCTGACCAAAGGTCCAGTAGGAATGGCTTTGCCTTGTCTTGTTACAGCTGTATTCCTATGGATCAGAGGTATGCATTTCGGCCGGATTTTTCTTTCTTTCCTGGGGATAGGGCTGGCGTCATGCGTATTGCCTTTGGTATGGTATGTAGCAGCTTATCAGCAGGGAGGAGAAGAGTTCCTGCAGCTGGTGCTGGAAGAAAATGTACTTCGTCTGCTTGGCAAGATGAGTTATTCTTCTCATGAAAATCCTGCCTACTATAATGTGATTACCGTTGTAGCCGGTTATGCTCCTTATACCTTGTTGGTGCTTTTGTCTCTTTTCTTTCTGAAGTATCACAAGGTGTCCGGTAAACTGTCCGGATGGTGGAATCGCTTCCGTACTTATATTCGTGAGATGGATGATGTCCGTCTATTTTCGTTGCTTAGTATTGTTTTGATTTTTGTGTTCTACTGCATCCCTAAAAGTAAACGTAGTGTGTATCTGCTGCCGATCTATCCTTTCCTGGCTTACTTCCTGGCAGAGTACTTGCTCTATCTGAACCGAAACCGCACACAAGTAGTCAAGATTTTCGGAAGTGTAATGGCCGGGCTGTCATCTTTGTTATTACTTGTCTTTTTTGCACTTCGGATGGGATGGGTTCCTGACACCATTTTCTCAGGACGTCATGCGGCACAGAATGTAGCGTTTCTGCATGCACTGGAAGAGCTGCCGCTAGGTTTGGTGTCCTGGATATTGCTGGCGGCAATGATTGCAGCTATAGGCTGGTTCTTCTCTTCGTTGAAGAAAGATGTTTCTGCGTCTGGCTTGCCCTATTCTGTTATTGGGGTTATCTTTACGGTGTTTCTGGGACTTGATGGACTTTTCCAGCCTGCTGTTCTGAATGTGAAGTCCGATAAGCCTGTGGCAGAACGTATTGCGGATATTGTTCCTGAAGGAAAAATTTATTCCTATCGAACAGATATTACTCCAGGCAACCGAATGCATCCTTTTACGATTAATTTCTATTTAGGAGATCGTGTGATGCCATTCGATGTCTTTGAGCCGGAAAAAGGATTTCTGATTGTAGGTAATTCAGAGATCGAAGACTTTGAACGGGCTTATCCCGATTATCAGGTAGAAGAGATTTTTGACAGTGGTCACCGCAGCTGTGATGATCATAAAATCCTTCATTTCTATCGGTTCTGGAAACATGGTGAGTGAACGGAAACAACTGGGAGGACAGGCGTTGCGTTTTGCTCTTGTAGGGGTAATCGCAACACTTCTGCATTATGGAATTTATTATTTCCTGCAGCGGGTGATAAATGTCAATATAGCCTATACGATCGGATATGTATTGTCGTTTCTGGTGAACTTCTATCTGACAGCTTATTTCACTTTCCATTCAGCTCCATCGTGGAAAAAGCTGACAGGAATGGGAGGAGCGCATGCAGTAAACTATTTGCTTCATCTGGTTTTGCTGAATCTGTTTCTCTGGTTGGGGGTTCGGGAAGAATGGGCTCCGTTCCCTGTATTTGCCATTGCGGTGCCGGTTAATTTCCTGCTGGTACGTTGGGTGTTTAAGGAAAAGAAAAAAGAAGATATGCTATGAAACTGGTAATTGTAGTACCTTGTTATAATGAAGAAGAAGTGTTGTCTGAAACCACTTCCCGTTTGTCTGCTGTGATTCAGCGCATGGTAGAGGAAGGCAGGATCACAGAAGGGCAGATCTTGTATGTAGATGATGGAAGCCGGGACAAGACCTGGAGCCTGGTAGAAAGTCTCTCAACTGCTTATGCTTGTGTATCCGGACTCAAGCTAGCTCATAATGTCGGTCATCAGCAAGCTCTGTGGGCCGGCTTGGAATGGGCTGCTGTGCATGCCGATGCTGCTGTTTCTATCGATGCAGATTTGCAGGATGATGTCGAAGCTATTCCCTTGATGGTAGATTATTTCAATAAGGGTATTGATATTGTTTTCGGAGTCAGGAAGGAGCGTAAGACTGATACCTTCTTCAAAAAGCATACGGCACAGGCCTTTTACCGGCTGATACGTGGCTTAGGAGGAGATATCGTTTACAATCATGCTGATTTCCGGCTGATGAGCAAACGTACGTTGCAGGCACTGGTCTCTTTCCCGGAACGTAACTTGTTCTTGCGGGGAATGGTTTCCTCATTGGGATATCCTTCTGCCATTGTTTATTATAACCGTAGTCCTCGCTTTGCGGGTGAGTCAAAATATCCTTTCAGTAAGATGCTCAGTTTTGCACTTGATGGGATTACTTCTTTTTCGGTACGTCCGTTGCGTTACATTACTTATCTTGGCCTTGTGTTTATACTGATAGCCCTTTTGGCTATTGTATATGGAATCTGCTCGTTTGTAGAAGGTACGGCAATTCCGGGATGGACTTCTTTGCTGGTTTCCTTGTGGTTTATTGGCGGAGCCATTTTGTTGGCCTGTGGAATAATTGGCGAATATGTGGGTAAGATCTATAAGGAGGTGAAACGGCGTCCTCGTTATTTTGTGGAAAAGACTATTCTTCCGAAAGAGAAAAACTGAGATGTCAGCATATTTCTCTTTCTGTTGGATATGGAAGAGAGAATATGACTCAAATATAAAAAAAGAAACGGCTTCACAATACATCGTGAAGCTGTTTCTTTTTTATTTAGGATATACAGTGTGTTATGCGTTCTTGTTGGCACGCTTACGTTCTGTTTCATCCAGAATCACTTTACGCATACGCATGCTCTTCGGAGTAACTTCTACGTATTCATCTTCCTTGATGTATTCCAGAGCTTCCTCCAGTGAGAAGATAACCGGCGGGATGATGCGGGCTTTATCATCAGAACCGGAAGCACGCATGTTGGTCAGTTTCTTTGATTTGGTTACGTTGATCACCAGGTCATTTTCGTGAACATGCTCACCAACTACCTGTCCGGCATACACTTCGTCCTGCGGATAAATAAAGAATTTACCGCGATCCTGCAGTTTGTCGATGGCATAGGCAAAAGCTGTTCCGCTTTCCATTGCAATCATGGAACCGTTGGTACGGCGAGGAATTTCTCCCTTATACGGTTGATATTCCTTGAAGCGGTGAGCCATGATAGCTTCTCCCTGAGACGCAGTCAGAACATTTGTACGCAGACCGATGATACCGCGTGACGGCATGTCGAATTCAATGTTTACACGGTCACCCTGAGTTTCCATGGATACCATTTCACCTTTACGGCGGGTTACCATATCGATCATCTTGCTGGCAAACTCTTCCGGAACACTGATGGTCAGTTCTTCGATCGGTTCACATTTGACACCGTCAATTTCCTTAAAGATAACCTGAGGCTGGCCTACCTGAAGTTCATAGCCTTCACGACGCATGGTTTCAATCAATACAGACAAATGAAGCACACCACGTCCGGAAACAATCCATTTTCCATCTTCATTTTCAGTCTTGCGAACGCGCAGAGCCAGGTTCTTGTCCAACTCTTTCATCAAGCGGTCGTGAATGTGACGTGAAGTCACATACTTTCCTTCTTTTCCGAAGAACGGAGAGTCGTTGATGGTGAACAGCATGCTCATGGTCGGTTCATCAATAGCGATCGGTGGCAGCGGTTCCGGATTTTCAAAGTCGCAGATGGTATCGCCGATTTCGAAACCATCGATACCTATAATGGCACAGATATCACCGGAAGAAACCGATTCTACTTTCTTGCGTCCCAATCCTTCAAATGTATGTACTTCCTTGATCTTTGATTTAACCAGCGTTCCGTCACGTTTTGCCAGAGTGATGTTCATGCCTTCACTGATAGTTCCGCGATGTACACGGCCTACGGCAATACGTCCGGTATAAGATGAATAGTCGAGTGAGGTGATCAGCATCTGCGGAGTACCTTCCAGTTGCTTCGGAGCCGGGATGTATTTCACGATGGCATCCAGCAGCGGAGTGATGGTACCGGTCGGAGTTTTCCAGTCTTCACCCATCCAGTTATTCTTGGCAGAGCCATACAGTACCGGGAAATCCAACTGATCTTCCGTCGCATTGAGGCTGAACATCAGGTCGAATACCATTTCATAGACTTCTTCCGGACGGCAGTTCGGTTTATCAACCTTGTTGACTACTACAATCGGTTTCAATCCGATTTGCAGTGCTTTCTGGAGTACGAAACGGGTCTGTGGCATCGGACCTTCAAAAGCATCAACCAACAGGATACATCCGTCAGCCATGTTGAGGACGCGCTCTACTTCTCCACCGAAGTCAGCATGCCCCGGAGTATCGATGATATTGATTTTAGTACCATTGTAATTGATGGAGACATTTTTTGAAAGAATGGTTATACCTCTTTCACGCTCCAGATCGTTGTTATCCAGAACCAATTCGCCATTGGTCTGATCGTTGCGGAACAAGTGTCCCGCCAGCATCATCTTGTCCACGAGGGTTGTTTTACCGTGGTCAACGTGGGCAATGATGGCAATGTTTCTAATATCTTGCATACTATACCTATATATTTGGATGCAAAGGTACGATTTTTCCTCTGATTTTTCATGCGGAACAAATGGTTTTTTCAATTTATTATAAGCTTGTTCCGGGGTTTTGCCTTTTCAGGCTACCTGAGCCAGGTAGCCCGTTTCCACAGATATTCCAGCGGACCGTGGTCGTGATGCTTCATCCACCAGTCACAGCATTTCCATTGCAGGAAGAAAAGAACGATTCCTGTCAGGCAGCTGGCCGTGATGGTGAGATGGCTGTGCAGTCCCAGTCCCCAGTGGTAAAAGAGGAAAGATCCGATGATACTCTGGGTGATGTAGTTGGTCAGACTCATTTTGCCGTATGGAATGATTTTTCGCAGCAGAGACTGCATACGGGTACGGTAATACATGAACAGGACACCGGATACAAGCATCAGCATGAAAGCAAAATTGGCAAGTGAACTGATGATCAGAGAGAGGGGAACCAGAATGGAGCGGTTTTCAATGAACTGAGGAAGCAGATTATTGATTCCATAAAGCGGGAAAAAGGCTATGATGGCACCAGCACAGATCTTATTCCATACGGGTAGTGCTTCCTGGAGGAACAGACGGCGGCGTCCGGCAAGCATGCCCAGCAGGAAGAGAGCTGCAGTCTGGAAGACGCGTCCGTGATCCCAGGCCCATGCCAGGCTGGCTAATTGTCCTTCCCAAAGGTTGGTGCGCAAAGTTTCCAGGAAAGTTCCGTTCATCTGTGACTGGTAGGTCGTCATCCAGAGTTCACGGGTTGGAATCGTCAGCGGTGTATAGGTGGGATCGAAAGTTGCCCGTAAGGTGTAATAGAGGGGGAGAGGCTGGATCAGTAACAGACAGGCCAGTATCAGGACGGTTTTGTCGGATAAGCGGCAGGTCGGAACCAGAATGAAGCCTACCAAAGAATAGAGAACCAGTACCTCTGCCGTAAAGAATGAAGCATTCAGGTTGCCGAACAGGAACAGCAGAACCAGGCGCCAGCAGAAGCGTAGACGGAAATCTTTGCCTTTCATTTGTTGATTGTTGTCTTGGATGAAAAAGCTGAATCCGAATAACAGAGCGAATACAGCATAGGCTTTTCCTCCGAACATGAAGAACAGTCCGTCCCAGATTGCTTTGTCCGTGAAGTTCAGCCAGGCACTTTGTGCAGAGGTGTCCGGATAAGATCCGAAATTGAAATGTTCGATGGAATGCAGGACAATGATACCCATTACGGCCAGTCCTCTTAATACGTCAGCTACGTCAATGCGTGCGTTTTTCCTTGTTGTTGGTTGATCCATAGTAATGCTTCTGTGTATCTGTTGGGTATTAGTTTAAAATTCGGCTGCGAAGTTAGGAACTATTTCGATTCGTTCCAAATCTCACAGAAGCCTTTTAAATCCTTCCTTTCGGATGAACATTCAGCGAAGTAATTGATTAAATTTGTTGCCCGTTTTTAAAACAAAGGAAGAATGAACGAAGAACAACTCAAGCAAAAAGTGCAGGGATGGATCGTGTTTATTTCATCCCTGATTCTGATAGGTAAGTTTGCTGCCTATTGGCTGACCAATTCAGTCGGCATTCTGACCGACGCCATGGAGAGCATTGTGAATGTACTTGCCGGGGCCGTCAGTCTGTACAGTCTCCGTTGGTCTGCACAGCCCAAGGACAAAAGTCATCCGTTCGGTCATGGAAAGATGGAGCAGATTTCGGCTTCAGTGGAAGGTATCCTGATTACGTTTGCCGGTGTTCTGATTGTTTATGAAGGTGTACTTCATCTGTTTTTTCCGGCAGGTATCCAGAAATTGGATATCGGTATTTACATTGTGGCTTTTTCCGGACTTCTCAATTATCTGATGGGATGGTACAGTGTACATATCGGCAAGCGTTATAATTCCATGGCACTGATAGCAGGAGGAAAGCATCTGCAGTCGGATACTTACTCCACAATTGGTCTGGTGGCCGGTTTGCTGGTTCTGTATTTTACAGGAATTGCCTGGATTGACAGTGTCCTTGCTTTCCTTTTCGGTGGAATCATAATCGTGACGGGAGTATCTATTCTGCGGAAGACCATTGCCAATTTATTGGATAAGGCTGATGAGGCCTTGTTGGAAGACATGGCTTCTAAGCTGAATGCCAAACGGTCACCTGACTGGATTGATATTCATAATGCAAAGGTAATCAAGTATGGTAACTATCTGTATATGGATTGTGATCTGACGCTTCCCTGGTTTTATACCATTGAAAAAGGGCATGACGAAGGAGCTCATCTCCGGCAGATTCTGGAAAAGAAGTATGCTGACCGGATTCAGTTGACAATTCATCTGGACCCCTGTACGGCTTTCGAACAGTCCAAATGCCGTAGCTGTATCTGTAAAGACTGCAAGACACGTAAGGCAGCCTTTGAGCAGGCTGAACCGATTACACTGGCAACTTTTGTGGAACATGCCGATGAAGTTGACCGTTGATCTTTTATTCGGGAAACTTACAAAAAAAGTCTGAAAAGGCTTGTCGTTTAAAAGATTATACCTATCTTTGCAACCGCAAATCAAATTTATCTATTTTAAAAAGTCAAAATTATGTATTTAGACGCAGCTAAAAAACAAGAAATCTTTGGAAAGTACGGAAAGTCTAACACTGATACTGGCTCACCTGAAGCTCAGATTGCATTGTTTTCATACCGTATTTCTCACCTGACTGAGCACATGAAGCTCAACAGAAAAGATTATAGCACTGAAAGAGCCCTGACTACACTGGTAGGTAAGCGTCGTGCGTTGCTGAACTACCTGAAAGAACGTGATATCGAAAGATATCGTTCTATCGTTAAGGAACTGGGTCTGCGTAAGTAATTCTTTACTTGCTGCAACGAACAAAATTCCGGGCCGTTTCCATTATACTGGAGACGGCCCGGATTTTTTATGCAGTTATCATTATAATAAGATATTGTTCTGATTTCTCTGATATTCTCCGGGAGTAATGCCATAGTATTTCTTGAAGGTCTTGCAAAAGTGTGCGTTGTCGGTAAAGCCCAGCTCAAAGGCAATCTCCTTTATGGTTACTCCGTTGTCTTTCAGTAATTGCAGTGCGGAATTCATCCTGAGCAGGATGATGTAGTTGGTGGGGGTGACTTTAAATGTCTGCTTGAATATTTTATGAAAATAATTGGGGGATACATTGCACATGCATGCCAGTTCCTTTAAATGGATAGTGTCTTTGTAGTTTGCGTGCATGTAGCGCATGGCCGGTTCCAGTCTGTAGATCTTGGTAGATGTGGCAGTGATATCGCAGTCCTTCGTCAGCCTTGTTATCACGGTCTGTATCAGAGCCTGTACATGCATGATTGACAAGACATATTCCCAGGATGAGATTTTGGTACTGTTCAGCAGCATATCGATATGCTGTTCCAGGCCGATGAATGAGATACCGTTAGTCTCGATTTCTACAACGGCTGGCAGATCCAGCAGTCCTTGATAAATCATCAGGTCCTTGGGAAGAAAGTGAATCCAGTGAGTGGAGAATGATTCTTTACAATACTGTTTACTCAGTTTGCTTCCGTTGATAAAATACATTTTCCCTTTTTCCAGTGTAAAATCATCCTGATCGCTGCATACGTGTACATTCCCCTCTGTGAGCTGGTATAACTTGAAACAGTTGTCTATTTCTGTATGCCGCTTGTTCCATGATCTGTTTCCGGCATGAAATCCGCCGGCGAGCAGTTCGTATGTCTGATTTAAGTATATCATATGCTTTTTTGTGATAAAGGATAAGATTTTACAATAATAGTTCATTTTTTTACAAAGGCAAAATGTTGTAAGCGGTTATTTTTGCAGATACTATGAGTGAATACACCGGACTCTTACAGGCTGGGATACGGAAACAGGCCTAAGAAGGTCGGATAAGAAACAACAAAAGATAATAAAAATGAGAACCAGAAAATTATTTCTTGCAGCACTTTTACTGATGGCTGGCCGTGCTGGTGCCCAGGTAGCAGCTCCCGCTCCGGTTTATCCGTTGCCCAGTCCTGAACATATGGAATGGCAGCGTCTGGAACAATATGCTATGATCTGCTTTGGAATGAGTACTTTTAATGATCTGGAGTGGGGATATGGGGATACACCTCTTGAACGTTTTGCTCCCATTGGAGGAGAGATTGATGCAGAGCAATGGGTGGAAGTATGTAAAAAATCCGGAATGAAGGGATTGCTTATTGTTGCCAAACATCATGACGGATTCTGTCTGTGGCCTTCTAAATACACAGATTACAGTGTAAAAAATACCTCGTGGCGTCAGGGCAAAGGTGATTTGCTGGATGATATTCATAAAGCCTGTCAGAAGCATGGTATGAAGTTTGCACTTTATCTTTCTCCCTGGGACCGTCATCACGCTCAGTATGGAAAGAAAGAGTATGTGGAATATTTTCATAAACAGATCCGTGAACTGATGGAGCGCTATCCTGATACGTTTGAATATTGGTTTGACGGTGCTAATGGAGGAGACGGATATTATGGAGGAGCCCGTGAGAACCGGACGATTCCCAATCTTGAAGAATACTACAATTATCCCAATGCCGTGAGAACCATCAAAGGTATTGCTCCGAAAGCAATGATATTCGGCGGAACATGCGGTGATATCCGCTGGATCGGTAATGAGGAAGGCTGGGCTGATGAGACCAACTGGGCTATGATGCCGGGACTTGATGATCCGAACGCTGCAAGTGTATCTCCGACCACAGGCTGTGAAACAGGTTCTATGTGGATGCCGGGTGAGGTTGATGTATCCGTTCGTCCCGGATGGTATTATCATGCTGCTGAAGACAATAAGGTGAAGTCGGTAGCCCAGCTAGTGGATATCTATTACCAGAGTGTGGGACGTAATGCCAATCTCCTTCTGAGTTTCTGCCCTGACCGTCACGGGCGTATTCATCCGATTGATTCAGTTCGGACCATTGAATGGTGGAAGACGATTCAGCGTGAATTGAAGGACAATATACTGGTTCATGCCAAGGTTACGGCCGATCAGGTGCGCGGGCAGGGGTTTGAAGCTTCCCGTGTCAGTGACGGACGTTCCGATACCTATTGGGCAACGCCTGATGGTGTGTCTGCCGGAGTACTTACGTTTACGTTTGATACACCTCAGAAAGTGAATCGTCTGTTGCTGCAGGAGTATATCGAACTCGGACAGCGTGTTGCTTCCTTCAAAGTAGAATATCAGACATTTGACGGGACATTTGTTCCTCTGCCACTTACAGAGAAGACAACAACCATCGGTTACAAGCGGATTCTTCGTTTCAATACGGTCGAAACCCGTGCTCTCCGTGTAAACTTTGAGCGGGCCAAGGGACCTTTGTGTATTGCCAATGTAGAAGCATTTCTTGCACCCAATCTGATGGTAGAACCGGCTATCCGCCGCGATGCAGACGACCGTATCGTGCTTACAGCCAATGACCGCGAGAGTGAGATCTATTATACTACCAATGGTTCGGTTCCGCAAGTGGGCAAGAACAGATATGCGAAGCCTTTTGTATTCAACAAGCGGGGTGAGATCAAGGCAATAGCCTATGACAAGAACTTTAAGAAACAGAGTGAGGTTGCTACTCAGAAATTTGATCTTCCTATGCGTCGTTTCCGTCTGCTGGGCACTGACAGCCGTAATCTTTTTGATGGTGATCCTCATACGGCAGACTGGTTTACTACGGGCTCTACTACGATTGATATGGGAGAGAAACACACCCTGACGGGAATCACTTATCTGCCCGAACAGAACCGTTGGACTTCCGGATATATTCACCGTTATGAAGTGTGGGCGGGAGAAACAGAAGCATCCCAAAAGAAGGTAGCCGAAGGTGAATTCTCAAACATCAAGAATTCTCCTACATTGCGGGAAGTCCGTTTTGCTCCTGTCAAGGCCCGTTTCATAACTCTCAAGGCCATTCAGATTGTAGATGATGTGAAACGGTTTAATATTGGTGAATTCTCGGTAATCAGTAAATAAAAGAATATGGACATTATCAGACGATTCGGATTTATTGGGGCGGCATGCTTCTTCATGGCTTGTAGTCATCAGAATGCTCAAAAGACAGCCGATGAACCGATACAGGCTTTTTGTGTCGATTTTAACTGGAGCGGTAAAGGCTATGCAGGGCTTTCATTACCCGAGGACTATTCCCAGGCAGATCCTAAGGAACATTTTGAATGGTACAAGGCTCATGGTGTGAATACGATTCAGAGTTTTTGTGTCAGTCATAATGGTTATGCATGGTATGACAGTGACATTGTCCCTAAGGTTCCGGGGCTGCGGTCGAATTTCTTGAAGGATCTGGTGGATATGGGACATCGTGAAGGAATGAAAGTGATGGGGTATTTTTCACCGGGCACCAATGTCCGTTGGATGAAGGAGCATCCTGATGAGGTTTATGATAATCAGACAATGTTTCATATTGTATATACATCTGAGTATCTGACATACTTGGGCAATGTCATTTATGAAGCTGTCAGCAAAACAGGGATAGATGGTTTTATGATTGATGCTTTATTCACAGCACCGCGGGATTCTGCTGAAGCAATGAAATGGATGCCTTGCGAGCGCCAGATCTATGAAGAACTGTTTGGTGAACCGTTCCCGGGAAAGGAACATATCACGGACGAACAGGTGCTGGAGTATAAGCGCAGGTCGACAGAACGATGCTGGGATACAATTTACCAGTCGGCCAAGAGAGCGAATCCGGATTGTATCGTATGGCTTACCTGCCATGATCTGACTCATCCTCAGATTCGTCCCGGCAGCAGAATCTTCAAGCAGGCAGACTGGCTGATGAGTGAAAATTCGGATGCGAAATATCTTAAAATCATACAGGATGCCATTGGACCACATACACAGTTAATTCAGTGTATTTCCGGATGGGCCAGCCATGATGCCAAGTCACTTCTGGATCAGAATGATGGAATCAAGCGAGGCTGGTATGGTTTTGCCTGGCCCGATTCAGCTACGACCTTGCCATATACCCTCGAGAGTGCACAGGGAGATCCCCGCTTCAGGCAGAATGCCATGAATATTGAGGAAATGACGAAGTTTTATAAAGGCAACAAGTAATTTGATCAGACAGGGACATTCAGTGAATATCTGACGGACAGATTGGTTGAATGTCCCTAAAAAGTAAAACAGTCAGGCTGACTGAACTTAAGCTTCCGCAGCAGGATAGGTCAGGTTTTCTTCGCTGGCCTGCTCCAGAACTTCATGCAGATATTTGGCGGCTTCCCAGCGTGCCATAGGCAGATTCATCAGCAGATAATTTCCGCAGTCGCGTGGAGTGGCTCCGGGAACTTCGCCTTCGTATCCGGCAATGAAGCTGAAAGTTTCCTTCATCAGCGGCAGAATGTCGCGTGAAGTCAGATCTCCTTTTACCACCAGATAATTTCCGGTAAGGCATCCCATCGGTCCCCAGTAGATAATCTTGTCGGCCCATACGGGATGATTGCGCAGGAAAGTGGCAGCCAGATGCTCCATGGTATGAATGGCCGACGGGCTCAGGGCCGGTTCGCGGTTGGGCTCTTTCATGCGGATATCGAATGTAGTGACTGTCTCTGTTCCTACCTGATCCTGGCGTGACACGTAAATGCCTCGCAGCAGGTGGATATGGTCAATGGTAAAGCTTGGTATCTTTTTCATATGGTCAGGAATGAAATAAAATGGAAGATTCTTGAATTAAAGTTTGTTTGGCAGAGCCTTGAGGAAAGCCTCCGTAACATGGAACGAGCGGTCAGCCATTTCTCCCCAGAAGTTCTTGTATTGTTCCAGATGCTTTTCTGCTCCCGGTGTATCGCTGATGATGCGGAAGCTGATGAAGGGAACTTCGTACAGATGGCATACCTGGGCGATGGAAGCAGACTCCATATCAACAGCCAGTCCTTCCGGGAAATTCGCCTTGATGGTTTCCAGTTCCTGGCGGTCAGTGATGAACTTGTCACCGCTACAGATCAGTCCTCCGTGGATAGCTGTTTCCGTATCCAGGCTGATTGCACACTGGAAGAGAGTCTCGTTGCCGGTAAAGTAGAGCGGAAGTCCCTGGATCTGTCCGTAGGCATTACCTTCGCCGCACCACACGTCGTGGTACACGATCCGGCTGCTTACTACTACATCCATCACGTTGAGGCAGCTGTCAATGCCTCCAGCCACACCGGTGCTGATGATACAGTCGGGAGCAAAGTTGCGGATCATTTCCACTGCTCCGGCTGCTGCATTCACTTTTCCGATGCCGCACTGCATCAGGATGATGGTATTGTTTTTGATGGTTCCTTCCGTATAGGTGAAAGGACCTTCCTTACGTTCCGTCGGGTTCTCGAGTTGGTTGGCCAGTTGTTTCTGTTCGGAAGACATGGCCGTAATGATTCCTATTTTCATGCTTATTAATCAATTTACTCCGCAAATTTACGACTTTTCAGGGAGTATTGTGTTATCTTTGTCGGCTGAAAACATGAATTAACTAATAAACTATCTGTTCATTATGAATCAGTTCAGGAAATTACTTCCCGACGTGGTGGCAATTCTTTTGTTTGCCGTCATCTCGTTTGCTTACTTTTTCCCGGCTGTAACCGAAGGGCGTATTCTGGCTCAGCATGATGCCGTTGCGGGAATCGGTGCCGGACACGAAATGCAGGAGTATCAGGAACGGACGGGCGAACGTACCCGCTGGACGAACTCCATTTTCGGCGGTATGCCTACCTATCAGCTTGCTCCCAGTTATGACTCAACAGATTTGCTGGGAGGCATCATCAAGGCATATCATTTGTTCCTGCCTACTTATGTATGGTATGTATTTGTCATGTTGCTGGGATTTTATATTCTGCTCCGGGCATTTGACTTCCGGGTGTGGATGGCCGCTCTGGGTGCCGTGCTCTGGGCTTTCTCATCCTATTTCTTCATCATCATTGCTGCCGGTCATATCTGGAAGCTGATGGCGCTGGCTTATATCCCGCCTACCATTGCCGGTATGGTGCTGGTTTATCGGGGACGTCTGCTGGCCGGAGCGGTTGTGACGGCTTTGTTCACTTCTTTCCAGATTGTAGCCAACCATCCGCAGATGAGCTATTACTTCCTGTTTGTCATGCTGTTTATGGCAATAGCATATGGAGTGCAGGCGAAACGTGAAGGACGGATACCGCAATTCCTGAAGGCTACGGCTGTATTGATCGTAGCCGGACTGACAGGAGTGTGCGTCAATCTGTCGAATCTTTATCATACTTACGAATACAGCAAGGAGTCCATGCGAGGCAAAAGCGAACTGGTGAAAGAAAATTCTGCTGATCAGACTGACAGCGGACTGGAACGCAGCTACATCACCCAGTGGAGCTATGGCATCGGTGAAACCTTCTCATTGCTCGTACCGAACGTCAAGGGAGGTGCGTCGGTTCCTCTTTCGGAAAATGAGACTGGAATGAAAAAGGCCGATCCTCAATATATGGGACTCTACGGCCAGCTGGGACAATACTGGGGAGAACAGCCGGGCACTTCCGGACCGGTATATGTGGGAGCATTTGTCATGTTCCTTTTCCTGCTGGGAATTTTTATTGTCCGCGGTCCTATGAAGTGGGCTCTGGTGGCAGGTACGGTGTTCTCCATTCTGTTGTCATGGGGAAAGAACTTTATGGGGCTGACCGATTTCTTTATCGATTACGTACCGATGTACAGCAAGTTCCGTGCAGTTTCTTCCATTCTGGTAATTGCTGAATTCACCATTCCTTTACTGGCTGTCATGGCTTTGCGTGAGGTTATCAACCGTCCTCAGCTGTTGCGTGAACAGGCACGTGCCTTTTACATCAGTCTGGCGCTGACCGCAGGTATTTCCCTGCTGTTTGCTCTGGCTCCGGGCTTCTTCTTCTCTTCCTTTGTTTCCAGCATGGAGATGAGCGCCCTTCAGAATGCCATTCCGGCCGAACAGCTTGCCCCGATTCTTGTCAATCTGGAGGAAGTACGTCAGGCTATTTTCACGGCCGATGCCTGGAGAAGTTTCTTCATTGTGCTGATTGGCGTAGCATTGTTGTGGGCCTATTGTGCCGGTAAGCTGAAAGCTGGTCTGCTGGTGGGGGCCCTGACTGTGCTCTGTCTGGCAGATATGTGGAGTGTCAACAAGCGCTATCTCTATGATGAACAGTTCGTGGCCAAAGGAACGGAAATGCAGCCGTTCAGTCAGCCGACCGCAACCGATAAGGAAATCTTGAAGGATACGACACTGGATTATCGGGTACTGAATCTGTCAGTCAATACCTTCAATGAAAACAATACGGCTTACTGGCATAAGAGCATTGGAGGATATCATGCCGCCAAGTTGCGCCGTTATCAGGAAATCATTGAGGAACATATCCAGGGTGAAATCACTTCACTGTTCAAGAAGTTCCCGGAAGCAGGAGCAGACATGACGAAGCTGGATGCCAATCTGACTCCGGTGCTGAACATGCTGAATACCCGTTATTTCATTTTCCCTTTGCAGGGAGGAGAAACGGTTCCGGTCTTCAATCCTTACGCATTGGGTAATGCCTGGTTTGTGGATGAAGTGGAATATGTGGACAATGCCAACGGAGAAATCGATGCACTGCACCGTATCAATCCGCGAAATACGGCTGTGGTAGACCGGAAGTTTGCTGAAGTGCTGAAGCCGGTTGCTGCAACTGATAGCTTGAGACAGATCACTCTGAAGACCTATGAACCTAATGCTCTGACCTATGAAGTCAGTTCAGAACAGGGCGGTCTGGTTGTCTTCTCTGAAATCTATTATCCGGGCTGGCGTTCCTATCTGGACGGAAAAGAAGTTTCACACGGACGTGCTGATTACGTTCTGCGTGCCATGAATGTCCCGGCAGGGAAACATACTGTTGAGTTCCGCTTTGATCCGAAGTCACTGCATGTGACGGAAGCCATTGCCTTTACGGCGCTGGCCGTACTGGTTCTGGGTGCGGTTCTGGCTATTGTGTGGAAATTGCGGAAGCGGAAATAGAAAGAACAACAAGATAATTTGTGCGATGAGGCTGTTTCAGATTGTTTTGGAACAGCCTCTGTTATTTTATAGTGAGGATAAGAATCTGGCCAATGAATGATTCGATGAAGAATAAGTGTAAGGACAATTTTGCAGTATTGTCTGGAAGAAACAACAGTTTCGACTGGAAGAAACTTCTGTTTCATGCTGGTGGAACTTTTGTTTCGACTAGAAGAAACTTTTGTTTCGTGCTGGTGGAACTTTTATTTCGACTGGAAGAAACTTTTGTTTTCTGCTGGTGGAACTTTTGTTTATTCCGCATGAAACAGATTCATTGACTGGATAAAGGGGAGAAAGTTGCAGGAACTTCCCTGTCAGAAGAGGGAAGTCCGATGGTGAGACATGCGTAGTTTGGCATGTCGCAGAGGTTTCAGTCGCTTGAGTGCCCTTGGAGTCCGACGGACATGTGAGTGCAGTTTCCGCCAGAATTTCTGGCTGAGCAGAAAGATCAGGAAGATGGTTCCAACAATACAGACCGCACCGAAAAGTTCTTTCAGGCTGGTCAGCAAAGTCTGCTGGCTTACTGTATCGTAGAGCTGCCGGAGGGAAACATCAGGAGCCCATTCTTTCACCTGGTCCATGTTCTGGCTTAACAGACCGATGTTTTCCTGTTCCATGTATTTCAGCCACCGGTTCAGGATGGCAGTACCCAACGGCGTTGCAATGCTGGTACGGATGAAGCTCAACACGCAGAGTCCCTGAAAGAAATGCTTGAACGGGACTGTCTTGGCTATATAGATAGTCAGTGAGATGTACAGCACTCCGTGTCCGATACCCTTCAGAAAATTAGGGAAATACAGACTTTCGATGTTCAGGTTGGGATGAATCAGGAAATACATGTAATACTGATAAACCACGATCAGAATAAATCCTACCGTGATCAGCAGTTTATATCCTTTGTGCAGAACGGCCTGGCGATAGAAGACAATGCCTGCACCCGCCAGAATTCCTGCAAAGACACACCAGTTCAGTGAAACGGCGTTCAGCATGTCGTATCTCAGAATGGAGCGCATGAAAGTTTCCTGCAGGACGGATGAGGTGGTGAGAAAAAGACACAGCATCAGAAACAGGAACAGGATAGTCGGGAAATGACGGTAGGTCAGTACCTGCGGATCAATATACGGGTGGCGCAATGTACACATCCGGTTGATGTTGATCAGTGTGGCCACGACGGCAGTTACCAGGCATCCGCGGATCAGCGGGCTGTCCAGCCAGTCGTAGTATTCTCCGTAAATGCAGACAAAGACAATGGAGAACAGAACGAGTGTCCACAGTAGGGCACCGGTCCAGTCTATTCCGTACAGGGGCATTTTCTTGGCCACGCGGAAGGGGCGTGTCAGGAAGAACACACAGAACCAGACCACAATCAGCAGACCGATGACCAGCCAGTGCATGTACTGCCAGTTGGCCCAGTCACTCAGATGAGTGGCTACCAGTCCCGAGAGCTGGATGCTTTCGAGTACGATGATGTAGATCACCGGATAGAATACGGAGAAGTTCCCCGAAGGAGTTACGCTCAGACGGATGTTTGAAAAACATTCAAATGTGCCCCACATGCGGAAAAATCCCGAGACAAAACAGGTGGCTACCAGGACGGCAATGTTCTGTGACTGCATGGTGATCAGGTTGCAGACAATCAGAACCGGGCAGACCGTCAGAAAGATGCGCCGTGTCGTGAAGCGGAACTTGAGCCGGAACAGGATGGGGAAGATGACCGTCATGCCGATGAATGAAGCATATCCCGCCATCATGACGTCTTCTCTCAGACATCCCAAAGCACTTGACATCTGGGTGGAAGTAGGCAGGAATACTCCTCCGTTGAACTGGAACACCATGGCGAAGAACAGGGACAGGAGGATACAGACCGGGGTCGGGATGAATTCCTTGAAATATAAAATTCTCGGACGTTGTTCAGACATACCTTATTTATATATTATAGCTTGACGTAACACTCTACATTCATACCGGCCCGCAGACGGTTCAGATTTTTCTGTTCGTTGTTGCCGGTAAATTCGATGCGGACAGGGATACGCTGTTCTACCTTGACGAAGTTTCCGGCTGAATTGTCCTGAGGAATCAGTGAATAGAAAGATCCTGTGGCATCGGAGATGGAAACAATCCGTCCTTCATAAACGACATTGGGAATAGCGTCCACTTTCATTTCTACCAGCTGTCCCTGTTTCATGTCGGTGGTCTGTGTTTCCTTATAATTGGCAATCACCCATTTTTCCGTACCGTCTACCAGAGTGACCAGTGTCTGTCCCGACTGCACCAGTTCTCCTTCGTGGATATTCTTCCGGCCGGTTACTCCGTCGGCTGTGGCACAGATGACAGTGTATGAAAGGTTCAGCTTGGCCAGATTCAGTGCAGCCTCTGCCAGTTTGATGTCCGATTCATTCTGTTCCAGACGCTGGGTCTGCTCCTGTTTGACCAGTTCTGACGACTGTTTCTGCCGGAGCAACTGTTCATAGCGGGCCTTGGCTGCTGCATATTCCGTCTGCACCCGGTCGAATTGCTGGGGTGTCACCGCTTCTTCTTTCATCAGTCCCTCGTAACGTTTGTAGTCGGTTTCTGCATTTTCCAGACGGATCCGCTGCTCTTCGATGGCAGCTTCTGTCACGAAGATATTGTTCTGGGTGGTATTGATGGTGGTGTGCATGGCACTCTTGCCGGCCAGTGCATTCTGATAGTCCGCTTCTGCCTGGGCAACTTTCAGCAGATATTCCGTATTCTCAATGACTACCAGAGTATCTCCTTTCTTGACAGACTGGTATTCTTCGAAATAGATCTTCTTGATAAATCCCTGTACGCGGGTATTGATGGGACTCAGGTGTTGTTTCACTTGCGCGTTGTCTGTGTATTCTACATTTCCCAGATGAATGAATTTTCCACATACCCAGCTGATTCCTCCAACCAGAATCAGTGCGATGAAAAAGTTCGGGATGGCTCTTTTCTTGTTTTTTATCATAGACTTATCGTTTGTTTAGTTCTTGTTTGAAAAATCAGAGGTTTCCGGTCAGCTTCTTGAGCAGGTAATACTGATACAGGATTCCGATCTGGTAATTGGCCAGTTGCAGTTCCATGTCCAGCTGTGTATTGCTGGCATCCAGCATATCCGTAATCAGTGCGAGTCCGTTGACATATCGCTGCCGGACAATGTTAAAGTTTTCGTGAGCCAGCTGTACACTTTTTTTCTGTGTGCGCAGACGGATATACGCTTCATTCAGATTGACGTAAGCTTCATGGATGGAGTTGCCGGTTTCTTCCACGGCCAGTTTGCGTGCCTCTTCCATTTTCAGGGCAGACAGTCGTGCCTGTTTCAGTTTCTTTCCGTTCTTGAACAGCGCATCCAGATTATAGGAAATGCCTACTCCTGCATACCAGTAGCTGAAGTTGTTGTTCAAGGGAGGCACTTCGATCAGGATCGGTCCGTTGAGATCATTGGCGGCGTGCAGGCTGATGCGTGGCCGTTTCTCGGCACGGAGAAGTTCAATCCGGTTCTTTTCCTGCTCAATCTTTACGTCGGCCAGTCGGACTGATGGCGTCAGCGGTATCTCCCGGATCCATTCCGCTTCATCCCGTTTCTCTACTGTCAGCCGGAAAAGCTCCGTTGTATCAGGCTGGATGGCTACATCCGGTTCCAGTCCGATTGTAGTAGCCAGTCGGTGACTCAGCACGTCGATCTTGTCTTTGACAGAAGTCAGTTGCAGCTCCAGACTCTGCAACTGGAGCTCGTAGCGGGTAATGTCACTCTTCAGAGCAGTACCCTGACGGTAGGATGCCCGCATATCCTTGACGAGCAGCTGAGTCTGTGCGATGTTATTCTCGTACACCCGTTTCTGATTGTTCAGCTGGAAAAGATCCAGATAATATCCGGTCAGCATGAAACGGATATCCTGCCGATTCCGGACATACTCCAGTTCTGCTTCCTTCTGTTGCAGTTTGCTGCGGTTGATATTCCGGTTGATGGCCCCTCCGGCATAAATCACTTGTGAGGCTTTCAGCACGAATGTATTTCCGAAGTGCGGCATATCCGCATGTATGCCGTTTGAGAAGTTGCGGTCGGTCATGACCCCGTCGCCGATGTAATTCAGATCCAGCTGTGCCTGGATGGACGGAAGCCGGTCATTCTTTGCGATTCTGACTCCCTGCTCAGCCTCCCTGATCGCCAGGTCATGCAGGCGAATGCTCTTGCTGTGTTGGTCAGCCAGTCGGAACATTTCGTCCAGGCTTAGCGTAAGGGGCTGGGCCGGCAAACTTGAAAATAAAAGAACAATACAATTTACAACTAATAATCTCATACCTGTTTGTCTCTGCATACTAATCTCTATTGAATCGAAAACCTGTTTTCCCGCTTTCGGGAATTTCCGGTCCGCAGGCTGCATAAAGGCCTGTCTGTGAATGCGGACGGAACAAAAATGGTGTTATCCTTGTTTTAACTTTGCAAAGTTACGCTTTCTGTCTGGTACGGATTTTGCAGATTACGCAATAAGCTTACCATATTCTGCCAAACCGACACGGAAGAAGGTGAGTAAGGAAATATTTATTATCAACCTAAAGAATGTTTTTTATATGCACAAGTCAGGACAAAAAGACTTCATGGTTTTCATGTCCTCGGTGATCATCCGTCTGCGTAACATGGAGCGGATGGGCACCCTGCATGTCTACCAAAGCACCCAGAACCGGATAGCCGATTTCATGGGTGACCGTTCTCTTTCCTTTGAGGAAATCAATCCTTTGTGGCTTCAGGCTTTCCAGGCCTATCTTTTGGGGCGCGGGCTGAACTGGAATACCATTTCCACCTACATGCGCGTCATCCGGGCCGTGTATTACCGGGCCGTAGATGAAGGAGAAGCTCCTTTCCAGCCGCGGCTGTTCCGCGGGGTCTACACCGGTACGCGGGTCAACGTGAAGCGTGCTCTGAGTGAACGTACTCTGCGCAGTCTGCAGACCCCCATATCCTCTTCGCCGGATCTGGACTACACCCGTTGCCTGTTTCTGCTGCTTTTTATGTTGCGGGGGATCCCTTTCGTTGATATCGCCTACATGCGCCGTTGCGACCTGAAGGAATCCAAGCTGACGTACCGTCGTCGCAAGACAGGTACCTGGATGAATGTTCACATCGAACCCGAAGCCGAGCGACTCATTGCCCGTCTGCAAAGCAAGAATCAAAAAGAAATGTGAAGCGAATTCCTGCCCTTCGCTTAGCGTAGCGGAGGGGTGCTTATTTTTTTACAATAAACATTTTTTGGTTGAGAACCACACTGCTTTCTGCAGTGTGGTTTTTTTCTTGCAAAAAATGTTTCGGGCTTTTCATCAAAACGCTTCGGCGTCTGACTGCAAAGCCCGAAGTCTTTTTTGAAAAGCCGGGCACGTTTTTTTAATGGCCGGAAGCCTTTGGGCGGAGATGAAAGAGGGGACTTTGATTTCTCGGAATAAGGTTATAAATTTGTAGGGATTTAAGAACATTAGATAGGATTGGAAAAGAGTCTGAACGAGGATGAATGCGGAACAGCGAGAGTATATCGGAATAATCAATCAGTCGGCTGAGGAGGTGATTCTCATCAAGAAGACCGGCTGGGAGGAAGTGAACTTGCCGGGACATGTACACGGAAAATGTCAGATTATTTATACGCTGGCAGGAACGTTGCATGTGGAGATCGGTTCGGAGAGTTATTTTGTTCCGGAAAAGCATATTGCGTGGATTCCTCAGGGGGCGGAGCATAAGCTGTCGAGCAACAGCCGTCAGGTTTCGATGGTAATTTTTTATGTCAGTCTGAGACCGGAAGGAAAGGATGACCCGAAGGGGGAGTTTGCCATCTATACGGCCAACCGGCTGATCGGGGAGAACCTGAAGTTTATTGCTTCGAAGGGGAAGATGATCGGGAAGCAGGAACAGCCGGACTTATATCATTTTGCACTGGGCTTTTTCAATCTGCTTCCGCAGATGTCTCCGGGAAAGGAGTTGCTGCTCAAGTCGCTGGTGATTCCGGACGATTCCAGGCTTTATCCTATCCTGAGATATCTTACGGATCATGTGCAGGAGGAACTGCGGATGGACGAGGTTGCACTGCGGTATAACCTGTCGACGCGTAATCTTAGCCGTCTGTTTCAGGAGTCGAACATCCATTTCAGCAGCTATGTGAACCGCCTGCGGATTATGCGGGCCATTGAACTGATGACGGATGGTGGTAGGACGATGCAGGAGATAGCCTATGCCGTGGGCTTTAATAATCCGAATCATTTCAACCGTGTGTTCCGGCAGGTGACGGGACAGTCGCCCAAGAATTACCTGCGGAGCTGTCAGGAAGACGAAACCGTGTGATGAGTCACTTCTTGAGCAACAGGCGCAGGGCAAACCACGCATGGCGCGCAAGGGTGGACAGATAGCCGTAGTGACGGCACATGATGCGGAACCGTTCGTGAAGGGAAGCGCGGTGGTTGCGGGTGGTCATGCCTTCGTTCAGGTAGTCGATCAGGGTGAGATGGGTATTGTGAAGCGTATGGCTTTTTTTCATGATGCGGATGCACCAGTCGAAATCGGCAGAGAACCGGTAGCGCAGATCGTAGGGTTCGGCCAGTTCCCGGCGGGGGAAAAAGGCCTGGTGGCACACGAGCATTCCGTCCTTGAAGCTTTTCCAGTTCAGGTCTTCGGGAGCGGATAGGCGCCGCATGCGGAGGAAATGTCCTTCTTCGTCTACAATGGCCGTTTCGCCGTAGAGTACATCGGGAAGCTCGGTTCCGGTGATGGAGTGTACCATCAGTTGCAGGGTATCGTCTTCGTGAAGTTCATCACCGGCATTGAGAAAACAGAGATAGTCGCCCGTAGCCAGGCGGATTCCCTTGTTCATGGCATCATACAGGCCTTTGTCCGGTTCGCTGACCAGGGTATGGATGTGCTCGCGGTAACGGTTGATGATGTCCAGAGTGTGGTCTTTGGAACCTCCGTCTACAATGATGTATTCCACATTCCGGTAGGTCTGGGTAATGACACTCTGGATGGTGTCTTCCAGCACGGCACCGGCGTTGTACGTCACGGTGATGATGGAGAACTTGGGATGAACGTGGTTATGCATTGCTTCCGGTTATCTGATTATAAATCTTGATGTATTGTTGGGCTACGGTTGTTTCGGAATAGGTATTCAGGGCCTTCCGGTTGGCTTCGGCACTGAGGGTTTCATAGTCTCCTTCTGTGAGGGCCCAGCGGATACCGTTGGCCAGATCTTCAGCCGATTTGTATCGGGCAACATAGCCGTTGTGCAGGTGGTCGATCATTTGCGGAATACCGCCCACATTGAATCCTACGCAGGGAATACCGCAGGCCATGGCTTCCACGATGGTGTTCGGCAGGTTGTCCTGCAGGGAAGGAGTCACGTAAAGGTCGACTGCGTTGTAAATGTCCACCAGTTCCTTTTCGTTGCTCACATAATTCATGTTGTAGATAGGGAAGGGGAACAGGGATGCACATTGTTCGGAACGGCTTCCCAGCACGACGACTCCCAGCTGGCGGCTGAATTCGGGTTCTTTCTGTGCCAGCAGCTGACAGGCTTCGATGAGGTAGGCGATTCCTTTCCGTTCGTCGGTGATCTTCATGGAGCCGAACAGCAGCAGTTTCTTGTCGGCAGGCAGATGAAGGCGTTCACGGGCAGTTGCCTTGGGGCGCGGACGGAACAGATTGGTGTTGATGGCATTGGGAATATTGGTAATGGTGTGTCCCGTGAGCAGGGAACTTTCGCGTGCCATCGCTTCCAGCCACCGGCTGCAGGCCACAAACGTAATATGTGAGTGTGCGAAGAGTTTCTGTTTCTTATGGAATACGCGTGCGGACAGGTCTTTCCGGTGCGGGTGAAGCAATTGCTCGCATTGCTGGCACTGGGTTTTGTATTTGTCGCAGTTGCCTGCATAGTGACAGATGCCGGTAAAGGGCCACATGTCATGCAGCGTCCATACGACAGGTTTGCCTGATTCCAGAATCTTGCGTATATCTGTCAGTGAGAGCATACCCTGGTTGATCCAGTGCAGATGAATCACGTCAGCCTGCCGGAATTCGGGAAGGGAAGTGATATCCGTCCCGGTGTTGGCAATGTCAACGGCAAAGAGATTGTGTTTGCTGAAGCGGTTGGCTGTCAGGATCACGAGGCGTTCCCAGAGGAACTGCCAGATTCTCCACCATGATTTCTTGAGCGAAACGACAGTGACGCGTTCGGTTTGCTTGTTGCGGACCAGCATTTTAGCCTTGATACCGTTGTTTCTCAATGCGTCCATCAGTCGGCTGGCCGCAATGGCCGCCCCGCCGATTCGTTCTGCTGTATTGATGATAAGTACTCTCATGTTCGGAATCTCTGTTTGATGTCTGCAAAGTTAGGAGTTTTTGCTTTAACATATAGTGTTTGCCATTATTTTTCTGCTTGTTCAAAGAGGCTTTCGGCTATCTCTTTGCTGAATATTTCCAGATTAAACCGTTCTTCCGCCAGCTTGCGTGCGTTCCGACCCATTTCGGCGGCTTCTTCCGGATGTGTTTCCAGATAATTGATGGCGTTTATCCAGCCTTCTACATCACCATAGGGAATGCTGATACCCACTTTTTCTTTGTCTATGTCTATTTCAAAATAGGGGTTGCGGGAACAAATAATCGGCATGCCGAGGGCGAGTGCTTCTACCAGGGTTGTCAAACCTACGGTGTAAGGAAATTCCAGACAGCAGATGACGATAAACCGGCAGCCGGCAACCTTTTGGGCAAGTAGGTATGGAATAACTCCTTCCGTGAAATGAAGTTGTATGTTTGACGGAATATAGATTCCTTCCAGCAGCTTCTTGTAATTGATATTTCCACAGGTTCCCGATATATAGACATTGAGGGAAGAATGGGTTTGGGCAAACGCTTTGATCAATGTCAGGATATCCCGGTTTTCTTTGCCTGTAGAGATGTATCCTTCCGGCTGTCTATTGGATGGAAGTTCTTGCAGCAGATGGTCGTAGAACTTCAGGTCTGGCCCCCAGTGTATCAGTTGAAACTTCTTTTCAGAGGTTTTATGGGTAGCGATAGAGTCTTGAATCAGTTTCCGGCTAAAAAAGAACATGTGATCTATGCCACGATAGAAAAAGTTGGAGATACGTTCACGCCATTTGTTTGCCGAGTTTCGCAATGCCTGATGATGCCATACAACGATGCGTTTCCTGTATAGCCCTAATGCATGAAGGAAAATAATCAGTTCCAGTCCTCGGAATGATGTGCCATACAATATGTCATATTGTTCTTTGCAGCATAAGATTTCTCTGGTGGCATAGCATGTGAGTTGCCAGCGTTTGGGGAAGTACTTGTAACGGTGCATTATGGAATGAATGCCATGATTCTCCAATAGCGGAAGTCCGTATAAGATATGCCCCGGGAAGCGGAACTGTTTCCATTCTTCGTAGCTCTCGCGGGTGAGACGGGTATGATAGAAATAGATGTTCAGAGATTTATTATTGGGTTTCTCCATATGAGTTGTTTAGGTATAAAGAGCTGAAAGCTTAGTTGCATTTGTTTCTCCCGAGCCATTTGTTGACCCGGTTTACGATGGCTTGTCCGATGATGCGGAAGTTGCCGTAGCGCAGGTTGAGGAAGAGTTCTTCAAACGAGCGGCCGATTTTGATCCACGGGTGTCTCCATCCCATGATGCGGTACACGCTTTCCTTATAGGCCGTATGTTCGATGACATAACGCGGATGCTTGAGCGGGAATTCCAGCTCATAGCGTTTCATGGTGAAGATGCGCCGGTAGCCGCGGGGCAGGGTGCGGAGCGAGCCTCCGAAATGTACGGAGTCTGCGGTTGCTCCCAGGTTATTGATCAGGTTGTGTGTCGGAACGATGCTCAGTCCGGAGTTGAACAGGATGGAAGCATGGAAAATGGTTTCGTAGTAGGCTTTCCCGTGTTCCCGGTGACGTTGGCACATGTAGATGAAATCGTTCCGGTATTTCCGTTCCCGGATGAGGTTCTTCAGTTGCTGCATGTTGAATGTGTCGTCGAGGAAGGTGTAATGTTCATCCCACTGGTCGACAACCCGTTTCCAGCTGGCCCATCCCCAGATGGAGAAGGTTGTGGCGAAGAAGTAGTCATAGGGAACATCAGGGGTAATTTCTTCGTTGTTGAATCCGGCAATCATGCTGATGCGGGTATCGTTCTCGTAACGGTCCAGCATTTCTTTGCAGAAGCGGAAGAAACTGACTGACGGGACATCGTCGTCTTCCAGCACAATGCATTTGTCTGCGTGCGAGAAAGCCCATTTCTGGGAAATATATTCCGAAGGATCGCAGCCGTAGTTCTTTTCCTGGTAGAGCTGGTGAACTTCGCATTCCCAGTCAATGTCGGCTACTACCTGGCGGCAGGCTTCAATGCCCGGCAGGTCTTTTTCTCCGCGCGGGCCGTCCTGATAGAGGAAAAGACGCGACGGGCGTGCCTTTTTGACTTGTTCGAACACCTGCGCCAGCTGTCTGGGGCGGTTGAAGAACAGGATAAGAACGGCTACATCTACAAGTGCTGGTTTCATAACGGCTGTATGTTTAGGGTTGTTGTTCCCGGATCAGTTCCGGATGGAGGTAAATGGCATGAATCTTCCGTTTGTCTTCCGGCGGGATATCCATGTAGTTTCTGTACAGATCCTTCAGATAGGCATCCGGATTGCAGGGAGCACTGAAGCGCTTGCCTTCAAATTCGATTTCTCCGAGCGGGAACACGGAGTCTTTGCGGTGCATGATGCCGTATCCGTTGTTGATCAGGACATTCGACAGGTAGGTGTCTTTGGGATAAATGGCCGAAAGTATGCTCCATATTGCGCGGAACAGATGATATTTCGCACCGAACCAGAAGAACTCGACGAAAGAGCGCAGGGAATAATAATGCGCTTTATGCAGAATGGAGTAGCTGGTAGAGATACCTTTGCTCAGTTTCTTTACCCATTTTTTCGGCAGACTGGGATAATCGATGAACGGAAATATATCGATATACAGCCCTTTCTGATAGTTTGCCTGAAGGTTGTCTCCGCTTTCCAGATACAGTGAATTCAGATCGCGGATCTTATAGATGGGGTCTGTATGTTCGGGATCGCTTTCCGGAGTCTGCATGAAGAGTCCCGGCCGCAGTTCCGAAGGGGCTACGGCGATGAAGCGTTCCAGATCTTCCTTGCGCATGGCAATGTCAATGTCATCGTCCCAGGGGATGAATCCTCCGTGGCGCATGGCTCCCAGCAGGCTGCCTCCGTCAAGCCAGTAAGGAATGTTGTGCTTGCGGCAGATGCGGTCTGTCTCTTCCAGAATGGAGAGTTGCTTCAGCTGGCAGGTTCTCAGGTTCTGCTTCAGGTAGCGGTCGAAATAGGAATTTCTCATAACGTGTGGTCTCGTTTGACGTCAATGACTTGTCCGGTATAGTCGGATGCCAGGGTCAGCAGGGTTGCTTCGGCCACTTGCCGGGCTGAAAGCAGGGTATTTTCCGGCTCAATTCCGAAATTATGTACGCGCATCGGTGTTTTGGTGCGTTCGGGGTTGATACAGTTGATGCGGATGCCGAAACTGTCCCATTCCTGTGCGATGGCCTGTACGAAGTTGACAATGGCAGCTTTGGTAGAAGAATAAATGCTGTAGAAAGCTCTTCCCCGTGTGTAGGAACTGGAGGTGAAGAAGATCAGCTTGCCCTTGCTTTCTTTCAGGTAAGGGAAGGCTTCCAAAGCCACATTCACGGTTCCCATGTAATTGGTCTGTACGGCCCGGGTAATGGTTTCGTAGTCAGTCGTGATCAGCGGTTCTTTGTTGAGAATACCTGCTGTATTGACCACGAAGTCAATCCGTTTTTCCTGTTCAAAGACGCTGCGCAGGGCTTCGGCCACTTCTTGACGGTTTCCTACATCCACCCGGTTGAGGCTGCGTGAGAAGCGGTAAACCTTGGCTCCTTTCTGTTCCAGCAGATCGGCGGTTTCTGCTCCGATTCCGTAGCTCCCTCCGAAAAGGACAGCTACTTTTCCCTGGAAGTTTTCTCTGCTGCCGTCTTCGTTATTCACTTCACTTTTGCGCAGCTGGAAGAATTTGTCGAGCAGGTAAGTGTCTTCCTTGTAGGTCAGTTTCATATTGCTTTCTTCACCCAGTACCACATAAATGGGAACTTCAGGCAAGTATTTCCGGACAACACCGCAGTCGTCCGTCACCTTGAAATTCGGGTCTTTCAATGCGATTTCGTAAGCTTTCCGGATTGTTTCCAGATCGAATGCCTGCGGGGTCTGGCCGCGTCTCAGCCGGGAACGGTCCGGGATCTGGCAGATGAAGTCGCCTTCCACTTCAATAATGGTATCGGCCGACGGAAGAGCTACGTCGATGGCCTGATAGGTATCCAGTGCCGTCACCACATCGTTGATGATACGCTGGCTGACCAGAGGGCGTACGGCGTCGTGGAAGATCAGATTGCATTCCGTTCCGGCATACGATTCGATGGCTGACAGACTGGAATGATAGCGTTCCTTTCCTCCCTGCAGAATCTTCTTGACTTTTTTCCAGCCGTTGCGGATGGTCATGTTCTCAAATTCAGCAATGTAGAAAGGGTTGGAAACGATGGCGATTTCGTCAATGTGGCTGTTGCGCTCAAAGGCTTCCACGGTATGTTCGACCACCATCTTGCCGGCTACTTTGAAGAATTGTTTCGGTGTGGAGAGTCCCAGACGGCTTCCTACTCCTCCGGCTAATATGACTGCTATGTTTTTTTTCATCTTTCCGTACATGTAGTTTTCTAGTTTACAAAGATAATACAAAGAAACGAAAGGACATGCACTTTGGGAGCAGGAATGTGGAAACCGCCGGGCTTCTGCCGGAAAGCCCGGGATTATAGCCGGAAGTAGGTGTTGCCGTAGGCACGGATCATGGGATAGAAGAAGGCACGTACCCAGCTGATCAGGCCTTTCTGCCGGGGATTGTAGTAAATGGTCTGTTTATGCAGCATGCAGGTCAGGCAGAGCCGGAACAGGCTGACCGGATCTTTTCGGGTCAGAAGTCGGCTCAGGCGGTGACTCAGGGCCAGGTGGGGCTGTCCGGCTGTTTTCCGGCAGATATATCCGTAAAAGAACTGCCAGGTTTCCAGCCGTTGTTGCCGGCGGTAATCTTTGAAGCCATAGATGTAGGGTTCCCAGGTAGGATTCTGCCGGATGTGTGCTCCGTATTTCCGGTTGAGCTGATGAATGGCCGATCCTTCGTGCGGACGGTGCCAGTTGAGCGGCTGGTCTACGCAGGTCAGTCCGTGGTTCAGATGTGCATTGACGGCAATCCACCAGTCATACAGGATGTGTCCGTCCCATTCCTGAAAGATTCTCCGGATAAAATCTTTGCGGATCAGCATGCTGTGTCCCGGTGTACTGTCATAAAACAGCAGATATTCCAGCTGACAGGAAGGATGTGTAACCTTCATGTTCCGGTCGGAGCGGTAAACTGTACCGGTGTGGTAGGCGGAAACGCACAGGTCGTTGTCGCCGATGGCTTCCATCTGTGTGGCGATTTTTTCTTCATACCAGATATCATCCTGGTCGGCAATGGCGATATAATCTCCTTCCGCCTTGGATAAGGCATCCTGAAAATTGCGGTTGAATCCCAGGTTGGAAATATTGGCATGAAAGCGGATGAAGGGATATTGCCGGGCATATTCGCGGACGATGTCGGCTGTATGGTCAGTGGAGCAGTCGTCCTGAATGATCAGTTCATGGATGGGGTAGGTTTGTGCCAGAATAGAGTCCAGCTGCTCACGGAGAAACTGTTCTCCGTTATAGGTACACATGACGATGGATACGGTTTTCATGAAGCGGATGTTTTTTTGCGTTTGAGGAGATAATTCAGGCTTTCCTTAAAAGTTACGGAACCGCTCACCCACATGATCAGTCCGTAAAGGGAAGCCGCCAGTATGATTTTGACCGGGAACAGCAGCCAGAGGCTGGTGATAAAAGAAGTTGCGAGCCCGGTCACTGCCATAACAAAACCTGCTATAAGACCGAATGACAGAACATCCCTGGCTGCGGCCAGGAAGCTGAGACGGATCTCACGCCATACCAGCCAGTGCCATATCAGCAGCCAGGCTGTATTGATGCAGACATATACGAGGATCATCTGCCGGATGCCGTAGGGATAAAGCAGATACATGACGATGAGCTGGGTTGTTCCCTGCACGACTGTATTCCACAGATAAATGTTCGATTTTCCTTTGCTGATGAGCAGGTTGGTATAAAGGTTTGTGACGGGAATAAATGCACCGCCGACAGCCAGCATCTGCAGGATGCGGGCACTGGGTAGCCATTTGCTGCCGATAGTCAGGGTAATCATTTCCGGGGCAACCAGCGAGAGGCCCAGCATGGTCGGGAAAGAAATGAATGCTGTGAAACGGAGCATCTTGCGGAATACGTGGCACTGCCGTTCGCTGTCGTCGGAAACTTCACGCAGGACGGGCAGGGCTACGCTGCTGACCATACCCGTGATGAGAGAGTGTCCCATGAAATTCCATTTGTTGGCTTGATTGAACTGTCCTACTTCCCGTTCGGAATAATACCGTCCCAGGATGATGGAAAACAGATTGTTGTTGATATGGTTGAAAATGTTGGTCAGAAGCAGCTTGCTGCTGAAACCCACCATGCTCCGGAGGGGCTTGAAGCTGACGGGGAGAGTCGGTCTCCAGGGGGAAAAATGCAGATAGCAGAGATTGATCACACTGACGTAGACGATACTTTGGGTAGCGATACCCCAGTATGAATAGCCCAGCAAGGCCATGGTAACTCCCACGCAGCCTGAAACAATCAGAGCGATGATGCACGAGAGGGCTTTCTGTTTGACCATCAGGTTGCGGAACAGGTATGCACTGTGGGGAATGCCGAGACTGGCAATGAAGAATCCCAGAAAAGAATAGCGGGCCAGTGGTATCAGTGCTTCGTTGTGATAGAAGTCGGCAATCAGGGGAGCGCAGCCTGCCAGAATCAGATAGAGGCACAGGCTTAGTCCGCTGCAGAACCAGAAGACGGCGTTGTAGTCTTCATGGCGTGCTTCCTGCTTGTTGGCGAGGGCGGCTGTGAAACCGCTTTCCTGCAGAGAGCCCGCAATGAGTGAGAAAATACTCAGCATGCCTACCATTCCGTAGTCGCTGTCGTTCAGGATGCGTGCGGTGATGATGCCGAAAATCAGATTCAGCACCTGCATGGCTCCGTTGTTGATACCTCCCCAGAGCAGTCCTTTGGCCGTTTTTTCTTTGAGTGAGTGTTCGGGCATTCGTTTGGATCTAAAAACAGCTTACAGATGGAGCAAGTCCCGGATACGGAAATACTTGCGTCCATCTGTAAGGAGTAAAGTATGGTTAAATTCCGGAGAAGGAGTTTATTTGACTTCGCTTCCCGGTTTGACTTCTTTCAGAACGGAAGTTACAGCCAGTGATCCGTCGAAGTTTTCGGCGCTCAGGATCATACCTTCGCTGACCAGGCCGTTCTTGAACTGGCGGGGTGCCAGGTTGGCGATGAACAGCACCTGTTTGCCGATCAGTTCTTCCGGACGATAATGCTGGGCAATACCGCTTACAATGGTACGGTTTTCCAGGCCGTCGGCAATCTTGAACTTCAGCAGTTTCTTCATCTTGGGAACGACTTCACATTCCAGTACGGTTCCTACACGGATATCCAGTTTCTCAAAGTCTTCAAAAGGAATGACCGGCTTGATGGGATTAGCCTTGTAATTGGCTTCCTCATTGGCTTTCTTGGTAGCCAGCAGCTTGTCCACCTGAGCCTGGATGGTATCGTCCTCGATCTTTTCGAACAGCAGTTCTGCCTTGTTCAGCTCATGTCCGGCTTCCAGCAGGTCTGTACGTCCCAGCTGTTCCCATTCGAAAGATTGCATGTTCAGCATTTTGCGGAGTTTTTCGCTGCTGAACGGCAGGAAGGGTTCGAAGGCGATGGCCAGGTTGGCTACCAGCTGAAGTGCGATGTTCAGGATGGTTGCTACGCGTCCCATGTCTGTCTTGGCCAGTTTCCACGGTTCGGTGTCAGCAAGGTATTTGTTTCCGATACGTGCCAGGTTCATGGCTTCTTTCTGTGCATCGCGGAACTTGAATACGTCCAGAAGTTTTTCCACCTCAGCCTTTACATCTGCAAATTCTTTCAGCGTTTCCTTGTCGTAGTCTGTCAGTTCACCGCAGGCAGGCACTTTGCCGTCAAAATATTTGTGGGTCAGTACCAGAGCACGGTTCACAAAGTTACCGTAAACGGCTACCAGTTCATTGTTGTTGCGTGCCTGGAAATCTTTCCATGTAAAGTCGTTGTCTTTGGTTTCCGGAGCGTTGGCAGTCAGTACGTAACGCAGTACGTCCTGTTTGCCGGGGAAATCCTGCAGGTATTCATGCAACCATACAGCCCAGTTGCGTGAAGTAGAAATCTTGTCACCTTCCAGATTCAGGAATTCGTTGCTCGGCACATTGTCCGGCAGGATGTAACTTCCTTCTGCTTTCAGCATGGCGGGGAATACAATGCAATGGAATACGATGTTGTCTTTTCCGATGAAGTGGATCAGGCGTGTTTCGGGATCTTTCCACCATTTTTCCCAGGAGTCGGGCAGGAGTTCCTTGGTATTTGAGATATAGCCGATCGGAGCATCGAACCATACATACAGAACTTTTCCGTCAGCACCTTCTACCGGGACAGGAATACCCCAGTCAAGGTCACGGCTCACGGCGCGGGGCTGCAGACCCATATCCAGCCAGCTCTTGCACTGTCCGTATACATTCGGACGCCATTCCTTGTGTTCTTCCAGAATCCACTGGCGGAGCCAGCTTTCGTGTTTGTCAAGCGGCAGATACCAGTGTTTGGTTTCCTTCATAACCGGTTTGCTTCCGCTGATGGCACTTTTGGGATTGATCAGTTCGGTAGGAGACAGAGTGCTTCCGCATTTTTCGCACTGGTCACCGTATGCACCTTCTGCGTGGCAGCGGGGGCATTCTCCGGTGATATAACGGTCAGCCAGGAAGGTATGAGCTTCTTCGTCGTAATATTGTTCTGAGGTCTTTTCAATGAATTCGCCTTTGTCGTACAGTTTACGGAAGAAATCGGAAGCTGTGTCATGATGGATTTTTGAGCTGGTCCGTCCGTATACGTCAAAAGAGATGCCGAATTCCTTGAATGAATCTCTGATCAGGGTATGGTAACGGTCTACTACGTCTTGTGGAGTAATGCCTTCTTTTTTGGCACGGATGGTGATGGGCACTCCGTGTTCATCAGAACCTCCGATAAAGATCACATCTTCTTTTTTCAGACGCAGGTAGCGTACGTAGATGTCAGCCGGGACATAGACTCCTGCCAGATGGCCGATGTGTACCGGTCCGTTGGCATACGGCAGAGCCGATGTGACGGTTGTTCGTTTGAATTTTTTTTCCATATATGTATCGTTATTGTTTTGAGTCACTATCTTTCACCTCTGCAAAGATAGTGATTTTTTTGTTCATTCAATTCATAAAAGCAACAGGGACACGGAAAACGTTCCGTGTCCCTGTTCCGGATAAAAAAGAAGTGTGTGTTTATTCTGCTTTTACAAAATCTTCCGGATAAGTAACAAGGTTGGTTACCTGACCGTCTTTCAGACGGATCCAGGTCTTGAAACTTCTTTCTCCTTCGGTCAGTTCAATGACACGGGCGCCGTTGCCTCCCGGAATGTCGTGATAAACTGTCTTGCCTCCGGTGAACCGTCCGTAGCATAGCAGGATGTTGTTCCAGTTGACTACATAGTCATTGACATGATCGTGTCCGACGAAAGTACCCATCACGTCTCCGGCATTCAGCATGGCAGCATACAGACCGGTATTGATGGCCGGAGCACAGGCTTTTTCCTTGCGGGTTCCGATCAGCAGTGCATTCTCATTTTGGGCTGCCTGATTGTATTCCGGGAAAGGAATGTGGAAGAAGGCCAGTGCCGGCAACGGTTTGCCATTGTTGCGGGCAGTGAATGCCGCACTTTCCTTGCGGTACCATTCTACCTGGTCTGCCTTGATCCAGTCATAGCCTTTGATTTGTTTCAGCGGTGAATAGGCGTTGCTGTCGAATATATACAGAACGGCAGCTTCGTTGTTTCCGGCAGATGTATTGACGGGCAGGATGAAATTGGTGACTCCGGAGATGCCTTCAGTCCGTGTGTTCAGACAGCCGGCTTTTTTCTCTATGTAGTCCGACAATTCCTTGCGGTTCATGTCCTGTTCGTCATCATGGTTACCCCAGGTGACAGCAAACGGGATGTGGCGGGATATCGCAGGTTCAAGTGCTTTGTCCAGTCCTTCTGCTGCGGGTTTGGCAAAGATCAGGTCGCCGGTATAAATGACCAGGTCCGGTTTTTCTGCGTCCAGCACTTCGTTCATGCGTTTGGCAGCTTCTTCCGAAGCCGGATTCCCAGGTACCCAGTGTATATCTGTAAACTGGACGATCTTAAATTTTTTATTGCTGTTGAATTTCAGCGTCTGTGCTTGCATGCCAAATATTCCCATGCAGAGAAGTGCGGCAGCCATGATTATCTTTTTCATCGGTTCTTGTTTTTGTATTAGAATTCCATTTTCTTTCCAGCCTGTGGGTGTTTGGGTGCAAAAGGGATTTGCAGGAAATCGGCAATAGTTGCTGCAACCTGATTGTTGTAATACTGTCTGTCACCGGATATCTCTCCCAGGGCGGGTATGTCTTTTCCTATAGCCATGAACCAGGTTTCACCTGATCCGGTTGTATTCGTTCCATGATCACGCCAGTCATCAGCTTTTACTTTTCCGCATCCGCGTCCGTGGTCACAAGTAATAATGAGAGTGGTCTGGTCTTTGTAAAAGGGATCAGACTGGATATACTCCCATATCTCTTTCAGGAAGTTATCAAAGGTGCGTGCACCTTCCAGATACAGGCGGTAATCGCCCATGTGAGCCAGTTCGTCAATATCTCCGTAACCGATGTAAATCAATTCCGGTTTCCGGCTTTTCATGGCTTCGATGGCATATTCATGAGTAAACACATCTGCACGTTCATGTTCCCAGAATCTGGGAGCTGCATCCTGCATCTTTTCAACCAGACGTTCTCTTTCTGTCGGATTGGGAGAAAGAGAGTGCCGGTATCCTGTGTTTATTTCCAGGTGGCTTCGTTGTTCATTCAAAATGTGAATGAACCGGTCCCAACTTGCAAATATAAGAACTTTCCCTTTATAACGGTCTGTGTTGTTGGCAATTTCCAGGATGGAAACATTTGGATTCCATACCGGATTGTTGGTATTGATCTGTTCATCGTCTGGATGTCCGCAAAGGAGTTCGTTGTATCCCGGATAAGAAAACTGCATTTTGTTTTTCACCTGCATGCGGCAACCTTTCCAGCGGTTACCGATCATCAGTCCGTTACGGGCGATTTCTGACCAGGTAAAAGGCATCAGCAGGCTTCTGCGTTCTTCGGCTGTTGTTTTCCAATAATTTGCCTTGAGTTGTTCATTATTCCCGATCAGCAGAGAATCTGCACCACTGAATAACTCTTGCCAGCGGTATCCGTCAACAGTGACGAATACCACACGCCGGGCAGAAGTGTACATGGTAGAGAATAACAGTGCCGCTAATAAAATCAGAGTCTTTTTCATTATTTCTTGTTTAAGGATTATTACTGTAACCACCAGGGTTTGTCGGTAGTTTTGTCTCCTCCTCCGAATTGGCTGTCCAAAGCTGCCTGTACGTTTGCAGCATTGTTGTTGTATTCACTTTGCGGATACATCCACCGGTAAGGCAGTTGTACACCGGAAGCTCTGCGGAAATCAGGATATCCGGTCCGGAGTGCTTCATAATAGGGCAACCAGACACCTCCCTGCAGGAAGGTCGGCAGGTATTTCTGCATGGCGATCCGTTCGATCTTCTGTTCAGTGGAAAGTGTGGAATCATAAACCACTTCACTTCCTTGCAGATAAGTTTCGGCAGCGTCTTCGCTCAGATAAGCAGCTACATCGGTAGCGTATGTGCGGTAGAATTCGAAAGATGCCTTGACTGCCGATTCGTAATATGTCTTGTCATCGCCGTTGATCCATCCTCTGACAACTCCTTCGGCCAGGATCAGCTGTTGTTCGGTATACCCCATCAGGATCATCGGTTCGTTGGTTGCATTTTTATAGTAACGTTCGGTCGGCTTGGAGCAGAGACCGGCTGTGGCTTTGTCGTTGACCAGACTGTAAGGCACGGCGGGATCACCTCCATCGTATGCTGTAAAGTCATCGATTGCCTTGCCTTCCTGTTCTGCTTTGGGAGTCTGGGTTGCAATGGCGAACAGACGGGGGTCTTTGCGTGTAACGAAGGCTGCCACGTAAGTAGAGTCCATGAAACGTCCGGAACCGAAGTCACTGTCGTTGAAATAGGGATAGCGGTTGCTGGCCTGATCCAGGTATACCAGCTGTCCGTTGTCGGCTGCACTTCCCATCAGCGGGCAGTTGCTGACAATCTCTGCAAAAGTTGCAGGAATATTGATGCTGCCTACCTGAGTTTTGTTTGACAAGGACATCAGGATGCGCAGGCGATAGGCATTGATCAGTTTTCTCCATTGCAGGAGGTTACCATTGTAGATAATGTCGCCACTGATGATTTCATTGTTGTCTTTCAGCAGGTTGTCCGCTTCTGCCAGTTCGTTGAGAATCCCTTCCAGTACTTTCTCCTGACTGTCATATTGAGGCTGGTAGACAGCATCAGTTTCTCCTTTCAGTGCATCACTGTAAGGAATAGCCCCGAAGTCCATGGTCAGCTGGTAGAAGTAGTTGGCACGGAAGAAATGTGCCAGAGCCTGATAGGCACTTCCGTTTTCGGATACTTCCATCATTTTGGTGACATCGCGCAGATTATTGTAATAGTCGAAGTCTCCTCGTGTCCACTTGTACACCTGATAGGCGCTTTCTCCGGAAGTCAGGATCAGCTGCTTGGTAGCGTGGCAGGCATCAGAACTGGTCTGATTAAAGGCTGTATAGGCAATACCTGTCAGCAGCAGTGACGGCTGGGTCGTCGTCGGATTGTTGGGATCTACGTTCAGCTCCTCCAGGTCGATGCATGAAGCGCAGAGGCTGGATGCCAGCAATAAGGAGGCAATATAAGTGATAGATTTTCTTTTCATGTTCGTGAATTTAGCAGTTGGTTGTTAGAAAGTAATGTTGGCACTTACACCGATGTATCGTGCAGACGGGTCCTGAAGATCGCTGTCGGAAGCACCGAAGTCAGGATCCAGATAAGGAGTTTTCTTCAGTACGGCCAGGTTGTTTCCGTAGAGAGTCACTTCCAGTCCTTTGATGGAGTTGGAGTGGATCAGATGGCTGAAATCATAAGATACGGCCACACGTCTCAGTTTCAGGAAAGAGCGGCTGAATGTATTGGCGAACAGCTCGCTTTCACTGGTACGTACGACAGCACGGTACGGGTAGTTTTGTGCCCAGGTCTGAATGTTGACTGCTGTTTCGTTTTTCTTGTATACACGGGTATCGCTGATGATATTTCCGTTGACATCGTAGGTTACTTCACCGCTTACGATATTGACACCTTCCGGAACATAGATGGGCTTTCCTCCGTTTTCATATTCTTCCTGACGGTACATGGTTGATTTCGGATGTTTTCCGCCCCACCACATTTTCTGGGTTGTAGTTGAGATCAATGTACCTCCGATAGCTCCGTCCATGTCCACGTTGACTGTAAAATGATCGAACTTGAAAGTGTTCTGCAAACCGAAGCGGACATCCGGATCCTGATTGCCGATGTAGCTTTTGAAAGCACTCTGGGTAGGCATACCGTTGCTGTCGAGGATCAGCTGGCCGTCGGGAGTCTTTTCCCATTCGGTAGCGTACATGGCATCTGCCCGGTCACCGAGCTTCAGATCACCGTATTTCTCCTGACCTCCGTAGATTTCAGTCAGCTTGCGGATGTTGGTGCTCCAGTTGGTGGACAGGTTCCAGGTAAATTTCTTGCTCTGGATCGGAGTTGCTGTGATAATTAATTCTGCTCCGTTGGTCGTATAGGTATTTCCGTTGACATAGCGGTTGTTGAAACCTGATGCGACGGAGATTGGAAGCTGAATGATACTGTTCTTGTCGATCATGTGATAGTAAGTAACATCCAGGCCGAGACGGTTACGCAGGAAAGAGGTTGAAAGACCGATTTCGTACGAGGTCGTTTTTTGTGGCAGGATATTGGCATTCAGCAGGTCTGACTGGTAAGTAACCGAAGGAGTACTTCCGTAAAGAATGCCCTTGGAGTAGGTTGCATACAAAGAATACGGATCAAGGTCGCTGGACACCTGTGCCCATGCTCCGTTTATTTTCAGATAGTCCATCCAGGATGGAAGACTGATATACTGGTCAAGCATCGCACTCAGTGAAACAGAAGGATAGAAGTAGGAATTGTTTCCTTTGATGATGGTTGACGACCAGTCGTTACGTCCGGTCAGAGTCAGATAGACACCATCGAACAGATCCAGATTGACAGAACCGTATACACTCTCGATCGCTTTTTCGTTCATGGAGTTGGTTGCTGAAACAGGATTCAGACTGTTACCCATGTTGTATACACCCGGTACGATCAGTCCGTCGGTTGCCTGATATTCGCTGCGAATCTGACGGTAGTAGAGTGAAGAACCGGCATTGACGGTCAGCGCGAAGTTTTTGTTGAAGGCACGGGTATAGGTTACCAGTACGTCGGTATTGATATCCAGCTGGTCTGTGTTCCAGGTCTTGTAGTCACCGTTGCGGGAGTCACCGTAGTTCATGTAGGATTTCGGTGATTTCATGTCTTCGAAGGTATCTTCCAGACGTCCTGCTGCACGGCCCTGTATGCTCAGTCCCGGCATGATGTCCCAGTTCAGTTTTACCTGACCGTTGGTAACATTACGGTCGTGTACCTGAGTCAGTTCGTAAGTGGCGAAATATGGGTTGTTATACCAGGCATAGTTGTAGTTGGCCTGTCGTTCGCCTTCTGCGTCCGGACGCCAGTGATGGGCGGCCAGTTCTTTTCCGTTGACATCGTTACCCATCCACAGCAGAATGGTGTACATGTGGTTTTTCGGTCCATATCCGTAGCGCGGATAGTTGGGTGAATAGACTTTATTATAAGAAAGGTTGGCTGATAGAGTGACGGCATCACTCAGGTTGTACATGCTGTTGAAGTTCAGGCCTCCGGTGTATACTGCTGTATTGGGTACCTGACCTTTCTGATGAGAAAAGTCACCGTTGAAGTTGTAGTTGGCCTTTTTGCTCTTGCTGGCAACCGAGAAAGTAGCCTTGGTGATGATTCCGGTCTGAAGGAAGTCTTTCAGGTTGTCATGCGCTTCCCAGGTGATAGGAACACGCTCATATTTGGACTGGTCATCATAAATTGTGCCGCTGACATCTCCCCACCAGGGAATCACCTCTCCGGTTTCCTTGTTGCGGATGGGACTGTTCCATTGTGCGATCTTTTGTCCTTCGAAACGGGGGCCCCAGGTCATGTCACCGTCGGAGATACCGCCGTCGGCACCATCCCAGAATGCGTACTGTCCGTTAGAACCGGAACCGAATTCTGTTTGTGTTTCCGGGAATACGGTAAATCCGGCTGTTACCATGCTGGAAAGTCCTGCCTTTACGGTCAGTCCTTCCTTGTCTGCCAGTTTGGTGGTGATCAGAATGGCTCCGTCCTTACCTCTGGAACCGTACAGGGCGGCAGCAGCCGTACCTTTCAGCACGTTGATGCTCTGGATGTTTTCCGGAGAAACATCAAACAAATCTGATTCTACAGGAACACCGTCGATCACCATCAGCGGAGTTTTTCCGCGCAGGGTAAAGGTCGGTGCCTGGAAAATACCGGTCGGGTTGTTCACGGTCAGACCGGCCACTTGTCCGGACAAAGCGTTACCTACGTTTACTGTACCCGGCTGGTCGAGTGCTTCGGTATTGACTTGCTGGGTGGTATAACCGATTTTCTTTTTCTGTTGTTTGATACCGATGGCTGTGACCACAACTTCGTCGATAGCCTGAATTTCGTCTGTCATCTGTACATTGATGACTTTCTGCCCTTTAACGGGCTTTTCCACCGTATTATATCCGATATACGAATATACCAGGGTTCCGTCTGCCGGGACATTAATTTCATAGCGTCCGTCCAGATCGGTTACGGTTCCTGTTCCTGAATTACCTTTTACGGTTACCGTAGCTCCGATCAGGGTTCCTTCCTTGTCGGTTACGACACCTGTTACCTTAATATTCTGTGCCCATGCGTTCAGAGACGACAGCAGGCACAGAAAAACAATACCTAATGTTGCTTTCATACTTTGGTTATAAATCTGAATATGTGAGTTGGATGTAAGAAGCAGAATCAGTAAAGATTCTTCAGATCCACTCTCTGGAAGATGGCGAGCAGTGCCTGGCTGTCCTTGCGGTTTTCGTCCAATGATTTCTCAAAGGTACTTGTATCCGAATCGATGGCAGCCAGTGATACTTTCAGTACATGGCAGAACTGCTTTTCGGATTCTTCCGGAGTGATTTCATGTTTTTTGAGTGCCTTGCCAAGTGCTTTTTCAATATTCTTTACCGCGTTGTAGATTTCCGGTTTCCGGATGACGGTACGTCTGGTAGGATCTCCCGGTACAACCTCTTCTTTGGTTACATAAGTGTCCTTGAACAGACCGTAAAAATAGGCAGCTTTTTTCCCGAACCTGGATGAACCGGATACAGCAGCCAGGTCTTCGGCAGTAGGATCTCCGTAAGCAGAATAGAATTCCCAGGTCATGTCTGTACCTGCGGTTTCACTTACAGAAGTAACGTTCTCTTTCTTTTCATCGTCTGCGGCATAACGGGTTGCTGCAGAGGCATTCATAGCGTTCATGCATAAAAATGCACAAGCCAGGATTAAACTTTTTTTCATGTCTTGAAGTATTTTTTGACGCTGCAAAAATACCCCTGCTGCGTAACATGCAGGTTACGCAGTTGTGAAGAAATTGTTACTGAAAGAATGGCTCTGCATATGCCGGTTCATTCGTGCGGTCGTTGAGGCTGAATCGTGCGGTCGTTGGAGCCGGATCGTGCGGTCAATCGGGCTGAATCGTGCGGTCGTTGTGAGGAAAGCGGATGAGGAAACGTGTCAGACCGTCAGGCCATGTACGCAGAGAGAAAGTACATCCGTGTTTGATCAGTACGTCACGGATAAAGATGAGGCCGATCCCTTGTCCGTTGGGCTTGGTGGAGAAGAACGGGCTGAATAATCGGGCTTCTACTTCGCGGCTGATACCTGCTCCCGTATCGGCTATTTCCAGTGTCACCGGACTGGAGGTTGTCTGTATATAGATATTTCCGTGAACCTCGATGCTTTCGGCTGCATTCTTGAGAATATTTACGATTACCTGTTCAAAGAGAGTCGTGTCCATCTGCACTTGTGGATTTTCCTCACACAGGCTGATATGAAGCTGGATATCCTTGTTCCGGCAAATGTTCTCCATGAAGCGTTTGCAGGCTGTTACCCGTTCGTTCAGATAGACAGTCTGGAGCTGGGCATCAGGGATCTTGACCACATCTGCAAAGTTGGTGATAAACCGGCTCATGCTGTAACACCGTTCCACGCATACCTGCATCACTTCGCGCAAGTCATCAGAGTCTTCCGTATCCTGCAGGGCATCGCTCACGGACTCCAGGGTAGATGTAATGCCTGCTACGGTATTGTTTACTTCGTGTGCAATCATGCGGATTACTTTCTCGTAGGCTTTCTTTTCAGCTTTTACAACTTCGGAGGTCAGGCTTTCGATGAGGATGAACGGGTGGGCAAATCCCCGGTCGACAAAAGAGAGTCGGGAGCAGCGGTAGATCATGGAGTCGCTCAGACGTATGGTTTCTGTCTTGTTACGGGCAATGCGGTTCAGTTCCTCAGCCAGAGGAGAATTCAGTTCTTCAATCTTTTTTCCGGTCAATTCTTCCGGAGCGGTATAACCCATAAACCGGACAGCGGCCTGATTGAGCATGGAAATGTGATCATCGAAATCCAGGATGATCACTCCCATGGGAGAAGCGCTGATCAGCAGATCCAGGAAATGATTCTGTTCACGCAGGCGGAGACGTTCGTCTTTCAGTTGTTCCATCATGCGGTTGAACACTTGTACGATGCGGTCGGCATCCTTTTGTCCTACGGGCGAAAGCCGGCTGCTGAAGTCCTGTTCGCGCAGCAGTTCCATTCCGTTTCCGATACTTCGGATCGGTTTCACTACCTTCTGATAAAAATAAATAAGGAAGAGGAGTGTGACCAGGATTACTCCTTCTGTCAGATAAAACAACAACCCCCGATCCTTCAGGATAAGAGCAGAAATCAGGCAGCCTGCTGTCAGCAGCAGGAAGGCGAGAATGAGGAACTGAGTTCTTATTTTCATACCGGTGAAGTTTAGGGATCAGGAATTGCCGACAGGCAGGTTGTATTTTTCCAGCCGGCGGTACAGAGCTCCCCGGCTGATACCCAGCAAAGTGGCTACCTGTGATAGGTTGTTGCCACATTCTTTCATGGCCTGCAGGATGGTTTGTTTTTCGATCTCTTCCAGTGTCATGCCTTGAGGCACTTGTAGCTTTGCGGCAGAGTTATGAACAGGCTGTTGATAACATAGCCGGAAGTCTGCTTCTGTCAGTCTGGTCTTTCCGCTGACCAGCAGGGTACGCTCCACCAGATTCTTGAGCTCACGGATATTGCCGGGATAGGGAAGTGACGACAGGAAATCAAGTGCATCACTTGTAAATTCTACGGGTGGTAACTGGTTTTGTTCACACTGACGGTCGGCAAAATGGCGTGCCAGCAACGGAATATCCTCCCGCCGTTCGCGCAGGGCAGGCAGATGAACGGTGATCAGGTTGATGCGGTAGAACAGGTCTTCGCGGAAAGTATGTTCACGGACCATTTGCGGAAGATCTGCATTGGTGGCACATACGACGCGGATATCCACTTTTCTCGGACGGCTGTCCCCCAGCACTTCGAAGGTCTGGTCCTGCAGAACGCGCAACAGTTTTACCTGGCAACTGAGATCCAGCTCTCCGATCTCATCCAGGAAGATCGTTCCCCGGTCGGCCATTTCAAACCGGCCGATGCGGTCTGTAACAGCATCCGTAAAGGCTCCTTTCCGGTGACCGAACATTTCACTTTCAAACAGGCTTTGTGAGATTCCTCCCAGATTGACCTTGACGAAGGGTCCCGAGGCCCTCCGGCTGTTGACGTGCAGGGCTTCGGCAATCAGTTCCTTACCCGTACCGCTTTCTCCTGTGATCAGGACCGGTGCGTTGGTTGGAGCAATCCGGCAGAGTGTATCGAGCACTTCGTTCAGGGCTCTGCTCTTGCCGATGATCCGGTGGCGGTCGAATCCGGCGTGCTTCTGGTCTGCAGATCCGGGCGTTTCCTTTTGCGGGGCAGTCAGTTCCAGAGCTGTTTCAATGCGTTGCATGAGTGCGGCATTGTTCCAGGGTTTGGTAATGAAATCAAAAGCTCCTGCCTGCATGCCTTGTACGGCCAGACGGATACTTCCCCATGCAGTCATCAGGATAACCGGAACATCCGGCCGGAAAATACGGGTCTGCCGGAGCAGGGTCAGTCCTTCTTCTCCACTGGTGGAAAGCGTGAAGTTCATGTCCATCAGGATCAGCTGCGGAGCAGTCCTGCGGATAATTTCGATAGCCTCTTTGGGGCCGGAAGCTGTTTCTACCTCGTATTTGGCCCGTTTCAGCATAAAGCTGAGGGAGGACCGGATGGCACTGTCGTCGTCAATGATAAGAATCATAAAGGTCTGTTTGTATTGTTGAGTTACTGCAAAGATACTTCTTTTTGGCAAATTTTTTTCACACTGGCAAATTGTTTACTTCAGGGAATGATTTCTGAGGGACTGGCTGATGTTGCCAGAGCAACGGTTAGGAATAAAATGTTTGCAATTCTTTCCGGAATCCATTACATTTGCCGCCCGAATTTCTTTATTCTCCTTTTGACGCATGTTTGTATTTGGAGAGTGGATGACAGAAAGTAAATAAGTTCCAGAGAAAATAAGAGTGTGAAAACAGACCATTTTGAACAGCTTTATCGGGGGAATTATGCCCGTCTGTACTATTATGCTTTCCGCTTTGTTGCTGACGAAGAGGCTTGCCGTGACATTGTCAACGATGTTTTCGAACAGGCCTGGAAGGATCGGGAACAATTGCAGGAAGCAACGGCCGTAGCTTGCCTTTACACTCGTACCCGTAACCGTTGCATAGACTATCTGCGCCACAGACAGGTGGAACAGCAGTACGCCACCTTCCTCCGTACCCTCACTTCGGAGGATCCGTCCATCCCTCCCGGGGAGCGCGAGGAGCGGGTGAGGCGCATGGAGCGCTGTCTGGAGCGGATGACCGATCCCACCCGGAGCATTGTGAAGCAGTGTTACTACGACGGGAAGAAATACCGCGAGGTGGCCGAGGAGAGGGGCATCACGCCCGACGGGGTGAAGAAACACATCGTGAAGGCCCTGCGGATGCTGCGGGAGGAACTGGGATGCGGAGAAAAACGGCGGGGGAAGGTACCCGGAAAGACGGATGAAACGTAATTGGAATACAGAAAACGATCGACCGATGGATATGAAAGAGAACGAAGACAGAATGGGGCGTACGCTGGATGCCCTGGAGCATCCCGGGCGCTTCACCAGGGAAGAACTGGAGGAACTGCTGGCCGACAGGGAGTGTGTGGCAGCCTGCCGCGACCTGCTTGACTGCCGCGAGGCGCTGGCACGCCGTCATGCCGCAGCTCCCGATGTGGACGGACAGTGGGAGGCTTTCTGCCGCCGCCATCCGGATGCTGCCGGTGCTGCCCGCGGCAGGAAGCGGATGCGCAGGGCGGCCTGGTGGACGGCGCTGGCAGTGGCGGCTTCGCTGGCCCTGCTGATGATGCTGCCCCTGACGGGCCGCAGGGAGTATACGGTGTTCAGGGCCGGACCTGCCGGAGGGGAGGTGAAGGAGGAAGTGCGTGGCGGTATCCGTACGGTCCGCATTCCCCGGGGCATGAGCCGCCGGCTGGTGCTGCCGGACGGGTCGCGGGTGTGGCTCAATGCGGAAAGCTCGCTCAGCTATCCCGGGAGCTTCGGCGGAAGGGATCGGCGCGAGGTGACGCTGCAGGGGGAGGCCTACTTTGAGGTGGCGCCCGACAGCCTGCATCCCTTTGTGGTGGAGACGGCGGCCCTGCAGACGCAGGTGCTGGGCACTTCGTTCAACGTGAGGGCCTATTCGCCGGAGGATACGCGGGTGACCCTGCTCCGGGGAAGCGTGAAGGTGAGCGACAGGCACCGGGGGGAACTGCTGCTCAGACCGGGGGAAGGAACGGACAGCAGCCTGGACAGGAAGACCGTGGAGGATGCGGAGGACTGCCGTGCGTGGACCGACGGCCGGTTTGCCTTTGATGATGCTCCGCTGGTGGAGATCATGCGCGAGCTGGGGCGGTGGTATAACGTGGATATCGTGTTCACCGACAGGGAGGTGATGCAGGAACGCCTGCATTTCCGGGCGGACCGGAGGGATTCGCTGGAGCAGGTGCTGGAGCTGCTGAACTGCCTGCGCAAGGTCAGGGCCCGGATCGAGGACGGCCGGGTGGTGGTGGGCGCCTGAAATTTTTTTTCTGAAAAAAATGTGCTTTTCCGGTACCCGGTCGGGCATGCTCTCCGTAACAGAAGCAGAATCAGTCAGAATTTTGAACCATGAAAACGAAAATGATCTTTTTGCTGCTGGCATGGACGGGGGCGGTCCTGACCCTGCCGGCTCAGACGGGACGCCCGGTCAGCGCAGAGCTGAAGGGGGTGCCTCTGTCGGCTGCCCTGAAGAAGCTGGAACAGGCTTCGGGATGCAGCATTCTGTTTACTTACAGCGATGTACAGCCTTACCGGGTGACGGCTTCCATCCGCGATATGGCGGTGGAACAGGCGGTGAAGAAGCTGCTTGAGGGTAAACCGCTCACCTCGGTGCGCAGGGGGGAGGAGTATCTCATCGTCCTGCCGGACAGTGTGCACAGGCTGCCGGTTGCCGTGCGGGGCAGGGTGACCGACGAGGCGGACCGTCCGCTCCCGTACAGCAACGTGCTGCTGCTTACGCCTGATTCGGTGTTTGTGAACGGATGTGTCAGCCGTGAGGACGGCTCGTTCCTGATGACGGCGGAAGAGGGGAAGGCGTATCTGCTGAAGGTGTCGTCGGTGGGGTATGCGACCGTGGTGCAGGCTGCGGCTGCCGGCAACCGGATCCGGCTGGCTCCCGACGCGCAGATGCTGGAGGAGGTGACCGTGACGGGCCGCCGCAGACTGATAGAGCCTTCGGCCGGCGGGGTGAAGGCGAACGTGGCCGGTACGTCGCTGGCACGGATGGGTACGGCGGGGGAGATGCTGGCTCACCTGCCTTTTGTCACCAGCCGCAACGGAAGTCTTTCGGTGCTGGGAAGCGGTACGCCGGAAATCTACATCAACAGCCGGAAGGTGCGCGACCTGGGGGAGCTCGACCGGCTCCGGGCTTCGGAGATCCTGTCGGCGGAGGTGATCACGGCGCCCGGCCCGGAGTATGCTGCCGACGTGCCTGCGGTCATCCGCATCCGTACGCTCCGCCAGCGGGGTGAGGGCTGGAGCGGAAGCGTGAACCTGGGCTACAATCAGGGACGGTGGGCGAACGGCGACCAGCAGGTGGCCCTGAATTTCCGCACCGGAGGGCTGGACTTTTTTGTGAAGGGCTATGTCAGCGAAAAGAATTCATACGGAGAGACGGAGGCCGTGATCCGCACGGAGGGAAAGGACGTGTGGGAGACGGTGGCCGGCGATGTGCAGACGTCGCGGTCGCAGAGGTTTTCGGCCGAGGCGGGCTTCAACTGTGAGGTGAACGAGCATCATTCGTTCGGGGTGAAGTATACGCCGGGGGGAACACTGGGCACTGCCCTCCAGCGGTCGTGGGGGGAAACGGTCACTTCCTGCAACGGGACTGAGGCGGAACGGGCGGACTTCGTGATGCGTTCCTGTCCCCGCGACGGGATCAATCATGCGGTCAATGCGTATTATGTGGGCGAGGCCGGCCGGTGGACGCTGGATCTGAATGCGGATTATCTGGACAACCGCATGAAGAGCAGCCAGTATGCGGAGGACGGAAGCGGGGCGGATATCAGCAGTGTGTCCGACTCGGAAAGCCGGCTTTATGCGGCCCGGCTTCAGGCGGGCGTGAAGCTGGGAAAAGGGCAGCTGTCGTTCGGGTCGGAAGGAACGCTGACGGAACGGAAGGATCTTTTCACGCAAAGCGGCTTCTCGGCCGATGCGGACAATTTCATCCGCCAGCGTGCCTTTGCGGTCTTTGCCGGGTATTCGGCTTCCTGGGGAAAATGGCGGGCGAATGCGGGGCTGCGCTATGAGCACCGTGCCACGGATTATTGGGATCTCAGTCTGGCACTTGCCTGGAAGACGATGCGGACCAATCCTTCATATGCCCTGCTGACCAATGCCGTCAGCTACCGGACCCAGTATTCGTATACGACGGGGAATCCGGGACTGGAGCCGTCGCAGGCCAGCGTCCTGTCGCTGAACCTGGCTTACAAATGGCTGTTTGCCTATGTGCAGTATGGACGTACCAGAAATTTGCTCACGAACATTACCATGCCTTACAATGAGGAAACCCATCCGGGGGTCCTGCTGTTCACTTCGGCCAATCTGGCACCGGGTTCAAGCTGCATCATCAATCTGAGCGCTGCTCCGCGGATCGGTGTCTGGCAGCCGCAGTTCAGCATTACCGGGGTATATGCGGCTCCCGACGGCCGTAACCTGGGGATTGAGGTCTGGCGCCGGCAGCCGCTGTTTAATTTCGGATGGGACAACAGCTTTACGTTGCCGCAGGGCTGGTTTCTGAACGTACAGGGCAGTCTGCAGACCGCCGCACGGATGGGATTCATGGTGAACCGTCTGGAGGGCCGGCTGAATGCCCGTGTCAGCAAGTCGTTCCTGAAGGATGATGCGCTGACGTTGTCGCTGACTGCGGATGATATACTCCGTACCGGGTATTATCATTTCAATGTCTATGGGATCGATTCCTACAACGGGAACCGTATCTACCGCGACTGGCAGCGTGTGGGGATCCAGCTTTCGTATAAGTTCAATGCCACTAAGAGCAAATATAAGGGTACCGGAGCCGGCCAGAGCGAAAAGGCCCGTCTGTAGGGCTGCACCGGTTCTGCCTATTCTCTGCGGATGATCTCCTCGAAGTCTGCATCGATCCCGGTGTTCCGGTCGAAATCCCAGAGCGTGAGGCTGCGCAGCTGATAGTAGTAGTACCAGTAATAGAACAGCTCGTTGATGTGTTTCTGGCGGGCTTCGTCCTTGCTGACCTGGGCGTCGTTCAGGTCGAGGGTGCTGATCTGTCCCACCATGAAGGTCTCGACATTGGTGTGATAGCGTTTGCGGGCAATCCGGTCGGCTTCTCCGGCAATCTTCAGCTGGCGTTTCTGGTTGTTGAACTGTTCGGTCAGGATGAAGAGGTTCTGGTTGAAGTCCATGGTCTCCTGGCGCAGCTTGCTTTCAGTCACCTGACGGTTGCTTTCGGCCACACGGACCTGTCCGCGCCGTTTTCCCCAGTCGAGCAGGGGGATTCTGATTCCGACTTCCACCACCTGATTGTCTTTCAGGTGCTGGTAGGAGGAACGGAAGCTGTGGTCGGTGCCCGTATATCCCACCTGGGCGAACAGGGTGATTTCCCGGAGATTTCCCCTGGCTTTGGCCACTTCGTAGTCGGCTTCCAGCTGGCGCCGGCGGATGTTGCGGGCGAAGGAGTTGTTGGCCAGGGCTTTTTCCAGCACGTCCTGATAGTTGAGCAGTCCGCCGGGAATGGAGTCAGGCAGGACGGGGTCCAGTTCCTCCTGTCCTTCCAGGGCCAGGAACGAGCGGAGGGTGAACATGGCATTCTTCAGGGAACTTTCGTTGTCGGTCAGGGCCGATTCGGCATTCAGCATGTTCAGCTGCAGCTGGAGCAGGTCGTTTTCGCTGATCTTTCCCATGCGGCGTTTGACCTTGGCCACTTCGTACAGCTTGCGGGCATTTTCCAGGTTCTGGCTGGAGATGTTTACCCGTTCGCGTGCCAGCAGCAGATTGAAGAAATGGTTGATGGTGTTCAGCGTGACGTTTTCCGTGGCACTCAGGAAGGCCGCTTTGGCTTCCTCATAGCGTACCGGCTCGATGCGGCGGTTCCACTTCACATTGTTGACGCTGAAGATGGGCTGGTTGAGGGTCAGCGCCACCGGGACGGACATGAACTGGCGGGATTTGTTTCCGCTGAGCTGGCTCAGGTAGTCCAGTGAGGTCGTGAGCGACAGCGTACCTCCGGTCAGCCAGATGCTCTGGTCGATGGAGATCGATCCGGACAGATTCATATAGTCATTGCGCACGTAGGTATAGGCTCCGTTGTCCTGCTGGTAGGAGTTGTATTTCTTGTTATAGCTCGGAAGCGTGGCCGTGAAGCTGATTTCCGGCAGCAGGTTGGCCTGGAAGGTGCGGTACTCCCAGTAAGCTGTTTTCAGTTCGTTGAGGGCCACTGCTGCATCTACGCTTTGCACCCGTGCCAGAAGGATGGCTTCATCGAGTGTGATGCTGCGTCTGGCGGTTTGTGCCGTGCCTGCCTGGGGAAGCAGGGGCAGAAGGCTCATCCCCCATACAAAAAGGATCTGTTTCATTGTTTTTCGGTTCATATGGCTTGTTGTTTTATTTTTATGATTCTGGTTTTCCGGCTTGCCCGTTTTCCCGGGTCTTCCGGTTTGCTTGCTTTTTCGGGTTTTCCGGTTTGTTTTCGGACTTTCCGGTCTTTTTTCGGTCTTTTCGGTCTTTTTTCGGGTTTTCCGGTTTGTTTTCGGACTTTTCGGTCTTTTCTCGGTCTTTTCAGCCTTTTCTCGGGCTTTTCGGTCTTTTTTCTGTTTTATATCGCGGATTTTTCCGTTTTTTTGTTCTGTATTTGCAAGGTGGCTGTTCTGTTTTATCCGTTCGGAAGGAAATACACAAATCCAGTGCCAGAATTGCAAGTTGTTGATTATCAGATGTAGCCCTTCCGGTGAGTGTCCGGAAATGGACACTTTCTGATTCTGTAGCGGAAGACTGTCCGTTTTCGGACACTCGGGGCGATAAAGTATTGCAGATAATCAGGTAGTTAGGATTCTGGCACGCAAATTGTTTCAGGAAGGGTACCGTTGAAAACGGATTTGAATATGTATGAAAACGGACAAGGAAAATTCAAATAATCATGGATAGAGAAATACCAAAGAAAACATTGCAGCGTGAACGCCGGAAGCGGTGGCTGGGTTATGGAATGGCCGGACTGTTGCTGATTGGCGGCATCACCTGGATTCCTTCACTGATGCAGAGCCGCGTGAATGAGAAGGACCTGCTTTTCAGTGTCGTGGACCGCGGGACGCTGGAAGTGAGTGTCAGTGCTTCCGGAAAAATAGTTCCGGCAGTTGAGGAGATCATTACCTCGCCGGTCAGCGCACGTATTGTGGAAGTGTACCGCCGGAGCGGAGACAGCGTGGAGGCAGGGACTCCGTTGCTGAAGCTTGATCTGCAGAGTACGGAAACCGAGTACCACAAGCAGCTGGATGAGGAACGGATGAAACAGCTTCAGCTGGATCAGTTGCGGATGAATAATGAAACTTATCTGGGCGATCTGGCCATGAAGGTGAAGGTACAGGCCATGAAGGTGGGACGCATGGAAGCTGATTTGCGCAACGAACGCTATCTGGACAGCCTCGGATCGGGGACTACGGACAGGGTACGTCAGGCGGAACTTGCTTATAATACCGGATGTCTGGAACTGGAACAGCTGCGTCAGCAATATGCCAACGAGCAGAAAGTAAAGGAGGCTGATCTGAAAGTGAAGCAGCTTGAACTGGATATTTTCCGCAAGAGTCTGTCGGAAACCCGGCGTACGCTGGAAGATGCTCAGCTGCGTTCGCCGCGTAAGGCCATCCTGACTTCCATCAATACGCAGGTAGGATCGCAGGTGGCGTCCGGGAGCCAGGTGGCGGTGGTATCCGATCTGAGTCATTTCCGGGTAGATGGAGAGGCTGCCGAATCATACAGTGACCGGATTGCTGCCGGTGCCAGGGCGATGGTTCTCGTCGGGCATGAAAGGCTGGAAGGGATGGTGAGCAGCGTGACACCGCTGAGCCGTGACGGAATCATGTCCTTTACGGTGCAGCTGGATGACAGCAGCAACCGCCGTCTGCGTTCCGGACTGAAAGTTGATATTTATGTCATCAATGCGGTGAGGGAAGAGGCTCTTCGCATCAGCAACGGGTCGTTTTATGTGGGTGCCGGCGAGTACGAGCTTTTCGTGAAAGAAGGCAGTGGCCGGCTGGTGAAGCGCAAGGTCCGTCTGGGAGCATGCAGCTACGACCAGGTGGAAGTGCTGGACGGCCTGAAGGAAGGTGACTGCGTGGTGGTGAGCGATATGAGTATGTATCAGAGCCGGACACAGATCAAACTGAAAGAAAAGGAATGAGAAAAGAAATCTGAACGAATTCTGAGCAGAATCTGAGAGCAGTTTGAAGCTGAATCAGAAGCCTGAGCAGAGTCTGAGAGAATTCTGGGCAGAATCTGAGGAGAATTTGAGAAAATAAAACAGGAAATCAACAAAAAAGACAAAAGATATGATACGGGTTTATTTCAGACAAGCATGGATCATGCTGAAACAGAACCGGCTGTTCTCGTCGGTTTACATTGTGGGAACGGGACTTTCCATTGCTCTGGTGATGGTTCTGTTTGTCATTTATTATGTGAAGGCCGGACCGGTTTATCCGGAATACAACCGGGACCGCATGCTGGTGATCAAAACGATGAAATCGCAGGATAAGGGTTCGAATGGAACATCCTGCAATACCGGAGTCTCTTATTTCGTAGCGAAGACGCTACTGAAGGATCTTCCCCATCTGGATCAGATTGCCGTGTTTCAAGGCGGATGGGGCAAGATGCGGGTAGACCTGCCCGGCAACCAGGGAAGCCAGGAAATCCAGCCTGGATACGTGGACTGCGGGTTCTGGAACATGTTTTCCTTCCGTTTTCTCTCGGGAAAGCCTTTTGTACAGGCTGATGTGGATTCCCGTCTTCCCGTGGCTGTCATCTCCGAGAGTCTGGCCCGGAAACTGTTTGCCACGACCGATGCGACAGGGAAGTATCTGAGCGTGAATGCAGAGAGGATACGGGTATGCGGAGTGGTGAAGGATGTGTCGTACGCAACCCCCACAACGGTCGCCGACCTGTGGATGCCCATGACGCGTTGTCCGGCGTTCGATGACAAAGATCCCGACGGAAGGCTGAACGGCGCTTTCTGGATCTACCTGACGGCACCAACCCGGGCGGAAAAGAAGCAGCTGCGGGCGGAAGTGCAGGATGCTTTCCGGCGTTATAACGCGCAGGATCATCCCTATGTCAGCGATCTGATGGAACAGCCGGACGACTATTGGAAAAGTTCGTTGCGTACGGACTGCATGGGGGCGCCTGATGTGAAGCAGACTGTCCGGCAGCTGGCTTACATTCTGCTGGCCCTGCTTTTCATCCCGGCTCTGAATCTGGGCGGACTGATTTCTTCACGGATGGACCGGCGCCTGGGCGAACTGGGAGTCCGGCGGGCGTATGGAGCCACCAGCCGGATGCTGGTGAACCAGGTGCTATGGGAGAACCTGTTGCTGACCTTACTCGGAGGAGTTGCCGGAATGCTGGTGTCGTGGGGCATCCTTCTGTCCGCCCGGGGATGGATCCTGAGTCTGGGAGCAGCCAACTGGGGGGGAATCCCATACTCCGATGCGTCTCTCTTCCTGGGGCCGGAGGTGCTCTTCAATCCCTATGTTTTTGCGATGGCCTTTCTGGCCTGTCTTTTCCTGAATGTGCTTTCGGCGCTGATACCTGCCCTGTGGGCGTTGCGTCACTCCATTGTCAATTCACTTCATGCACAGCGATAAAAACCAATGACTATGTTTCAGAATATTCTACACCAATTATGGAATCAGCGGAGACAGAACGGATGGATTCTGCTGGAGCTGATCGCAGTGACTTTCTTTTTGTGGACGGTGATTGATCCCGTCTGTGTGCTGACGGGCAACCGGCTGATTGCTCCCGGGTTTGAATCCGAGGGACGGTATGTGCTCGAACTTGAGGTCTATGATTTCAACGATGTGCGCTACCGGAAAGAGGTGACCGACACCGCCCAGCGGGACAATCTCCTGCACATTGCCGGTCTGATCCGCCGGTGTCCGGAAGTGACGGATCTGACCTTCGTGACGCCTTATTCGTTTCCTAACTGTAGATCCTGGAGCGGCTATACCATTGCCACGGACACGCTCGACAACGCACAGACACGGAAGCTGTCGGCTCAGTATTATGAGTTTTATGCCCGCGAAGGCGGCAACCTGTTCCGCACCTACGGCATGCGTGATGCCGTTACCGGGCGGGATCTTGAGATTCCGGCCGACTGTCTGGATGGCGACAAGGTGTTTGTTTCGGCCACACTGGCCCGCCGCTTTTACGGAACAACGGATGTCCGGGGAAAGAAATTCTTCATGAGCGGCAAGCCGTTTGAAGTGGCCGGCGTGTTCGGTGAGTTCAAGCACCGTGATTACGAGCAGCCCTTTCCGCTGGTTGTCTTTCTGAAATCCAGGATTGAGGCCGAACCCTATATTCAGTGGAGATGGCGCATCGTTTTCCGGCTGAAGGACGGTGTGGATGCCCGGGCCTTCGAGAAGCGGTTCCGCGAGGAAGTGGCTCCGCAGCTTCAGATCGGCAATTTCTGCTATCCGGAACTGGTTTCGTTCAACCGGCAGATCCGGAACGAGCTGGAAAATAGCGGTACACTGAACAAGCTGCGTGTGCAGTATGCTCTGGCCGGATTCGCCCTGCTCTGCATCTTCCTGGGCATGACCGGCACTTTCTGGGTGCGCTGCGATGCCCGCCGTGGGGAGATCGGCCTGATGCGCAGTCTGGGTGCGACGAAACGTGACGTGCGGAAGCGCTTTCTGGTTGAAGCCTGGCTGCTGGTTACGGTGGCCTTCCTGATCGGCCTTGTGGCAGTGGCACAGTATGTCGTGACTTCCGGCAGTCTGGAAGGGGACGACACCTTCTACTGGCAGAACCGTCCGCTGGCCCATTTCCTGGTGGTGAGCGGTGTCGTATACGTCCTGCTGGCAGCGGTTTCCCTCGTCAGCACGCTGATCCCCGTGAGCCGTATCGCCCGCGAGGAACCGGCCGACGCACTGCGTGATGAATAAGTATGGTATGAACAAGTTAAAAAACGAATGCAATATGGCAATAATCAGACTGACCGGGATCAATAAGATCTACCGGGTGAATGAGATTGAAACCCAGGCTCTGGAAAATGTGAACCTGGAAGTGGAAAAGGGAGAATTTCTCAGCGTGATGGGGCCTTCGGGCTGCGGCAAGTCGACGCTGCTGAACATCATCGGCCTGCTGGATGCTCCGACGAGCGGAACGCTGGAGCTGAACGGGAATGTGATCACCCCTGCCATGGGCGACCGCCGGCTGGCAGAGTTCCGCAACCGGACGCTGGGGTTTGTCTTCCAGTCGTTCCATCTGATCGGCTCGCTGAATGTGATCGACAATGTGCAGCTTCCTCTGCTCTACCGCGGAACGGGATCGTCGGAACGCCTCCGTCTGGCGCAGGAAGTGCTCGAACGGGTGGGACTGAGCCACCGCATGCGCCATTTCCCCGGCCAGCTTTCGGGCGGGCAGTGCCAGCGTGTGGCCATCGCCCGTGCCATCATCGGCAATCCGGAGATTCTGCTGGCCGACGAGCCGACGGGTAACCTGGACTCCCGGATGGGGGCGGAAGTGATGGATATCCTCCACCGGCTGAACCGGGAAGACGGACGGACCATCGTCATGGTGACGCACAACGAAGAACAGGCACGCCAGACTTCGCGCACGATCCGTTTCTTCGACGGACGGCAGGTGGAATGACGGATCATCCTGCCCAGCCGGCACGGTCGAGGCCCCGGTAGCCGATGGCTTCGGCCAGATGGGAGGGCAGGATGGAAGGACTTCCTTCCAGATCGGCAATGGTGCGCGCCACCTTCAGGATGCGGTCGTAGGCGCGTGCCGAGAGGCTGAGCCGCTCCATGGCAGTCTGCAGCAGGCGCAGGCCGGCTTCGTCCGGACGGGCATAGCGGGCCAGCAGGCGGGAGGTCATCCGGGCGTTGCAATGGATTCCCGGATGGGCGGCAAACCGCTCTTCCTGCAGCCGGCGGGCACGGACCACGCGCTCCCGGATGACGGCACTCGGCTCGGAAGGACGGGCGTCGGACATCTTTTCGAAGGGGAGAGGGGTGATTTCCACCTGCATGTCAATGCGGTCGAGAAGCGGCCCGGAGATGCGGCTGAGATAGCGCTGCACCTGTCCCGGTGTACACACGCAGGGGCGTGTCGGATGATTGTGATATCCGCACGGGCAGGGATTCATGGAGGCCACCAGCATGAAGCCGGCCGGATAGTCAACGGTGTAGCGGGCGCGCGACACGGTGATGTGGCGGTCTTCGAGCGGCTGGCGGAGCACTTCAAGCACGCTGCGGCTGAATTCGGGCAGCTCGTCCAGAAAGAGCACACCGCCCGTGGCCAGGCTCACCTCGCCGGGCTGCGGGCTGGCACCTCCTCCTGTCATGGCCACCTGTGAGATGGTGTGATGCGGGCTCCGGAAGGGACGCACGGTGATGAGCGGGGTATCTTTTCCCAGTGTTCCGGCTACGGAATGGATCTTGGTTGTTTCCAGACTTTCCTCAAGGGTCAGCGGCGGCAGAATGCCGGGCAGGCGGCGGGCCATCATGGACTTCCCGCTTCCGGGAGGCCCGATCATCAGGATGTTGTGGCCGCCTGCCGCTGCCACTTCCAGGGCACGCTTTACGCTTTCCTGTCCTTTCACGTCGGCAAAGTCCGGGCCGGCTGTTTCCTGTCCGCGGGCAAGTATCTCCCGGATGTCCGTATGCGTGACCGGCAGGTCTTCTTCTCCGTTGAGGAAGCGGATCACCTGGCCGATGTTGTCAGCTCCATAAATGTCAATGCCTTCCACCACGGCGGCTTCGCAGGCGTTCCGGCGGGGAAGAATCAGTCCTTCCAGCCCCTGGCGGCGTGCGGCCAGCGCAATGGGCAGGGCACCGCGGACGGGCTGCAGACTTCCGTCGAGCCCGAGCTCTCCCGTCAGCATCAGGTGCGGAAGCCGGTCGCTGCGGATTCCGCCGGTTGCAGCCAGAATGCCGGCGGCCAGCGGAAGATCGTAGGCCGATCCTTCCTTGCGGATATCAGCCGGTGCCATATTGACCACCAGCTGGCAGGCGGGAAACGGGTAGCCGTTTACCTGGAGGGCTGATACGATGCGTTCATGACTTTCCCTGACGGCCGAGTCGGGCAGGCCGACCAGAAAGAAGCGGATGCCGCGGGAACTGTTGACTTCGATGGTGACGGGGGTGGCGTCGATACCTTGTACGGCGGCACCGAATGTTTTGACCAGCATGGTGTGTTTTTCTTTATTGTATGTTTTTCCGGTTATTTGATGAGTTCCTTCAGTTTCGCCTTGAGGGCTTCTCCGTGAAGGCCGGTGCCGAGGATTCTGCGGCTGTGGTCAATCAGCAGGTTGGCCGGCAGGCGGGCGACGGAGTTCTGCCTGACAAGCTGGTTGTCCCATCCCTTGAAGTCGCAGGTCTCCATCCATTGTTTGCTGTCTTCCCGGCAGGCCTTGAGCCAGTCTTCGCGGCTGGTGTCGAGCGAGAAATTCAGCACCCTGAATTTTTCTTCAGGAAAATCGCTGAGCAGGCTGAAGAGCGAATCGCGTTCGCTGATGCTGGCTGCATCCCAGCTGGCCCAGAAACTGATCAGTGTATATGCTTCCTTGCCGCTGTTCCAGGAAAGGTATTTCCCGTTGCGGTCCTTGCAGGAGAAATAGTTGACAAACCGGCTGTCGTTCTTCTTTTCACCCAGCAGGGCAGTGGCGGGGGCAAGTACCCGGCAGTCTTTCACCCTGCCTGTCAGAGGCTCCATCAGTCGGCTGATCCGGTCGCGGTCGGGGTTGGCTGTACGGATGAAGTATTGTTCCAGCACATAGGCCGAGGCGAAGGATTCCGGATGGCTCTGGATAAAGGTTTCAGCTTGCTTGCGGAGGAAGGCTGTATCATTCTCATGGCCGCTGATGCTGCTCAGGAAATCACGGTAGTCGGAGTTGGGCCCGTCACCTTCTGTCTCAGGGTGGCGGAAGCTTCCTTTCAGCCTGACTTCCCAGCCTTTTCCTGCAAATATCGGGATGTACATACCAGAGTCGTTCACCAGTCGGAAATTGGTGAATGTATCAGGAATAAATGTATAGGTAAATGTTCCGTTCTTCGGAAAGATTGTGTCCAGTCTGGCTACCGGATCGTCATAGATGACTAACAGTCTGTCTGTCTGCAGACCGGTGAGTTCTCCTGTCAGTTCAAATTTGACTTCTTTCCGGCAGGCGGGAAGAAGCAGAGTAAGAGCTAGTATCAACAATAGCGAATGGCGTCCTTTCATTGTTCCGATTTGTTTTTTGCGAAAGTACACAATTTTTTGGTGAACCGGCTGATTTTATGAATCTTTTTTCATGAATAAAAAAAGGGCATGTCAGCCGACATGCCCTTTTGAATTTCTTTGTTCAAAATGAGAACCAGTATCTCAATGATTACTGGATGTCATATTTAGCAAATTCACGGTCAATCTTAGCGTGAGCAGCCAGATTTGCATCTTTCTGAGCTACTTTAGCCAGGCTAGATTTAACCAGATCAGCGTTGTTAGTTCTAGCACCAACGATAGCCATCAGGTAGTCAGTGTAAGCATCCGGATTCTTAACAGCAGTCAAAGTGTTCTTTGCCTTGTTGTAATCCTTAGCCAGGATCTGAGCCAATGCAGCTGAGTTAGTCTTAGTGTCGCCGAATGCAGCAACAGCCTTGTCATACTGACCCTGTTTGATGTACAGGTTACCCAGAGCTTCGTTAGCAGTGTTAGCACCGGTAGACTTGCTCAGGTAGTTTTCAGCTTCAGCTACGTTACCTTTAACCAATTCGCACAGACCGAGGTTGGTGTTAACTTCAGCAGCGCTTGAGCTCTTGCTTGCAGCCTGTTTGAAGTAGTTTTCAGCAGCAGCCTTGTCACCAGCCATGTAAGCCATCATACCCAGGTTGTTGTAAGCACGGTAGTCGTTCGGGTATTTTTCGATTGTACGTTTGTAGATAGCTTCCTTACGAGCGTTGTCGTTAGTCAGAGTTGCAGCATACAGCAATTCGTCTACGCTGATAGAATCTTCTTTAGCATCGAATGCAGCGTTGATTTCTTCGTCGCTACGGCCGATTACTTCATAGTTTGCAGTCAGGCGAGCACGACGCAACTGCGGCAGGATTTCGTCAGCCAGAGTTTTGTAAACTGAAGAAATGTTCTTGATTTCAGATTCGCGCTGTTCCGGATCCTGATACATAGACAATACACGCAAGATCAGGTCTTTGTCCTGGATGTTAGATTTAGAAACCAGTTCCTGGAATCCTTCCCAGTCCTGAGCAGTGTACTTAGTGTCTACAGTAGTTTCGATCTTACCTTTCTTCAACTGCTGGTTCATGTACTTTTCAGTGTTGTTCTGACGGTTTTCAGCCAGAGTAGTGTTCAGTTTCACACCACCATCAGGAGAAGCGTAAGCAGAGATTTCGATGTTGTCCAGTTTGTAGTTCTTGGTGTCACCTGCAACAGTAACCACTTTCTTGTGGAAGTCTTTCAGGTTTTCAGACTTCAGTTCGCTTGCGCGGAGGTTAGCCTGCTGGATCAAGAACATGATCTGAGCTTCCTGAGCCTGTTTGATGATACGCTGGAATGCGTCCGGAGCGTAAGCTGCGTTAGCAGAACCTACAGTCGGCAGTTCAGAAGTAGCGATTACACCGTCAGCGATCTTTACAGAAGGAATGGTGTATTCTTTTTTACCTTTACGGATTTTGAAATCCAGGTACAGTTCAGATTTGGCCATTTCGGGAACATAGTCGAAAGAAGCCTTCATAGTATAAGTACCACCAGTCTTGTAAGAGATAGTCTGGTCGTTACCTTCTACTTTTTCTCCCTGGAACATAGCCGGCTGACCTTTAGCTTCGCCGCCTTCCCATCTCAAAACCGGAGTTACTTCAACAGTTGCGTTTTTCTTGAAGTATTTTTCCGGGAATTTACCTGTAATGGTTACAGGAACTTTACCACCGACAGCTTCTAACACTTCAGGGTTCGTTGTGAAGTAGTCAGCAGACAATTCGCCCATCTTGCTACATGAAGAGAAAGCAAGGACCAACAATGCCACTAAGGGCAAATACAACTTCTTAATCATGATTTTAATTATTAGGTTTATAAATTAATTGTTTCTACTTCGTATTTTTGTATATTTTGTGGCAAAGATATGAAAAACTCTATTAGGTACTAGTTTTTTCTATCGTTTTTTTAGCCGTCTTTTAAAAAAAAGATTAAAAAAAGTCTTTTTCTTCTCATTTTCCGGTCATATCCTTCGTTTTCCGGGTTTGTTCCAATAAGTTACGGGGATGATGTCCGATGATCTCCTGACGCAGGCGGTTGCGGTCTATGTGGGTGTAGATTTCCGTTGTCCCGATGCTTTCATGACCCAGCATACACTGGATTGCCCGCAGGTTGGCCCCGCCTTCCAGCAGGTGTGTGGCAAAGGAATGCCGGAAGGTATGCGGACTGATTGTCTTTTTGATGCCGGCCATTCCGGCCAGTTCCTTGATGATATGGAATACCATGATGCGGGAAATGTTCTTGCCGAACCGGCTGATGAATACAAAATCTTCGTATCCGGGCTTGATCAGTCCGGCGTTCCGGTCCGGAAAGTAGTTGTTGAGTTCGCTGATTGCTTTGGGAGAAATAGGGACCAGACGCTGTTTGCTCCCTTTCCCCTCCACCTTGATAAAGCCTTCGTTCAGATAGAGATCCGACAGCTTGAGGTTGCAGAGCTCGGAAACACGCAGTCCGCAGCTGTACAGTGTTTCCAGAATGGCCCGGTTGCGTTGTCCTTCCCGGCTGCTGCGGTCAATGCTTCCGATCAGCCGGTCAATTTCTTCCACCGTCAGAACGTCGGGCAGATGACGGCCTGTCTGCGGAGATTCCAGCAGCTCACACGGATCCTGCTGTATGTAGTCCTCCAGTAAAAGAAAACGGTAGAAAGCACGTACGCCGGACAGGATGCGGGCCTGCGACCGGGCATTGATTCCGATGTCATGCAGACCGGCAGAGAATGTTTCCAGGTCGTCGAGCGTCACTTCCAGACAATCCTTCCCCTCCAGCGTAAGATAAGCCATCAGCTTGTCCAGATCGGTCAGATAAGCATCTATCGTATTGCTTGAGAATGACTTTTCCAGCTTGAGGTATTGCTTATACTTTGTTATTATCTTTCCATTTTTCGCGTGATTTTCCATTTCTTTTTGTATATTTGTGCCCAAATCTCCAACAAAGGTACAAAAAGTTCAGAACTTACGGTTATGCGAATACTGATTATCAATGGTCCCAATATCAATCTGTTGGGTAAAAGGGAGCCTTCCATCTATGGTTCGGTTTCGTTTGAGGACTATTTAGGCACGCTGAAAGCCTTGTATCCGGACGTGGAACTTGATTATTTCCAGTCGAATGTGGAAGGGCTGCTGATTGACCGGATTCAGGAAGCAGGTTTTTCATTGGATGGAATTGTCTTGAATGCAGGTGCTTACACTCATACTTCCATTGCTTTGCAGGATGCCATCCGGGCTGTTCCGGCTCCGGTCATTGAAGTGCATATATCCAATGTGCATGCGCGTGAGGAGTTCCGTCATAAGTCGATGATTTCCTGTGCGTGTCTGGGAGTTATCTGTGGCTTCGGGCTGGATTCCTATCGTCTGGCAGTAGAAGCTCTGTTGCAGGCCAAAGGAGTGAAATAAGGCAGACTCTTTATATATCTGATTTCCTTTATATATAAGGAGAGACGCTGAAAGATTTAGAATAATATTAGTTATATATAATATGATGTTGAAAAAGACAAAGATCGTTGCGTCCATCTCGGATTTGCGTTGTGAGGTGGATTTTATCAGAGAACTTTTCGAAGCCGGTATGAATGTAGTCCGTATGAATACGGCACACGCCAACCGTGAAGGATTTGAAAAGCTGATTGCCAATGTACGCGAAGTTTCCAACCGTATTGCCATCCTGATGGATACCAAAGGACCGGAAGTCCGTACTACGGCCAGTGCGGAAGGACCGATTGACTTTAAGACTGGTGACAAGGTACGCATTGTGGGTAAACCCGATCAGGAAACCACCCGTGAATGCATTGCCGTAACTTATCCTGACTTTGTACGTGACCTTTCTGTGGGCGCTTCTGTCCTGATTGACGACGGAGAACTGGCGCTGACTGTAACAGAAAAGACCGATGATACCCTGTTCTGTGAAGTGATGAACGACGCTACCCTGGGCAGCCGCAAGAGTGTGAATGTTCCGGGTGTACGCATCAACTTGCCTTCATTGACTGAAAAAGACCGCAACAACATTCTTTATGCCATCGAAAAGGATATTGACTTCATTGCACACTCTTTCGTCCGCAACCGTCAGGACGTGCTTGACATCCGTCAGATCCTGGATCAGTATGGCAGCGACATCAAGATCATTGCCAAGATTGAAAACCAGGAAGGTGTGGACAACATCGATGAAATCCTGGAAGTGGCAGACGGTGTGATGGTTGCCCGCGGTGACCTGGGTATCGAAGTGCCTCAGGAACGTATTCCGGGTATCCAGCGTCAGCTGATCAAGAAATGTATCCTGGCCAGAAAACCGGTGATCGTTGCTACCCAGATGCTGCACACAATGATCAACAATCCGCGTCCTACCCGTGCTGAAGTAACGGATATTGCCAATGCAATCTATTACCGTACGGATGCCCTGATGCTGAGCGGTGAAACAGCTTATGGCAAGTATCCGGTGGAAGCCGTGAAGACAATGGCCAAGATTGCAGCACAGGCTGAAAAGGACAAGATGGAAGAAAACGATATTCCTATTCCTCTGACTCCGGAGAATACCGATGTAACCAGCTTCCTTGCCAAGCAGGCTGTACGTGCTACCAACCTGATGCCGATCCGTGCCATCATTACCGACAGCTTCAGCGGACTGACCGCACGCAACCTGGCTGCTTTCCGTGGAAAATATCCGGTGCTGGCAGTATGCTACAAGGAAAAGACCATGCGTCATCTGGCTTTGTCATACGGTGTAGAAGCTATCTTCATGCCGGAAAAAGCCAACGGACAGGCTTATTACTTCGCTGCCCTGCGTAAACTGCTGGACGACGGCGTGCTGAGCGAAACCGACATGGTGGCTTACCTGAGCGGCGGAAAGAGAGGTACGCAGACGTCCTTCCTGGAAATCAACGAGGTGGGAGACGTACTGAAGTATGCTATGGATTATGTACTTCCCAACCGTAACCGTTACCTGTAATTCATGAAGGAAACGGATGCTCTGGACGAGTATATTCTCCAGCATATCGATGAAGAAGGAGACTATCTGAAAGCCTTGTACCGGGCGACGCACGTCAAACTGCTGCGTCCCCGCATGGCTTCGGGACATTTGCAGGGGCGGATGCTGAAAATGTTTGTGCGGATGATCCGCCCGAAGCAGGTCCTTGAGATCGGAACATACAGCGGATATTCCGCTCTGTGTCTGGCAGAAGGGCTGGAAGACGGAGCGATGCTCCACACCTTCGAGATCAACGATGAGCAGGAAGACTTCACACGTCCGTGGCTGGAAAATTCTCCTTATGCCGACCGGATCCGGTTCTACATCGGAGACGCCCTTGAGATGGTGCCGAAGATGGACGTGATGTTCGATCTGGCTTTCATGGACGGAAACAAGCGTTTCTATGTGGAGTACTACGAGATGATTCTCCAGAAGCTGAACCCCGGAGGATATATCCTTGCCGACAATACCCTGTGGGACGGCCATGTGCTGGAGGAACCACATCATACGGATACGCAGACCATCGGCATCAAGCATTTCAACGATCTGGTGGCAGCCGATACGCGGGTAGAGAAGGTCATTCTTCCGATGCGTGACGGGCTGACGATCATCCGTAAGAAATAGATAATTTAAGAACAGAGAGTAAGAATGGAAACTACCAGACAAAATAAGATTGCACGCCTGATCCAGAAGGAACTGGGCGATATATTCCTGTTGCAGACCAAGGCGATGCCGGGAGTTCTCGTATCGGTGAGTATCGTACGTATCAGTCCGGATATGAGTTATGCACGAGTTTACCTGAGCGTGTTCCCGTCGGAACGCAGCGAAGAAATCGTGAAAAACATCAATGCGAACATGAAGGCTATCCGCTTTGAACTGGGAAACCGTGTACGCCATCAGCTGCGTATCATTCCCGAACTGAAATTCTTTGTAGATGATTCGCTCGATTATGCAGCGCATATCGACGAGCTGCTCAAGAAATGAATTTTTCATTTTACATAGCCCGGAGATATCTCTTTTCGAAGAAATCACATAATGCCATTAATGTGATTTCAGGCATATCCGTGTGTGGCGTGGCTTTGGCTACGCTGGCACTGGTTTGTACCCTTTCCGTCTTCAACGGCTTCCAGAGCCTGGTTTCAGATTACTTTACGGCATTCGATCCCGAACTGAAGATTACTCCCGTCACCGGCAAGGTTTTCGACGGACAGGATCCGAAGATTCAGGCATTGCGCAGCATGCCCGAGATTGAGGTCGTATCGGAATCCCTCGAAGATAATGCGATGGTACAGTACAAGGGACGTCAGGCTATGGCTGTCATCAAGGGTGTGGAAGACAATTTCGACCGTCTGACCCCGATTGACAGCATTCTGTTTGGCCGCGGCGATCTGCTGCTGCACGATGAAGTGGCCGATTATGCCATTCCCGGTATCCAGTTGCTTTCCGTTCTGGGTTCGGGAATCCGTTTTCTGGATCCTCTTGAGATCTATGCCCCCAAGCGGGGTGCCAAAGTCAACCTGGCCAATCCGGCTACGGCCTTTACCGGCGAACGTCTTTTCTCTACGGGGCTGACCTTTGCCGTCAATCAGGAAAAATACGATGCTTCCTACATTCTGACCTCCCTGTCGTTTGCCCGTCGCCTGTTCCAGTACACCACGGAAGTCAGTTCTGTCGGTCTGAAACTGAAGCCGGATGCCGATCCGGGCGTGGTCAAGCGTAAGCTGAAAGAACATCTGGGCGACCGTTTCCGGGTGGAAGACCGTTATGAACAGCAGGCAGATACCTATCGCATCATGCGGGTAGAAAAGCTGATCTCCTATCTTTTCCTGACTTTTATTCTGATCATTGCCTGTTTCAATGTCATCGGTTCGCTGATCATGCTGATCATCGACAAGCGTGAGAATGTAGAGACACTGCGCCATCTGGGAGCAGACAACCGTCAGATAGAACGCATCTTCCTGTATGAAGGCTGTCTGATCGTTTTTCTGGGCGCCATTGCAGGCGTGGTACTGGGAGTCGGCCTCTGCTATCTCCAGCAGACCTACGGACTGCTTTCTCTGGGCTCATCCGGCAGTTTTGTGGTCGATGCCTATCCGGTACGTGTTCTGGCCAGCGATGTGTTGCTGGTATTGGCTACCGTTCTGGTTGTAGGTTTTCTTTCGGTCCGTTATCCGGTCCGTTACTTCAGTCGCCGTTTGCTTTGATACCCGTCCGGCATCGGAATGCCGGTCCGGGAAATCTGACTATCGGTAATTTTCCAGCTTCTGTTCGATCTCAAAGGGTACCCGTATTGATACTCCTTCCTTCATGAGGTTCATCAGGTTAGGATACATTCTGTTTTTGAAAGACTCCCAGTTACGGTTTTTCATTTCAGTCCAGCCGGCTTCGGAGAGGGCCAGACCTCTGGGATATGCCATATAAGTTGCTCTGTTGATGTCTTTGATGGCTTCTCCCCAGAGTGTTGCCATAATCCCCTTTATGTGCTTCTGACCGGAAAGAGGTTCTCCATAGCCGGGATCAAACTGGTAACATGTTTCCAGTGTGGTTATCGGCATTCCCCAATTATTGAATTCCGGGAAATCTCCGGTGTATTGAGGATAGTCAAGATAAGCATATTCACCGGGAGCCATGATGACCGGATTCCCATGTTTTCGGGTAAGTTCCAGGCATTTGGGTGTAAGTCCCCCACGCCAGCTTACAAGTGTGACTTCCGGATCATAGGGGAAGAGGTAATCATTAGCCGGCATATATATATTGTCAAGCTCACACCATAATATGGCTTTCTTCCCAGCCTCTTTTACACTTTTGAGAACTTTACTAAAGAATGGTATCATAAGTTGGGAAGGATCTTCGTATTTTAGTTCTGCCATCAGTTTTTGGCAGCGTGGACATTCAGCCCAGTTATATTTTATGGCAGCTTCGTCTCCACCGAGATGTATATATGGTGCAGGGAATATTTTCGAAGTTTCCTTTATAATATCATCAATAACTGTATATACTTTCCCGACTGAAGCACATAGCATCATATCTACGCTTTTCCCTAATTCAATGGGAGTGGCTGACTTGTGTTCGCACTTGAACTCAGGAAAGGCAGAAAGCATGGCACAGGTATGTCCTGGAATATCAATTTCCGGAATAACCGTAACATTGCGCATTTCTGCATATTTAATGATATCTTTGAGTTCTTCTTTGGTATAGTGGTCTTTACTGGCTAATTGTGGATACTTCTCAATATATATTCTCCATCCCTGATCGTCTGTAAGGTGAAGTTGTAATACATTGTATTTGAATAGTGTCATTTTGTCAATAAAGAATTTGATGCTTTCTACTGGCAGATAATTGCGGGCAGGATCAAGCATCATAGCCCTGTATTCGAAACGGGGTTTGTCGTAGATATAGATTTCACGGATTTTCTTTTGTGAAGTCATGCATATATCTCCCATCAGAATCTGTTCAAGAGTGATAACACCATAAAGAACTGCTCCTTTTGAAGCCCCTTTAATGGTTATTCCTTTATTGTTGATCTCCAGTGAATATTGTTCCTTGTGCTCAAGACTGTTGTCAATGATAAGTCTGATGGTGCCATTGCCTGTCGGGGATATATTGAGATTTTCGCTCATTCTTCTTTTGAATATATCCTGAAGTTTCTCAGCCGCAAACTTTAGCTCTTTGTTGTCGAAAGTGATGGCTGAATGTCTGGCATTGACAGTGAATACAGCTCCATTGCCGTTAATGATTTTGTTTGGCATAGGGATTAATGCAGACGTATTGTCCTGTCCGGTCATTGTCATACAGAACAAACTCAATACGAGGGTAAGAAAAAGGTTTTTCATATGGACTGGAAAATCAAAATAGTTATATGTGCAAAGATAGGAAAAACTATTGTAAACGCCGCTTGATTTCATTATTAGTCCGTTGAATTCCTCATTGTAGGTATTGAAGATGTATTACTGAATGACAGAAACGCAGCTATCGTTTATTTTGTTTGTTGATTATGCCCCCTGTAATGTTCTGTGCGATTGTTTCCAGCCCCAAAAGGTTACAGATAAACAACCCAAGAAGTAATATGCGTTTCATAATTCAGATTATTTTAAAATTACACAAAGAAAGTGATTTTTTTTAATGTACAAATATTTCCCGGATTTTACTGAAACAGTTTCCGCTTTCATAAGTTCCGCAAAGATGATTTAAAATGCGGAAAAGAATTATCTGATTGACTGATAGAGAGTTCCCATGGGAAAGTATCTGTCTTCTGCCAGCTTTGCCAATCCCTTTTTAAACCTATATAGTTAGTGCGGACAGATATTCTAAAACTTTTGTCCGCACTTTCCCTATAAGTTTATATATAGGCTGGCAAAGCTGGCAGAGATGATGAGAAGAAGGTGCTCTTTCTCTGGGTAAATGCTTGATTCATATATCTTTAATGGTGCCTATCCAAGTCTGTGCCTTTATTTGCGGAGTGTGTTTTCTGTTGCGGAAGAAGTGCGGAACGGATGTTTTCTGGCATAATCTAATAACATGATTATTTTTATGGTTTTTTAGCGATAAATGTTTATCTTTCGGTGCAAATAAATACAGAATACTTATTTTAAATTAATCACTATGCGTTACATATTATTTTTATTTGTATTGTCTTGTTGCTGTTCCTGTAGCGGACATTCTGCAAAAGAGACCGCGGAAACAAGCAAAGCGGAAGTTTCGAAGGCTGATAAAACAGAAATGACCAAAGTAGATGAGTCAGAGGTGGAAACCAATACTCCGGAAACTCTACAGGATGTATCAAAAAAAGATACCCCCAGAATCTATGAACAATCGGAAGTTGATGTAAGTGCATTCTGTTCTTTGAATGGTCGAAAGCTGGTAGATTTCTATAATAAATTATTCAAATATCCCCTTCTTGATTCAAAAGGTGAAATTATACCTGTAAACGGAAAAGGACTAGTAGATCTTATTATTGATGACAAAGGGAATGTAATCGATGTGGTTATCGTAAAGGGAATCCAGTCTGAGATTGATAAGGAATTCATCAGAGTATTGAAACAACTTCCACCTTTCAAACCAGGACAAGTGAAAGGGAAAAATGTATATTCAAAATTTAGAGCACCTATAACAGTTTATTGTCCATAAAATAAGTTCTTATGAAAAAAACATTATTCATCAGCCTTTGCCTTTTCTCCGCTCTATACGGATGCGGTCCAAAAGACAATACCGTTTCATATAATAAAGAAACCGGCCTGACGGTCTGCCATTATTCGAATGTCAAGGATACAGTCGATATAAAACTGAGTGATCTGGTAGAGGATTTCCGAATTGTCAGGTTTGATAATAGCCCGGAGGCAATATTTACTTATCGAACTCTTCCTACCATCACCGATCATTATATTGGTATTGGAATAACTGCAAGTCAACCTTATATGCTATTTAACAGTGATGGCAAATTTTTATGTACGGCCGGAAAGATCGGACAGGGTCCCGGTGAATATCCTATGAGTATTTATGATGCAGCCATTGATGAGCAGGAACAAAGAATTTACCTGGGATCATTTGGCTTTCTTAATAAAATTATGGTGTATGATCTGAAAGGAAACTTTCTTGAGGACAGGCAGATAGACTACGAACTAAATAAGCCTAAATTTGAACTTGGGGAAGATAAGTCACTATCTATTATTCATCTGCCTATTCAGAGGTCTGAAGAAAGTCCGCTAGTTTCCCAATATAGTAAAGAAGGGAAATTAATAGCTCAACTGGAAGAAGCACCTTATTTTAAGGTGGAAGATTACAATCAGGAAGTTTTTGCTTATCATAATGTTCCTGATTTAAGTTTCCATTTAACATCCGTTGATACCTTGTACCATTATATAAAATCGGAAAACAGAATTGTTCCCAAATTTACCTTAGATTTCGGAACAATGGAAGAAAAGCCCATCCACATTTATAATGAAATACCCGGATATTATATTGCGATAGTTTTCGGAAAAGGAAACATCTTTGTGGATAAGGAAAAGCAACAGGCCCGCTATGTAAGACTGGTCAATGATTACTGCGGCGGCATGAAAGTCATGCTTAATTTCAAGGACGGCTGGGTGTGGCGTATTTTTGAGCCCGGTTATCTCATTGAATATATCCAGGATCGCATGAATGACAGTGACTGTACCGAAGAAGACCGGGAAAAGCTCCAATCCCTGCTGGACACCATTGATGAGGAGGACAACAACATCATGTTTTTGGGTAAGCTGAAGAAATAGAAATTATTCCTAAGTAATATTGGATTTGTGAAAGTAAGGCTGTTTCAGGATTTAGAATCGTGAGACAGCCTTGTTTCTGTATGCTCGTCTTGCCGATAAATTGTTTCGCTTTTTGGTGAGATATTCTCAGTAATAAGGTCCTGTATTCTCTGCAAGATGCGGGTGTTTCATCAGTCCGAAACAAGAGTTTCATCAAGACGAAACAAGAGTTTCACCAGCAGAAAATAAAAGTTCCACTAGGAGAAAACAAAAGTTCCACCAGCAGAAAATAAAAGTTCCACCAGCACGATACGGTAGAATTGTCTGCTCGATACCGGAAGATTCTCCGGTCGATTCCGGCCGATCGTCTGCTCGATTGGGATTGATCGTCCGCTCAATGCCGGAAGATTGTCGTTTTGTCATGGTTTATTCGGATTTTATTTGTATATTTAGCAACTCCATATGTGTTTATCCGCATGGGGTATATTAGCCAGAACTTTAGTCTGATTGTTATAAATTATAGAGATTATGAAGGCTGTTTATCTTAAGGTTAGGCTGATGGCGATAGCTTGGCTGTCGGCTTGTTTGGTTGCTTGTACTTCCAATGTGGAAGCAGATCTTGAGGTGATTGAATACCCCATTGCTTTTCAGGCTTCGCTGACGGATATATATGGTACGGTGAGCGATGCACAAGGAATGGGTGATTTCCGGTTATGGGGATGGTATCTTACTGAGGATTCTCCTGTTCCCATATTCGAGGGCGATAAGGTGACAGATGGTACCTGGGCTTATGAAGGAGGACGACGCTACTGGACAATGGAGAAAATTCACAGGTTCTATGCTGTGTCTCCGGTCTATCCATTGGAAGGGAGCGGAACGAGAGTCAGTGTAACGGCTGATGGAGTTATTTCTGTTGCTGACTTTGACTGCTCCAGAACTGGTGATGAAGCCGTGGATCTGATGACCGCTCTGGTTGGGTGGGCAAGATATGAAGCAGAAGAAAAGCCGGAGAAAGTCGGGCTGGAGTTTAGGCATGAGCTTGCCCAGTTGCAGATAATCGTTAAAACTGATCAGGGAGTTACTGCTACGATTCATGATGCGTCTTTTTATGACATAGCGGTTAAAGGCACTCTGGAACAGGATTCAGGCGAATCCTCGTGGAAACCTGCTGCTGTTGTCGGTAAGGCCGATACTCCTTTCCAAAAGAAGATAGAACGAGTGCTGAAGCCTGTCAGTCAATTAAGCCTTTTTGATAAGATGCTGCTGATTCCTCAGGATTGTATGAAAATTAAATTGGCTGTTAACTACACCCGTAACGGAGAGAATCTGACGGAAACGATTGATTTTTATGATTTGATTTCGTATTTGTCTGTCGGACAGAATTATCGTATTGAGCTGACTATCGGGGCTGATACGATTACATATCGGGCTTCTATTATTAACAAGTGGTGAGAAAGCCTTATATAAAAGAATAATATGGAGAATAATGTCAAAACGCAGATTCAGATTTGCTAGGTCATGAAAAAAGAGAAAAGCCCTTGTAAAATAGTTATTTACAGGGGCTTTAATATAATATCTTGTACCCTTAAACAATGAATTATTGAACCTTTGGAACGATTTTCACCTTATTGTGGAATATCTGAAAAGTGTAGAAGGAATAGTCAAACTTATAGAGTCAATCTAAAAATATACCCTTAAAAACACCTTATCATTTTCAGTGCTATTTGAGGACACTCGTTGAGGCGTATGATGTTGATAGAATATGCCTTAACTGCCGTATCCTCGCTCTTATTATGCTTATTAGTGCTAAGTACAGTAGGGCGTGAATGATATGCCGTATGTCGCTATAAAATTGTAGAAATTTTGAGAAATAGCTTACTACTCTTGAAAAACTTTCCATCCTTACCCATATTTATATATAAATAAAAACTTAAAAGTAAAGGAAATGAATACAAACAAAAGAAAGTACAGGGAGTTAGACCCTGAAACAAAACAGAAGATTAGTCAAGCAATGAAAGGAAAAAGCAAATCATTCACACACAAAGAGGCTATTTCAAACGGCCTGAAATCCTATTGGAAGAATATCCCTCATAAGCCGACAGCAGACTGAAAATAATGAGGTGGGGAGGTATAACTCCCTACCTTTCATTACTACTTGTCAAGGTGACAAAACTTGTCAATCAGCAAGCAAAATAAAGCTATACATAAATATATAAATGATTCGTTTTGATAAACTCAAGATTGTTACTGACATAAACCATATTAGCAATATAGATGAGAAAGCATTTACCGCTCAAAGCATCGGAGGTCTTCTTTTGTATCATAAGTACAGCATTGATAAGCCGTATCAGTTGTGCATCATCGCTAATTACCAACACAGTGAACTGTCCATAGAGTTTACAGGGAAAATCCTAAGAGATGAATACATCAATCTTATAAATCAAACCAATATCAAAAAGTGCTTTGAAGAAATTAACCGATTAGGAATCTGTACACTTGCCATTAATGACATTATTCAAAAATCAGAGGTAGTAAAATGCGATGTTACGAAAGATGTATGTTACAGCGAACTTGATAACCTTGTTTCTTATATCAAACAGAACCTCAGCAATTACAAGAAATGGATTCCCAAAGAAAAGCAAAATGGAATAGTGCTAGAAAACTCTGCCGATACACCTCGACACCGTAAACGTCTTACCATTTATAACAAAGAACATGAACTTGGTCTTAGCGGAAACAAAGAATTTCTTGGGCTTTTGTCCGATCAAAAAGCATTACTTGATTACTTTAAAGGTAAAATCCGTTTTGAGCTAAATATCAACACAAAGGTACAAATTCGCGCCTTGCTTGAAGTACAAAACAATACATTAGAAGATATATTGGCTTCAACAGCTAATCCGTTGGCTACAGTTCTTAATGAAGCCGTAAGAGGAATAGAGAAAACTCCGTGCGTAAAGAATGTATCGAACTATCTGCGATATTTACTTTTGAAAGATTGTAAATTCAATATGATAGAAGTTGAGGCAAAAATTAGGTCTTTATCTTCAAAGAATACAGCGATCAGCAGAGCTATGCAACCATACAGACAACTTCTAAATGACTTGAACCGTTCTGCATATCCTGATGTAAAAATACAAGAGCTAATAAGTATGGTATGACTGCGGAAATGCGGAGGTGCGGAGTTTCTTTTCTCACTTTTCCAATTTAGAGAATTTCGATTCCGCACTTCGCACTCCGCACCTGCAAAATATTCAAAAATAGCGATATTCACCTATAAGTGAATGTTTGTTGTTGCTCAATATATCCATAATTGGCTTATCTATCATTATATCAATACCTTATGTAGAAGTAAAATATTCACTTCTGATTGTTTTTGAATGTTTATGCTATGATATAAAAAGTGCAGTATAGTTCACTTTTACGATATGAAGAAAAGAAAAAGGTTGGCCGTTGCTGACCAACCTTAAATTTGGCAATATATCTTTTCTCAATAACTATCGGCCGCCCACTGTGGAAGTATCACAATAGCATCCAACTTCCCGTTTTTGACATCTTCCAATTTCAAATATTCATAATCTCCTTCAAGGTGTGAATTTACGCTATCAAAGCTACCCATCAATTTCACATTGGATGGAAATCCCTCTATATCGAAAGAGAGAAAATCTACTTCTGGGCCTGATTCATACCTTATTTTGGCATTATAGGTTTCAACCATTTCTTTTGCACTCAGTCCTGTATGAATGCCATTGCTCATTTTCAACTTATCCGAATAAACTATTATCGTGTTGATTTTTGAGCTGTAAATGTCGCACGAGTAGTTTTGAACGTCAGGCTTTAACGCAACCATCAATTCATCGCCATTATACAGCAAGACGTATGGCTCACCTTCTGAAAGTTGGGCGAATTCGACTTCTGAACGGTCAAAAAACTCATAAGTCTCATTCATTCCGTTTTCAGCAAAATCAGAACTTTTAGGATATAAAGAAGTTTGCGAACAGTGGGTAAAAGGCAATCCGCCTCCACACTCAATGGTAAGTGCAGACCGTTCTTCATCAAGAAAGTCTATGCCCCTGCTTGACACTCTGATTTTGCTATAATCAATGTCCTTTCCCTTTGAGGCAGAAACGACTTTTTGTGTACTACTTTGCTTGATACTATCTGACTGCTCTTTACTGTCTTGAGGATTTGATGGAGAATTACAACTCCACAATATACATAATGCTGCAACTAATCCAATGCGGATAAAATCTAAGTGTTTCATATCGATTCGTTTTAATGGTTAATCTTCCATGTCCTCTACTTTACGGAAGAACATATAGCATTTCTCCTTGTCGTTTGCATCAAAGGCTTTCAGGACTTCCATAGACTTGGTAAAGCCAATAGAGTTCTCTTTAATTATATCCGTAATTTCCTCAACCGTCTTTTCTTCTTTCACGTTTTCGGTTGTCCTTATGATGGTTTCGCTTTCGGTAGATATTACTCCATTCAGGTATTGGCTGACCTGCCTTGAGCTTTTCACCTGTGCGATACGATTCATTGTACTTTCCGACCCTGATTTTTTTACAAGCACCACCGAAAGCAAATAGTTATTATTATAATCCGAAACTATCTTCACCCCTTCAAACGGGGCGTTTTTATACATCCTTACAAGGAAGTTTTCTAACGCTATACGTTCCTGATTGTAGCTTTGGGCGAAAGTTCCCAAAGAGAACAATGCCAATAATAGTGCAAATACCGTTCTATGCTTCATTGGAATCATTTTCATCAAAATGTTCTTCTATATCAAAGTCAGAAATTTCCTCATCTATTGTATTGTCAAACAATTCAATAGAACCCTCGGCTATGTTTTTGTAAATAACAACCCTATAAGAATGCCCATCTTCAAGTAAAAATTCTTCTTCCTCTGAATTTTCACTGTCATTCACTGTTTCAGCTTCATAGTTAGGTAATGGAAGCGTATTTATTTGCACTTCCTTTTTCTCATTGTCTATCTTACCTAAGAAAGATACTGTTAAACTTGTTGCATTTACATTAAAATGTTTCATATTCCTTTGTTTTTAATATGTTAGTTAAAAATAATTTTCGACATATCGCTTAAAAGTTTTTCTATTTTGTCTTTCACTTCGCCATTTTATAGAAGTCTGAATAGCTTAACTTAGGCGTAATACGTTCCACCCTTATATTTGATATTTTACTTATTTCATCAACATTGCTAAACATCAATCTGGCTTTAGTCTCATAATATCCTCCTAATAAAGGCATTGGTATGGAAACAGGATAATAGTGTTCTTCAGCCAGTAACCATCCTTTGCCATGATAGTCGTTGTCGCTTGTATTGTCTTCTATATTTTTACTTTGAAGGCGAAAATACAGTTCCCCCGAATATGTAGGTGGATTATATGCCGAAACAGGATAAATGTCGTCTCCTGATTGGCTCTCTTCTGACGGAGGAATAAACGTCATTTCATATTCTCCAATACCATCGATTATAATCTTATAATTCATAGAACAATATGCTATCCAGTTTTGTAATACTTTAAGCTCACGGAGAGCATCGTGTGACCTTAAATAAAATGGGTGGTTTTCGTCTATATAGGAAAGGACATTGTTTGGCTCTTTTTCGCTCAAGCAGACTCTGGGTCCACGTATACCCATTTTGTCATTTTTACTCCATTCTATGCTTGTCATAGACAATGACTTTAAAGTAGAATAGATGATGTCATACATTTGTTTGGCATTTGCATTGACAGATCTTTTTATAGAAATAGGACAAACATAGCTGCCACCAAGCATTTTAAATTCTCCAATTTCAATATTATAATCAAACATTGAAGGGGCTACTTCTGCAAGTTGATAGGCTAAATGTCGTATAGCTTTTATTTCGTTATTTTTATACAATTCCATTAGCTTTATATTTGCAGCAAATGTAGAACCTGCCAATTCCACAGATCCTCCTTTAGATTTTGTATAATTTATCAGATTGTTTGTAGACACGATTGCTTTTACAGTTACTAAGCATTTGCTATCGACATATTCTTCGGATAAGCATACAAAATGTCTGATATTACCCGATGCGACAGTAGCAATCTCGTCTTTCACTACATTGTCATTTAGGATTTCTGTATGGCTTGATACAAAAACTCCAAATGTCTGTTCTATTGCATTTCTCAAAGCAGCCTGTATTGCCTGCTCTTTAGTATCACCTTCAGCTATAACAACCAATTCTACATCACCTTTACTCAATGAAGATTTGTCAGCAGCATTTACTTCAACATCAGATTGAGTGGCTTTTTCCGATACATTTTTTTGCTCTTCATCTTTATTTTTTATCTGTTTATCATTCTTAGGCCTCCACAATTCATCAAAAAATTGTTGGTTTCGTATAGAACGGCTGCGTCGCTCTCTTGTAGAACGAACGGCATTATTCCATTCTGTAGAGCCACGATATGATTGCGCACAGATATCTGCAAACGGCAGACTTATCAACAGAATCATAAAAGAAACTGCTATTTTCTGAAATAAACTTTTAGTTACCATACCAATATTCTGTTATAGTTAATTACACGTGGTTGATGTTTCGCTCTTTCTACTGCAATATCACGACACGCCTTGATAATCAGCCGTTGGTTAGCTGCTCTTTGAGCATCCTGCGCCATCATCCGCTCGTGCCTGTCCTGATATTCTTGCACATATTGCGCCCATTGGCGTTTTTCACGCTCAATGTTGTCTTTATACTGCTGCATTTTGAATTCCCATTCCCTTTTATCTTCGATAAGCATCTTTTCCTTTATCTGCTCTGTCAGTTTCTGTGCGTCAGGAATACAGGTTGCCGCGAAATTGATTTTAGAAAGATATTCCATTGCCTTTTCTGCACCTTGCTTATTGGGTTGCTCTGCCCATATTGTCTGTGCCTGTTGAAGGCAATATGCTCCATCTGCATTTATCCAATCATAATAGATGGAGGGGGCTAATTCCGAACATTCCTTGTAACACTTGCTGCAAACATTCGGTACGGATGAAAGCAAGGTTAATGCTTCCTCATAGTTTTGCATACCTGCCAACTTTTTAGCTTCGGCAATGATTTCTTCACTGTTGGTTTCATAAAAGTCGACTATTTTCTGTTTGCTTTCCTTCATAAAGGCTGTTATCTCTGCATTCCTCGGTTTTATGTTCTTTATGGCAGCGATATACGCCTTTGTTTCACTTGTTCCGACACCCATTGCTGTTATAGTCATGGTGGAATAGAGCTTGTCTGCCTCAACATCCCCCATCATCAGAGTGATTTCCAGTTTTTGAGATATGCGTTGTGGCGGGCCTGCCACAATATCTTTCGTTATGACATTAATTCTTGCCGTAAGAATAAAACGTGTGATATATTCATTGTCTGCCACACCATTGGCAGTAACAATTTGCGTGAGTTTGGTATGAAGTAGTTTGGCTGCTTCATCGGACAAATCCTCATAAGGCGGAACATAAGGATTTATGGTAAGCCTGTCTACATCGTCCTTGAACTGCTGTGCATTGGCAACGGCAAAGAAAACAGAAACGAATAATAAAAGTACCGTTCTCATACGCAAAATACATTATTTTTCACCTAATACAAGAATTGCCTCACCTAATCCCCTCATCATCAACTTGGAAGTTATGTTGTAAGGTGATTTGCTTAAATACTTTTGCAGTCCCCTTGCAAAACTGCGAGCGTCCATATTGATACCTCTATCGTCTTTCAAAGGGATTTTCACTTGCTCAAATTGTGCGAAGTTCTCTGTTGCATCCGTCAGGTTAAATTGTTGGTTGACCGTGTTTTCCTGCATCCAAACTAAAATATGGTTGAGTAACTCATCATTGCCATACTCACTTTCCAAATCCTGATCCCAATTATCCCACGTCCTTACCGTAAGCACAATTTCCCTGCCTTCTTTCTTCATCCTGTCATAAAAAGCGGTAAGTTGTTTGTCAAATGGCTTGATTTGTTTATTTATGGCCTTTTCCAATAACAAAGGTATATCGTCTGCATACTCTTGGCTTGTACCTGTTGCAGTGGCTATACGTTTGCTTGTATATGCGTCAAATGCTTCTAACGTGAATGACAAGGAAGCCTCATTCAGAACCCAGCCCACTTGGATGATAATGTCAGCCTTTGCCCTACGTTTCAGCATATCCAACGGGCTTTCCGTCAGTTGTGCGCCGCTCGACTTACTTAGTGTGGCATTATCCTCTGCCGTTCTCGTCGAAATGTTTTTCAATTCCATTTCGGCATCCTTGAGGCTATATCCCAAACCCGTCATCAATTCCCCGACTTTGCTTATTACAGGGTTTAATTCCAAATCCTCTTGAAAGGCTTGCTGATAGTTAGGAACTCGCACAGTTTCACCTTGATTCTCATAAGTAGTGGTAAAATAGCGTTGTGTACACCAATTATCACTTGGAAGAATCATCAATGTTGGCTTCTTCTGTGCAAAAACAGAGATGGAGAGCAAAGACAATATCACAATGGCTAACTCTCTACCATGAAAGATGTGCTTGATTTGTGCCATAATGCAATAATTTAGTTGCATCTATGGCCCTGCGATGCGGTTTCTTTTATATATTGGGAGGCATATAAGAGAAAAGCGAGGCCGTCATTCTGCCTCATCTACTGCGTAGGGTTGGACTCCCTGTAATATGGATAAGGAGAACGAACAGCCCCACTTGGATGTATTTCGTGTTAATATACGAATACACACCAAGAGAGCGTCCTTCCCACATATTCCGATATTACTTTTGTAAAGTGTCCAATTTTACGCAGTCGGAATAAGCGAAAATGCGCTTTCTTTCAATATGTCTGCACACTATTTGCTAATGTGCGCAACAAAGATAGCGATTTTCTTTGGAAGAACGCTCAACTACTTGAAATAAAACAGCAAATATCTACAATTTAACTTTCAAAACTCCAATAAGTCATAGGTTTCTAACAGTTCTTGTTCCCGAATTCCTAAATATATCTTCGTTATACCAACATTACTATGATTGAACAGCTCCGACAATTTCATCAATGCCATATTTGCGTTTTCACCTGCACTCTCGAAAACTTTGCGTCCGAATGTTTTTCTAAAAGTGTGAGTGCTGAAATGTTCAATCTTCAAATTATACTGTTTCTTTATCAATTTAAGCAATACATTGATACGTTGCGTGGAATAAACCATCTTTTTCTGACTGATAAAACATTTCTCACTATCATTTGTGATGCACAAAGCGTCATGGCATTGTCGAATGTGCTTTTGAAAGTCCGCATTGATTTTAACTACTCTGCGTTTACCTGTTTTCTTTTCATTTATCACAAACTTGTCATCCGACAACAACATTTCCCAAGTTAGTGAACGAATATCAGATATCCTCAACCCGAAAAAGCAACCGCAACCAACCAACAAAGACATACGGTAATTCTTATCTCGGTATAATTTGCGGATGAGGCTTAGCATAACATCCCACTCCATGTAATCCGATGTTTGGTATTTATGGCTTATCTGTTTCATAACATTCACTTTTATACGATTCAACTTGTTTTTGAATTATTTTCGATGCGGTATAGCCATTGGAGAATTGAATCCCCAAGACCAAACCACCATCAATTTTGCTTTAAATATGCTCATTATATATTGTGCCATTTCCATATCAAGCTGCCATTTGAAGATTATTGGGAAGTATAATTGCCATCAACTCTGCTTTCTTAGCCTCATACACTTTGTTTGCTTCTTCATCCTTACTCCACATATTCTTATGTACATTCTCATAGGTTGCTTTCCAAAGTTCACGCATTGCGTTTCTGACAACTGCGTCTTTGATTGTGGCTACAAGTTCCACAAAATAGCGCATTGAACCTCTTGCATTGTCAATGGCAGGATGCGTGTAATCCGCCATCATCCACCACCAATCGTGATTTTTCATAACCCCTAACGCCTTGTTGATTGTTTCTATCGTTGCCATATTTGAACTTTTATTGTTATTACCTTGTTTCTTAATCACAATGCAAAGATATGACATTTATTGAATACGAGCAAATTTCTCAAGCTAAAGAGATCTAAAAAGATGACTTTTATTCATTACATATCACCTTTCTTCATTTTTCCATTTCAGAACAATATAAAAAGGAGAGAATACATTTATTATTCTGACTTGGAAAAGTAAGAAATAAAAAATGGAGCTTGATAAAGCCCCATTCACTTAATCCAATATGCCGATAATTCGTTCCTCTCGAAATCCTCTCCACGCCATTTTCTGTAAGTCTATATAAGCAAACATCCCATAGTAGCGTTTGGGTATTCCTGTGCCTGTGGTATTGGCTTTGACAGCATCAGACTGAAGTGTTCCGACCGCATATCTGATAGAACCGTCTAACTTTTGATAGCAAAACCTTACCACTTCACCACGCATCATACGTTTCTTCAATGTTTCAATCATCATGCCCTTGCTGATGGAAGTTGCCGCATCCATTTCATAACCCATACACTTGATTGCCGACTTAACTACGTTTGCACTGCTAAATTGTATTGCCTTCATATCTATTTGCTTTTAATAGTTTTACTTGATTATCACAATGCAAAAATATGACATTTACTAAACATACGCAAGTTTACAAAGCTAAAGAATCTAAAATAGATGATTTATATTTATTATTTGCCATATTTCCCGTATCTTTGTAAGAAAAAGTATATATGGAAGCGACAGAAAAGAAAGAACGCACGGTTATACATTTGCAGATTGGAGATGTCCATGAGTATTACGGCAGCATCGCCAACATATATGAATTCCATTCTGCGGAAGAACTTGGAATAACATACGGCTCGTTACGCAATTATGGTTTGTCCGCTGATAAGCCGTATGCCAATAATAGATGTATCATTCGGAAAGGTGTATTGCGCCAAAAGGCAGGAGGCAGAGGACGGAAAATGAACTATTAAAATGTCTTTTTCATTTTGCTTGTAAAAAGACTTCTATTATTTTTATATATTTCCAAACACATACCATTTGACCGATCTTCCATAAAGCAAGACTCACACTTTCCATCACATTTGAAGCCGTTAGTACAATCGTTTTCTTTATATGAGCAATCTTTTATGCCATAATATGAAGTTACTAATAGTCGAAAATCCTTGAATGACATCTTATTAAAAAGTGAACATCTCTTATATAAGAGCAATAATATAGATGTTTGAGTAAGTTTTCCCTGCTTTTTCTTTGCAATGGATTTCATGTCAAAAGTCTTATCAATTTCCTTCAAGATTTCATCTACTCTATTGTGATGTATGTATGGGCAAATCTTACTCCAAAACTGCTCAGCATCAAATTCCTGTACCGTTTCAGTGGCTTTATTTAATCCTTGAATCACCCGTACATAAATAGGATTATCTTCCATTATAAAGTAAGCTTTACCTCTCTTTTGGGTATCATACATAAAATAGGAATATAATTCCCTAACAACGGGAATTCCTGATTTCATATCATAGTACGAAACTCTACATTCTTGAAAGACCTCATCAGTAGCGAAGAATGCACGATATTTCGTATATGGTTCTTTTGCGAAGTAATACTCTATTAGATAATTGTATTGTGCCATAATTAGTCAGTTTTTATATGCGAATATAGTAAAATCCCCTCAGAATCTTCAGAAAATCCCCTGAAAAATCCCCTATATCAAAATATATTTTTGATAATCAATAAGTTAATCCTACTCCCTAAAAGATGATAACTTTTAGGAGGGCAAAGTGATATACTTTTGCAACGTCGAAAGGATCCAAACGGCATTATTTATGTAAAACTTTAAAAGTATAAAAAATGGAAGGAAATAATTTAGACACTACATTTGAATATACAACTATTAATAAGATTGTTGAAGATGGAATGAAAGCAGAAAAGCGTGAGCGTTTGTATAAAAATATGTGGATTGAAAAGGAATTGACTGTATTCTTTGGAGCAGCCAATGTCGGCAAAAGTATGATTGCTGTGCAGATTGCAGAAGAAATTGCAAAGAAAGGTAAGAAAGTGATGTATTTCGACTATGAATTGTCAGAACAACAGCTAAGTGATAGGTATGAAACAGAAGATGGAAAAGGGCATTATGTCTTTTCAGAAAATCTACTTCGGCCAAACTTGGATATGGATAAGTATAGTTCTTCTTATAAAGAACGCTTGGAAAAATTGTTTCGGAGGATGGAAGAAGCAACGGACTTGGGGATTAAGATTTTCATAGTGGATAATATAACTTATCTGAATCCCAACTTACAAAAGGGGAATGAGGCAGCAAAGTTTATTATTAATTTTAAGTCTAAAATGGAGCTGTTGGGGATAAGTGTTTTATTGCTTGGACATTCTCCAAAGGTTAAGGATAATGCAATACTTACCTTAGATAAACTTTCAGGGAGTAAAAACTTATCTAACTTCATAGATTCTTGCTTTGCCGTCGGCAAAGTTGAAGGAGAAAGAAAAGTTTATCTCAAGCAGCTTAAAGCAAGAAGTTGTGCTATCAGCATGGACGAGAATCATGTACTTGTCGGTACTTTGACAAAACGGGAAGATGGCTTCATAGAGTTTGTGGAAGAAGGGTATGCTGTGGAAAAAGAGTTACTGAAAGGAAAACCTGATATAACTCCACAGAAAGAACAGGCTTACAAACTGTATAAAGAGGGCAATAGCTATAGGAAAATATCAAAGATGATAGGCGTTAGTGATAAGACAGTAAAGTCATGGGTTGATGATTATATAGCTTATTATAATGCGAAAGTTGATAATTCTTTGGCAAACAAAGAGGTAGATCTAAAGAATGATAATAATTAGGCTGATATTCAGTTTCGGTTTGCGGTAATGGTAGGTATAATTTAACTTTGGTCATAGGATGAAGATAGATATAGGTATGGTAAAAGAGGATAGGAACTTTTCTGAGATTGATGATGAAAAGGCAAGTGTGTTGGCAGATACTCTCTATGAGTATTCAGTATTAGTGTTTAACATTTATAACAAAGCAGTAGCATGAATAAAGTATTTGATTTAAAGGATTTTGCAAAGGGTGAGAAGGAAAGTGAAAAAGTAGAAAGCGGAAATGCGTTGATCTATACCCGCGTTAGTTCAAGCGAACAGGTGGATGGTCAAAGTCTTGAAGTTCAGTTAGAAAAGTGTAGGGAGTATGCTGTAAAGCACTCCTACACCGTTCTTGGTGAGTTTGGCGGTAGCTATGAATCTGCCAAGAGTGATAAGGAACGGAAAGAGTTTAACAGAATGCTTACTTTTATTCGGAAAAGTAAGATTAAGGTTGATGTAGTAATTGTATTTAGTACTTCCCGTTTCAGTCGGACGGGAAGCACGACAATCATTGAAGAAGTTGAGGCAAGGGGAGCTTATGTAGTGTCGGCTACATCGACCTACGACCCTCGAACTCCCGTAGGGAAATACATGCAGTTGATGGAGTTGGCTAATGCAAGATTTCAGAATGATGAAAAGCGGGCTACGACCATAGAAAACAGTATAAAGGCTTTATTGAAAGGACGTTGGATAGGTAAAGCTCCAAGAGGTTATGACCAAAAGACAACGAAGAAAGAGCAGGTTATCACTATCAATGAAGAAGGGAAACTGTTGCGCAAGGCTTTCTTGTGGAAGGCTTATAACAAACTTTCCAATGAAGAAATCAGACATCGGTTAGCTTCTGAAGGATTGATTATCTGTAAGCAGAAACTTTCAGAGGTGTTTAAAAATCCTTTCTACTGTGGTTATATGGCTCATAAGTTTTTACAGGGCGATATAGTAAAGGGTAATCACCCTGCCCTTGTCTCGGAAGAAATCTTCTTGAAGGTCAATGGTGAGTTGAGTAAGAATCATAGCGGCTATGAGTTGAAGATTGATAAAGACTATGCGCCATTGTTAGGTAGTATTAAATGCCCTTGCTGTGGGCATAACTTGACTGCAAGCATTTCTACGAAGATGCGCAAGCGGTTTGGACGCACTGACATAGGCTATTATGTATGTGGACGCAAGGGGTGTAGATTCAATAGCTCCACACGGAAAGTGCATGAGGCTTTTGAAATTTTGCTGAATAGCTATGCTTTGTCAGACAAAGTAGAGAATCTGTTAAAGATACAGCTTGCTATGACTTTTGATGCAATGAATAAGGAAAATCAAGAAAGAGTAAAAGGTATCAAGGCAAATATGAAGAAAAAGGAGAAAGAGTTAGCACAGGCAGAAACAAACTATGTGCTTTGTACGGATACTAAGAAGCAGGGGATATGTGAGAAAGTGATAGGAAGATTGGAAGGTGAAATCAAGGATTTGAAGATAGAATTGGCGAGTCTTGATACGGGAATATTGAACCTCGATAGATTTATTGATTTTGCTTTCAAGATGAGGTCTAACTTATTTGAATTGTGGCAATTACAAGGATTGGAAGGAAAACGGAAACTACAGAAACTCTTATTTTCTGACGGATTTATCTATGATAAGAATTCGGGCGATATTGAACCTAAGAGCGTCAATGTGTTCTTCGTGTTAAGTAACTCATATACAAACCCTTATGGAGATAAAAACAAAAGGACGAACCGTAATTTTAACGATTCGTCCCGTAGAGTACTCGAAGCGGGACTTGAACCCGCACAGCCATTACTGGCCAAGGGATTTTAAGTCCCTCGTGTCTACCGATTCCACCATTCGAGCAACCTAAAATGGAGCGGAAAACGAGACTCGAACTCGCGACCCTAACCTTGGCAAGGTTATGCTCTACCAACTGAGCTATTTCCGCGTTAACGGGTGCAAATGTAGGGAGTTTTGTAATATGTTCCAAACATTTCCCCCGTTTTCTTTTAAGAAATTTTGTTTTTAACGTCCCAAAAGTGCATTTTCCGCACGTTCGGCCACTTCAAAATGGAATCCGGAGATCACATCATCCATCAGGGCAGTGATGCGGTCGTTACACAGGTTGCCGATGCTTCCTTCGTGGGTGTGGTGCACTTCTTTGTTGTGTGTGAACTTTCCGGCTTCGATATCCAGTCCCACTTTCTTGTAGGCATCACGGAAAGGCATGCCTTCAGCTGCCAGACGGTTGACTTCTTCCACGCTGAACATGTAGAGATATTTGTCATCGTCCAGAATGTGTTCGTTGATCTTGATCTTATCCATGATGTAGGTTGCCATGTGCAGGCAGTCTTCCAGTTCCTGGAATGCCGGAAGGAACACTTCCTTGATAATCTGCAGGTCGCGGAAATAACCGGACGGCAGGTTGTTCATAATCATCATGATCTGCTGCGGAAGAGCCTGGATCTTGTTGCATTTGGCGCGGGTCAGCTCGAATACGTCCGGGTTTTTCTTATGCGGCATGATGCTGGAGCCGGTGGTACATTCGTCCGGGAGTTTGACAAATCCGAAGTTCTGACAGCTGAACATGCAGGCGTCGAAAGCCATCTTCGAGAGGGTACCTGCGATGGAAGCCATGGCAAATGCCACGTTGCGCTCCATTTTTCCGCGTCCCATCTGGGCATAGACAACATTGTAGTTCATGGAATCGAATCCCAGCAGGCGGGTTGTCATTTCCCGGTTCAGAGGGAATGAAGAGCCGTAGCCGGCAGCCGATCCCAGAGGGTTGCGGTTGCACATCCGGTAAGCGGCCTGAAGGAAAAGCATATCGTCCACCAGGCTTTCGGCGTATGCACCGAACCACAGGCCGAAGGAAGACGGCATGGCGATCTGCAGGTGGGTATAGCCCGGCATCAGGACATCCTTGTAGCGGTTGCTTTGTGCAATCAGCACCCGGAACAGTTCTTCTACTGATTCTGCAAGATTCTTCAGCTGTGCACGCGTGAACAGTTTCAGGTCCACCAGAACCTGGTCGTTGCGTGAGCGTCCGCTGTGGATTTTCTTGCCGACATCGCCCAGCCGGCGGGTCAGCATCAGTTCCACCTGTGAATGTACGTCCTCGATTCCGTCTTCGATGACGAACTCTCCTTTTTCAGCGGATGCATAAATGTTTTTCAGCTCGTCGAGCAGTACCTTCAGTTCGTCGGAGGTCAGCAGGCCGATGCTTTCCAGCATGGTGATGTGGGCCATGGAGCCCAAAATATCGTGTTTGGCCAGGTAAAGGTCCATTTCGCGGTCACGTCCTACGGTGAAACGGTCGATCTCTTCGTTTACCTGAACATTCTTTTCCCAAAGTTTCTGAGCCATTGTTGTTGGTTTATACGTTTGACGATTAATAAGGTATCTTGGTAAGCATGTCTGCCAGTTTCTCAGCACCTTCCTGCAGGGGTTTGGATACCATGGCTTTCATGAACATGTTTACATCAGCACCGATGGTTACTTTTATTTTGGCTTCCTCTTCGGTTACGGGGAGAATCTGTATCCAGAGGTTCAGGGGGATCGGGGTTTTGTCTCCTTCGAACTTGATGCATTTCATCGGTTCACGTTCCACAATGCGCAAGGTCAGGTTGATACCCTGAACCTTGATGGTCAGTGAGTCGTTGTCGAATGTAAGATCTTCTATCTTGCCGTCCAGCTGATTTTTTACTTCTGCCAGACGTTCACGGATCGGTTGCAGATTGTCCAGGTTGGACAGCTTGTTGTAAACGCGTTCCTGACTGGCAGGAATGTGCTTTACGCTGCTTTCGAATTTTAAAGCCATATACTTAGATTAAAAAAACACGGATTACGGGAACCGTCACGTTCTTTCAGCCGAGAACCGTGAAGTTCGCATAATCCGTGCGGGTACAATTATTATTAACTTACTTATTTACCAGTCCAGTGAGCAGGGTCTTTTCTCCAGGCCTGCAGAACAGGAATGTCTTCTTCTGCAATGTAGTCGGTCTTCAATGCTGCATCAAGCACTGCATTGTAGTTGGTCAGAGTTACCAGTTCAACCTTTGCATTCTTGAAGGCTTCAACGGATACATCGAAACCGTAAGTGAAGGATGCAATCATTCCGATTACTTCGCATCCGTTGTTGCGGATGGCTTCTACTGCTTTCAAGCTGCTTCCACCGGTAGAGATCAGGTCTTCGATAACAACGACTTTCATACCCGGACGCAATTCTCCTTCAATCAGGTTTTCCAGACCATGGTCTTTCGGGCTTGAACGAACATAAACAAACGGTAAGTTCAATTCTTCAGCTACCAACGCACCTTGAGCAATGGCGCCAGTTGCTACTCCTGCAATTGCATCTACATCTCCGAATTTTTCGAGGATTACGCGACAAATTTCCAACTTCACGAAATTACGGAGTGCAGGATAAGACAGGGTCTTGCGATTATCACAATAAATCGGAGACTTCCAGCCAGATGCCCAGGTGAACGGGTTTGCCGGCTGAATCTTTACAGCCTTTACCTTCAACAACTTTTCTGCGAATAATCTTTCCAAAGCTTTCATAACTTAATTAATAGTTGATAAACATTTCTGCAAAAATATGGAAATCCAACGGGAATATGAAATTTATCTGCGGATTTTTTCGGAATCATCTTGCGGTAAGCGGTATGAAGGTCCTGACAGCTCCTTCAGAGCCCTTTGGCCCAGGCCAGAGTGACCAGGCTGATCTGTATGCCGGGGATGGAGACCAGCACGTCGGCACAGGCGGTCAGGGTTGCTCCGGTGGTCAGTACGTCATCGACCAGCATGATATGCTTGTGCTGCAGGGCGGGCAAAGCTTTATCGGACAGGGCAAACAGGTCTTCTGCGTTGAGCCACCGTTCGTAGCCGTGCTTGTGGGTCTGGGTCGGATTATGGTGAATGCGGTGCAGGGCATCCGTGCAGACGGGGATGCCGGTGAAGGCAGAGATTCCTCGGGCCAGCAGTTCGCTCTGGTTGTAGCCGCGTGTGCGTTGACGCCTGGGGTGGAGGGGAACGGGGATCAGGCAGTCTATCCCTTCGAAGAATCCGGAAGGATGGAGTTCGGATGCCAGCAGTTCCCCCATCCGGATGCAGGCTGTCCGTGCACCGTGGTATTTCATGTCATGCAGGAGGGAAGAGATTTTGCTTCCCCGGGCATAATAGCAGAGTGAAGAGGCACGCCGGATTGGAAACCGTCCCCAGAAGCTGCGTTCCATTTCGTTGCCGGGGCTGTTCAGAATGTGGGTATAGGGCAGTCCGGTCAGGCAGCCGGTACACAGAATCTCTTCTGTGAGGAGAAGTTTTTTCCCGCAGATCGGGCAGATACGGGGAAAGAAGAATTCCCGGAGGTCAGTCCATAGCTTCATGGTCGCAGGGATATTCGTTGCCGTCTGTCTGCGGGAGAAGTGGAAGGATTTCATCCATGAGGAATCCCTTGCCGCAGGCAAAGCGGATCAGTTTGGCATTGCGCTCGTAATCATTGCGTGCGGAGATGCTCCTGGCTTTCTGTTGCAGGAGCTTTTGCAGGATGGCCCGGTATTCTTCTTCATCAATCTCTGCTATTCCGCCTGTGATTGCTTCAGAGGAAAGTTGTTTCATCCGGAGTGCCTGAATGATTTTCATGCGTCCCCATTGGTTGAAGCGGTATTTGTCGCGGACAAAGGCACGGCAGAAGCGTGCTGTATCGACAAAGCGTTCTTTCTGCAGATGTTCCAGTATGTGGGCGGAAGTTTCCGGGGAAGCTCCCCACTGTTGCAGTTTGGCTTCAACTTCGGACGGACAGCGCTCTGCTGCCAGACAATAGACTTCTGCTTTGTTTCTGAGTTCGTTTTCGGTATATTCTTTCATGGCTTGACAGCTTTCACCATGCGGTCGTTGCCGGAGAGGTCCTTGCGCAATTCCACGGAATGATATCCCAGTTGCTGCAACAGGGAAACCGTCTCTGCACCGTAGGCACGGTTGATTTCATAATAAAGGGTTCCGGAGGGTGACAGAAGATCGAGCCCGATCCGGGCAATATGCCGGTAAAAAAGCAACGGATCGTTGTCGGGAACAAAAAGTGCCAGCTCAGGCTCCCAGTCGAGTACGTTGCGTTCCATGTCTGTCCGTTCCTTCTCGGTAATATAGGGAGGGTTGCTGACCAGAACGTCTATATTCAGGGATGGCCAGGACTCCTGTAAGGCATCTACCTGCTGAAAATGGACAGTAACACCATTCCGGATGGCATTGCGCCGGGCCACTTCCAGTGCTTCGGGAGAAACATCCCAGGCATGAACTGTGGACAGGGGAAGCCGGTGGGCCAGGCTGACCGGTATGCAGCCGCTGCCTGTCCCGATGTCCAGAATGCGAACGGGGACGTCCGGATGATCTTCCACGATCCAGCTGACCAGTTCTTCTGTTTCCGGGCGGGGAATCAGAACCGAAGGAGTCACTTCAAAGGGGAGTCCGGAGAAACGGGTTTCACCTATTATATATTGTAGGGGCTCATAACTTTTCAGCCGGGTGAGAATATTATTTAACCGGACCCTTTCGTCTGTCGGAAAATCAGTATCTTTGCCGGCATAAAGGTCCAGTGTGCCGAAATGGAACAGGTCGGTCAGGATCCATCTGGCCATTGCGGCGGCTTCTGTTTCCGGATAGAAGCCGGAAAGCGCTTGTTTGATTTCAGTGTAAACAGGATGCATAGGTCTGCAAAAATAATTATAAAAAACAGAAGACTATGACAAAAGACGAAAAATATATCCGGCGATGCATACAATTGGCTCGTAACGGCTTGTGTAATGCGGCTCCGAATCCGATGGTGGGAGCTGTGGTTGTTTATCGGGATCGCATTATCGGTGAAGGTTATCATGCCCGTTGCGGGGAAGGTCATGCGGAAGTGAATGCGCTTCGTTCTGTCCGGGATGAATCCTTATTGAAGGAGGCTACCCTGTATGTCAGTCTGGAACCCTGTTCGCATTATGGGAAAACACCGCCTTGTGCTGATTTGATAGTCAGCAAAGGAATCCCCAGAGTAGTGGTGGGCTGCATGGATCCGTTTCCTCTGGTAGCCGGACGGGGCATCCGGAAACTGGAAGAGGCTGGAATTGACGTGACTGTCGGAGTACTGGAAGAGGAATGCCGGGAGCTGATCCGGCGTTTTGTTACTTTAAATATACGCAAACGTCCGTATATTACCTTAAAGTGGGCCCAGTCGGCAGATGGCTTTATCGACCGCTTGCGGCAGGAAGGGAGTCCGGCCGTATTGTCCACTCCGCTTACTTCCATGTATGTACATAAGATGCGGGCTGAATATAAAGCGATACTGGTGGGAAGACGTACGGCCTTGCTGGACAATCCCTCATTGACCACCCGGAACTGGTACGGACCGAATCCGCTCCGGCTGGTGATTGACAGGAAACTGACCCTGCCCCGGGAGCTGAAACTGTTTGACGGTACGGCACCGACGCTGGTCTTTACGGAAGAGGTTCCGGCAGAATGTCTCCGGCAGACAAATGTAGATTATCAGGTGCTGGATTTCAGTCAGGATATCCTGCCGCAGATCATGCAGGTTCTCTATGAACGGAAGATCCAGTCTTTGCTGGTAGAGGGGGGAAGCTGTCTGCTTCAGTCGTTTATCGATTCCGGACTTTGGGACGATATCCGTGTAGAGCATTCCGGAGTTGTCCTGCAGGATGGAGTGAAGGCTCCGGCTGTTCCGGCGGGTTATGCTGCCACCTTTGAGGTTTGGGATCATAATTGCGTAAGCTATTATCAAAACACCCTTTAAAAGGGTTCGCTTGCAGATAAAAAAGCGGCGTTTATCCATAATTTTATATAAAACTTAGTACAAAAGTGGGTATTCGCAAAAAAACTTTCTACTTTTGCAACTTGTAACAACAGAACTCATTTGTAAATGAAAATAAAGTTTTTGCCGCTTATTGCAGGAATTTTTACGACTGCAACGATCATGACATCGTGCCTGGGTAACGATCTGGATGATATTAAACTCGGTTCGGAATCCAGTATAACCGCTTTTTCTATAGGAACTGTATGGGTCCCGGTGACAGGGGTAGATCAGAATGGGAATGACAGTGTTTACCTGGATTCCATTGACTGCTCGGGTTATCCTTTTACAATCGATCAGCTGAACAGAAGAATTGAAAACAAGGACTCTTTGCCCGTTGGAGCTGATGTATCCAGGGTTTTGACTTCTCTGACTTCTGACGGATCCGTCTGGTATACCAAACGTTCGGATGCGGGTATCGAAAATGATACGGTGTGGTCCAGTCAGGATTCCATCGATTTTACCTATCCGGTAACCTTTAAGGTTTATGCGTACAGCGGAGTTCAGGGAACTCCTTATACCGTTCGTGTCAATGTGCATAAGCAGGTTCCTGATTCCTTGCAGTGGCTGAATTATCAGCAGACTTTTGCTGATGGGGTTTCCTTACAGCGCCAGAAGGCCGTAGCCATTGACGGAAAGGTGTATGTATTTGGCGTCCGGAACGGAGAGACTGTTGCACAATATACTACCGTCAGCACGGGAAATCCTTCTGCATGGCAGACCGTAGCACTTCCTGCCGGTACAGACAGCTATTCGGCTGTGGTATGGAAGGATGCCGTATGGTTCCTGGCTTCGAACCAGCTGTATCAGCTGAATCCGGGAGATAACACTTATTCATTGGTTGCAAATGCTCCGTCATTGACCCAGCTGGTGGCTGCAACGGATGAATCCAACGGCGGACAAAAGACAATCCTGTATGCACGCAATGCGGACAACCGTTTTGTCCGTCTGGAAAATGAGACCTGGACAGAAGATGAAGAAGAAACACTGGGCGCATTTGCTGCCGGCCAGCGTCTGTCTGCTGCCAGCATGCCGCTGTCATATAATAAGACTCTGGTCCGTACCATCCTGATGGGAAACAATGAAGGTACTGCCCCGAGTGATACCACGTCTTTGCTGTTCAGCCGAATTTCCAATGAACAGTCATGGGCCAGATATGCACAGAATAACCCGCTGACATGTCCGAATCTGGAGAATATTTCCATGATTCACTATGATGATAAATTGTATGCCTTTGGCGGAAAAGCCACTACCGGAGAGGGAGAAGTCGCTCCGTTTGAGAGATTCTATTGCTCCATTGACAATGGACTGACCTGGGATCCTGTTTCCCGTTCCGTTACTTTCCCGGAAGACGGTTCTTTCCGGGCATTCTATGAAAGCAGTCACGGAAATTACTCTTGCACCGTTGATTCGGAACATTTTATCTGGATCATCTGGGAGAATGGAGCGCTGAGCAGAGGACGTATCAACCGGTTGGGATTTGCTCCGAAGTGGTAATCTGGAATACTTGAATTTGAAGCTATGTTATACCAAGACCAAATAGATAAGACCCGTATCCCGTCGCATATAGCCATTATCATGGATGGCAACGGACGTTGGGCAAAACAGCGCGGGCAGATTCGTACTTTCGGTCATCAGGCCGGAGCAGAAACGGTTCATGTCATTGCGGAAGAGGCGGCTCGCCTGGGTGTGAAATATCTTACATTGTATACGTTCTCTACTGAAAACTGGAATCGTCCGGTGGATGAAGTGGCGGCCTTGATGAGCTTGCTGATGGATTCCATTGAGGAGGAAACTTTTATGAAAAACAATATCAGTTTTCGTATTATCGGAGATACTGCCAAACTTCCGGAGAATGTGCTGGAACGTCTGAACCGCTGTATTGAACGGACTTCGGTGAATACCGGCATGTGTCTGACACTGGCACTGAGCTATTCTTCCAAGTGGGAGATTACGGAAGCGGTCAGACAAATTGCTTCCCGGGTGTCTGCGGGTGATCTGAAAGCTGATGAAATAACAGATCAGACGGTCGACGGTTTTCTGGCGACTCATTATATGCCTGATCCGGATTTGTTGATCCGGACGGGAGGAGAAGTGCGGCTCAGCAATTTCCTGTTGTGGCAATGTGCTTATTCCGAACTTTATTTTTGCGATACTTTCTGGCCGGATTTCAAGGCAGAGGAATTATGCAAAGCTATTTGTGATTATCAACGAAGAGAACGCCGATTCGGCAAAACCAGCGAACAAATTTAAGACGAAAGATGCGACACATTTTTTCACTCATCCTATTTATTCTGGCGGTTTCGTTCTGCTATCCAGTTACGGTGCATGCCCAGGAACTTAATGACACTATTTATAACCCGACCATCCTGTATAATGGTACGCCCAAGAAATATGAGATTGCAGGAATCAAGGTGGAAGGTGTAAAGAACTACGAAGATTATGTCTTGATTGGAATTTCAGGACTGGCTGTCGGACAGACCATAACGGTTCCTGGAGATGACATTACCGGTGCGGTGAAGCGCTACTGGCGTCACGGACTGTTCTCTTCTGTAAGTATTGATGCGGAAAAGATCGTCGGTAATAAGATTTACCTGCATATCAAGCTGACCCAGCGTCCGCGTATTGCTGATATCGTATTCCACGGGGTCAAGAAGAGTGAAAGAGAAGACTTGCAGGCAAAGATCGGTATGGTAAAAGGACTTCAGATTACTCCGAATGCCATTGACCGTGCGAAGACTTTGATCAAGAAACATTTTGATGAAAAAGGTTTTAAAAATGCCGAAGTGGATATCGTGGAACGGGAAGATCCGGAAAACGATGAGCAGGTGTATGTGGATGTAAATATCGATAAAAAGACAAAGGTAAAGGTTCATCAGATCTCGTTTGAGGGAAATAGCATCCTGAGTGATAAGAAGCTGAAACGGGTAATGAAGAAGACCAATGAGAAAGGAAAACTGATCAACCTGTTCCGTACCAAGAAATTCATTCAGGAAAAATATGAGGAAGATAAGCAGCTGATTATCGACAAATATAATGAGCTGGGTTATCGTGACGCACAGATCGTGGTGGACAGCGTGTCGGCTTATGATGAAAAGACGGTAGATGTCTACATGAAGATTCATGAAGGTGAAAAGTATTATATCCGTAACATCACGTGGGTGGGTAACACCGTTTATCCTTCTGACCTGCTGAGCCAGCAGCTGCGTATGAAAAAAGGAGATGTATATAACCAGAAGCTGATGAATGAGCGTCTGAACAGTGATGAAGATGCTATCGGTAACAACTATTACAACAGTGGTTATGTATTCTATCACCTGGATCCGGTGGAAGTCAATATTGACGGTGACTCCATTGACCTGGAAATGCGTATTGTGGAAGGTGAACCGGCTACCATCAGTCATGTGCGTATCAACGGTAATGACCGTCTGTATGAAAATATTGTACGCCGTGAGTTGCGTACCCGTCCGGGAGACCTCTTCAGCCGGGAAGCTCTGGAACGTTCTTACCGTGAAATTGCCCAGATGGGACATTTCAATCCGGAAAACATTCAGATGGACGTACAGCCGAACCAGACAGACGGAACCGTGGATATCAACTGGGGACTGGAGTCAAAGGCTAACGACCAGGTTGAGTTCTCTGCCGGTTGGGGTCAGACAGGTGTGATCGGTAAGCTGAGTCTGAAGTTCACGAACTTCTCGTTTGCCAACCTGTTCCATAAGAATGACAACTATCGCGGAATCCTGCCGCAGGGAGACGGACAGACACTGACCCTCAGCGGACAGACCAACGGACGCTACTATCAGTCTTACAGTATCTCTTTCCTGGATCCGTGGTTTGGCGGTAAACGACCGACTCAGTTCTCGGTTTCGGCCTTCTACTCCAAGCAGACAGACGTAAGCGATCAGTATTATAATTCGGCTTGGATGAATAACTATTATAACTCGCTTCTGTACGGAAACTTTTATAATGGTTATTACAATAACTACTACGACAATTACGAATCCTATTATGACCCGTCGAAGTCCTTCCAGATGTTCGGTGTGTCAGTGGGATGGGGTAAACGTCTGCGCTGGCCGGATGATTATTTCCAACTGTCTGCTGAACTGTCTTATCAGCGCTTTATCCTGAGAGACTGGAGTTATCTGTATATCAGACTGAACAACGGCCAGTATATGACTACGGGTAACTGTAACAACATCAGCCTGAACCTGACCTTGTCGCGTAATTCAACGGATAACCCGATCTTCCCGCGTTACGGTTCTGAGTTTACGGCTTCCTTGCAGATCACTCCGCCGTATTCTTTGTTCAGCAACAAGGATTATTCCACTTACGGTAAGAACGATTACAATGAGGCTGCCAGCATGTACAAGTGGATTGAATACCACAAATGGAAGTTCAGAGCAAAGACTTATACGCCTTTGATGGATATCAAGAAATGTCCGGTGATCATGACCCGTACGGAGTTCGGTATCCTGGGACACTTCAACAAGTATAAACGTTCACCGTTTGAAACCTTCTACGTGGGTGGTGATGGTATGACCGGATACAGTTATAACTATGCTTCCGAAACGATTGCCCTCCGCGGATATGAAAATGGAGCTTTGACCCCGTATGGTTCGGAAGGTTATGCATACATCCGTCTGGGCGCTGAACTCCGTTACCCGCTGATGCTGGAAAACTCAACCAGTATTTATGCACTCGGATTTGTGGAAGCCGGTAATGCCTGGACCGATGTGGCCAAGTTTAATCCGTTCAGCCTGAAACGTTCGGCTGGTGTCGGTGTCCGTATCTTCCTTCCGATGGTCGGTATGATGGGTATTGACTGGGCGTATGGTTTCGACAAGATTAACGGTTCCATGAGCCAGAGCGGAAGCCAGTTCCACTTTATCATCGGACAAGAGTTCTAATAACACAGAATATAATCAGGGGTTGATAGATGATTGTTGAGCAATGACTGTAAGGTTTGTCAATAATCATCTATTGGCTTTTTTAATCAGAGATTGAATTCCTTAACAGAATACTAAAAAGAACGAATATGAAACGATTGATCCTTTCGGCAGTGTTGCTTGTTGTCGGCCTGATGGCAGTCCAGGCACAGAAGTTTGTCCTTGTTGACATGGAGTATATCATGAAGCAGATTCCGGCTGTAACGCAGGCAAACCAACAGATGGAGGCTTTGTCCAAACAGTGGCAGGAAGCAGTAGAGGCCAAGGCCAATGAAGCCAAAGTTTTGTATGAAGCCTATCAGAAAAGTGCGGCAACCTTGTCTGCAGCCCAGAAAACAGCTCAGGAGGATGCGATTGTAGCCAAGGAAAAAGAGGCTGCAGAACTGAGAAAGCAGTATTTCGGACCTGAAGGAGAACTGATGAAGAAACGTCAGGAACTGATGGGACCCGTTCAGGATGCTATTTATAATGCCGTAAAAGCCATTGCAACAGAGCGGGGATATGATGTCGTGATAGACCGTGCATCTGCACAGAGCATGATTTTTGCTTCTCCACGCATTGATATCAGCAATGAAGTTCTTGCAAAAATGGGATATTCAAATTAATTTTATACATTTGCACACAAAGAGAAAATGATTATAAACAAAACAGAAACTTTAAAGATTATGTTGAAGAAAATTGCTTTTTTACTGTTGTTCATCGCACCGATGAGCGTTTTTGCACAGAAGTTTGCACATTTCAGATCTGTAGACATTATTCAGGTTATGCCGGAGTTTGCCAAGGCACAGACAGATATTCAAACCATGTCCAAGCAGTATGAAGATGAGATCAAGCGTGCTGAAGAAGAATTCCAGAAGAAATTTGCTGATTTCCAGCAGGAGCAGAAAACTTTGCCTCAGAACATTCTGGAACGTCGTCAGAAAGACCTTCAGGAAATGCAGCAGAAAGGTATCCAGTTCCAGCAGGATGCACAGCAGCAGCTGGATCAGGCTTACCGTGGCATGATGGAACCGATCTATAAGAAACTGGAAGATGCTGTGAAGGCAATCGGTCAGGCAGGTGGCTACACTTATGTATTTGACCTGGCAAGAACTGATATCCCTTACATTGATGAGGCTCAGTCAAAGGACGTAACCAATGACATCAAGACTAAACTGGGTATCAGCCTGACAGCAGCTCCTTATAATCCGGCTACTGCTGCACCGGCAGCTGCACCTGCTAACTGATTGTGGGCAGCGATATGAAAGATTGAGAACTAGTCTGCTCAGGCAGGCTAATTCTCAATTTTTTTATTTCTGTATCTATTGTTGAACTGTCTGAATTCTGATTATACATCTGTTAATCGTTGTTTGAGATGTTATCTTTTTCTTCTCTTTCTTCCGGGCCTGTCGGAGTCTTTGATTCCGGTTATGGCGGATTGACCATTCTCGCCAAAATACGTGAGCTGATGCCCCATAATGATTACATTTATCTGGGGGACAACGCTCGTACTCCTTATGGAACCCGTTCGTTTGAGGTTGTTTATGAATTTACTTTGCAGGCTGTCCGTAAGTTGTTTGAACTGGGATGTCCCTTGGTTATTCTGGCCTGCAATACGGCATCAGCCAAAGCTTTGCGAAGCATTCAGCAGAATGATCTTCCTTATCTGGATCCGACCCGCCGGGTGCTTGGAGTGATCCGGCCTACGGTGGAGAGCATCGGTGCCCTGACTGTAACCCGTCATGTCGGTGTACTGGCGACTCCGGGTACGATCCTTTCGGAATCCTATCCGCTGGAGATACATAAATTGTTTCCGGACGTTCAGGTAACGGGCATGCCTTGTCCGATGTGGGTGCCTCTGGTTGAAAATAATGAGTTTGCTTCCGAAGGTGCTGATTATTTTGTCAGGAAGTATATTGATGGACTCCTGAGCCAGGATCCGGAAATTGATACGCTGATCCTGGGATGTACGCACTATCCGCTGTTGCTTGATAAAATACGCCGTTTTACTCCTCCTCACATTCGTCTGGTAGCTCAGGGAGAATATGTTGCCCGCAGCCTGAAAGATTATTTGTCGCGTCATACAGAGATGAACAGCCGCTGTACACGCAACGGACACTGTGAGTTCCTGACCACGGAGTCGGTCAGCAAGTTCCGTGAATCAGCATCCGTTTTTCTGCATGAACAGATCCAGGTCCGTAGCATTACTCTGGAGTAGTCCGGTTTTCCTGATCCTGGCAGGATAGCCGGTTCCGGTTAATCCACCAGAACCGGAGGAAGCGGATACCTGTTGCACTCAGAGCAACCGATAATCCGGTGTAGAATACGGCGATGAAGCTTCCCGGTAATAAACGGAGGTTACGGATGGTGATTCCCATCAGGATCATCAGGACCATGATGATCCATCCCCTGATGTCGAAAAAGGAAAACGGACAGTTGTTCCGTTCTTTTTTCAGACTGATTCTCCGGGTATGCTTGTTGTACAGCTTTTGGAAAATAAAGGCAAAGAAAAGCAGGAAAACCAGACTCGCCTCGCACACTTTGAACAGCCAGTATTGTCCGTCTCCCAGCCAGCAGATGATCCCAATGCGCAGAATATTCAGTCCGGCAACCAGCCAGACCACACCTGCAGTAATGAGTAAAGTGCTTCTTGAAACTCCGTATTTCATATCAGAACCATTTTATTTTCCGGAAAATGAAGAATGCCAGTGAAGAAAGGAGTACTGACAGGCAGATTATCAGAGCAAAGGCATGTGGAATCGCTTCGATGTGAATATCCACATTCATCCCATAGAAGCTGGCAATTAATGTCGGGATCATCAGCGTGATGGATAAGCTGGTCATGCGTTTCATGATCGTATTGACATTGTTTGAAATGATGGAAGCAAAGGCATCCATGGTTCCTGTCAGAATGTCGCTGTAGATGTTTACCTGATTATGTGCCTGTTTAAGCTCAATCAGTACGTCTTCTGTCAGTTCCGGATTCTGGTAATCCTGTTCATAAAAGATATTCTGTAATTTCCCGATCATGACTTCGTTTCCCCTGATGGAGGTATTGAAGTAGACCAGGCTTTTCTGCAGGTTCATCAGTCGCAGCAAGTCTTCGTTACGGATGCTTCGTTCCAGCTCTTTCTCGGCGGAGTTGACTTCATTATTGATCTGTTTCAGATACTTCAGGAACCATACGGCAGAAGAATAGATCAGTCTGAGGATCAGTTCATACTTGTTGGGGACGTTGATGTCCTTCCGGCGTGTATGCTGGATGAAGTCAGGAAGCATTTCAGTCGGATGGTAACATACGGAAATAATGATTTCCTCATTGGTAATGATTCCGATGGGAACTGTCGCATAAGGGATTTTCTGATTATTGGTCTGGACCGGTATTCTCAGAATGGTCAGCAGCCAGTTTCCTTCCGTATCTGTACGCGGACGCTCGTCGGTATCTGCAATGTCATTGAGGAAAGATTCCGGGACATGCAGTTCTTCCTGCAGGAATCGGAAGTCATCTGCAGTCGGACATTCGACGTTCACCCAACAATTAGGAATCCAGTTCTCTTTTTCAACAAAGCCGTTTTCGCAATAAAGATACTTTCTCATAATGCTGTCCTCCTTAAATGTAAATTCAAACTATTGGGATAAAAAAAGAGGCTATTCAAATTATTTTTGAAATAGCCTCTTTTCAGCTCTTCAGGTTGGACTTGAACCAACGACCCTCTGATTAACAGTCAGATGCTCTAACCGACTGAGCTACTGAAGAATTTTGCAATTGAGAGGAAATTTCAGCTCTTCAGGTTGGACTTGAACCAACGACCCTCTGATTAACAGTCAGATGCTCTAACCGACTGAGCTACTGAAGAATTTTGCAATTGAGAGGAAATTTCAGCTCTTCAGGTTGGACTTGAACCAACGACCCTCTGATTAACAGTCAGATGCTCTAACCGACTGAGCTACTGAAGAAGGTTTTTTTCTCAATTGCGTCGCAAAGGTAGTAGGATATTTTGAAATATGCAATATCTTTGCAAAAAAAATATCGAAGAATGGATAAAATTATAGGAATTGGCAATGCTTTAGTGGATATTTTGGCCGTAATTGAGGATGATGCGTTGCTGGAAAGCATGAATTTGCCCAAAGGAAGCATGCAACTGATCGGAAAAGATACCCTTCTGAAAATACAGGATTTGTTTTCCCGGATGAAGACACACTGTGCAACGGGAGGTTCTGCCGGAAACACGATCAGTGCTTTGGCTCATCTGGGAGCAGCTCCGGGATTTATAGGTAAGATCGGAACGGATGAATATGGAATGTTTTTCCGGAAACATCTGCAGCAGATGAAGGTTGAAACCCGTTTACTGGAGTGTGCCTTGCCTTCAGGGATTGCCTCTACCTTTATTTCACCGGACGGAGAGCGGACTTTTGGCACATATTTGGGAGCGGCCTCTACTTTGCAGGCCGAAGAACTGATGCCCGAAATGTTTGCCGGATATTCTTATTTATATGTAGAAGGATATCTGCTGCAGAATCACGAACTGATTGAACGCGCCATGCGTCTGGCGAAGGAGGCGGGACTTCAGGTTTGCCTGGATATGGCCAGCTATAATATCGTAGAAGCAGGAAGAGATTTCTTCGATCATCTGATTACGCAGTATGTAGATGTGGTTTTTGCGAATGAAAGCGAAGCAAGAGCCTATACCGGAAAAGAGCCTCATGAGGCATTGGAGGAAATTGCTTCACAATGCAGCATAGCGATTGTGAAAATAGGGAAAGAGGGTTCCTTGATCCGCAAGGGCACTCAATGTCTGCAGGCAGCTCCGGTGACAGTGACAAATGTGGTGGATACGACGGGAGCAGGCGATTTCTATGCCGCCGGTTTTCTGTATGGACTTACCAATGGATATTCACTGGAAAAGTGTGCCCGGATAGCTACGATTCTTTCCAGCCATGTCATTCAGGTGGTTGGAACCGAGCTGAGTGAAACGAAGTGGGACGAAATAAAGTTAAATATTGATACAGTTCTGCAGGCATAAGCAGAATAATGTGTTTATTTGCATCCGATTAAAATGAATTTTGCATGAATACGAAGAAATCGCTGATAGCAGCACTTGTCATTTTCCTGGGATTGGGAATGTCTTCTTTTAAAGGTGATGACCGGAACTTTCAGATTGCCAAGAATCTGGACCTGTTCAATGCCATCTTTAAAGAACTGGATATGTTTTATGTAGACACGGTTGATGTAGAGAAAATGATCCAGGAAGGTGTGCAGGGAATGTTGTCTCTGACAGACCCCTATACGGAATACTATCCGGAAGAAGAGGTCAGCAGTCTGAAGGAAATGATTACGGGTAAATATGGCGGTATCGGTGCCGCTATCCGTTATTATGAGGCCAAGGACCGCATTGCGGTTGTTGAACCTACGGAAGGCATGCCGGCTGCAGAGGCTGGTGTGAAAGCCGGAGATATTATTCTTTCAGTAGGCGGAAAGGAAATGGTGCGTGGCGACATGAAGCCCCAGGAATTTTCAGGAAAGGTCAGCGAGGCATTGCGCGGTGAACCGGGGACTTCCTTTGTTCTGCGGGTACTGCGTCCGTTGAAAAATGACAGTACTGTTCTTGAGTTCAAACTGACCCGAAAGAATATCCGTACCAACCCGGTTCCTTATTATGGTCTGGTCCGTGACAGCGTGGGATATATTGCTCTGACTGGTTTTACCGACAATTGTTCGAAAGATTTCAAGAAGGCTTTTATCGAACTGAAGCAGCAGGGAGCACGCTCTTTGATCATTGACCTGCGCGACAACGGAGGAGGTTCTGTTGGAGAAGCGGTTGATATCATTAACTACTTTGTACCGAAAGGACAGGAAATTGTGTCGATGAAAGGAAAGCTGAAACAGGCGCAGGGATCTTATAAGACACAGAATGAACCGATTGATACCCAGATTCCGCTGGCCGTACTGGTAAACGGAGCGAGTGCGTCGGCTTCTGAGATTGTAAGCGGATCGTTGCAGGATCTGGACCGTGCAGTGATTATCGGTTCACGTACTTATGGAAAAGGTCTGGTACAGACTACCCGTAACTTGCCGTACAATGGAACCCTGAAAGTGACGACTTCCAAATATTACATCCCCAGCGGACGCTGCATCCAGGCCATTGATTACGCCAAGAAGAATGCGGATGGTTCTGTTGCCCGTACTCCTGACAGCCTGACCAATGTCTTTCATACCGTTGCCGGACGTGAAGTCCGTGACGGGGGAGGTATTCGTCCGGATATAGAGATCAAGGAAGATAAGTTCCCGAACATCATCTTCTATCTGATGAACGAGGATATCATTTTTGATTACGCAACCCAGTATTGCTGGGATCATCCGACTTTGGCTTCGGTAGATGCTTTTCAGCTGACAGACGCGGATTATGAGGACTTCAAGAAGCTGGTTAAGTCGCGTAACTTCAAGTACGACCGGCAGAGTGAGAAACTCCTGAAGACATTAAAGGAAATGGCTGAATTTGAAGGTTACATGGAAGGAGCATCCGAAGAATTCAAGGCATTGGAGAAGAAACTGAACCATAACCTGGACCGTGATCTGGATCATTTTGCGAAGCCTATCAAGGAATATATTTCACAGGAGATCATCACCCGTTATTTCTATCAGCGCGGGGCGGTCATGGAACGTCTGAAAGATGACAAGGATCTGGAAAAGGCTGTTGAAGTGCTCGGCAACTCAGCAGAGTATACCCGGATCTTGTCGGTTCCTGCAGCAGCATCGGCTGCGAAATGACCTTGAACCGGCCAAAATGCTCTCATGAGGCGGTGCCGGAAAGGCCTCGAGCTTTTTAAAAAAGACTTCGGCCTTTGAAGTGAAACGTTTCGACGTTTTCCTTCAAAGGCCGAAGTCTTTTTTTATAGCGGGACCGGGCCTCCTTTTTCAGACGGAGCGGTCTGCGGAGTGATAGTCACCGTTTGCTTTGATCAGCTCAATAAGCTTCTCTACGGCATGTTCTTCCGGAATGTTCTTCTCGATACATTCTTTCTTCTTGTACAGGCTGATTTTGCCGCGTCCGGCACCGACATAGCCATAGTCAGCATCTGCCATTTCACCCGGACCGTTTACGATACATCCCATGATACCGATCTTGAGACCTTTCAGATGAGAGGTTGCCGCCTTGATGCGTGCGATGGTACTTTCCAGGTTATACAGTGTACGTCCGCAACCCGGACAAGAAATATATTCAGTCTTTGAGGTACGGATGCGTCCTGCCTGTAAGATTCCGAAGGCTGTTTCATCGATCTTGATATCCGTGATGCTTTCCCCGTGGTTGTAGATCAGAATTCCGTCGCAGAAACCGTCGAAGATGAGGGCGCCCATGTCGGCTGCTGCTTTGATCTGCAGATCTTCCAGGTTGTTTTCCTGATAGAACTGGAAGAAGACAACAGGATTTTCCAGGCCCTGAACCATCATCTGATGTACCAGTCCCCGGAGCTCGCCCAGCCGATTCGGATGTACGCTCTGTGCAATCACCACCACTTCCGGATGCTGCCGCAGACAGGCTGTGGCTTCTTCGGTAAGTGCCATGTAAGGGATGAAGAGGAATTTGACCGGAGCCTGACTCTGATGCAGTTCCATGAACTGCTGGTAGTTGAATGCCGGATAGGTGTTTTCTTCGCCTTTCCAGGCTGTTGCATCTACGATGTAACCGATGTCAGCACGCCGTTCCTGCGGTAACGCCTGGCCGCAATAGAAGTAATCGGGCTTGAACTGTTCCTGAACATCAAAATTCTCTTCCAGACGGGCTGAAATGACAACCGGCAGATTATCCCCTCCGATGTTGCCGACAGCTTTGGTACGGCGGCGGGAAGGGTGGAGATAATCAAATTCAGGAGCTGCGGCTCCCGGGATATAAGGATGTCCTTCCCGTCCGATGATATAGTCCACCAATTTGCGGGCTACGGGAATTTCTGCTTCCGGAGCTTCGCTCAATGAAACACGGATCGTGTCACCCAGTCCGTCAGACAACAGGGCACCGATACCTAATGCCGATTTGATACGGCCGTCCTCGCCGTCTCCGGCTTCCGTTACTCCCAAATGCAGGGGAAAGGCCATACCTTCCTTTTCCATCTGTTGGGCAAGCAATCGTACGGTTTTGACCATAACAACCGTGTTTGAGGCCTTGATGGAGATTACAACATCCGAGAACTGTTCTTCGACACAGATACGCAGAAACTCCATGCAGGATTCCACCATACCTTCCGGAGTATCTCCATACCGGGACATGATACGGTCTGACAGAGAACCGTGGTTCACTCCGATGCGGATTGCCGTATGATTCTCCTTGCAGATCTGCAGGAAAGGAACGAAGCGGGCACGTATCTTCTGGATTTCCTGAGCATATTCTTCGTCAGTATATTCCAGTTTCTTGAAGGTGCGTGCGGCATCCACATAATTACCCGGATTGATGCGTACCTTCTCGGCATACAGGGCAGCTACATCTGCCACTTTGGGATTGAAGTGAACATCTGCAACCAGGGGAGCCATGTATCCCTGTTCGCGTAGACCGGCGTTGATGTTCTTCAGGTTTTCGGCTTCTCTGACTCCCTGAGTCGTCAGACGGACATATTCTCCACCGGCATCGATAATGCGTTTGGCCTGTTCAATGCAGGCTTCGGTATCCATAGTGACCGTATTGGTCATACTTTGGATGCGTATAGGGTTAGCGCCACCCATAGGAGTGGCGCCAACATATACTTCATTAGACTGTCTTCGTGAATAGTTGAAGTAATCCATTAATTGGTCTTATAAGTATATTTAACTTCCTTCAGTTCTTCATTAGCCTTCACAATCTTGTTTTTCAGGCTTTCTTTATAGGCTGCAAACTTGGTAGCCAGTGTTTCATCAGCAAGGGCCAGCATCTGTACTGCCAGGATCGCAGCATTCATGGCACCGTTGATCGCTACGGTGGCTACCGGTATTCCGGGAGGCATCTGGATGATGGAGTAAAGAGCATCCACACCGTCCAGCACAGAACCTTTAACCGGTACTCCGATCACGGGAAGTGTTGTATTGGCAGCAATGACTCCGGGCAATGCAGCAGCCATTCCGGCAGCAGCAATGATGACCTTGATGCCCCGTCCTGCAGCTTCCTTGGCGAATTTCTCAACTTCAGCCGGTGTACGGTGGGCTGAAAGAGCATTCATTTCAAAAGGTACTTGCATTTCGTCAAGCAGTTTGGCCGCTTTTTCCATCACGGGAAGGTCGGAGGTACTGCCCATAATAATACTTACAATTGGTTTCATTCGTTTTTATTAGTTTTTGAGTTATTCATTGATAATCTGCTTGTATGCTTCAGCGTCCATCAGCTTATCCATTTCGGAAACATCTGTCGGACGGATACGTACCAGCCAGCCTTTTCCGTAAGGATCCTGGTTGACCAGTTCCGGGTGTTCTTCCAGTTCAGGATTTACTTCCAGAATTTCACCACCGACAGGAAGGAACAGATCGGAAACGGTCTTTACTACTTCAATAGTTCCGAAAACCTCTCCTGCTTCCAGGGTTTCGCCTTCTGTTGTAACATCTACAAAGACAATGTCACCCAGCTGATCCTGTGCATAATCTGTAATACCTACGTAGGCTTCTTCGCCTTCCAGACGTATCCATTCATGTTCGCTTGTGTACTTTACATTTGTTGGGAAATTCATAATTCTATTATTTAAGGGTTAATATTAGATGTTTCAAATAAACAAAATTCCGATGACACCACAAAACAATCCGACTAAAAAACCTCCGCCCACTTCATTTAAAGTATGTTGTCGCAGGATGATGCGTGCGGAACCCAGCATTCCGGAAAGCAGGATAAAGAAGCAGAGCCAGCCTACGGGATTAAACTGGAAAATGAAACTGTAGGACAGCAGGCCGCCGACCATCATGCCGCTGCTGGCCATGTGTGTACTGATTTTCAGACGGAAATTGATCAGGCTGCAGATGATCATGCAGATCATGGTGGCCAGAATGATTCCGCACATGTAGCGGGGCAGGTGGATCCGGTACATCGTGAGATAGCAGCCAAGATAACTTAATAAGGTCAGTCCGTAAGGAACAAAGCGTTGCTTGCGGTTGCTGAGTCCATGAATGCCCCATCCGTTGATTTTCTGAAAAAGATAGATGCCCAGCATCGGGAGCAGAATGGTAAAACAGTAAACCAGCGCCAGAACCGTCAGTTTGTATTGCAGGGGCATGATGCGCAGGTAAGTGAAAAAGAAGAGCAGGAAAAACGCAATAAAGGGAACCATGAACGGCGTGAAGATTGTTGAAACGACACGTGCCGTCATGAATAAGGTTCCTCTCCGTTCCGTATTACTGCGTGGAGACGGTTCGTGGTAGGTCAGTTCATCAGGGATATTGGTTCCTTCCATAAGCCTTTCATCTTCTAAGTCTTGCTACGGGAATATTCAGTTGCTGGCGATACTTGGCCACGGTGCGCCGGGCAATCGGATATCCTTTGGCTTTCAGCATGTCTGCCAGTTCATCGTCAGTATAGGGTTTCTCTTTGTTCTCGTTGTCCACGCATTCCTTCAGGATGCGCTTGATTTCCCGCACGGAGAGTTCTTCTCCGCTTTCGGTCGTATAACCGTCACTGAAGAAGAACTTCAGCGGATATATTCCGAAATTGGTCTGCACGTATTTGCTGTTGCTGACGCGGGACACTGTTGAGATATCCAGTTTGGCACGTTCGGCCACATCCTTCAGAATCATGGGGCGGAGACGGGATTCATCTCCGTCCTGAAAGAACGGAAGCTGCAGGTCTATGATGGCCTGCATGGTGCTGAGCAAGGTCTGCTGACGCTGTTTGACAGCATTGATAAATCCTTGTGCCGCATCCACTTTCTGTTTCAGGAACATCAGTGCATCCTTCGACTCCTTGCTCTGGTTTGCTTTGTTGCGCGTATGTTCGTCCAGCATTTCCGTAAACTCCCGGCTCAGGCGAAGCTCCGGTACGTTCCGGTTGTTGAGCGTCAGGGTTACGGTGCCGTCATCTTCGGTGTCAACGATAAAGTCCGGAATGATTTGCTGGAGGTTCTTGCCGATCGTTTCTCCCAGAGAACTTCCCGGACGCGGGTTCAGCTTGGTCAGTTCAGCCGTAGCTGCATTGTACTGTTCTTCGGTGATACCCAGTTTCTGGATGATTTTATCTTTGTTTTTTCTGGTAAACTCGTCGCAGCATTTGCCAATGATATCCAGTTCAATCTGTTTCAGCGGCGAGTTCTCCTTGCGCTGAATTTGCAGCAGCAGACATTCCTGCAGGCTGCGTGCTCCGATTCCGGCAGGATCAAAGTCCTGAATGATGGACAATACGTGTTCCAGTTGTTCCGGTGAAGTATAGATGCCCTGGTAAATAGCCAGTTCATCCATCAGTGATTCGGTGCTTTTGCGCAACAGACCGTCATCGTCCAGGGATCCGATGAGATATTCTCCCAGCTGTTTTTCTTCCGGGGTAAGATTCTGCATGTCAAGCTGCTCCTTCAGGGTTTCATAAAACGAAACATTGTCCGAAAAAGGAATCTCTTCCGGCGTTTCTCCTTTGGAACGGTTGTTTTCCTGAAGTTTATAGTCTGGAATGTCATCTTCCGTCCGGTAATCCCCTAGCGACAGGTCTTCGCCGTAATCGCTGTTGGGTTCCCCGTCTTCGTCCGTTGCAAAATTATCTTCATGGTCTTCGTGATCTTCAGACGGTTCCTTGCCTTCTTCCAATGCCGGATTGTCCAGCAATTCCGAATGAATCCGTTCTTCCAGTTCAAGTGTGGGAAGCTCCAGAAGTTTTACAACCAGAATTTGTTGTGGTGACAGGGTCTGCACTTGTTGCTGTGCCTGTGTCTGTACCTGACGTGAGTATTGTGTCATATAACCAGTATATCTATTGATTCCAGTTGCAAAAATAGTAAATTAATGAAGAAAGAAGAATGATGCAGACAGAAATTACAGGATAAAGCTTGCATGGAACCCCTTGTCAGGTAGCAGGGAATCTTCCATGCAGGCTTGTACGGTCAGTATTGGAAACTGCTTCCTCCCAGGAATTCACGCAGGAGGGAAGTCGGGGGAATTTCTTTGTCAGGAACGGAAACGAAGTAAGCCAGAAAGCGTAACAGGCGGTGAGCTTCCGAATATTCCGGACAGTTGTTGGGAACTTTTCTCAGAATAGGCTCCACATAATCTTTCAGTACAGCCAGTTCAAACAGCAGGGCCGAGTTGAACATGGCATCCGCATTTTCCTGATACGGGAAGATCCATTTGTCTTCTCCGGCCCGTACGCTTGGCCAGCGTGCGATGGTCTGGGTGGCCGAATAATTCCGGTACTTGGCATCGCGTATGATTCTTCTCAGCAGGCGGTTGTCGGTGGTCGGAATATAGTTGTGGCGGTCCAGCAGGATCGTTGTCAGCGCTGAAACATAGATCTTGTATTTGTTTTCGGCCGGAATATTGGGAGTCAGTGCCGGATTCAGGGCATGGATTCCTTCCAGAATCAAAATGGTATGTTCGTCAATGCGCAGCTTCTTTCCGCTGAATTCCCGTTTCCCGGTTGTAAAATTAAACCGGGGAAGTTCAATTTCCTTTCCGGCAAGCAGCTCTTTCAGCTGGTTTTCGAAGAAAGGCAGATCCAGAGCATACAGAGATTCGAAATCATGCTGTCCGTTTTCATCCAGCGGGGTATCTTCGCGGTTCACGAAATAATCATCCAGTGAAATCGGATAAGGCTTCAGCCCGTTAGTCATCAGCTGAATGCTGAGGCGTTTGCTGAAGGTAGTCTTTCCTGAAGAAGAAGGTCCCGAGATCAGTACCAGCTTCACGCGTTCTCCGTTTTCTCCCCGGTTGGTGATTTCATCGGCAATGCGGGCTATTTTCTTTTCCTGCAGAGCCTCCGACAGGTTGATGAGATCGGTGGCATGTCCGTCATTGCAGGCCGTATTGAAATCGCCTACCGTGCTTAATCCCATGATCTGGTTCCAGTGATGATATTCCTGGAATACTTCCAGCATTTTCTCCTGTTTGACCACATCTTCCAGATGGACCGGATTCTGCCGGTTGGGGATGCGCAGGAGCAGTCCGTCATAATATTTCACGATGTCAAACAGACGGATATATCCTGTGCTGGGCACCAGACTGCCGTAATAATAGTCGACGGTGTCTCCCAGACGGTTGTAATAAGAGTAGAGTTGTCCTGAAGTCTCCAGTAACTGAGCCTTGTCTGTCATGCCCCGTTCACGGAACAGATGCACCACCTTTTCTGTGTGGCATTCGATACGCTGGAACGGTATGTCTTCGGCTATTAGTTCCTGCATCCGTTGTTTGATGGCACTGACGTCTTCCAGTTTGACCGGCCGTCCGATATGCAGGTCACAGAAGTAACCTTTGGATACCGGATGTTCCAGAGAGATGCTTCCGGTGGGATAAAGCTCTTCTACAGCCTTTACCAGAATGAAGCAGAGTGAGCGGACATAGGTACGCATACCTGACGGGCTGGTGATGTCCAGAAACTCAATATCTTTATTGTAATAAACCCGGAAATCAAGGCTTTCCACTTTGTTGTTGACTTTTGCACTGACCGGTCCGTACGGCATTTGCAGATTAAAACCTTTATAAATATCCAAAAGTGAGCTGCCTTCGGCAAAATCTTTTGTGGAATTGTTATTTTTGCAATATATTTGTAGCATAATTGTAACATGTATTACTAACGCGAGTGAATCGGCGGTTAATTTACTCAATTAAATAATTAAAAGCCTGTTCCCAATTAATTAAATTCAAATGGAATATTCTTTTTATGATTTTTTAAAGCTGCTAGGATCTTTGGCACTTTTCCTTTACGGAATGAAAATCATGAGTGAAGGACTTCAAAAATTTGCGGGCGACAGGCTTCGCAGTATTCTAACCGCTATGACGACCAATCGGGTGACCGGAGTGCTGACCGGTATGCTGATTACTGCCCTGATCCAGTCTTCTTCTGCGACAACGGTCATGGTTGTCAGCTTCGTCAACGCCGGTCTTCTGACACTGTCCCAATCCATAGGTGTCATTATGGGAGCGAACATCGGTACTACGGTGACTGCCTGGATCATTTCCGCTCTCGGATTTAAGGTCGATATCTCGGCCATGTCTCTTCCTCTTCTTGCCGTCGGCATTCCTCTTCTTTTCTCTCAAAAAAGTACCCGCAAGTCTGTCGGGGAATTTATCTTCGGTTTTGCTTTCTTATTCATGGGTCTGAATCTGTTGAAGACCAATGCACCCGACCTGAGTGCAAATCCTGATATGCTGGCTTTTGTCCAGAACTATACGGATATGGGATATTTCTCCGTCCTGCTTTTCGTTCTGATCGGTACGATTCTGACCATGATTGTACAGGCTTCGGCCGCTACGATGGCTATTACGCTGATCATGTGTGCCAATGGCTGGATCAGTTTTGAACTGGGTGCGGCACTGGTACTGGGAGAGAATATCGGAACAACCATTACGGCCAATCTGGCAGCGCTTACGGCCAACACACAGGCCCGCCGGGCAGCGATGGCTCACCTGATGTTCAATGTCTTCGGTGTGATCTGGGTATTGCTTCTGTTCGAACCTTTCCTGAGCATGGTTGACTGGATTATTTCCGACTTTATGAATATCAATGAGGCCGGCGGTGTAGCCGTATCCTTTAAACTGTCTGCTTTCCATACCTGTTTCAATGTCTGCAATGTGCTGATTCTTATCTGGTTTATCAAACCCATTGAAAAGACAGTCTGCAAGTTGCTTCCTCAGAAAGAACAGGAAGAAGAATACCGTTTGCAGTTCATTACAGGCGGTATGCTTTCTACCGCAGAACTTTCCATCCTGCAGGCACGGAAAGAAATCAATCTTTTTGCGGAGCGTATCCGCCGTATGTTCCGGATGGTAACTGATTTGCTGCATACCGATGATGAAACGGCTTTCAACAAGCTGTTCAGCCGCATTGAGAAGTATGAGAATATCAGCGACAATATGGAAGTGGAGATCGCCAATTACCTGAATCAGGTTTCCGAGGGACGTCTGAGTTCGGAAAGTAAGTTACAGATCCGGGGAATGCTCCGGGAAGTAACGGAGATCGAAAGCATCGGTGACAGCTGCTACAATCTGGCCCGTACCATCAACCGTAAGCGCCGGGGCAGCGAAGACTTTACCCAGGGGCAGTATGAGCATATCCATGAAATGTTCCATCTGACCGATGAGGCGCTGAAACAGATGATTGCACTGGTTGAAGATGTACACCACAGTGAGGATGTCAATAAGTCATTTAACATTGAAACGGAAATCAACAATTACCGGAACCGTCTCAAGAACCAGAATGTAATTGACGTAAACGATAAGAAATACGATTACCAGATGGGCGTACACTACATGGATCTGATTACCGAGTGTGAAAAGCTGGGTGACTATGTAGTGAATGTGGTAGAAGCCCATTGTGACGTAAAAGAAAAGAAAGCCTGATCCGGCAGCCGGATAGAGCCGGAACTGTTTTCCGGAAAAACAAGCAGGCGGGCGACAAAGAAGATGTCGCCCGCCTGTTCTGTTTTTATGAAAAGTAAGAAATCAGCTTATTTTTCGATTTCCAGCAATTCAATTTCGAAGATCAGGGTAGAGAACGGTTTGATCTTTCCGGTAGCGCTGCTTCCGTAAGCCAGTTCCTGCGGAACATAGAGTTCCCATTTTGATCCTACCGGCATCATGGTCAGAGCTTCTGTCCATCCTTTGATGACATGTCCGGCAGAGAATGTCATACCTTCTCTGGCATCGAATTCAGTACCGTCGATGAGTGTACCTTTGTAGTTTACTTTTACGCGTGATTCAGCTGTCGGAACTTCTCCCTTTCCTTCAGTGATCACTTTGTATTGCAATCCGCTGGCAGTAGTCTTCACACCTTCCTTGCTCTTGTTTTCAGCGAGGAATGCTTCATTTTCTTTCTTATAGTCAGCGTACTGAGCCTCGATAGCTTTGGTACGGATTTCTTCAGCCTTTGTATTTACATACATGCTTGCAGAGTCGACGCTTGCCAGAGCCTTGTCATCCAGTGCAGCAAAGAATCCAGCGAGGAAGTTTTCCTTGCTCAGAGACTGAGTAGAGTCGTTGCCGAACAGCTGACGGTTGATCATTTTGATCATGTCGCCTCCAACGCGCTGTCCGATCTGCATACCGGCAGTGTAAGCTACGTTTTTCGGATCAGTTGATTTAGTACCCTGTTCGATACCTTTTACGAAATCTGCAAAGTGTGCAGAATCGATACCCAGCTGATTCATGGCATATTCCTTCAGACCCTGAGTGTTGCTGATACCCATCATGTATGAAAGAGTATCCACATCGTTTTTCATATTAGCTTTCGGACTTTGAGCCGTACATGATGCCAGACCGGTTGCGGCAGCCAGCATCAGGATTGTTGTTGCTTTTTTCATCTGCTTTCGTTATTTATTTTGTTATTATAATACTTCGATCAGTTCCACTTCAAAGATCAGTGTGCTGTGAGGCGGAATCATTTCTCCGGCACCCTGTGCGCCGTAAGCCAGTTCAGAAGGAATATACAGTTTCCATTTGGCTCCTTCGGACATCAGCTGGAGAGCTTCCACCCATCCTTTGATTACCTGGTTGACACCGAATACGGCCGGTTCTCCACGTTTGATAGAACTGTCGAACAGGGTTCCGTCGATCAGCGTACCTTCGTAGTGGCAGCGTACGCGGTCGGTAGCCTTCGGTTTCTTGCCGTTTCCTTCGGTGATGACTTCATATTGCAGTCCGCTCGGCAAAGTCACGATATTCGGATTCTTTTTGTTTTCTTCGAGGAAAGCTTTTCCCTTTTCAATGTTTTCAGCATTGATCTTTGCTTCCAGTTCTGTGAAATACTTGTTGACGATTTCGCGTGCTTCAGTATGGCTGATTGCCGTTTGGTTCCCCTCTAATACGTCTTTGATAGCCTGTGCAAAGTCGTTCACTTCAATGTTGCGAGCTCCCATGCTCAGCAGGTTCTGGCCTATTCCCAGACCAATGGCGTAACTGAATTTGTCCATAAAATATGTGATTAATAGATTAGTTTCAAACAGGGGGCAAAGGTATCTTTTTTTCTTTGAAAATGAGGCTTTGAAAGAGATAAAATTTCTTATTTTTGCAAAGGTGATTAGAAAAAGAAGGAGTTTCAACGATGAAAAATCTGGTAGTATTGACAGGTGCCGGAATGAGTGCAGAGAGCGGCATCAGTACGTTTCGGGATTCAGGCGGCCTGTGGGACCGTTATCCCGTGGAACAGGTGGCAACGCCTGAAGGATATGCAGCCAATCCCCGGCTGGTTATTGATTTCTATAATGAACGCCGGAAACACTTGCTGGAAGTAAAGCCGAACCGGGGACATGAACTGCTGGCTGAACTGGAACAGGAGTTTCAGGTGACGGTCATCACGCAGAATGTAGACAACCTGCACGAAAGGGCAGGCAGTTCACATGTCATTCACCTGCACGGGGAACTGACCAAGGTAACATCCAGCTGGCAGCCGAATAATCCGGAATATATCAGGGAACTGAAGCCGGAGGAATACGAAGTCCACATCGGTGATCTGGCTCCCGACGGTTCTCAGCTGCGTCCTTTCATCGTGTGGTTCGGCGAGGCGGTCCCGATGATTGAGACAGCTGTGGAGTATGCGGAAAAGGCAGATATCTTTGTTATTATCGGGACTTCGCTGAATGTTTATCCGGCCGCCGGACTGCTGAACTATGTACCGGCTGGTGTTCCGGTTTATCTGATTGACCCCAAGCAGGTTGCCATTGCATCGGGAAGAAAAGTACATGTCATACAGAAAGGGGCATCCGAAGGAATGGCCGAATTGAAAAAAATGTTATTGGAGAAAGGAGAATAAACAAATTCTTTCTATATTTGTTTCAACATTAGAAACCATTTAAAATTAACGTAAAGCAAGACAATTATGAAAAAGTACATTTGCACAGTTTGCGATTGGGTTTACGATCCTGAAGTAGGTGATCCTGAAGGTGGTATCGCTCCTGGAACTGCATTCGAAGATATTCCGGAAGATTGGGTTTGCCCGGTTTGCGGTGTAGGAAAAGAAGATTTTCAGCCTGTAGAAGATTAATATACAGCTGTAATTCGCATAGAAAGCGACCTGTCTCATCAGAGCAGGTCGCTTTTTTTAATCTTTCTGAAGGACGATTCCCATTTTTTTCATCAGAAAGCAGGCGTTCATGTTTTGTGCGATTCCTCCGCGAAGACGATATGAAAAGGTTAATTCGTCATTGGTGATATCTGCTTCGAAGCAATAATTACGTATTTCATCAGGATACTGTTCGATGAGTTTTCCCAAAAGCAGGTCGTGTGTAGCAATGATTCCATTGGCTTTCAGGTGCATGAATTGTCGGATCAGATCGAATGAACCTTTCTGCTTGTCTATGGAATTAGTTCCTTTCAGAATCTCGTCAAGGATGATAAACAGTTCCTTCCCTTCGTTCAACTGGTCAATAATGTATTTCAGTCGTTTTAGCTCGGCAAAAAAGTAAGATTCATTGTTGGAAAGTGAATCAGAGGTACGCAAACTGGTAATCAGTTGGCTGGGATACAGTGTCATAGAACGGCTACAGACTGGTGCACCGATGCATGCCAACAGATAATTTATTCCGATGGTACGCAGATAAGTGCTTTTCCCGGCCATATTAGCTCCGGTGATGATCAGGAAAAACGGACGTGAGGGAATGTAAGCATCGTTTTTTACACACTGAGCCTCAGGCATCAGTGGATGTCCCATATCTTTGGCCAGGAAACAAAATGGTGTGCCGACCAGTGTCGGATAAGTATATTGAGGGTGATTATAGGCGAATGTGCCGAGTGAACAGAATGCATCGTAGGTACCGATGGCTTCCATCCATTCCATAATATAGTTCCCATAGCGTTTTTTCCACCGTTCAATTCGTACAATTTCCTGTAGTTGGAAGAATATCAATCCTTCGAGAATGATATATAGCAGTTGATTGTTCCGTAAATCTAGTCGGTCCAGTTCTCTTGAGAGTTCGTTCAGTGCTTCGGTCGGTGATTTCCCTTCAATGTAGAGTTGGCGAGTCAGTGCTTGAAGTTCGGGCGCAGACCAGTTTTCCGCTTCAGCCTGTGCCAGTAGACAAGCATATCCTTTCAGGGTTTGCAGGTGTTTACCATACGTTTCCTGAATGTGAGTGGCTCGCTTAATGAAGCCGAAACTGATGATGACACAGAACATGAATGTCAGTCCGAACCATTGAAAGGAGAAGTGACCAGAAAACCCGCAAAAGAAAGTAAGGGCGTTTATTATCGGTACTCCCCAAATGGCGGTTTTTACCCACCGTCGGTGTAAATAACTGACTGGGGTTTCACACCACTGGCGGATCATGGTTTCATCTTTTTCATTTCCCTGATTCACTAGTCCAGTGGTGCGAAACTGTTCCCGGAACTCCGGTCGTTTGCAAAGATCGGATACGCATTGCTGCCTGCTTTCAATAACCTGTTTATCAGTTGGGTGCTGTTGCATCCAGATAGCCAGACGATGCTTCCCGAAGCAAGTACAAGTACGGTTCAGGGCTTGGAAGAGTGATTGCTTTCCAAATAAATCCAGATCATACGAATATTCATGTGCAGGGTTGATGTATTCCTTCCCATCATCGAAGGCTGTATAGTCTCCCTGTAAGGCCTGTAGTTCTTCCCGATAAATGCGCATCTCGGTTTCTGTCCATTGCTTTTTCTGAAACAGCTTATTGTGTAGTTTGATCAATGCAAAGAAAGGAAATAATGTACAGCTAAGAGATAAGACAAGTACCCATCCTGCTGTATGGAAAAAGCAGATAAGGCTTGTAACTCCTGCAATGAAAAGCATTACGCGTAGCATACTGATGCGCCAAATGCATAACTTGAGGTGTTTCAGCCGTTGTTCTGCTTCAGTTAGCAGGTGGGTATAACGTTCGGATGGATTCATGCCCTTTCCGTTAGATCTGGTTCATGGCCTGTTCCAGGTCAGCAATGATGTCGTTGGCATTCTCGATACCCACCGACAGGCGGATCAGGTCGGGAGCAACTCCGGCTTCGATCAGCTGTTCGTCTGTCAGCTGGCGGTGTGTATGGCTGGCCGGGTGAAGTACGCAGGTACGTGCATCGGCTACGTGTGTCACGATGCAGGCAAGTTTCAGGCTATCCATGAACTTGATAGCTTCGTCGCGGCTGCCTTTCAGACCGAAGGCGATGACACCGCATGAACCGTTCGGCATATATTTTTGAGCCAGTTCGTAGTATTTGCTGCTCTTCAGTCCGCAATAGTTTACCCATTTCACTTTCGGATTAGCTTCCAGCCATTCGGCAACCTTCTGTGCATTTTCGCAATGGCGTGGTACACGCAAGTGCAGTGTCTCCAGACCCAGATTCAGCAAAAAAGCATTTTCGGGCGACTGGATTGAGCCAAGGTCACGCATGAGCTGGGCTGTTGCTTTGGTCATGTAAGCCATTTTTCCGAAAGCCTTTGTGTAGGTCAGTCCGTGATAAGACTCATCGGGCTGGGTCAGTCCCGGGAATTTGTCAGCATGTGCATCCCAGTCAAAGTTTCCGCTGTCTACGATGGCTCCTCCCACGCAGGTGGCATGTCCGTCCATGTACTTGGTGGTGGAGTGAGTCACGATGTCAGCTCCCCATTCAAAGGGGCGGCAGTTAATCGGTGTAGCAAAGGTATTGTCTACGATAAGAGGCACACCATGTTTGTGGGCAATGCGTGCAAACTTCTCAATGTCGAGCACATTGATGCTCGGATTGGAGATTGTTTCGCCGAACAGACATTTCGTATTGGGGCGGAAAGCCTTGCTGATTTCTTCCTCCGGTGCATCTGCATCCACGAATGTACATTCAATGCCCAGTTTTTTCATGGTTACGGCAAACAGATTGAATGTACCTCCGTAAATGGTAGACGAGCAGACAAAATGGTCGCCGGCTTCACAGATGTTGAACACTGCATAGAAGTTGGCAGCCTGACCGGAAGAAGTCAGCATGGCACCTACTCCTCCTTCGAGGGCTGCAATCTTGGATGCTACGGCATCATTGGTCGGATTTTGCAGGCGGGTATAGAAATAGCCGCTGTCTTCCAGATCGAACAGGCGGGCCATCTGTTCGCTGGTGTCATATTTAAAGGTTGTACTCTGATAAATGGGCAGGACGCGCGGTTCGCCTTTCTTCGGAGTCCATCCTGCCTGTACGCAGAGTGTCTCTTTGCTAAATTTATTATTCATAATGCGATAATGTTTTAAAGTCTGAATCTTAAGTTGTGGACAAAAGTAAGAAATTATTGCCATTTGATAGCCGCCTTCTGAAAAAAAAGATATATATTTGAAGATTTAATAAGAGATACTATTATGGCAGATGAAATGACATTCAAGCACGTTTTGCCGGTACAGATCCGGTTCAACGATGTCGACCAGTACGGTCACATGAACAATTCTTCCTATTTTTCACTTTACGATCTGGCGAAGACTTCTTACCTGCGCGATGTATTCGGACAAAAGGAATGGAACCGCATAGGCATCGTAGTGGCAAACATCAATGCAGATTTTCTGGCTCCGGTCTTTTTCTCTGATGAACTGGTTATTGAGACTTCTGTTGTTCATCTGGGACACAAGAGCTTTACCCTGCTTCAGCGTGCAGTGGATAAGGTCAGCGGTATTCGCAAATGCCAGTGCCGTACGGTAATGGTGGGCTACAGCATTGCCACGAAAGAACCTGTGGAACTTCCTCTGGAGTTTAAACAGGCCATCTGCAATTATGAGGGAAAATCACTTGAGGAACTGTCTCAAAAGTAATATTGAGTGGATAAAAGAAAAGGCAGCCTTAGGATCCAGAATCCTGGGGCTGCCTTGCTCTTGTATGTTTGTCATGCAGAATACTATTTCGGTAATTGGTTCTCATCTAACGGATAATTCGTAAAGCCATACCCTTCGTTGAAGGGATAGAAAGAGTGATAACTATTGTTCCATTGTTCTGAATCTAAAACTTCTTGAGGTATTTCGCCTATAAAATTATTATAGGCAGCGGTTATACCTGTATTACCATATTTTTCAGTGTAAATACTCCAGTCTATACCAGTAAACTCATTATGGTTCAGATGGATGGGAAAACATGGTATTTTACCAATCTCAGCCGGAATGGTTCCAGAAAATTTATTCCAGGTTAGATTTACATATTTTACTAATTGACACTCTCCAATTTCCTTAGGAATCTCTCCATAAAAAGACGTTTTGCTTATAGACAGTTCTTCCAATGTATTTTTCCATTGGGCAATTTTAGGAGATATCTTATCTGTAAGTTTGGGGCAATCAAAAATACTCATTATGCGCATAGGGCAGTTATATATTGATTCCGGAAACGGGTCTCTCAGATTAGGGATTCCTCCTAAACCGAATTCACTGAGATATTTCAGATTCCCAAGGCTGGAAGGCAGGGAACACTCTATATCCTTATCCTGATATAATATTATTCTTATTTTGTTTACATATTTCAGGCCATTTTCATCCGTCTGAAACCCTATACCTATCCACGATTCAGGGTCAGTCAGATCCCAGTTGTACGCTTCTCCCCATTCTCCCAGCTTCATACTGTGATAAAGGTCTACCATTACCAGACTGTCTGTCACATTGATTGTCGGCGGTTCAGGAGGCGGAGCATTTTCCTTCCTGTCACATCCGGTTGTCATCAGCCCGGACAAAAACAAGACTAATACGGTCAGCTGTTTTAGTGTTTTCATGTCATGAAAAATTTAAGAATGGTTGTTGAAACATAGGTTCAATACCCGGCATCCTCCTTTCTTTGGGTATTGTTTTTGCTAAATATACAAATAATATTCGGATAAAGTACTCTTTTCGATAAAATATTTTCAGTTCCACCAGCACGATACGGTAGAATCGTCTGTTCGATGCCGGAAGATTCTCCGTTCGATTTCGGTCAATCGTCTGCTCGATGCCGGCTGATTGACTGCTCGGGTAATCCGGCAAAAAAGAACGCAGGAAAGAAGTCGGAACTTCTTTCCTGCGTACCTGAAGGATATCCGTCGTCAGTTAACGATAGGATTTCTTGTAAATGTTCAGGATCTCTTCATCTGTTAGCGGGCGTGGATCGAACAGGAAAAGGCCGCCCATGGTGTCGCGTGCATTCTGTACCATTTTCGGCAGGTCTTCTTCTTTCAGTCCCCAGTCGCTGAGCCGGATGTCGCGCACGTTGCAGGCTGTCTGCATGCGTACCAGTGCGTCAATGAAGTCGCTCGGGCGGTTGCTCTTCTGCTGTGTCATTACCTCAGCCATCTTCATGTAACGTTTCATGCTGTCGTTGCGGAAAGTTTCAAAATAGGCTTCACTCAGCGCTATCAGTCCGGCACCGTGGGGCAGTTCGGGATAGAATGCACTCATGGCATGTTCCATGGAATGTTCAGAAGTACAGCTGGAAGTGGATTCCACGAGGCCGGCCAGTGTGCTTCCCCAGGCCACTTTGGCGCGTGCTTTCAGGTTTTTCCCGTCACTGACAGCAATTGGCAGATATTTGGCCAGCAGGCGGATGGCCTCCAGGGCATACAGGTCGCTGATCGGAGTCGAGCAGTTGGCGATGAATCCTTCGGCTGCATGGAAGAAAGCATCGAAGCCCTGATAGGCAGTCAGGTGTGGCGGGATGGAAACCATCAGTTCCGGATCAATGATGGAAAGGGCGGGGAAAGTGCCCGGGCATCCGAAGCCAATCTTTTCCTGACGTTCTTCATTGGTAATTACCGTCCACGGGTCGGCTTCCGTTCCGGTTCCGGCTGTTGTCGGTATGGCTACGACGGGAAGTACTTTCTTGACCGGGCGTCCCTTGCCGGTTCCTCCCTGGATATAGTCCCAGTAGTCACCGTCGTTGCACGCCATTACGGCGATGGCTTTGGCTGAGTCGATGGAACTTCCGCCACCCAGACCGACAATGAAATCGCATCCCCTCTCACGGCAGATGGCAGCAGCCTCCATGACGTGGCTCTTGATGGGGTTGGGAAGTATCTTGTCGTACACGATGGAAGCCGTGTCGTTTTCTGTAAGCAGGTTGATGACTTTGTCCAGATAACCGTATTTCTTCATGGAAGTACCGGAAGAAATGACAATCATCGCTTTCTTACCCGGCAGCTTTTCTGTTGCCAGCTTTTTAATTTCTCCACATCCGAAAACCAGTTTGGTGGGGATGTGCATGTTGAAAATCGGATTTGAGTTCATATTCTCTACGTTTAAGGTTCGTATTTTCAAATATAGCGATTTCTGAACAAGATATACTCCCTTGAATGTTAAAATATGTTTTCTCCAGGCCTTTCCTTCCCGTAGAGTCAGTTATTTCTCTTCTTGTAGCTGAAGATGGCTCCTGCATAGAGCAGGGCGGCAAAACCGCTGAGTGTACCCAGTTGGGAAAGGATGTCAGGCAGTGTGCTGCCTTTCAGATAGATCATACGGATGATTTCCATAAAGTACCGTAGAGGGTTGAGGTACGTGAGGCAACGCGCCCATGCAGGCATGCTGCGGATGGGGGTAAAGAGTCCGCTCATCAGGATGAACAGCAGCATGCAGAACCACATGACGAACATGGCCTGCTGCATGGTAGAGGAATAATTGGAAATGATGAGTCCCAGGCCCGACATGACCAGAATGAATATGAAGGCGCTCAGATAGATGGTGAGCAAACTGCCCTGGGGAAGCAGGCCATATGCAGCCCAGGCCAGCAGCATGCAGAGGTTCAGTACCAGAAAACCGATCATCCAGTAAGGCAGAAGCTTGGCAAGGGTAAACGTGAAGCGGCTTACCGGCGTGACGTTGATTTGTTCGATGGTTCCTTTCTCTTTTTCGCTGACTACATTGAGGGCGGGCAGAAAACCGCAGAGCATCACGAGTACCATGGTCAGAAGAGCCGGCGCCATATAGACCCGGTAGTTCAGGTGGGGATTAAAAAGGTAGCGGACGGAAGCGGCGGAGGGTTGCGGATTCAGAATCTGTTGCAGATAAGAATTGCCCAGGCCTCCTTTGGTTCCGTTGACGGTATTGACGGCAATGAGGGCAGAGGCCGGGCGTCCGTTGATCTGTTCTTTCTCAAAGTCCTGAGGTATTTCGAGCAGGATGTCTGCCTGGTCTTGTTCGATGGTATGCATGCCTTCCTGAAAGGTGGAAGGAAGAGCGGTCAGCTGAAAGTAGGGAGAGGCCTCAATGCGGTGTACCAGCCGTTGGGAAGAAGGGCTGTGATCGTTGTCGATGACAGCGATACGGAGGTCTTCGATTTCGAGTGTAGCTGCCCACGGCATGACGAGCATCATCATGCAGGGGAAGAGCACGATCAGGCGTGGCAGAAAGCTGTTGCGTTTCAGTTGCCTGAATTCTTTTTCGATGAGGTAGCGCAGGATCATGGAAGGGATGTGGTTATTATTCTAAACGGTTCTTGAATTTGCGGGTTGTAATGCCGATCAGTATGGTTCCCATGAGGAAAAGGATGCAGGTTTCCTGCCAGACGCAGGCGAAGGGCACACCCTCGATCATTAGTTTGCGGACTACACTGATATACCATCGGGCAGGGATAAGGCAGGAAAATCCCTGAAGGATGAGCGGCATGCTTTCGACTGGAAAAATCATGCCCGAAAGGAGAATGGTGGGCATCATCAGCAGCATGGCCGAAATCAGCAGGGCAGCCACCTGCGTACGGGTTACGCACGAAATCAGCAGACCGAGCGAGAGGGATACGAAGATGAAAAGCAGGGAAACACCTGACAGGGCGGTCAGGCTGCCCGCTATGGGGACGTGAAGCACGAAGACTGAAAGGAGCAGGATGGTCGTCAGATTCAGGATGGAAAGCAGGAAATAGGGTACTGCTTTGGAAAGTATGACGAACAAAGGCGGTACCGGAGATACGAGCAGCACTTCCATGGTACCGGTTTCTTTTTCGCGGACGATGGAGATGGAAGTCATCATGGCACAGATCAGCATGAGGATCAGTCCCATGACTCCGGGAACGAAATTATAGGCACTGCGCATCTGGGGGTTATAGAGCAGACGGGTGTGGAGATTCAGGGCAGTACCGGAGGGGGAGGCAGCCTGAAGTTCGGCCAGCGCCGGAGAGAGGATGCCCTGAAGGTAGGCATTGCAGGTAATGGCCTGATTGGGATCAGTGGCATCGGCGATTACCTGGATTTGCCGGGAGCCGGGACGCTGCCGGTTCAGATCTTCGGAAAAGGCGACGGCCAGTTCGATTTTGTTTTGCCGGAACAGCTCGTTCAGTTCGGCTTCCGTACGCACCAGGTATTTGACTGTAAAGTATTCGCTGGCATCCAGCCGGTCAATCAGCAGGCGGATGTCGGCCGGGGTGGAGGGCGCGAGGATGGCTGTCTGGATATTCCGGACTTCCGTGGAGATGGCGAAACCGAAAAGGATGATCTGCACGATGGGCATGCCGATCAGGATCAGCATGGTGCGCCGGTCGCGCAGGATGTGGTAGAATTCTTTCCGGATGAATGCGATAAACTGTTTCATGGTATGGGGTATCCTTTCTGTAAGTAAGGGTTAATTTCGTCTGGCTTCCCGGGCCAGCTTTTGGAATACTTCGTCCATATCCCTGGCGTGGAAGCGTGATTTCAGGCCGGCAGGCGTGTCGAGCGCCCGGATCTGTCCGTCCACCATCATGGAGATGCGGTCGCAGTATTCAGCTTCATCCATGTAATGGGTAGTGACAAAAACGGTGATGCCTTCTCCGGCAGCCTGATAGATCAGTTCCCAGAATTGCCGTCGGGTGGCCGGATCAACGCCTCCGGTCGGTTCGTCAAGGAATACAAGGCGGGGGCGGTGGAAGATGGCTGCGGAAAAGGCCAGCCGCTGCTTCCATCCCAGAGGAAGCTCGGCGACAAGGGACTTCCGTTCTTCGTAGAGTCCGATCTGACGCAGCATGGCTTCGGCCCGGGGGGCTATTTCTGCTTCAGGAACTCCGTAGATCCCGGCGAAAAGCCGGATGTTCTCCCAGACGGTCAGATCTTCGTAGAGAGAGAATCTCTGGCTCATGTAGCCGATGTGTCTCTTGATTTCCTCGCTTTGTGTGCGGACATCGTAGCCCAGCACTTCTGCCTGTCCGCCGGAGGGAAAGCTGAGTCCGCACAGAATCCGCATGGCGGTGGTCTTGCCGGCTCCATTGGCACCGAGGAAACCGAAGATTTCTCCCGGACGGACTTCGAAGGAGATGTGGTCGACGGCAGTGAAAGATCCGAACTGTTTGACCAGATTTTCCACCCGGATGACGGGAGGAGCCGGGTGGTCTTGCTTCTCCCGCTTCAATGCGGGCGGGCAGAGTATGTCGCGGAAGCGGCGGAGGATTTCTCCGGGGGTATCGGTCCCCCGGATCTTTCCTTCCTGAATGAAGGCAATCCGGTGACACTTCCGGGCTTCATCCATGAAAGGAGTGGAGACCAGGATGGTGATGCCTTTTTCCTGAAGCCGGGACAGCATCTGCCAGAACTCTTTGCGGGAAACCGGATCTACTCCTGTGGTGGGTTCATCGAGGAAAAGCACCTGCGGATCGTGGATCAGGGCACAGCAAAGGGCAAGTTTCTGCTTCATTCCGCCGGAGAGGGCACCGGCCCTGCGCTGACGGAACGGAGCTATCTGTTCATAAATATCCCTGATCTGTTCATAATGATCCTGAATGGTTGTATGGAATACCGTAGCAAAGAAGTTCAGGTTTTCTTCCACGGTCAGATCCGGATAGAGGGAAAAACGTCCCGGCATGTAGCCCACTTCCCGGCGGATGGCTTTGTAGTCGGTACATACGTCTCTCCCGTCGACGCAGGCTTTGCCCTGGTCGGGGGTGAGCAGGGTGGCCAGAATCCGGAAAAGAGTGCTTTTCCCGGAACCGTCCGGACCGATCAGCCCGAAGATCTCTCCCCGGGAGACCGTGAGGGAAACATCTTCCAGAGCCCGGACGGAACCGTAGCTTTTGCTCACGTGGCTGACGGATATGATTGTCTCTCCGGTATTCATGGCTGTTCGTCGTTAAACAGGACTTCACCATACATGCCCAGCTTGATGTAGCCGTCGTTGCGGACTGCAATCTTGACGGCATAGACCTGATTGGCCCGTTCATAGTCGGTCAGGATGGTTTTGGGGGTGAATTCGGCTTCATCGGCAATCCAGGTCACTTTGCCCGGATAGGCTTTCCGGTTATTGTCACCGAAGTCGGCAAACACCCGGACCTGGTCTCCCAGTCTGACCGAGGCCAGCTGGGTGGAGGTGACATAGGCACGCAGGCAGATGTTTTCGGTGTCTGCAATCTTGAACAAGGGTTTTCCGACGGTGGCCAGTTCCCCCGGTTCGGCATATTTGGCCAGGATTGTTCCGCTGATCGGTGTACGGATGTGGCACTTCTGAAGCTGGTCTTCAATCCGGGCGATCTGTACGGCTATGGAGGAACTCTGTTCGTTGAGGCTTGCGGTACTGTTTTCCAGAGAGGAGATCTGAGCTTCCAGCTGGCGGTTGAGCAGGGCAAGCTGGGCATCCCAGTCGTCCAGCTGCTTGCGGTTGGCTGCATCCGCTTTCAGCAGGTTCTCGACACGGTTGCGCTCACGCCGGGCCGTGGTGATCTGTTCCTGCGTGGCGGCTATCTGCTTCCGGATGTCGGGACGCTGGCTGGTGAAGGACTTCCGGCTGGCCTCCAGCTGGAGTTTCTGCAGATGAAGCTGGACCGTATCGACCAGTCCGACTTCGGTTCCCCGGGAAAAGCGGGTTCCTTCTTCTGCATTCAGGAAAAACAGACGGCCGGCAGCTTCGGACGAAACGATGATTTCGGTAGCTTCAAAGGTGCCCGTAGCATCAAATTCCGGACGGGAACTGCATCCGGAGAGGCCAAGCAGTGTTAGTAGGAAAAATAGTTTTTTCATGTCTTTAAGCGGTGTTTTTACGGGAAAGGAGATTATTCGTTGGTCAGGTGTTGCAGCTGATAGTAAGTCAGAAGCAGCTGGATTTCATGCAGGGCCTTGTCCTGTCGGGCCAGATTCTCCCGCGTCAGTTCACGAAGCATTTCGGTGACGGAAAGGGTGCCGTTGGCCACTTTGCTTTCGGCAGCCTGCCGGATGTGTGTACGCAGGCGGATGATTTCATCGTCTTTTTTCATCTGTTCCCGGAGGGTACGGACGGTTTCATCCTGTTGTGTCAATTGCATGCGGGTGTTGAACAGAAACAGATTGCGGTTACTTTCAATCTTCAGCCGTTCGTTGTCCAGCTGACGACGGTCGTTCCTGAGGGTGTACAGGCTGCCGAAGTTCCAGCTGAGCCGGGCTCCGACGAGGTAGGAAGGTTCGAAGGCATCTTTCAGCATGTTCAGGCCGGGATTGCCGTAGGCTCCCTGTGCAAAGAGGCTGAGTTGTGGCCGGATGCCTGCCTTGAGAGCCTGTTCCCGGACGTTGAGCTGGTATTGCCGGGCGTTGTAGAGAGCGAGTTCCGGCCGCCTGATCTGCAAAGACTCCGTCAGTACGGGAGTATCGGGCCGGGTCAGGTGTACGGACTCTTCCAGCTGTTCTCCCGTCAGGAGAGAAAGCATCCGGATATATGCCCGCCGGTTGTTCTCCAGACTGATGCGTTGCTGATGCGACTGAAGGATCTCTACCTGAACCGCATCTACGTCGGCTTCATTGGCCAGCCCGTTGTCGCGATAAGAGCAGACAGCTTTCAGGTTCCGTTCCAGCTCCTTATTATATAAGGTGTTTTGGGTGAGCTGTTCGTCCAGCAGCAGAATCCCGAAGAAAACCTCGTTCACCCGTTCGTTGACGGCATACATGCTGACGTCCAGCTGGCGGGTGGCTTCCTCGGAGGCAGCCGATATCTGCTTCTTCCGGTTACGGATGATTCCGCCATCCCAAAGGTTTTGTCTGACTTCCACCATCACCTGATACTGGTCTTTGGGCATTCCCCTGAAAGATACTCCCGGCACTTCGAACGGAAGGGTAGTGGCATCGCTTTGGTAAGAGGCTTTGCCGCTGAGAGAAATCTGGGGAAGATTGCCTTTGGCTGCATTGGCTAGGCTGTATTCTTCCGAGAGCCGGATCAGCTGGTATTGGGTGACCAGCGGATAGTTGTCCTGTGCCTTGCGCTGACATTCTTCCAGGGTGAGCTGGGCAGAAGCCGGCAGGATCATTCCGGTCATCAGCAGGAGAAGAAGAATGGTTCGTATCATAGTGTTTTATCTTGAAAGGTTCTTGTATGCAAAGGTAGAAGTTTCCGGAAGGAATGGAAGCCCTATATGTAAGACTCTATGTCCTGATACTCCGAATTTCATGGTTTTATACCTGAAAAGTGGAATGAAATATTATCTTTGCAGGAAGTAAACAGTTGATATGATGCAAAAAGGAATTCAGAATCTGGCTTTGAAACAGCTCCTGGGCTTTCCGCTTCAGGACTGCAGGGATTACCGTTTCATCCGGGAAGAACTGGGGCTGGTCCGTTCCATCAGGGGCATACAGGATGTCAAGGATTTCATTTCGATCATCGGACAGCCTTATCGTCTGACGGAGGGACGTGTCGTGTGTATCCGCTCGGGACAAATCCGTTTACGCGTGAATCTGATAGAACGGGTCTTGTGTGCCGGGCAGCTGGTTGTCGCTTCCTCCGGTACCTTGTTTGAGGTGGTGGAGATCTCTTCCGACTGTGATTTTTGCATGCTGGCCTTTGCCAATCGCCTGATGGAGGAAGAACGTCCCGTAGGATTGCTGAAAACTTATTTGCAGGGCAGGCTTTTCCTTTCCCTGGTATTGACGGCAGAGGAAGAGGAACGTCTGCAGAAGATTTTTGTTCTGTTGTGGGAGGTTCTGCACGACGAGCCGTTTGCCCGGGAAACGGTGACCGGCGTTATTTCCGTTCTGTTCCATCAGATTGATTATTTCCGGAAGCAGGGACTTTCAGAAGAACAGCCGAAACGTACACGGCAGGAGGAAGTTTTTGAGCATTTTATTGATCTGATCAACTGTTATGCCCTTTCAGAACGCAATGTCTCTTTCTATGCCGGACGTCTGTTCCTGAGTCCCCGTTATCTGAGTACGCTGGTTCGTCAGGTCAGTCATCGTACTGTCATGGACTGGGTGAATGAGGCAGTGGTGCAGGAGGCCAGGCTGCTTTTGCGGCATACGGACAAACCGGTTTACCAGATAGCTGATGAGTTGCATTTCCCGAATCCATCCTTCTTTTGCCGTTTTTTCCGACGCATGACGGGAAAAACTCCGTATGGATACCGGAAAGAACAGTGAACTTATTCATTTGTTAATTGTTTTCTATATAAAACTGATCGATATGAAATTGAAGAAGATGTTTGTAGTGCCCCTGATGGCGGCTGGTTTGTTGTCCCCCTCAGTGGCTGATGCCTGTACAGGCATTACGCTGAAAAGTAAAGACGGAGCTACGGTTGTGGCACGTACGATTGAATGGGGCGGAAGTGATCTGAACAGTCAGTATGTGATTGTTCCGCGCAACTACAAGGAACAGTCCTATACTCCGGAAGGACAGAACGGCATGGTGTTTACCTCGCGTTACGGTTATGTGGGCCTGGCTGTCCAGCAGAAAGAATTTGTAGCCGAAGGCCTGAATGAAGCCGGGCTTTCAGCCGGTTTGTTCTATTTTCCCCGTTATGGAAAGTATGAAACCTATAATCCTTCGCTGAAGGCTCAGAGTATATCTGATTTGCAGCTGGTGTCATGGATTCTGGGAAACTGTAAGAATGTTGATGAGGTGAAGGAAGCAGTCCGGCAGGTTCACGTGGTAAACGTTGATCCCCGGGCATCGACCGTACACTGGCGTTTTACGGATCTTTCCGGACGGCAGATCGTGCTGGAGATTATGGATGGAACGCCACGGTTCTATGAGAATCCTCTCGGTGTGCTGACCAATTCTCCGGATCTGGAATGGCATCTGACCAACCTGAATAATTATGTCAATCTCTTTCCGGGTACGGCTCCCGAAAACCAGCTGGGAGAAACAAACCTGACTTCGTTTGGAGCCGGAAGCGGTTTCCTGGGAATACCGGGAGATGTCACTCCGCCTTCACGGTTTGTGAGAGCAGCTTTCTATCAGGCTACGGCTCCCGTGCCGGCTACTTCTCAGAAAACAGTCCTGCAGGGTTTCCAGATTCTGAATAACTTTGACATTCCCATCGGTATTGAATTCGCAAAGGGGCAGACTCCTGTTGACATTCCCAGTGCTACGCAATGGACTTCCGCAACGGATATGACCAGCCGTACGATTTATTACCGGACGATGTACAACAGTCAGATCCGCAGCATAGATTTGCGGAAAATCGATTTCTCAAAAATCGCATATCGGGCTGTTCCGCTGGATACGGTGAAACAACAGCCGGTGAAAGCTGTGATCGAATGAGTTCGTTTCCTGTAAAAACAAGAACCGCAGAAATTACGGATGCAGGAGTTGTCTGCTCATAATTTCTGCGGCTCTTCTTGTGGAAAAGAACTTCTCATTCCGGAGTATCGGTCGGGGGCACTTCGTATTCATGTTTCCTTTGAGGATTCATCGGAAACCATCCTTTCAGAACCCGTTCGCGCTGTTCGAACAGCTCTTTGATGGTCCAGAAAGAGGAGAAAGAGAATACGCCCAATAAGGAAGCTATCAGAAGATTGTCGACAAGGACAGAACCGGCCAGGGCAAGAATTCCCAGCAGCAGGAAGATCCACCAGCACCGGGTTCCCCAGTAATACTCGGCCTTAACGACAACCGGATGAAAGAATCCGATGATCAGGAATGTGCATATTCCGATGACAATTCCTCCGACGTGGTAAGTCAGTAACCACTCCATCATTTCTTTTCGTTGCGGATGGGGACTTCTTTCTTGATGCTCTGTTCCAGGGAAATCAGTGTTTCAGTAGCCACAACTCCCGGGATTTCCTGAATTCTGGAGTTCAGCAGTTCCATCAGATGCTCGTTGTCTGTAGAGTACAGTTTGGTCAGCATGGTGTAAGGACCGGTAGTGAAATGGCATTCTACGATTTCGGGAATCTTTTCAAGTTCGGCAACAACGCTTTTGTACATGGATCCTTTTTCCAGTTTGATACCCACGTATGTGCAGGTGCTGTAACCTAAACTCTTGGGATTGACATGATATCCGGATCCGATGATCACACCAAGATCAATCAGTCTCTGTACACGCTGATGGATGGCTGCACGTGAGACACCGCATTCTGCGGCAACATCCTTGAAAGGAATACGGGCATTCTGGGAGATTATTTCCAGAATTTGTTTGTCTAAGTTATCAATTTTTTCCATAACTATGGTTCTTATTATATCATATTGTAAGCAAATGTAGAAAAACTTTTTTATTTATCTATGCTTTTGTCCCTAAAAACAATGCAGGATATATTAAAAAGAATGTGAAACTTGTGGATAAGCTTTCTTTTTCTTGACTTTATTCCTTCATTTCTGTTATCTTTGTGAAGTTTTATAAATTGTGGAGTTATGCATCCATTAGAATTATTTAAGTATTGTCCGAAATGTGGTTCTTCTCATTTTGAGATTCATAATGAGAAATCAAAGCATTGTGCCGACTGTGGTTTTACTTACTATTTTAATTCCAGTGCGGCAACAGTAGCTTTCATTCTGAACCGGAATCATGAACTGTTGGTTTGCCGTCGGGGAAAGGAACCTGCCAAAGGTACACTTGATTTGTCCGGCGGTTTCATTGATATGTATGAGACGGGCGAAGAAGGGGTAAAGCGGGAAGTAAAGGAAGAAACCGGACTGGAGGTCATTCAGACAACCTATCTGTTTTCCTTGCCTAACACTTATTTGTATTCAGGTTTTCTGGTTCATACCCTTGATCTGTTTTTCCTCTGTCAGGTGGCCGATGATACCCGTCTGAAGGCCATGGATGATGTTGCTGATTCGTTCTGGCTGCCGCTGGATCAGATTGATCCGGAGAAGTTCGGTCTTGATTCTGTCCGGGAAGGAGTGAAACGCTTCTTGTCGATGCCTCAGTTTCGGAAAGACTGATCGTTGAGAAAACTTATTTCTGTAGTAAATCGTTTATATCTCTAAATATGAAAAATAAAAGATACATGCTGATAGCCGGTTGGCTATGCGCGCTTCCACTTGCTGCTTCCGGGCAGCAGACGGAACCGTTGACCGATTCGCGCCGTTTGTTTGATGACGGCAAACAGCTCTTTTTGCGCCAGGATTATGCTGCGGCGCGGCAGACACTGGATCGATATGTCCGGCAGAATGGAGAAGCTGATCTGCTGGATGAGGCAGCCTATATGCTGGCCTGCACTTCCTATGAACTGAAAATACCGGATTGTATTGAAGCCTTGAGTGCTTATCTGGAGGCATATCCCGAATCGCGTTATGCCAATCGGGTGCAATCCTTAATAGCTTCGGCCTGGTTCTTTAAAGGAAAATACCTGGAGTCTATCGCTACTTTTAAAGGTTGTGATATTGACATGTTGAGTGAAGAAGAACGGGATGAATGTACCATGCGCCTGGGTACAGCTTATATGAAGATCGGCAATCTGGAAGAGGCTGGAATCTGGTTCTCTGTCCTGAAGGCTGCAAGTTCCCGTTATCATGACGATGCGGTATATAATCTTGCCTATATTGATTATGTGAACCGTCGCTATGACCATGCGTTGAACGGCTTCCGTGAAGTGGAAACAAACGAAGCCTATCGGGTTCTCGCACCTTATTATATAGCTGATATTTATCTGATCAAGGGAGATAACCGTCAGGCAAAGAATCTGGCTGATACCTGGCTTGCTTCGTATGAAGGTCAGGAACATGCTTCGGAAATGCATCGGATCTCTGGTGAGGCAGCTTATGGGTTGAATGATTATACCGGGGCTGTCAAGCAATTGGAGCAGTATCGTCAGTCTACGGAGAACAGAGACCGGAAAGCCATGTATAAGCTGGGTATGAGCTATTATAATATGGGTGTCTATTCTCAGGCTGCTGCTTGTCTGGGCGAGGCTACGGGACCCAAGGATGCTCTGACTCAGAATGCTTACCTTCACATGGGTCTGGCTTATCTGCAACTGAAGGAACGTAATCAGGCCCGTATGGCTTTTGAGCAGGCTTCTACGATGGATTTTGATCGGAGTATACGGGAACAGGCACTTTATAATTACGCTCTGTGCATCCATGAAACTTCTTATTCTCCGTTTGCCGAATCAGTGACTGTTTTCGAACGTTTCCTGAATGAATATCCCAATTCTCCTTATACCGATAAGGTGAATGACTATCTGATTGAGGTATATATGAATACCAAAAGTTACCTGGCGGCTTTGAAGTCCATCGCAAAGATCAGCCATCCGGGAAACCGTATTCTGGAAGCTAAGCAGAAACTGCTTTTCCGCCTGGGTACACAGGCCTTTGCGCAAGCAGCTTTTGAAAATGCGATTGAGTATTTCAGCCAGTCTTTGCAACTGGGACAGTATAATCAGCAGACGAAGGCTGACGCTTATTACTGGCGGGGAGAATCGAAGTATCGTATGGAGAAATATGAAGCTGCGGCAACTGACCTGCGCCAGTATCTGGAGTTTGCTACCAATAAGAATTCTCAGGAATATGGCCTGGCCTTGTATAATCTCGGTTACTGTGCCTTTAAGCAGAAGCAGTATAACAAGGCTTTGAACTGGTTTGAACGTTGTGTGCCACTGGTTGCTTCCCGGGAACGTACCGTTGCAGCGGATGCCAGCAACCGTATAGGTGACTGTTACTTCTACGCCCGCCGTTTCGATGAGGCCCGCAGTCTGTATGCACAGGCTGTAGCTTATGATCCTTTATTCGGTGATTATTCGTTGTTCCAGGAAGCCTTTGTGAAAGGCTTGCAGCGGGATTATGCCGGAAAGATCGGAACATTGAACCAGCTGCTTACAGCTTATCCTTCTTCACAGTATCTGGATGATGCCCTTTATGAGCAGGGACGTGCTTTCGTGCTGATGGAAGATCATTCGAATGCCATTAACCGCTATTCTTTGCTGGTTCAGCGTTATCCGGAGAGTCCGCTTTCCCGTAAGGCAGCCAATGAAATAGGTCTGCTTTATTATCAGACTGACCAGTATGACAAGGCGATTGCTGCTTATAAGAAGGTGATAACAGCTTATCCCGGAAGTGAAGAGGCCCGTCTGGCTCAGCGCGACCTGAAGTCAATCTATATTGATTTGAACAAGGTTGATGATTATATGGCTTTTGCTTCCCAGATTTCTGGTGGAGCGAACTTTGATGTGAATGAACGTGATTCGCTGACTTATGTTGCTGCCGAACGTGTTTATATGCGTGGAGAGATTGCTGAGGCAAAAAACAGTTTTGTCCGTTATCTGCAATCATTCCCTCAGGGAGCATTTAGTGTGAATGCTTCTTATTATCTGGGAGTCATTGCCTATAACCAGCAGGATTACGCTTCGGCCTCTTCCTGGCTGGATAAGGTTCTTGAATATCCCGACAGCAAATTCTCAACGGAAGCGATGGGTATGAGCGCAGACATCGCTTACAAGGGAAAAGATTATCCGAAAGCTCTGGGACTCTACAAGCGTATGGCGGACCGTGCTTTGTCACAGGAAGAACGCCTGCAGGCAGAAACGGGAGCATTGCGCAGTGCATGGATGGCCAATGACCAGACTGAGATCGTGACAACTGCTTCAGCCCTGCTGGCCCAAAGCAAGCTGGCTCCGGAGCTTGAAAATGAAGCCCGTTATTATCGTGCCAAAGCATTGCTGGCTACAGGAAAGGCGACAGAAGCACTGGCTGATCTGACTGTTCTGGCAAAAGATACGCGTAATGTTTATGGTGCAGAAGCAAAATATCTTGTAGCACAGATTTATTTTGATGCAGGTGAAACAGAAAAAGCAGAGAAAGAAGTGCTGGCATATATTGAGGTAAGTACACCACATGCTTATTGGCTTGCACGCAGCTTTGTCTTATTGTCGGATGTATATGTGAAACTGGACCGTAAGCTGGATGCTAAACAGTATTTGCTGTCTTTGCAACAGAACTATCATGCTGATGATGACATTGAGCAGATGATTGAAACCCGATTGGCCAAACTTAATAGTGTGAATTAAACGTATGAAACAGATAAAAATAGCTTTAGTATGTGCCGGATTGCTTCCCGGAGCGGTTATCTCAGCCCAGGAGCAGAAGAAAGATTCAACCTTGAACCGTACGGTTGTGGTGGAGAATCAGTATAATCCGGAGGTAATGGATGCGTTTAAGGTGAATGTACTTCCCAAAGTGGAGGAACCGGCTGTAGCGAAAAAGAATATTGATTATGCCACTTCCCTTCGTCCGCTTACATCCTGGACAGTTCGTCCGATGGATTCCTTTACCCGTGATCTGGAGTGGAAGAAAGCTCCTCGGGGATATATCCGCGGAGCTTATGGAAGCCGGAACAATGCAGATCTGAAGGCGTCCTATTTATGGGATATTACGGATCGTGACCGTTTGGACGTGATGGCTTCACTGTATGGATTCAGCGGTGATGTTCACGTAGATGGTATTTCATCAGACTGGAAGGCCCGTTTCTACCGGACAGATCTTTCAGCTGTCTATACGCATGCTTTCCGTAAAGTAGATTTCCGTCTGGGAGGTAGTTTCGCATCTCAGGTATTCAACCATTATTCTATGCCTTTGGAAGTAAGTTCTGCAACTCAGGAAGGAGCGGATTTTGCCGGACATCAGCATTATACCCTGGGTGAAGGATTCCTTGGTTTCCGCTCGAATACGGAGGACTTACCGGTACAGTTTGATGTACAGACGGGTTATCGCCGGTTTAACCGGAAGTATGCCGTGCCTAACCTGACAGACGGAGCGGAGAATGAAATCCATACGGCTGCTCATGTCTGGGGGCATCTGAATGAAGAACAGCAGGTCGGTGTCGGAATCACCATGGATAATCTGTCTTATGACAGTCAGAATATGAAGAACTATACTTCCCTGGAGGCAAATCCGTATTATGCCTATGACGGAGATAACTGGAAGCTTCGTCTGGGTGTTCATGTTGACTGGCAGAGTGCAAACGGAAGTGGGGTAGATGTCGCTCCGGACGTAAAGGTTGATTATGTGTTCTCGGACAGCTATGTGATTTATGCACAGGTTCTGGGCGGACGTGAACTGAATGATTTCCGGCGTTTGAATGAACTCTCACCATATTGGGGACAGAAAGAGCAGTTACGTTCTACTTATACACTGGCCGATATGCAGTTAGGCTTTAAGGCTTCTCCCGTGACCGGACTGGGAATCAAGGTGTTTGGAGGTTATCGTATTACGGATGATGAAGTCTTTACCTGCTATCCTCTTCCGGATTTTGCATGTGCTTTGCCCTGGATGATGCAGGATAAGGCCAAAGTGGGATATGGAGGTGCCAGACTGGAATACGGATATAAAGACTGGGCTGATTTTTCATTGGAAGGAATTTATTACAGTTGGGATACAGAATCCGGCAGTGAATATCCTCTGCTGATGTATAAACCTGAGCTGGCACTGAATTTCCATGCCCGTGCCCGTGTCTTTGCAGGCTTACATGTCGGACTTGACTATCAGTATGAAGGACGTAAAGAAGCCATGAAAGGTTATAAGGCTGATCCGGTAAATAATCTTTGCTTAAATGCTGAATATGGATGGAAGAAAGGCGTGAATGTCTTTGTCCGCTTCAATAACCTGTTGAATAAGAACTATATTACTCAAACCGGATATCCGGAACAGGGCTTCTATGCCATGGGAGGAATCAGCTGGAGCTTTTAAGTAGCAAGCTTTGACTCCGGAAAGCACCTTTTCTGATTTTTTGGAAATATAAAAGAGACTTCCGGGGGTAAAAAAGCAGGTTACACATAAAAAAAACAGAAAAAAAGCAGAAACCAACCTTATTATATAGGTCGGGTTCTGCTTTTTTTTTACATTTGTCGGCAAAACATTAATGGAATACACGAAATTATGCAGAACAATCTAGTGATAGTTGAGTCTCCGGCTAAGGCTAAAACGATAGAGAAGTTTCTGGGAAGCGGTTATAAAGTGCTTTCCAGCTATGGCCATATCCGGGATTTGAAACAGAAGGCTTTTAGTATAGATATTGAAAATAATTTTAAGCCCATTTATGAGATTCCGGAAGATAAAAAGAGTGTTGTAAGCACATTAAAGACAGAAGCGAAAAAGGCCGATATGGTTTGGCTGGCATCCGATGAGGACCGGGAAGGAGAAGCTATATCCTGGCATTTGTTTGAAGTGTTGGATCTGGATCCTGCGAAGACGAAGCGTATTGTATTCCATGAAATTACCAAATCGGCTATTTTAAAGGCAATTGAGAATCCGCGCGACATAAACATTGATCTGGTCAACGCTCAGCAGGCTCGCCGGGTATTGGACCGTATTGTCGGTTTTGAACTTTCACCTGTGTTGTGGCGTAAGATCAAACCTTCTCTTTCTGCAGGACGTGTACAGTCGGTTGCTGTCCGTCTGATCGTGGAACGTGAGCGCGAAATCCATGCTTTTGTCAGTGAAACTTTCTATCGTGTATCCGCAGTTTTTAGTGACGGAAAGGGATCTGAAGTAAAGGCTGAATTGGGACGCCGTTTCGCAACGAAGGAAGAGGCCCGGGCTTTCTTGGAAAGCTGTGCACAGGCTGAGTTCACCATTGAGGACATTACAACCCGTCCGCTGCGTAAATCTCCTGCGGCTCCGTTTACGACTTCTACTTTGCAACAGGAAGCAGCCCGGAAGCTGGGATATACGGTTGCCCAAACCATGATGATTGCCCAGCGTTTGTATGAAGAAGGTTTGATCACCTATATGCGTACCGACTCTGTAAACTTGTCGGAACTGGCATTGTCTTCCAGCCGGGAGGTTATTACTTCCATGATGGGAGATAAATATGTAAAGACACGGCAGTTCGCAACCAAAACCAAAGGTGCGCAGGAAGCTCACGAAGCAATCCGTCCTACCTATATGATCAATGAAACGATTGAAGGTACTTCACAGGAACAGCGTCTGTATGAACTGATCTGGAAGCGTACACTGGCTTCTCAGATGGCAGATGCAGAACTGGAAAAGACGACGGCTACCATTTCAGTCAGTGGTACAGATGATAAGTTCACGGCTGTAGGTGAAGTTGTCACGTTCGACGGTTTCTTGCGGGTTTATAAAGAATCCTATGACGATGAATCGGAACAGGAAGATGAAAGCCGCCTGTTGCCTGCACTGGAAAAGGGACAGCAGCTGGAACGGAAGGAGATAATGGCAGTACAGCGCTTCACTCAGGCTCCTCCCAGATACACTGAAGCCAGCCTGGTCCGTAAACTGGAAGAACTGGGAATCGGACGTCCTTCTACTTATGCTCCTACTATTTCCACGATTCAGCAGCGCGGTTATGTGGAAAAAGGTAATCGTGAAGGAACAAAACGTGAGTACGATGTATTGAAGCTGAAAGGAAATCAGGTAACGGTAACTGTCCGTTCTGAAATGACGGGAAGTGAAAAATCCAAGTTGCTTCCAACAGATGTAGGCTCAGTTGTCAACGATTTCCTGATGGAATATTTCCCTCAGATCATGGACTACAATTTCACAGCAAGTGTAGAAAAAGAGTTTGATGAGGTTGCTGAAGGAAAAGAAGCCTGGACGGGAATGATGAAAGAATTCTATCAGGGCTTCCATCCGTTAGTTGAAACCTCTTTGGCTGTGAAGAGCGAACATAAAGTCGGTGAACGAATGTTGGGTACAGACCCGGCTACGGGAAAACCCGTATCCGTTAAGATTGGACGCTTTGGACCGGTTGTACAGATCGGATCGGCCGAAGATGAGGAGAAACCCCGTTTTGCCCAGCTCAAGAAAGAATATTCTCTGGAAACCGTGACACTTGAACAGGCTTTGGATTTGTTCAAACTGCCCCGTACATTGGGAGAACTGGATAATAAGACCGTGACGGTCGGGACCGGACGCTTCGGACCTTATGTCCGTTATGACAATACGTTCGTTTCCATACCGAAGACAATGGATCCGATGACAATTACATTGGAAGAAGCTGAAGAAATGTTGCGTGCCAAACGGGAAGCTGAAGCCCAGAAGGTAATCAAGACATTTGCTGAAGAACCAGATTTGCAGATATTGAACGGACGTTATGGCCCCTATATCGCTTATCAGAAGAAGAATTATAAAATACCGTCTACCGTAGAACCGGCAGACTTGAATCTGGAAACTTGTTTCAAGGTAATTGAGCTGCAAAAGGCTAAAGGAGAAAACCGTAAAGCACGTTCTGTTGTAAAGAAAAAGAAATGAGACGCATCTTTTTAATCGGATATATGGGCTCTGGAAAGACGACGTTAGGTAAAGCCTTTGCCAAAGCTGCCGGTCTGGAGTTTATTGATCTGGACTGGTATATTGAAGAGCGTTTGCATAAGACCATATCCAAAATTTTTGCGGAACAAGGAGAAAGCGGTTTTAGGGAAGTAGAGCGGAAGTTACTTCATGAAGCAGGCGATTTTGAGGATGTACTGATCGCTTGTGGAGGAGGTACTCCATGTTTCTTTGATAATATGGATTACATGAATCAGGCAGGTGACACCGTTTTTCTGGATGTCTCTCCGGAAGTGTTGTTCCGCCGTCTGAAGATTGCCAAGACCAAACGTCCGTTGCTGGCCGGAAAGTCGGATCAGGAACTGATGGCGTTCATCATCGATGGACTGGAAAAACGGCTTCCCTTTTACAGCCGGGCACGGTATTGTCTGTCCGGGGAGCGCCTGGAAAGCCGAAGTCAGATCGATGAATCCGTAAGGCTGTTGAGCGCTCTGTTGTCTGGAGACACACAGATTGAAAATGAAATACATTAATGAATAAATAAACATAAACAACCAACTATCAACTATTGACTAATGAGAAAATGGCGTATTGAAGATTCAGAAGAACTCTACAACATTACGGGGTGGGGTGTTTCGTACTTTAGTATCAATGAAAAGGGGCATGTAACAGTAACTCCCCGTAAAGACGGAGTGGCTGTTGACCTGAAAGAATTAGTTGACGAACTTCAGCTTAGGGATGTAACGGCTCCGATGTTGGTGCGTTTCCCTGATATCTTGGATAACCGCATTGAAAAGATCTCCAATTGTTTTCAACAGGCGGCAGATGAGTATGGCTATAAGGCTCAGAACTTCATCATTTATCCGATTAAAGTAAATCAGATGCGTCCGGTCGTAGAGGAAATTATCAGTCATGGAAAGAAATTTAATCTGGGACTGGAAGCTGGATCCAAACCGGAACTGCATGCCGTGATAGCCATTAACACGGATTCTGATTCGTTGATTGTGTGCAACGGGTATAAAGATGAAAGTTATATCGAGCTGGCATTATTGGCTCAGAAAATGGGTAAACGCATATTTCTGGTTGTCGAAAAGCTGAATGAACTGCGTCTGATTTCTCGCATAGCCAAACAGTTGAATGTACGTCCCAATATTGGAATACGCATTAAGTTGGCTTCTTCCGGAAGCGGAAAATGGGAAGAAAGTGGAGGCGATGCCAGCAAGTTTGGATTAACTTCCAGTGAATTGCTTGAGGCACTTGACTTTATCGAAAAGAAGGACATGAAGGATTGCCTGAAACTGATCCATTTCCATATCGGTAGTCAGGTAACTAAAATACGCCGTATCAAGACTGCCTTGCGTGAGGCTTCCCAGTTCTATGTTCAGTTGCATCAGTTAGGTTTCCCGGTTGAATTTGTTGATATAGGCGGCGGTTTAGGAGTGGACTATGATGGAACCCGTTCTTCCTATAGCGAGAGCAGTGTGAACTATTCCATTCAGGAATACGTAAACGACTCCATTTCAATTCTTGTCGATGCCAGCAACAAGAATGGTATTCCTCATCCCAATATCATTACGGAGAGCGGACGTTCGTTGACCGCCCATCATTCCGTACTGATTTTTGAAGTGCTTGAAACTGCTTCATTGCCTTCAATGGACGAAGAATTTGAGGTAGGGCCTAACGATCATGAACTGGTTCAGGAGCTTTACCAGATCTGGGATAATCTGAACCAGAGCCGGATGCTGGAAGCCTGGCATGATGCCCAGCAGATCCGTGAAGAGAGTCTGGATCTGTTCAGCCATGGAATCGTAGACCTGAAAACGAGAGCCCAGATCGAACGTATGTACTGGTCTGTAACACGTGAAATCTGTCAGATTGCTTCGGGTCTGAAGCATGCTCCTGATGAATTCCGTAACCTGGACAAACTGCTGGCAGATAAATATTTCTGCAACTTCTCTCTGTTTCAGTCCCTGCCGGATTCCTGGGCTATCGATCAGATATTTCCGATTATGCCGATCCAGCGTCTGGATGAACGTCCTGACCGTACGGCTACCTTGCAGGACATCACTTGTGACTCAGACGGAAAGATTGCCAATTTTGTTTCTACCCGTAATGTGTCTCATGATTTGCCTGTACATACGATCAAGTCAAAGGAATCCTATTATATCGGAGTATTCCTGGTAGGAGCCTATCAGGAAATCCTGGGAGATATGCATAACCTCTTCGGTGATACCAATGCCGTGCATGTGAGTGTGAACGATAAGGGATACACGATCGATCAGGTGATTGATGGAGAAACGGTTGCTGAGGTATTGGATTATGTGCAGTATAATCCCAAGAAACTGGTACGCACATTGGAAACCTGGGTAACCAAGTCTGTTAAAGAAGGACGAATCTCAGTGGAAGAGGGCAAGGAATTCCTGTCCAACTACCGTTCGGGATTGTACGGATATACTTACCTGGAATAAGCAAAGAGGTCTGGGGATAAGAAATTGTTTCCGGAGCTAAAGATTTAGTTCCGGAAACAATGTGTTTTAATAGATAGGACAATTAAAAAACAAAAATAAACGAAGATGGAAAAACTGACAATCATAAAAGTCGGGGGAAAGATTGTGGAAGAATCGGATACACTGAACCAGTTGCTGGCCGATTTTTCAAAGATTCCCGGTTATAAGCTGTTGGTACATGGCGGCGGACGTTCTGCTACACGCATAGCCGAGTCATTGGGCATTGAAAGTCGCATGGTGAACGGAAGACGTATTACGGATGCTGAAACATTGAAAGTCGTAACCATGGTTTATGGAGGTCTGGTGAATAAAAATATTGTAGCAGGACTTCAGGCTAAAGGAGTGAATGCCATTGGACTCACGGGTGCAGACATGAATGTAATCCGTTCTGTGAAACGCCCCGTGAAAGAGGTTGACTATGGTTTTGTCGGTGACGTGAAACAGGTGGACGCCGAAGTTCTGGTGTCATTGATCTGCCGTGGAGCTGTTCCGGTGATGGCTCCTCTGACTCACGATGGAGAAGGACATATCCTGAATACCAATGCTGATACGATTGCCGGAGAAACAGCCAAGGCACTGGCCGATGCATTCGATGTGACACTGGTTTATTGCTTTGAGAAAAAAGGAGTCTTGAAAGATGAAAACGATGACAACAGCGTGATTCCGGTCATTACTCCTGATTTGTTCCGTCAGTATGTAGCCGAAGGGGTGATTCAGGGCGGTATGATTCCGAAGCTGGAGAATGCTTTCTCTGCAGTGGAAGCAGGTGTACGCCAGGTAATTATCACACAGGCATCAGCTATTGATGGCCTTTCCGGTACTGTAATTCGGATTGAAAAATAATTTTTTTCGAAAAAAATCAAGTAATCGTGTAACTTTTTGAACCCTTATCCGTCATTAATATAGAAAGCAATGCGAAAGATCAGTTTTCGAGACGATATTCTGCCTTTGAAAGATAAGCTTTACAGGTTGGCACTGCGAATAACGTTCAACCGGACAGAAGCAGAGGATATTGTACAGGATACACTGATCAAGATTTGGAATAAACGGGACGAGTGGTCACAATTAGATTCTATTGAAGCTTATTGTACGACAATTGCCCGTAATCTGGCCATAGACCGGAGCGAGAAACTGGAAACACAGAATATTCCGCTCATGGAGGAGGCAACTGAACTTCCTGATGCATTGACTCCTGACAGACAGATTGAGCAGGATGAACAACTTAAGCTGATTCACCGTTTGGTGAACGAACTTCCGGAGAAGCAGCGTACAGTTATGCAACTGAGGGATGTAGAAGGTAAAAGTTATAAGGAAATTGCTGAGATCATGCATCTGACTGAGGAACAGGTAAAAGTAAACCTCTTCCGGGCCCGAAGGCAGATCCGGTCAAAATATGATGAAATAGACACTTATGGATTATAAGTACATTGAACAATTGTTGGAGCGTTACTGGAATTGTGAAACCTCGGTAGAGGAAGAGCAGATTCTTCGGACTTTCTTCCGTCAGAAAGAAGTTCCTGCACATCTGCTTCGCTATAAGCCTTTGTTCGCCTATCAGGAAGCTGCCCGGCACATCAGCCTGGACAAAGATTTTGACGAGCGGGTATTGGCAAAGGTTGAACATCCGGTAGTAAAAGCAAGACATATAGCCTTGCATACGCGATTTATGCCGTTGTTCAAGGCTGCCGCAATGATGACTTTGCTGTTTACGGTAGGCGGTGTGGTACAGCACACGATGGGTGATGGTAAGGCAGGGGTTGTGTATGTGTATGACCAGTATTCCCCGGGCAGACATGATGCAGAAGTGGCTTATGAAACCGATACGGTGAAAGTGATGTTGAAGTCACAGGAAAAGCCGCAGGTTGAAAAAGAGTAAAAAGAACATTTTCATTTGCTTTTATATAAATAATAGTTAGTGCTTATTAGTACAAGAACAACGAGGCTGTGAAGTTTCAATTCTCTCAAATTTATTGACTAACTAAAAATAAGAAAAGAGGATTACTGCGTGAGCAGTAATCCTTTTGCTTATGTTCCCGGATTAAGTTTTTAATTTCAGCTGGAGTATGGCAACTCGAAGAATCATCAAGGACAAAGATTTTGGACAGATTGTGATCGGTACCCGCAGGACGGCGCGTAACATAACCATGCGTGTCAGACCTGACGGTCTCCATGTAACGGTTCCACCATATAGCAAAACGGAGAAAGTGATGGCAACACTGGAAACCTTCCGTGAACGTTTGCTGGAGCAGTACCGTAAGGTGGAGATCCGGCCGATTGATTTTTCTTATTCCATCCGTACAGCATGTTTCCGGCTTTGGCTGGAGCCCAGTCCCCTGAAATGCTTTACACTGAAACAGACCGGAGAAGGGATCTGCATCTGCTGTCCTGCAGATGTTGATTTCTCATGTGAGCAGGTGCAGAAACTGGTACGTGCTGCCATTCTTCGTGCATTGAAGAAATCAGCCGGAAGTTATTTGCCTCCGTTGCTGGAAGCTCTGGCTGAACGTTACGGTTTTTCCTACCGGAAAGTAAAGATTACAGGAGCCCGTTCACGTTGGGGAAGTTGTTCTGCTGCCGGAACCATCAGCCTGTCATGTTATCTGATGCTGCTTCCTCCTCATTTGATGGATTACGTATTGTTGCATGAATTGTCACATACGAAAGAGATGAATCATGGTCCTCGTTTCTGGGAATTGCTGGACAGTCTGACTGAAGGAAAGGCGTTGTCACTTCGGGCTGAACTGCGGAACTATCGCCCTGCATTCTGATGATTTCTTCAGATTCCACCTTTGTCTGAACGTGTTGTACCGGGAAATACATTCATTTACTCTTCCGGACAGATTGTTTTTCTCAGGAAAAATCCGAACTTTGCACAGACAGAAAATACGAATTCAATGATTAAGCAAGATTATTTGATACGGATGATCCAGGAGATTGTGGCCTTGCTGGTGAATGCCTTGTTGCGTCGCAAGCGCATCCGTCAGGAGGACTGGAGTGAATATGATGCGATGGCCTCCCAGCTGTTGGGCTTGCCCCTTAGTCAGTTGCAGACTGTAGATGTGGATGAACTGGCGGACCGCTATGCAGGCGAAGAGTCAGGAATTGAGAAAATGGAACTGGCTTCTCTGTATCTGTTGCGCCTTTCAGAAGAGACAGAAGGTAGTATCGTGTTCAAAAGCAAGTTGCGGCAGGACGGTCTCCGGCTGTTGAAGCGGGTACATGCGTCCAGCAATACTTACTCTTTGCAACGGGAAATGCTGATCCGCATGCTGGATCATGGAGAATAAAAAATCCGGCTTGTTGAGCCGGAAGAATGAACGGACGGAGCAGACAGATCATTTGGACTTGCCGTCTCCTTCGGTTTCCAGAATAAAGATTTTCCCGTTTTTCTTTTCCACAGAAACCTCGCTTCCTTTCGGATTAAGATTGAACGGGGTTATTTCTTCGGTATGATTATCCACAACCATCAGCATACTTTCTTCAGCAAAACGGTTGATCAGCAGCCGGACTGAAGACTCTTTCATGGTCTGGTTCAGCAACAGGCTGTCGTTGATATAGACAGACAGGCTGTCTCCGGCCAGGCTGTTGTCGAGGGTCAGAATATATTTGTCGGAAAAGGCTTCGGCCTGTCCCTCCTTGCGCTGGGAACGGGATCCTAAATAGAGAAACAGAAATACGATGAAAAATACGCCGAATGCCAAAAGGCCGTTACCAATCATAAATTGCTTGTTGCTGTCGATACTTTTGCTCATAGATAAGGGTATATTGTTTTATTTGTTGCAAAGAAAATGAATTTTTGCTTATTTTGTGCATAAATTCGTGGGGTGAATTTTGTATTAACGTGGATTAACTCATAAGCATCAAATTATATAGATTAAATAACCATGAAAAAAAGAAAGTCTTTACTTAAGAAAACATTACTTTCCTGTCTGATGGCTTGCAGTCTGTCTTCAGCCCTGGCGGAAGGTATAAACATCATTCCCCAGCCTGTTCGTCTGGAGCAGCAGGCTGGCAGTTTCCGGTTGACGTCTTCTGCCGTAATCGGTTATCAGGCTGGTCTGAAGGAACATGCCGAGTATTTACAGCAGGTTTTGAGCCAGTCCACAGGATGGGACTTCCGTCTGGTGGAAGGAAAGAATCAGGGCGATATCCGTCTGGCTTTGTCTCCCGACAAGGCACAAGGCAAGGCCGAAGGCTATCAGCTGGATGTAAAGCCCGGTCGCATTGTATTGTACGGAACCGACAAGGGCGGAGTCTTTTATGGCATACAGACCCTGCTTCAGCTGTTCCCTGCTGAGATTTATAGCAGCCAGCGTCAGAAAGGAGTAGACTGGACTGTTCCTGCTGTGTCTGTCTTTGATGCGCCGGAACGTCCCTGGCGAGGAATGATGCTCGATGTGGCACGCTATTTCTTTGATAAGGAGTTTGTGAAGAAATACATTGACATGATGGCCATGTATAAGCTGAACAAACTGCAGTTTCATTTGATTGATGACTCCGGATGGCGTCTGGAGATCAAGAAATATCCCCGCCTGACGGAGATTGGTGCCTGGGCCGGACCGGATACTCATCGTTTGGGAGGATATTATACACAGGAAGATATTAAGGAACTGATCGCTTATGGCCAGTTGCGTAATGTGGAAATTATTCCTGAAATCGAGTTCCCGGCCCACATGCTTTCAGCAGTGGCTGCTTATCCCTGGCTTTCATGTACCGGGCTGCAGCATGAAGTTCCGGTGCAGCATTTCATCAGCCGCGATTTGCTTTGTGTCGGAAAAGAAAGTTCTTATCAGTTCCTGAGTGATGTATTGGACGAAACAGTCAGCCTGTTCCCTTCTCATTATATCAATATCGGTGGAGATGAAGCCGTGTATGACCGTTGGAAGGAATGTCCGAAATGTCAGGAAGTCATGAAGCGGGAAGGACTGACCAAGGCTTCTGATCTGCAGGGATATCTGACAAATGTCGTAGCCGATATGATGAAGAAGAAAGACCGCACCGTAGTCGGCTGGGAAGAGATCATTCAGCGTGGAAAGGTCAACCACCCGGTAGTGGCTCTGATGTGGCACAATGTTGGAGATACGATTCAGGCCACCAAGACCGGTCACAAGGCAATCCTGACACCGGCTACTCACATGTATCTTGACTTCCCTGAAAGCGGAACTCCCGGTGAAATAAAGGCTGCCGGCTGGATGCCGCCTATTTCTGTGGAGAAATGTTATTCCATGGAGGTTAATGACTATTCACCGGAATCTACGGTTCTGGGTGTACAGGGATGCTTCTGGAGTGACCAGTTTATTCATGGAACTGTATTGCAGGAGTTGCCCCTGCTGAATGAAAACCGTTCTGAAAACTATGCCGAATATCTGACCTTCCCTCGTTTGCTGGCTGTTTCTGAAGTGGCATGGAGCAAGATGTCCCGGCGTGACTACAAGGACTTCTCCAACCGTCTGAGCCATCATTATGCCCGTCTGGACTATAAAGGATGCAATTACCGGGTTCCTGAACCCCAGATTGTTTCCATGAAGGAACAGGCAGACGGGAAGCTGGAATTCACACTGGCTCCCAGCGTAGCCGGATCTGAAATTGTGTACACCACAGACGGACGTTATCCGAACATTCATTCTCCACGTTATACCGGACCGGTAACGGTGGATAACAAGAGTGATTTTCATGCCATGACGCTGGTGACTGACCGTCATTATTCGCTTCCGATTTATTTCGCACCTGATTATTCTGCCTACAAGCAATATGGAACCTTCACGGCTGAATGGAAACCTTTGCAGATACAGACGGTGATGACTCCGTGGCGTTTTGAATGTACCGGAAAGATCTCCGGAAACGGAACCTACGAAGTGACTTTCATCCGTACCAAAGGACAGAATAACCTGAAGCTGGGTACTCTGCAGCTGTTGAAGCGAGAAGAAAAACTGGCAGAAGTCGTACAGAGCGGAACAGCCAGTGAAGCTGCTCCTGCTGTAACTTATCGCTTCAAGGTAGATGCTTTCGAAGCCGGAACTCCTTTCTTTGTAGAAGTACAGGCTTGTGGAGAAGGAGGAAATGAAACTTCCGGTCTGGTATTTATCAAGAAAGTTGAAGATTGAATCAAACTGAAATAATTATGAAAAACAGAATGTTGAAAAGCGTCTGTTTACTTTCAGTGCTGGCTTGTGCGCCTTGCGCACAGGCCGGAGAACTGACGGAGACAGCGCATGTATGTCCCGCTGATGCCATCCGGAAAGACTGCCGTCCGGCAGAGAAAGACCGCCTGTTCCATTCAAAGGCAGTGGAAGCACAGATCCGGCGGGTACAGAGTCTGCTGACCAATTCGCGTCTGGTCTGGATGTTTACGAATTGTTTTCCCAATACGCTGGATACGACGGTTCACTTCCGGCATTTTGAAGACGGACGTCCGGATACCTTTGTGTATACGGGAGATATTCATGCCATGTGGCTGCGTGACTCCGGAGCACAGGTATGGCCTTATGTACAGCTGGCCAATGAAGACCCGGCACTGAAAGAAATGCTGGCAGGCGTTATCAACCGTCAGTGGATGTGCATTAATATTGATCCCTATGCCAACGCCTTCAATGACGGTCCGACAGGCAGCGAATGGAAGTCGGATCTGACAGACATGAAGCCGGAACTCCATGAGCGTAAATGGGAGATTGATTCTCTTTGCTATCCGCTTCGCCTGGCTTATCATTACTGGCAGGTGACGGGAGATACGTCCGTATTTGGAGACGATTGGCTGGCGGCCATTACCAACATTCTGAAAACTTTCCGTGAACAGCAGCGCAAAGACGGAAACGGCCCCTATAAATTTCAGCGCAGGACGGAACGTGCAACCGATACGTTACCGTGTGACGGACTGGGCAATCCCGTGAAACCGGTGGGCCTGATAGCTTCCAGTTTCCGTCCGTCAGATGACGCAACGACTCTTTCCTTCCTGATTCCGTCTAATTTCTTTGCCGTTTCTTCCTTGCGGAAAGCAGCCGAGATCCTGAAAAAAGTCAACCATGATGAGGAGTTGTCTTCTCAGTGCATCCGTTTGGCCGATGAGGTTGAAAAGGCTTTGAAGGAACATGCTGTCTATACCCATCCCAAGTATGGACCGATTTATGCATTCGAGGTGGACGGATTCGGCAACCACATCCTGATGGATGATGCCAATGTACCCAGTCTCTGGCCATGCCTTATCTGGGAGATGTAGATGTCAATGACCCGGTTTATCAGAATACCCGCCGTTTTGTGTGGAGCGAAGACAATCCTTATTTCTTCCGCGGAACAGCCGGAGAAGGAATCGGAGGACCGCATATCGGCTACGATATGGTATGGCCGATGAGTATCATGATGAAGGCTTTCACCAGCCGGGACGATCAGGAAATCAAGTCGTGCATTGAGATGCTGATGCGTACGGATGCCGGTACCGGATTCGTGCATGAATCTTTTCATAAGGACAATCCCCAGAAGTTTACCCGTGCATGGTTTGCCTGGCAGAATACCCTGTTCGGCGAGCTGATCCTGAAATTGGTGAACGAAGGAAAGACAGAACTTCTGAACAGTATTACCATTCAATAACCGTTTCCGGGCTTCAGACTGGCTGGGGCCCGGAAACCGATTGACTTTTGTATTCTGCTTTGTTTCAATAATCTAATACTTTTTCAATTATGCTCAAGAATTTTGAATATTCAATGCTGCCGTTCGGATTTGTACATTGCTTTTGCAACAACTGCCGGAAGGCCGACCAGTGTCTGCGTAATCTTACCTTGTCGTATGTTCCGGATACGGAGGTGACGGTCAAGATGATCAATCCCCATCTGGTAGTTCCTGATGGAAAATGCCCGTATTACCTGTCGTCCAAGACCAAGAAGTTTGCCTATGGCATATCGCATCTGTTTGATGAACTGCCATTCGGAAAGGTAAAGAGTGTGAGGGAAGAACTGATAAATCATTACGGACGTACGAATTATTATCGGCTGAAACGGAAGGAACGCAGTTTTCCGCCGGCTGAACAGGACTACGTGAAATCAGTATTGCAGCGTTATGGAGTGAAAGGCACTCCGGCATTCGATGAATATCGGGAGGAATATGACTGGGAAGGGCGCTGAGACCTGCCCGTGTCTGACCTGTTGATCAGCAGGAACCGCCTGTTTGGAGGAGCAGTTTTGTCAGTCCGAAACAGTTGTTTTGTCTTGTCAAAACAAGAGTTTCTTCAGCCCGTAAAAAAAGTTCCACTAGGTGAAACAACAATTTTCACCCGGTGGAACAAAAAATTCCACTGGCTGGAACAAAAAGTTTCACTAAGTGGAACTGCTTTTTCTTCCGGTAAAAACAGATAAACCGACTGGAAAAACCGGGGAAACCGGCTGCTCGTTTCTGATGAATTGCGGGCAGAATCCGGAGAAATTTTATAGAACTTATTATCGAATTAAATATACGTAACTATGAAACATCATTTTGGTAAATCCCGTAGCCGGCTGGTCAACCGGCTCTTCGGATGTTGCCTGGGGGGAGTAATGGCCTTGTTTGCCCAAACTGGCTATGCCGATACGTATGTGATAGGGAATAACCGCATTACATTTATTACAGAGAATCTGGTTCGCCTCGAATATGCCCGTCATCAGCAATTCTTGAATGATTCCACGCTGTTTGCCGTTGTCCGGACAGACCGTCAGCTTGGAGTCCGCCACGAACAGAAAGGAAGGAAGCACGTTTTCTCCACGAAAGCGATGCGCCTGGAATTTGATCATGACGGTTTTCCTTTCGGACAGAATAATCTTCGGGTAACGTTCTCGATACATGGAAAGGAGAAAGGCTGGTGCCTGACGGATGGTCAGAGCGGCAATCTGAAAGGAGCTTTGTGTACGGTCGACGGGATTGATGGCCCGGTGGAACGGGAAGAAGGTCTGCTGAGCCGTGACGGATGGTTCCTGATCAATGACACAGGAAAGGATGTCTATAAGAACGGAAAACTGTCATTCAGAGACCGGAATCATGTACAGGACTTTTATCTGTTCGTTTATGGAACGGACTATAAGGCGGCATTGAAATCACTGGCAGCAGTCAGCGGTCCGGCTCCGATGACCCGGAAGTATGTGCATGGAGCCTGGTATTGTCGCTGGTGGCCATACACGGCTGATGATTACAGGGAGCTGGTAGCCGGGTATCATGAACATAATTTCCCTTTGGATATCATGGTATTTGACATGGACTGGCATAAAAAAGTGTATGATCAGGGAACGGGGCATGCCTTTACCCGCGGATGGAGCGGCTACAGCTGGAATCGTGAACTGATCCCGGATCCGGCCGGACTGATCCGGGAATTTAAGGATAAGGATGTCTGTGTGGTATTGAATGAACATCCGCATGACGGACTTCGTCCCGAAGATGATGCTTATCCTGCCTTTGCCCGTGCGCTGGGTGCATCCTATACCAGCGAGGGAGTTCCTGTATTTGATGCCGGAGATCCTTTCTACATGAAGCATTTCATGAAGTATGCTCATCAGGAAGCAGATTCAATGGGAATTGCTTTCTGGTGGCTGGACTGGCAACAGGACTATGCTTATCCGCTGGTACGTGGTACAAGCACGAAGCATCTTCCCTGGTTGAATGAAATCTATTATAATTATTCGATGCGTCCTCTGTCTGACGACGGGGCAGAAAAGCGGGTGCTCCGCGGAGCCGGATTCAGCCGTTGGGGAGGATGGGGTGACCACCGTCATCCGATTCAGTTCTCCGGTGATGCCGTGGGAAACTGGGAAATGCTGCGTTTTGAAGTTGATCTGACCACGACGAGCGGAAATGCCGGATGCTTCTTCTGGGCTCACGATATCGGCGGGTTCTATGACGGGCTTGATCTGGAACTTTATACACGCTGGACTCAGTTCGGCCTGTTGAACTCTTCGCTTCGTATACATTCCGTAGTAGGTGAGAAGAGCGACCGGCGGCCATGGTTGTGGGGAGAACGCGAAGAAGCGGCCATGCGGAAAGTTTATCATTTGCGTTCCCGTCTGATGCCTTACATTTATTCTTCTGTCAGACAGTGCTATGACGACATGCTGCCTCTGAACCGGGGACTTTACATTGAACACCCTGAAACAGAAGAAGCTTACAAACATCCCGGTGAATTCTATTTCGGTGATCTGATTCTGGGAGCTCCGGTTACGGAACCCGGAAAGGGCGAAGACAAGACGGTTGTACAGAAGGTCTGGTTCCCGGAGGGGGCGAACTGGTATAGTCTGTTTGACGGGAAAAAGTATGAGGGCGGCCAGACCCTGGAAGTTGTCAGCACGCTTGAAACATCTCCGGTTTTCGTGAAGGGCGGATATCCTCTGCCTATGCAGCCTTATCGGGAACGGATGGCTTCGGCTCCGCTTGATACACTGGTCGTAAGATGTTATCCGGGCGAGAAAGGTATTGAGAATCATTATACGTTGTATGAAGACGACGGACAGACGCTGGATTATCAGGCAGGCCGGTTTGCAACGACGGATCTTTCATACGAGAATCAGGGAGACAGGCTGGTTATCCGTATGGCCGGTTCAAAAGGTTCTTACGAAGGCCAGCCGCGGAAACGCGCTTACGTTGTTGAATTGCCGGGCGTAAAAGCCGGGAGAGAGGTGCGTGTGAACGGAAAACGTGTCCGTGCTTCTTTTGACGGGTCTTTGCAGGGACTGGTGATTTCTACTCGCACCTTTGCAGTTGACAAGGAAGTTGTCGTAGAGCTGACCGGCATTCAGTAAGGAAGGCCGGCAGCTCCCGGTATAAATCATCCGATGAGCCGGAGAATGATGAGAGAAAAATTAAGTTTGAACCATAATTTATGATACAACAGGTTGAGATCACTTTACGGCCACATGTACGTGGCTTTCATCTGGTAACGGAGGAAATTGTACGTCAGCTTCCTCCCTTGCCTCAGACGGGTTTGCTGAACCTTTTTATCCAGCATACCAGTGCCGCCTTGTCCATTAATGAAAATTGTGATCCGGACGTACGGGATGACATGGAACAGATTTTTAACCGTCTGATCCGCGAGCGCGAATCGTGGTACACCCATACGCTGGAAGGATGGGATGACATGCCGGCTCATGCAAAGTCAACAATGATCGGGGTAAGCCTGTCAGTTCCGGTTACTCGCGGGCAGCTGAATCTGGGGACCTGGCAGGGCATTTATCTTTGCGAGTTCCGCAATCATGGAGGTCCCAGACGCATTGTCGCGACAATTATTGGGGAGTAAGAGGGTTTTCCCGTGGAACGGAAAGGCTGTCGGTGAAGTAACCGGCGGCCTTTCCTTTTAGCTGTACCCGGGAAATATCCACATTCTTTGCCGCTTCTTCGGAGATGACACCTTTGGCTGCAATTCTTCCGGCAACAATGCGGAAGTGATTTTCCTGGCTTTCCCTGAGCTGTCCGCTGTTTGTGAAGGAAGTCATGAAATGCTTGGGCTTGGGGATGATGGAAGCCAGATAGATGCATTCTTCCAGCGTAAGCTGTGAAGGGCGCTTGCTGAAATAGAAGTCTGCGGCTTCCCGTATTCCGTAGACCATAGGTCCCCATTCGGCAATGTTCAGGTAAACCTCAAACATACGTGCTTTCGAAGTCAGCCGGTTGGTTTCGATCAGCCAGACAATCAGGGCTTCTTCCAGTTTGCGGGCTATATTCTTGTTGCGGTTCAGAAAGACATTCTTGACCAGCTGCATGGAGATGGTACTTCCTCCGCGGGCAAAGCGCCGCTTCTTCAGATCGTAGGCCATTGCCTCCTGAATGGCATCGGGCAGAAATCCCTGATGGTAGAAGAATCCTCCGTCTTCACTTTGCAGTACAGCCGTCTGCATGACAAGGGGAATGCTGTCGAGCGGAAGAAAATGCTCCCACGAGGGACCGACCGGAAAAGTCCGGACCGGGATTCCGTCTTCGTAGGCCGTATATTCAAATTCGGAAGACATTTTGCTGAGATTGGTATTCCCGTATTGGATGATCCGGAAATTTCGGGCGAGCAGGTCGGAATGAAACTTCAGACTGTCCGGAAGGGCAAGGTCTGCATCCAGCAGAAAATCGTATGCCAGCTGGCCGTCTACCCGGATACCTTCCAGATGTTCGAACAGTCCCTGAGGCAGAGAGCTGAACAGTTCTGATGCAGGAAACCATGATTTGTGAAGTTTCGCGGTGAGATGGCCGGGGCTTTCGAGTTTAAGGTAAGGATTCAGCTGAAGCTGGTTGAAGCGCACCGTACTGCAACTGTCCAGTTCGATGCTTTGTGAACCGATGTTCAGATGGAAGTCAACTTCTCCATGATTCAGGTTGATCACTTCCGGAGAAAGCCGGTGATGGAAAAGGCTCAATCCTCTGACTTCGGCTTTCCCCTGCAATTGCATGGGGCTTCCGTCTTTTTGTATGAAGGAAAGCATCAGTTCATCGAAATGAATTTCAGCTCCCAGTCTCCGTTTGAGATAGGGGACAGCCACATCTGGTGCCTGTATGTGCAGGGACAGCAGATGTTCGGACGGATCAATTTCTCCGCTTGTCTGCCAGTGTTGTTCCTTTCCGTCCTCAACGAACTGAATATGACTTTGAAAATGCCGGTCTTTGATGCGGAATTCCGGAATGTACAGACTGACGGAATTATTGTCTTTCTTTTCACTGATCCGCAGGCGGGTCAGCTTTCCTTCAGAAGGCAACAGGCGGAATATCGTTTTCAGCAGGAGACCTGCCCGTCTGTCGTATTCGGCTGAAGATTTATCGGGCCGGGAAGTTTCTGGCCGGGAAGTGCGGTCGCCCAGAAACATAAAATCATAGTTGGCCTGCGTGCCTTTCTTGACAAAACGCAATTCCGGCTGTTCCATACTGATCCGGCGGATTTCAAGATTGCCTCTGAGCAGTTGCCACAGGCCCGGAGTTATTTCCGCTGAATGGATGGTAAGCAGCGTATCTCTTTGTTCGGGAACCACAGACAGGCCTCCGAACAGGATCCGTCCGGTTTTCGTGAACTCCAGATAGTCGTAGTGAATATCCAGTCCGTATCGTTCCTTCATGGCAAGGATTTTCCGCTCGGCCATGCTGTTGATGACAGGGTTGCGGAACCCCCATAAAAGGAACAGGCTTAAGCCGAGCAGCACCAGTAATCCGGCTCCTGCTCCGATAAGTTTCCGTTTCATATTGTTCCTTTTTTCCGTTGCAAAGTTAAAAAAATAATCTTTGAACTGGCACAAACTCTTTCGGACTGGTTAAAGATTTGCCCGAATTTATTCGGCATACTCTTAATAACATAAAAAAAACTACAATATTTTGTAGTACATTATATTATTTGTATCTTTGCAAGCGAGATGGATGAATGGTGGAGGGGCAATAAAGCTCCTTTTTTTGTTGTAAACTCATAACAATGATAGAAAAACAGGAAATAACGGATGTTGTGAATAAGTGGCTGGAAGATAAAGAATATTTTCTGGTTGATGTTCAAATTAGTGCAGATTCACGTATCGTGGTGGAAATCGATCACCGCGATGGTGTCTGGATCGATGACTGTGTAAACTTGAGTCGTTATCTGGAAGAGACTCTGGGAGAACGTTTGGGAGATTATGAATTGGAAGTCGGTTCTGCCGGTCTTGGTCAGCCATTCAAAGTCCTGCGTCAGTATGAAGCCCATGTCGGAAGTTCAGTCGAAGTTTGCACGAAAGACGGACGAAAACTGCATGGAGTACTGCAGTCTGCCTCGGAAGAAGGTTTTACATTGCTCACGGAAGTACGTGAACGCCCGGAAGGAGCCAAACGTCCCCGTTGGGTTGAACATGAGTTACATTTCACTTATGATGAGATAAAATACACCAAATATTTAATAAGTTTTAAATAAGTTATGGCCAAAAAAGAGGAAACAGTCAGCCTGATTGACACATTTTCGGAGTTTAAGGAATTGAAAAATATCGACCGCACTACGTTAGTGAGCGTGTTGGAAGAGTCTTTTCGCAGTGTAATTGCGAAAATGTTTGGCACTGACGAAAATTACGATGTGATCGTGAATCCCGATAAAGGCGATTTTGAAATATGGCGCAATCGTGAGGTAGTGGCAGATGAAGATTTGACGAATCCCAACAGTCAGATCTCGCTTTCTCAGGCACGTCAGATCGATGCTTCGTATGAGATTGGTGAAGAGGTAACGGATGAAGTGATCTTCGAAAAGTTCGGACGTCGGGCCATCCTGAACCTGAGACAGACACTGGCATCCAAGATTCTGGAGCTGGAAAAGGACAGTCTGTATAACAAGTATATTGACAAAGTCGGTACAGTGATCAGTGCTGAGGTTTATCAGATCTGGAAGAAAGAAATCCTGTTGCTGGATGATGAAGGTAATGAACTTCTTCTTCCGAAGACCGAACAGATCCCCGGAGATTTCTACCGTAAGGGAGAAACAGCGCGTGCTGTAGTTGCTCGTGTAGACAATCCGGGTAACAATCCGAAGATTATCCTGAGCCGTACGTCTCCGATGTTCCTGCAGCGTTTGTTTGAACAGGAAGTTCCGGAAATTGCAGACGGACTGATTACCATCCGCCGCATTGCCCGTATCCCCGGTGAACGTGCCAAGATTGCAGTAGAGTCGTATGACGACCGTATTGATCCGGTAGGAGCATGTGTGGGTGTGAAAGGCTCTCGTATTCATGGTATCGTACGCGAACTTCGCAACGAGAATATTGATGTGATCAACTATACATCCAATATCCAGTTGTTTATCCAGCGTGCATTGAGCCCTGCAAAGATCTCTTCTATCGTGATGCACGAAGATGAGAAGAAAGCAGAGGTTTATCTCAAACCGGAAGAAGTGTCTTTGGCTATCGGTAAGGGCGGTATGAATATCAAGCTTGCCAGTATGCTGACAGAATATACCATTGATGTCTATCGTGAATTGGATGAAAGCGCCACTGACGAAGATATCTATCTCGATGAATTTAAAGATGAAATTGACGAGTGGGTCATTAATGCAATCAAAGGCATCGGCATCGATACTGCCAAGGGTGTACTCAACGCTCCGCGTGAGATGCTGATAGAGAAGGCTGACTTGGAAGAAAATACGGTAGATGACGTATTGAGAATCCTGAAAGCCGAGTTCGAAGCCTAAGTATAAAGTCAAGAAAGGGGAAGATTGCTTCTCCCTTTCTTTGCCGTATGGATGATCGGCCCCGAGTTTTCAATTCTCAATTATCAATTTTTTTAAAAGCGTATGACGATTAGACTGAATAAAGTAACAAGAGATTTAAATGTAGGGATCACAACCGTAGTGGATTTTTTGCAGAAAAAGGGTTATTCGATTGAAGCAAGTCCGAACGCGAAGATCACCGAAGAACAGTATGCTGCGCTCGTGAAGGAGTTCAGTAAGGATAAAGATTTGAAAATGAAGTCGGAAAAGATAATCCAACAACGGCAGGGAAAGGACCGGAACCGAAATGCCCGTTTGGCAGAAGAGTCGCAGGCTAAGGACTCGTCTGCGGAACAGACTACCCAGACTTTGGTGCCCGAAGATGTGCGTCCGAAGTTTAAGCCTGTCGGGAAAATTGACCTGGATGCATTGAACCGAAAGAGTGGAAAGGAAACAGCTGTTCCTGCACCGGAACAGACCTTGTCCGCAGAAGAAACCAAACAGACTTTCAGTTCTCCGAAAGAAGAAGTAGAGAAAGTTGTTTCTGAACCGACAACAACCGAGGAGCCGAAGGTAAATGCTGCTGAAAGCATTGCAGACTCCCCGATTACAGCAGATAAAGAACCAAAAGAGAAAAACGAAAATAAGGCTGAAAAATTGAAACCAGAGCGGATGGAAGAAGAAAAGAAAGATAACCTGAAAGCAGAGCAGACCGCTCAGCAGAACAATGGAGACGAAGTGTTTAAAATTCGTCCTACTGAATTTAAGTCAAAGATTAATGTAGTAGGCCAAATTGATTTGGCGGCTTTGAACCAGTCCACCCGACCGAAGAAAAAGTCGAAAGAAGAAAAGAGAAAGGAACGGGAGGAGAAAGACAAACAACGTCAGGAACAGCGTAAGCAAATGAAGGATGCCATCATTCGCGAAATCCGGAAAACAGATGAAAAGACGGATAAGATGATGGCTGATGACGGAACCAAAAAGAAAAAAAGAAACCGGATCAACAAGGAACGGGTAGATATAAATGCTACTGGTAATATGGGAGCGTCTCCGGTTTCACGTGCAGATAAAAATGCTGCAGGTAAGTCGGACGCAAAACAAGGCAGTGGCAAACATGCTAAGGATCGCTTCAGAAAACCGGTGGTTAAGACTGAAGTGAGTGATGAGGATGTAGCTCGCCAGGTAAAAGAAACTTTGGCACGTCTTACCGGTAAGACGAAGAGCAAGGCTTCTAAGTATAGAAAAGAAAAGCGCGAAAACATACAGAACCGTCAGCTCGAACAGGAAGAACTGGAACTGGAAGAAAGCAAAGTTCTGAAGCTGACAGAGTTTGTGACAGCCAATGAGCTCGCAAACATGATGGATGTCCCTGTTACTCAGATTATCTCTACGTGTATGAGTGTGGGTATCATGGTTTCAATCAACCAGCGTCTGGATGCCGAGACTATTAATCTGGTGGCTGAGGAATTTGGCTATAAGACAGAATATGTCAGTGCAGAAGTTGCACAGGCTATTGAAGAAGAGGCTGATGCGGAAGAAGATCTGCAGCCGCGTGCTCCGATTGTAACAGTGATGGGACATGTCGACCACGGAAAGACTTCTTTGCTGGACTATATCCGTAAAGCCAACGTAATTGCCGGAGAGGCCGGAGGTATTACTCAGCATATCGGTGCATATAATGTGAAGCTGGAGGATGGCCGCCGTATTACTTTCCTGGATACTCCGGGACACGAAGCATTTACTGCCATGCGTGCACGTGGTGCGAAGGTAACTGACGTGGTAATTATTATTGTTGCTGCCGATGACAATGTGATGCCGCAGACCAAAGAAGCGATCAACCATGCAATGGCTGCTGGTGTACCTATTGTTTTTGCAATCAACAAGGTGGATAAACCGAATGCCAATCCGGATAAGATCAAGGAAGAACTGGCTGCCATGAACTTCCTGGTGGAAGAATGGGGTGGTAAATACCAGTCTCAGGATATTTCAGCCAAGAAAGGTACCGGTGTCAAGGAATTGCTGGAAAAGGTATTGCTGGAAGCTGAAATGCTTGACCTCAAGGCAAACCCGAACCGTAAGGCTACTGGTTCCATTATCGAATCATCTCTGGACAAGGGACGTGGTTATGTGGCAACTGTATTGATCTCCAACGGTACACTGCATGTCGGTGATATTGTACTGGCCGGAACTTCGTACGGAAAGGTTAAGGCGATGTTTAACGAACGTAACCAGCGTTTGAAAGAAGCAGGACCTTCAGAACCGGTTCTGATCCTGGGATTGAACGGTGCTCCTGCGGCTGGTGATACTTTCCATGTATTTGATACAGATCAGGAAGCTCGTGAAATTGCAAATAAGCGTGAGCAGTTGCAGCGTGAACAGGGCTTGCGTACGCAGAAGATGCTTACGCTGGATGAAGTGGGCCGCCGTCTGGCTCTGGGTGATTTCCATGAACTGAATGTAATTGTGAAAGGTGACGTGGACGGTTCAGTTGAGGCTTTGAGCGACTCTCTGATCAAGTTGTCAACAGAACAGATTCAGGTAAATGTAATCCACAAGGGTGTTGGACAGATTTCAGAGTCTGATGTATCTCTGGCTGCTGCATCTGATGCAATTATCGTCGGTTTCCAGGTACGTCCTTCTTCCAATGCAGCGAAACTGGCTGAACAGGAAGGTGTAGATATCCGTAAATATTCTATCATTTACGATGCGATAGAGGAAGTGAAGTCTGCAATGGAAGGTATGTTGGCTCCGACATTGAAGGAACAGGTGACTGCTACTATCGAAGTGCGTGAAGTATTTAACATCAGCAAGGTCGGAATGGTTGCCGGTGCGATGGTTAAGACCGGTAAGGTGAAACGTACGGATAAGGCTCGTCTGATTCGTGATGGTATTGTAGTCTTTACAGGAAATATCAATGCATTGAAACGCTTTAAGGATGACGTGAAAGAAGTTGGAACGAACTTCGAATGCGGTATCAGCCTGGCAGGATGTAACGATCTGAAAGTGGGAGACGTGATCGAAACCTACGAAGAAGTTGAAGTTAAGCAGACGCTCTAAGCGGTTGCTATAATATATAAGGTGGGAACTGGAACTTGAATGGAAGGGTCTGGCGGAATGCCTGTCCGGTCTTCAGTTTCCGGTTCCCATTTTTTCATGTGGAGGGATATGCAAACCATCGATTGGATTATGATAGCCATTGTAGGCCTGGGGGCCGTTGTCGGATTTTCCAAAGGGTTTATCCGTCAGCTGGCTTCGGTAGTTGGACTGGTGGCAGGCTTGTTGGTTGCACGGGCACTGTATGCTTCTGTGGGAGAGAAACTCGCTATGGAAACGGGAACATCATTGACTTTTGCCCGTGGACTGGCTTTCCTGCTTATCTGGCTGGTTGTGCCTGTCGGATTATCTCTGGCTGCAACTTTGCTGACAAAGGCTGTTGATTCAATTCATCTGGGATTTGTAAACCGATGGTTGGGAGCCGGACTGGGAGCGTTGAAATACATTCTGTTGATCAGTCTGGTGATTGCTCTGATTGAATACATAGATTCGGAAGACAGCCTGATTCAGTCAACAAAAAAGAAGGAATCCGTGTTATATTATTCGATGGAGAGTCTCTCTGGAGTTTTTATTCCTGTAATCAAGGATGCGACTAAACAATTAATAGATACTGATATATGCAACAAGAACCCAATAAATATGTAAAAGAACTGACGCAAGAGAAGTATAAATACGGCTTTACGACGGATGTTCATACTGATATTATCGAGAAGGGGTTGAATGAAGATGTGGTACGGCTGATCTCTGCCAAGAAGGGAGAACCGGAATGGCTGTTGGAATTCCGCCTGAAGGCATACCGTCACTGGCTGACGATGGAAATGCCTACATGGGCACATCTGAATATCCCCGAAATTGATTATCAAGCTATCTCATATTATGCAGATCCTACCCAGAAGAAGGAGGGTCCCAAGAGTCTGGATGAGGTGGATCCTGAACTTTTGAAGACGTTTAATAAGTTGGGTATTCCTTTGGAAGAACAGATGGCTTTGAGCGGAATGGCTGTAGATGCGGTCATGGACTCGGTTTCTGTCAAGACAACTTTCAAGGAAACTTTGATGGAGAAAGGAATTATCTTTTGTTCCATGAGTGAGGCTGTACGCGAACACCCGGATCTGGTCCGGAAATATCTGGGATCAGTGGTAGGCTATCGGGACAATTTCTTTGCTGCCCTGAACTCGGCTGTGTTTAGTGACGGATCTTTTGTGTACATACCTAAAGGCGTACGTTGCCCGATGGAGCTGTCCACGTATTTCCGAATCAATGCTGCTAATACTGGTCAGTTTGAACGTACCCTGATCGTTGCAGATGATGACAGCTATGTTTCTTATCTGGAAGGATGTACGGCTCCGATGCGTGATGAGAACCAGTTGCATGCGGCCATTGTAGAGATCGTGGTACTGGATCGTGCGGAAGTGAAATATTCGACTGTGCAGAACTGGTATCCGGGAGATGCAGAAGGAAAGGGAGGTGTCTATAACTTTGTAACAAAACGAGGAAATTGCAAGGGTGTGGACAGCAAGCTGTCATGGACACAGGTGGAGACCGGATCTGCAATTACCTGGAAATATCCCAGCTGTATCTTGAGTGGAGATAACTCAACGGCTGAATTCTATTCCGTTGCTGTTACGAATAATTTCCAGCAGGCTGATACAGGTACCAAGATGATTCATTTAGGTAAGAATACGCGTTCGACTATTGTCAGCAAGGGTATCAGTGCAGGAAAAAGCCAGAATTCCTACCGGGGTCTGGTAAGAGTGTCTGAACGCGCAGATAATGCACGTAACTATAGCCAGTGTGATTCTTTGCTGTTGGGCAGCCAGTGTGGTGCACATACTTTCCCGTATATGGATATCCATAACGAGACAGCTATTGTTGAACATGAAGCTACGACGTCCAAGATTTCGGAGGATCAGCTGTTCTATTGTAATCAGCGTGGAATTAACACAGAAGATGCAATCGGGCTGATTGTAAACGGATATGCCAAGGAAGTGCTCAACAAATTACCTATGGAGTTTGCTGTTGAGGCACAGAAATTGTTGTCTGTTTCTCTGGAAGGAAGTGTGGGTTAGGAAAAGAAGAAGATATTCTTAATTAGATAGATTAGTATATGTTAGAGATAAAAGATTTGCATGCCAGCATCAACGGCAAAGAAATATTGAAAGGTATCAACCTGACAGTCAAGGAAGGTGAAGTACATGCAATCATGGGACCCAACGGTTCCGGAAAGAGTACATTGAGCAATGTGCTGGTAGGACATCCTGCTTACGAAGTAACAAAAGGTTCTGTAACTTTTGGTGGAAAGGATCTGTTGGCCTTGTCGCCTGAAGACCGCAGCCATGAAGGTTTGTTCCTTTCTTTCCAGTATCCGGTGGAAATTCCGGGAGTAAGCATGGTGAACTTCATGCGTGCTGCTGTGAATGAACAGCGCAAATATAAAGGCCTTCCCGCACTGACAGCCAGTGAGTTTCTGAAACTGATGCGCCAGAAACGGGAAATTGTGGAACTGGACAGCAAACTGGCAAACCGTTCCGTCAATGAAGGTTTCTCAGGTGGAGAGAAGAAACGTAACGAGATTTTCCAGATGGCCATGCTGGAACCGAAACTGAGTATTCTGGATGAAACAGACTCTGGTCTGGATATTGACGCTTTGCGTATTGTGGCCGAAGGAGTCAATAAACTGAAAACTCCTCAAACCAGTTGTATCGTTATTACTCACTACCAGCGCCTGCTGGATTATATCAAACCGGATATTGTACATGTGCTTTACAAAGGACGCATTGTGAAGACTGCCGGTCCTGAACTGGCTCTGGAACTGGAAGAAAGAGGTTACGACTGGATCAAGAAAGAATTAGGAGAATGATTATGGAAAGACCCGAACAGCAATACATAGACCTTTTTACTCAGTATGAGGCCATGATTTGCCGTCACAGTGCCGAGGTACTGAATGCTCCGCGTTCGAAAGCTTTTGCTGATTTTGAGCGTCTGGGTTTCCCGACCCGTAAGCAGGAGGATTACAAGTATACGGATGTAGGACGGTATTTTGCTCCCGATTATGGGTTGAACCTGAATCGTCTGGAGATTCCGGTTAATCCGTATGAGGTGTTCAAGTGTGATGTACCGAACATGAGTACTTCACTTTATTTTGTTGTGAATGATGCATTCGACCGCCATGACTCTCCGACAGCCTCTCTTCCGGAAGGTGTGGAATTCGGCAGTCTGTGCGAAATAGCCACTCGTCGTCCGGAGCTGATAAAAAAATATTATGCACATCTGGCAGATACTTCGGAAGATGCACTGGCTGCTTTCAATACTTTATTTGCTCAGGATGGTGTTGTGATGTATGTCCCCAAAGGCGTGGTTGTAGAGCGGCCGATCCAGCTGGTGAATATCTTGCGTGCGGATGTGGCTACTTTGGTCAACCGCCGCTTGCTGATAATTTTGGAGGAAGGAGCTCAGGCCAAACTGCTGATCTGTGATCACGCAATGGATGAAGTGAATTTCCTTTCTACCCAGGTGGCAGAAGTCTTTGTCGGTGAAAATGCATCACTGGATCTTTACGAGCTGGAGGAAACGCATTACAGTACCGTTCGTTTCAGTAACCTGTATGTACATCAGTCTGCTGGAAGCCGGGTATTGCTGAATGGCGTTACCTTGCATAACGGAACGACACGTAACAGAGTACATGTAGTTCTGGATGGTCCGGGAGCAGAAATTGATCTTTGTGGTATGGCAATTGCTGACCGTGACGAGCAGGTAGATAATCATACCTTTATTGATCATCGTGCACCGGCTTGTACCAGCAATGAGTTATTCAAGTATGTACTTGATGAACGTGCCGTTGGAGCATTTGCCGGTAAGGTATTGGTTCGTCCGGGCGCAGAACGTACTTCTTCGCTTCAGACCAACCGGAATTTGTGCGTGACCCGTGAAGCACGTATGTATACACAGCCTCAGCTGGAAATTTATGCAGACGATGTAAAATGTTCTCATGGTGCTACGGTAGGACAGCTGGATGAGAATGCACTGTTCTATATGCAGCAGCGTGGTGTAAGCCTGCGTGAAGCTCGTCTCTTGCTGATGTTTGCCTTTGTCAACGAAGTGACCGACCGCATCCGGATGGAAGCTTTGCGTGACCGTTTGCACCAGCTGGTGGAAAAACGTTTCCGGGGCGAGCTGAGCAAGTGCCGCGGATGTGCATTATGTAAGTAATTTTGAAATAGATAGATCATGACTCAGGAAAAATCCATTTCCATGCAATATGATGTAGCCCGTATCCGGGAAGACTTTCCGATCCTTTCCCGGGATGTATACGGCAAGCCCCTGGTGTATTTGGACAACGGGGCTACGACCCAGAAGCCACGCTGTGTGGTGGATGCCATTGTGAATGAATATTATTCCGTGAATGCCAATGTACATCGCGGAGTGCATTTCTTGTCTCAGCAGGCTACAGAGTTGCATGAAGCTGCACGCGAGACGGTACGTCGTTTCATCAATGCCCGTTCTACCCGTGAAATTGTTTTCACCCGTGGAACGACAGAGAGTATCAATCTGGTGGCTTCCAGTTTTGTGGCCGGCCAGATGAAACCGGGTGACGAGGTCATTGTTTCGCAGATGGAACATCACAGCAATATTGTTCCCTGGCAATTGCAGGCAGAGCGCTCCGGCATTGTGATTCGGGTGATTCCGATCGATGATCGTGGAGAACTGATGGAAGATGCGCTGGAACAGCTGTTTACTCCGCGTACCAAACTGGTTTCGGTAGCACATGTTTCGAATGTGTTGGGAACGGTTAATCCGGTAGAACGGATTGTAGCCCGCGCACATGCCCATGGTGTTCCGGTACTGGTGGACGGAGCCCAGGCGGTTCCTCATCAGCCGGTGGACGTTCAGAAACTGGATGCTGACTTTTATGTGTTCAGCGGACACAAGGTCTATGGTCCGACAGGAATCGGTGTACTCTATGGGAAAGAAGAATGGCTTGACCGTCTGCCGCCCTATCAGGGTGGAGGAGAAATGATCCATACGGTCAGCTTCTCCGGTACAACCTTTGCGGAACTTCCTCTGAAGTTTGAGGCCGGTACTCCCGATTATGTAGGAACAACCGCTTTGGCACGTGCTCTTGATTATGTAAGTACCATCGGAATGGATCGTATTGCTGCTTATGAGCATGAACTGACACAGTATGCCCTCCAGCGTTTAAGCGAAATTCCGGATATGCATATCTTCGGAAATCCGTCGCATCGGGAAGGTGTCATTTCTTTCCAGGTCGGTAATATTCATCCGTTGGATCTGGGTACTTTACTCGACCGGCTGGGCATTGCCATCCGTACGGGACACCATTGTGCCGAGCCGCTGATGCACCGTCTGGGAGTAGAAGGAACAGCCCGTGCTTCCTTTGGCCTGTATAATACGAAAGCGGAAGTTGATTACCTGGTTGAAGGTATTCAGCGCGTTGCGAAGATGTTCTGAGCCTGATTCGCTGTTAAAGAGAGGGATTATGTTATTACCTTATTTACATCAGGAACTGATAGAGGCCGGCTGTGATGAGGCCGGAAGAGGATGTCTGGCGGGGGCTGTTTATGCGGCTGCCGTCATTCTTCCCCATGATTTCAGGAACGAACTGCTGAATGATTCCAAAAAGCTGACCGAAAAACAACGCTATGCCTTGCGTGAAGTGATTGAGCGTGAGGCTTTGGCCTGGGCTGTCGGTGTGGTGACTCCGGAGGAGATAGACCGGATTAATATTCTGAATGCTTCGTTTCTGGCCATGCACCGGGCCATTGATCAGTTGAAGATCCGTCCGCAGCATCTGCTGATTGACGGCAATCGTTTCAACAAGTATGCGGATATTCCCCATACGACCATTGTCAAAGGAGACGGAAAGTATCTTTCAATTGCAGCGGCATCTATTCTGGCCAAGACTTATCGTGACGACTATATGAATCGTCTGGCTGAGGAATATCCTGCATACGACTGGAAGAGCAATAAAGGATATCCGACCGTCAAGCATCGGGAGGCGATCAAAAAATGGGGTGTAACGCCTTATCACCGCATGAGTTTCAATCTGACTGGTGACGGACAGCTTTCCTTTGATTTCTGAAATCGGTAAATGCTATATTACCCAATCAACAAGCCCCTGTTAATAGCCGAAAAGTTATTAACAGGGGCTGTTCATATCTTGTAAATGCTTACTCGTCCAGACAAGCGTCCAGATCGCGTGTCAGTTGTTCTTTATCCAGATTTTGTCCGATGAAAACCAGTTTTTCCATGCGGTCTCCGTAATGTTCATCCCAGTCACGCATCAGTCCGGGTTCCTGCTGCATAAGTGCAATCAGGTCTTCCTCAGGTGCTGTGGCATACCACAAGCCTGCTTCCGTCAGTTTTTTCTGTCTTCCGGCCTGTTCAAACAGGAAAGACATGTCAGGATTGTGCTTGAAATAGCACACGCCTTTGGTACGGATTACATTCTTGGGCCAGCGGGTGGCAATGAAATGGTCGAACTTGTGGATATCGAAGGCGGGACGCCGGTAGTACACAAATGTACTGATGCCGTATTCCTCCACTTCTCCTCCCTCGTGGTGGTGTTCATGGTGGTGTCCTTCTTCGTGATGATGCCCTTCCTCATGGTGATGATGTTCCTCTTCATGATGGTGATGTCCCGGATGAGCCTGCAGTTCTTCTTCTTCCGTTGCAGGACGTTCGATACCCCGGATCCATCCGGCAGAAGTTGCGACCTGTTCAAAATTGAACAGATGCGTATGAAGAATCTTTTCCAGTTCCACATTCGAGTAATCACATTCGATGATCTCTGCGCGAGGTTGCAGCGTACGGATGATCTGACGAATCCGTTTCAATTCTTCCGGACTGATTTCCGAAGCTTTGTTCAGCAAAATGATGTTACAGAATTCTATTTGCTGGACAATCAGATTCTCGATGTCTTCCTCTCCGATGTTCGGGCGGGTAAGGTTATCGCCGCAGGCAAATTCATCCTGCAGACGCAAGGCATCCACGACAGTTACGATGCTGTCGAGACGGCAGATGCCGTATTTGGTGTAAGCCCCTCCCAGTCGGGGAATGGAACAGATTGTATTGGCAATAGGTTCCGGCTCACAGATACCGCTGGCTTCGATGACGATATAGTCGAAACGCTGCTGCTTCATGAGTTCCAGAATCTGTTCGATCAGGTCAGCCTTCAGCGTACAGCAGATACAGCCGTTCTGCAGGGAGACGAGACTTTCGTCTTTTTTGCCTACGACGCCCCCTTTTTGAATCAGGTCGGCATCAATATTTACTTCGCCGATATCGTTGACAATAACCGCAAAGCGGATTCCCTTTTGGTTGGAAAGGATATGGTTTACCAGAGTTGTTTTTCCACTGCCCAGATAACCGGTCAGGAGCAGTACGGGTATTTCTTTTGTATTCATTGTAGTTGGATAATAAACGCTGCAAAATTACGATTTATTTTTCAATGTGTTCACTTTCGGGTTCTTCTCGTTCGGGAAGCTGGCCGGAAAATGATAATAATGGTAAAAAGTTTCGCAGGTGCTTCGGATTTTTGTACCTTTGCACGTTGTAAACAAAGGAACATTATCAACTTAAAAACATAAGATTATGGCTAAGAAAGCTCTTTTAATGATTCTGGATGGTTGGGGTTGTGGCGACCATCAGAAGGACGATGTGATTTTCAATACTCCCACTCCTTATTGGGACAGTCTGCTGGCCAACTATCCTCACTCACAGCTTCAGGCAAGCGGTGAAAATGTTGGTTTGCCTGACGGACAGATGGGTAACTCAGAAGTGGGTCACTTGAATATCGGTGCCGGACGTATTGTTTATCAGGACCTGGTAAAGATCAATCGTGCCTGCGCTGACGGCAGCATCCTGCAGAACAAGGGAATCGTTTCAGCCTTCTCATACGCTAAAGAAAACGGAAAGAACATCCACTTCATGGGATTGACTTCTAATGGAGGTGTTCACTCTTCATTTGATCATCTGTTCAAACTTTGCGACATTGCTAAGGAATACGGTTTGCAGGACACTACTTTCATCCACTGTTTCATGGACGGACGTGATACAGACCCGAAGAGCGGAAAAGGCTTCATCGAACAGCTGACTGCTCACTGTGCACAGTCTGCCGGACGTATCGCTTCTATCGTAGGACGTTTCTATGCAATGGACCGCGACAAACGTTGGGAACGTGTGAAGGAAGCTTACGATCTGCTGGTTAACGGTCAGGGTAAGGTTGCTACCGACATGGTACAGGCCATGCAGGAATCTTACGATGAAGGTGTAACCGACGAATTCATCAAGCCGATTGTAAACGGCGGTTTCGACGGAACCATCAAGGAAGGCGATGTAGTGATCTTCTTCAACTATCGTAACGACCGTGCGAAAGAGCTGACTATCGTTCTGACTCAGCAGGATATGCCGGAACAGGGCATGCATACAATTCCGGGCTTGCAGTACTATTGCATGACTCCGTATGATGCTTCTTTCAAGGGCGTACATATCTTGTTCGACAAGGAAAACGTTCAGAATACTCTGGGAGAATACCTGGCAAATAACGGCAAGACTCAGCTGCATATTGCAGAAACTGAAAAATACGCACACGTAACCTTCTTCTTCAATGGTGGACGTGAAACTCCGTATGATCAGGAAGACCGTATCCTGGTTCCTTCTCCGAAAGTAGCTACTTATGACCTGAAACCTGAAATGAGTGCTTACGAAGTGAAGGATAAACTGGTTGAAGCTATCGGAACCCAGAAATATGACTTCATCGTTGTGAACTATGCAAATGGTGACATGGTGGGTCATACCGGTATTTATGAAGCTATCGAAAAGGCTGTGGTTGCAATCGACAACTGTGTGAAAGATACAGTAGAAGCAGCAAAAGCTAACGGTTACGAAGTGATCATCATCGCTGACCACGGTAACGCTGATCATGCACTGAATGCAGACGGAACTCCGAACACTGCTCACTCTCTGAATCCTGTGCCTTTTGTTTATGTAACAGACAACAAGGATGCAAAAGTTGAGAATGGTGTACTGGCTGACGTTGCACCGTCTATCCTGCACATCCTCGGTATGCCTCAGCCTGCTGAAATGACAGGTAAGGATCTGATTAAGTAAACCGCCTCTGACGGTTCTACATAATTTATCGCAAGCCCTCCGGCCCGGAATTTACTTTCTGCCGGAGGGCTTGTTGTCTCTTGGATTTTTTGTACTTTTGCAAGGTGTTTCAATCTAACCGATAACGAACAGAATATGATACAGATAGATGATGTAGTGGTGAGCCTTGACGTCCTGCGTGAGAAATTTCTCTGCGATCTGGATGCCTGTAAGGGAGAATGTTGCATAGAAGGTGATGCCGGAGCACCGGTAGAACTGGAAGAAGTGGAAAAGCTTGAGGAAGTCCTTCCCGTAATCTGGGAGGAACTGAGTCCCGAAGCGCGGGAAGTTATTGACCGTCAGGGAGTGGTTTATACGGATAGCGAAGGTGATCTGGTTACGTCGATTGTCGGCGGTAAGGATTGTGTCTTTACCTGTTACGATGAACGTGGTTACTGTTATTGCGCTATAGAGAAAGCTTTCCGGGCTGGAAAGACGGATTTCTACAAACCTGTTTCCTGTCATCTTTATCCGGTTCGTGTGGGAGATTATGGTCCCTATAAGGCTGTGAACTATCATCGCTGGGATGTCTGTAAGGCTGCTGTCCTGTTGGGCGAAAAGGAAAATGTTCCTGTCTATAAATTCCTTCGCGAACCTCTGATCCGTAAATTTGGTGAAGACTGGTATCGTGAACTGGAGATTGCAGTAGATGAGCTGAAAAAACAAGGTATGCTTTGAGAAACCGGGAAAATGGCTTCGGCCTTTTAAAAAAACGTTTCGGCGTTTGAAACAAAAGAATTCGTTCTTTTACTTCAAACGCCGAAACGTTTTTTATGTATCCCTAACCTGTTGATTTAATGCGCTGTAAGGGGCCTTTTATTTCAGCTTGATGCAAACGGTTTTTACTGGGCGGAGATAGTAGCTTGTTTTTTCTCCGGCAGCCCATATTAGATCATTGCTAAAGCTAAATGTTTTTGTTCCATCGGCACAAAGGTAACGTTCTCCTTTGTCGTGTTGCATTTCATACATTCCGTTTTTGTTCAGAAGATTATTCAGGGTTTCTAGGTTTGCATTCTTAAATTCCTGTGTGAATGCTTTTGCTTCTGTTTCCGTAAACACACGCCAGTCGGTCAGTCCGTTGATTTCATACGTTTCGAGTCGTTCCATTCCGTCAATAGCCAGTTCATACCATTGCTCGGGTGCTATCAGAATGGCATTGACCGCATTGTTTCCTGCCGGCTCTGTTTTCCATACATAGTAGTCCTCCCAGATCGAGTTGGCTTCCGGCAGCGAAGAAGCATAAAGCACTCCATCACCAGACAGAGGAGGATTTTCTCCTTCTTCCGGTTCCTCCGGCTGTTCCGTATCACTGTCGTCCCCTGTACTGAAATCAAATTCTATATCGACAGCCGGTTTCCATCCTTCTATCTCGAAGTTTCCTTCCAGACTGACTCCTTCGGAATAACTGCCACTGAAGTTGTAAGGTTGGCCGGGGCTGAGCGATTCAGCATAGGTATAGCTGTAGGTTTCGTTCTTGCCGGGACGGGTTACGGTGATGGACAGGTGGGCTTTTGACCGGGTGGAAGGAAGTACGTAGACAGGACCTGCTGTCCATACATTTTCTTCCAATGAGCAACTTACGGAACAGGCATCTGTCTCTTCTTTGTAATTGCCATCGAAGGAATATCCTGTACTTACGGGAGAGACCTGAAGACTGACTTCCGTAGCATCGGCCGGAATACCTGTGAAAGAGAATTGCAGGGCTGACACGACATAACTTAGAGTGAGTGTGACTTCCGTAGGCTGTTTCAGCTGGATCCGGCTTTGTCCGCTCATCAGTGGGAGCCGGCTGTTCATGGGTTCCTTAATGGATAGATAGCTGGTGGATAACGGTTCCAGCGGCAGCGTGAAGTCATCTTCGCTCAGGCCGGAAAAGGCTGAGAGGATATATTCGCCTTTATTGAGACTGTGAGTGAAAGGAGTTTCTGCATCAGATACTTCGGTCTGAAGCACCAGTTCGCCCGTGTCATCAAACAGGAATACGGAAAGCGGATAGTTGATTTTTACTTCGTCAGTACTTCTGACGGCCAGTTGCAGGTGACATTCCGAGGTTTCGGTTGCAGATGTTTCCTCATCTTCGTCCGGCATATAGCCGCTGCACGCAGCAGACAACAGGATGAGGAAGACAGAGAATAAGCAGGGTAACGCTAGTCTTTTCATGTGTATCTGTAATGATAAAGGTTTTATCACATAAACGCACTGCTGCCGGAATGTGTACCTGCTTCTTGGGGGAATGTACCATGAGAGAGAAAGAAATTTCCCCGGCTGTCTTTGTTTTTTCAAAGCCGGGGAGATCTGTCCTGAATAGGAAATATACCTGAGAAAAATTCTAATACCCTTCGTTCTGGGTCAAATTGGGATTATTGTTGAGATCGGTATCCGGAATCGGGAAGCGGTTATAGATTTCACTGACGGCCTTGCCTTCGCGAGTACCTCCTTTCCAGTCCCAGAGATAAGTGCCGGAGGTGAATCGCCCGAATCGTACAAGATCACTGCGACGGCGGCCTTCCAGATAAAATTCACGTGCCCATTCGTCAATGAGATAGTCTTCCGTAATCTCTCCGGGAGCTGGCATGACGCTACATTGGCGGCTGTTTCTCAGTGTGCAGATGTCTTGCCAGGCACTTTCGGTGTCATTCAGCCGATAAGATGCTTCGGCTCTGGTCAGATAGGCTTCGGCCAGACGGAGAAGCGGAATATCGGTATCCGGATATTCTGTATGACTGGTAGCAGCCCCGTCAGAGCGAATGTTTTGCCATTTCACAATGGAAAGTCCGCTTTGAAATCCTGTGATGGCTTCCGGATACAGGGTTCTTCTTCCACCTCCGGCTCCCGAGTAGAACATGGCTCTATCATCGCCGGCTGCGGCAATAAGGTCAATGGTACGTACGCCGTACTGTTCATCCCATGCATCGATTGCTTCGTCATCTGCAAATTCTTCCTGTCCGGGAATCTGGACATTCTCTGGAATCATGGGCACGTTTCCTTCCGGGAAAAATTTATCGATCAGAGCTTTGCGGGCCACCAGACAAGACCATCCGTTGGTCGTTCCCATGTGGGGCATGCCTCCTGTACGTGTTCCGCATATCAGATAGGTTGCTCCACCATAATTGCGGGTTTTCATACCATCCTGGCGAATCGGGAAGATGATTTCTTTCATGGCATCCGGATTCTGGTCGTTGTCGGCCATAAACATCAGCCGGTAGTCGTTACAAAGTTCGTAGGCTCCTGACTGAATGACCTTATTGGCATAAGCTCTGGCATTCTCCCAGTCAGGAGTTCCTGTATAGACTTCTGCATTCAGACACAGACGGGCATGAAGAAGCCAGTTGGCTGCTTTGTCGGCACGTCCGAAGGAAGCCTGTCCCGGTTCATAAAGATCGTCTTCAGAAGCTTCGAGCTCTTGAGCAATATAATTGTAAAGTTCCTGTCCGTTTTTCTCCGTCGGGAGTTCGTTGTCAAAGTGTTCCTTAAACGGTGCTTTTCCGAAAAGATCCAGGAAATACCAGTAGTGAAGAGCACGCAGGAATCTTACTTCGGCCCGTTGGCGGAGGCTTTCTTCATCTGTCTTGTCGGCTATCTGATCAAGAAAGAAGTTCATCTGGGTTATGTTGTAGCCCAGGCGGACATAAGCCCATTCAGTTCGCTGGCTGGATGAGTTCCATGCGATGCTGGTAAACTGAGGGATATCTACATTGTCTTGCCATACCCATACACATTCGTCGGTAGGAAGTTCGTTACAGTTGAAGACCGTTCGGTAGAAACCGGATTCTCCTTCATCCTGTCCGTCCAGGTCCGGAGTCCCGGCCAGTCCTTTCTGTCCGGTCAGGCCGAGAAGGGCATATTGTTTTACGAAAGTTCCCTGTTGGTCAAAGCTTGAAGAGCTTTGCGGATCAATGGAGCTGATGTCTAAGTCATTGATACAGGAGGGAGCTGTAATTGCCGTTGCCGTAAGCAGAACAGCGGACAAGATGGGTGTCAGATATGTCTTTTTCATATTGAAATGCTGTTTTTGAGGTTTGTTTGAATCAGAATTGCAGGGAGACTCCCAGCAGGAAGGTTACGGCACGCGGGTAAGGATTACTGTCAATACCGCTTTTCACTTCAGGATCCAGTCCCTCATAGCCGGATATGATGAACGGGTTCTGACAGGTAGCATAGATACGTCCGTTGAATCCGTTGTAGGTCTGACCCTTCAATACATTCTTGAAAGAATATCCCAAAGTAATGTTGTCGCAGCGTAAGAATGAAGCATTGCGTACAAAGTAATCACTCATGTAGTAATCTCCTTTTCCGGTAAAGCCCAGTTCAATGGCTTCCGGAGTTGTGTTCGTATAAGCCATGTTTGAGAACAGGCCTGAAGTGCTGGAGTTTGCTTTTCCGGCCAGGAAGTCATAGTAGACATAGTTGTTCAGACTGCTGCGAAGTGAGAAGCTGAAGTCCCATGCTTTCCAGGTCATTTTGGAGGTAAGTCCCATCAGAAAATCTGCGGCAGGTTTCTGGTAGATGTATTTGTCGGAACTGTTGATGATTCCGTCACCGTTACGATCTACAAATTCGTTTTCAATGGGTTTGCCGTTTTCATCGTATACCTGTTGGTAGACATAGAATGAGTTGGCAGGGTATCCCACTTTGTTCACTTGCACTTTTGTGTTGTTGCCTCGTGAGATCTTATCTCCTGTTTCTACATAATAATCTGTATCATTGCCTCCTGTCAGCTTGGTGATCTCATTGTGATTCCATGTGAAGTTGTAGGTCAGTTCCCAGGAAAAGTCACGGGTAACAACAGGAGTTGCATTGATGGAAAATTCCACTCCGTAGTTCTTCAGTGAACCGATATTCTGAAGCATCTGTGCATTGAAGTTGGTTCCTACAGGAATTTTGACACTGTTCAGCAAGTCGTCCGTGTTCCGGTAGTATCCGTCGAAGCTTCCACTGATCCGGCCGTTCAGAAATCCGAAGTCCAGACCGGCATTATAAGTCGTTGTTTCCTCCCACTTCAGGTTCGTATTGAAAGCGTTCGGACGCGAGGTATGGTAATATTCATCGCCAAATGGATATTGTGCATAGTCATCGCTGACAATGTAGAGCGGCATATAAGCGAAGTCGGAAGAGATATCCTGTTGTCCAGTGATACCCCAGCCCAGACGCAGTTTCAGATCGGAAAGGGCATGAACGTCTTTCAGGAATTTCTCTTCTTTGAGTTTCCATCCCAAAGCCAGTGAAGGGAAAGTACCCCATCGGTTGCCGTCAGCAAAGCGTGAAGATCCGTCCCAACGCATGGTGAATGTCAGCAGATAGCGGTCAAGCAAAGAGTAATTGAGACGTCCGAAATAGGAAACAAGTGTATTGCGTGTTGCATAAGCAGTCTGTTCTTTCAGTACGGCATCATGGATCTCTCCGGTATAGCTGTCTACTCCGTTTCCTACAGTGAAACCGTTTCTGTGGAAGTGCTGTTCTTCTCCACCGGCCATGATATCAATCGTATGGTCACCCAGTGTTTTGATATACTGGCCATATACATTATAGGAAAGGTTATACTTGTATTCTGAGGTTGCAGATGTATTGCCATAGTAATTGTATGCAAAGGAATAAGGCGAGAATAGGGTAGTCTGGGTTCCTTCTGCATATTCTCCGCCGATGCTGGCGTGCAGTCGGAGATCCGGCAGGAAATGGAATTTATAGTCCACTTCCAGGTTACCCGTAAAGTCGTTGCTGTTGGCACGGTCATCTTTCTGATAAAGAGCGGCTACAGGGTTCTGTGCCGTATTTTTGTTCGAAGTATATCTCCAGTCCGGATCGGCAAAGTCTGAAGTAGCCTGTGCATTCTGGTAATATCCGCCGAAGGAATTATACATATCTCCTTCTCCGTATACCGGTCGGGTCGGATCCATAGAAAGGGCAGCGCCTAAAGCATCGCCGTTGGCATAACGGTTTTTCCCGTTCATATATTTGGCCGTCAGGTTGACTTTCAAATGATCATCAAAGAAAGACGGAGCCAGGTTGAGAGACGTAGTGAATCGCTGGAAATTGGATGTCTGGATGATACCGTTATTGTTGCTGTATCCCAGTGACAGCCGGTAGGGCAGATTCTTGAAGCCACCGTTGATGGACACATGATGGTCGGTGCTGACTGCTGTACGGAAAATTTCGTCCTGCCAGTCTGTGTCGGCGGTTCCTAAAGTTGCAGGCAGGGAGTTGCCCCATAACTGACTGGCGTACTCACGATAAGCATCACCTCCAAGTACGTCATAACGTTTCTGGGTAGTTGATACGGAGACAGAACCGCTATAGCTTACTTTCGGTGCCTGTCCGCTCTTTCCTTTTTTGGTAGTGATGATGATGACACCGTTGGAGGCACGTGATCCGTAGATGGCTGTAGCCGATGCATCTTTCAGCACCGTAAAGGTTTCAATGTCTTCCGGATTGACCATGGAAAGTCCGTTGGACATCCCTTTGATTCCGCTATTGTCGATGGCCAGTCCGTCGATGACGATCAGCGGGTCATTGCTGGCATTTAATGAAGATCCGCCGCGGATACGGATCTGAGCACCTCCGCCCGGAGTTCCGTCGTTGCTGATTACACTGACACCCGCAATCTTTCCTGCAAGCATATCCTGGGCATTGGTCGTGATTCCTTTGCTGAGTTCATCCGGTTTCAAGGCTGTAACGGAACCGGTGGCATCGTTCTTTTTTACGGAACCGTAACCGATGACTACCACTTCATTTAAAAGTTCGGAGTCCCCTTTAAGCAGGATCTGAAGAGTCGGGGCCGCTGGTATTTCCTGAGGCTGATAACCGACAAAAGAGATGACAAGGGTATCGCCCGGGTTTACACCGGGAAGTATAAAGTTTCCGTCAAGATCGGAAATGGTACCTTCGGTTGTTCCTTTTATCAGGATGTTGGCACCAATGACGGGTTCTCCGGTTTCATCTTTTACATGGCCCTTCACGGTCAGGTCTTGTGCAAAGACCTGAGCGGAAAGAAGCATTCCGGCCATCCAGACCATTGTTCGTTTTCCGGATGTGTATTTTGTTCTTTTATTCATGGCATGTTGATTTTAAAATTGATACAGGTTACCCTGTCTTTTACTGTTTTTATTGGATAGCTTTGATAGAAATTGCATATCCTCCTCCAGGAACCACATTCAGTTTCAGCCGGCTCTTGGAAGTGACGGTCTTTTTGGTGATGGTATAGGCTTGCGGATTCTTGTCCCAGCTGGCATCGGAAGCATCGGCGTAGATCGTAGCCTCATATCGTTGGCCGGGGGTCAGGAAGTCCAGATTTAATTCAGACTTGTGATTGTTGTAGCCATTAGTGCAGCCTACATACCAGTCTTTACCTCCTTTTTCACGACGGGCAATCGTAATATATTCTCCCGGTTCTGCTTCCAGATAGACACTTTCACTCCAGTCTACGGGTACATCCTTAATGAACTGGAAAGCATCCATGAAACGTTCATAGTTCTCAGGAATGTCGGCTGCCATTTGCAGAGGACTGTACATCGTGACATAAAGAGCCAGTTGGCGTGCCAGTGTAGAGCGTACCCGGGAATGATTATCCGGATTCATTTTACTGCAGTCTGTTTCAAAGATTCCGGGAGTGTAGTCCATCGGACCGCCTATCAATCTGGTAAAAGGCAGGATTGTAGTATGGTTCAGGTTGTTTCCACCAAAAGCTTCATATTCGGTACCTCTGGCTGATTCGTTGCCGATCAGGTTCGGCCAGGTACGGCACAGACCGGTGGGACGTACAGCCTCGTGAGCGTTGACCATAATTTTGTAGTCGGCAGCTTTCTTGACAGCATGCAGATAATGATCCACCATCCATTGTCCGTAGTGATGTTCACCGCGGGGAATAATATTGCCTACATATCCGCTCTTTACGGCATTGTAACCGTTGTCGACCATAAACTGATAAGCCTGATCCATGTGGCGTTCATAATTACGGACAGAAGAAGAGGTTTCATGATGCATGATGATCTTCACTCCTTTACCGGCTGCGTAACGGTGAATTTCCTGTACATCGAAATCCGGATATGGGGTTACAAAGTCGAATACGTGGTCTTTGCTTTTGCCGAACCAGTCTTCCCATCCTTCGTTCCATCCTTCCACGAGGACTGCATCGAATCCATTCTGGGCGGCAAAATCAATGTAACGTTTCACGTTCTGGGTGTTGGCCGAATGTTTGCCGTTCGGTTGAGTGGCAGCATAATTGGTCTTTCCTAATTTTACACTGGGAAGTTCATCTGTATAGGCCCAGGTTCCTTTCCCGGTAATCATATCCCACCATACACCGATGTATTTGGTCGGCTTGATCCAGGAAGTATCTTCAATGTAGCAGGGATCGTTCAGATTAAGTGTAAGGCGTGAGGCAAGAATGTCGCGTGCGTCATCGCTGACCATGATGGTTCTCCAGGGAGACTGGCAGGGAGTCTGCATGTATCCTTTATCTCCCTGAGCATCGGGAGTCAGCCATGATTCGAAAATCATGTTTTTGTCATCCAGGTTCAGGCTCATGCAAGAGTAGTCGATCAGTGCAGCCTCATGAAGGTTGATGTAGAGTCCGTCGTCAGTTTTCATCATCAGGGCAGTCTGGACACCGGTCGGTGAGAATACAGTCTGTGAAGAGTTGGGGGTGACTGCTTTTTTCATAAGTCCTCTGATTTCTGACAGCCGGGAAGTTGTATAATCATATTCCTGGGTATCGTAATCACCGGGAATCCAGAATGCCGTATGGTCTCCGGTCATTGCAAACTGAGTATGCTCTTCCTTGATGATGAAGTAGTTCAGGTTGTTTTGTTGAGGGAATTCATAGCGGAATCCCAGACCGTCGTTGAAAAGCCGGAAGCGGATCACGATGTGACGTTGGTTGTCGGGTTGTTCAAGGGTTACGGCCAGTTCGTTGTAATGGTTCCTGATTTTGTCTTCTTCTCCCCATACGGGTGTCCAGGTTTCGTCGAAAGAAGCTGTCTGAGTATTGCGGACAACAAATCCGGTCATCAGATCTGTCTTGCGGTCGAGCTGGTCTTTATCAGTACGTTCTGTCCATTCAAAGTCCGTTTTCTGCTCCGGATCTTCTTTTTTCAGTTCAAGTCCCAGTGTACTGGGTTTGATGACAGTTTTCCCTTGGAACAGGAGTGAGTAGACAGGTGTTCCCTTGGAGTTCAGATTGAAGTCCATCACAAGTTTACCGTCTGGCGAAGTCAGTTTTTCAGCCTGTGCGGCGATGGCAAAGCAACATAAAGCTGCAGCCAGCAGTTGATTCTTGATTTTCATAAGTTTTTCAGATATTTATGCAGCGGCAGATACTCTTTCTTCTGGGAGTTACAGAATGAAAGAGATGTCTGTATCGTTGCTGGGTTAATGAATAAAGTGATTGTTCCTGTTTATTGGTTCTGTAAAGTTTTGTCTTCCCGAAATTCGAGAATAAGTATCTCTCTGGGAGAAAGATGCAGGCTGTCGTCCAGTCTGATCTTTTTTCCGCTGAGAATATCCGTTGCTTCTGGAGCTCTGAGGACTTCCTGGTAGGGAGCAAGGGCAAGTTCTTGTGTACTGCCTGTTCCATTCATGATAATTACTGCAGAACGCTCTCCATAACGCCGTTCATAGACGTAGCATCCATTACGGATGATAAAATGTTTGAGTGATCCTTTTCCGATAGCCTCGTTTCCTTTTCGCCAGTTAAGCAGTTTCCGGATAAAATGGAAGGCTTCTGCCTGGGTTGCATTCAGGTCCTCCGGAGAGAAACAGTTGAGGCTGTCTTCAGACCATCCTCCCGGGAAATCTTTCCTCACGTATCCGTCTCCTTTGGATTTGTCACCGTTCATAAGGATTTCCGTTCCATAATAGAGTTGTGGAATACCACGCGTCGTAAGCAGGAATGTGACAGCCTGTTTATATCGGGACAGGTTTCTGGTTTGTTCCTCATTCTGAAAGAAACGTGATGTATCGTGGTTATCGGCAAATATCAGCAGATTCATGGGATTGGCATATACGGCATCCTGTGACAAATAATCGTATAGCCGGAAGAGACCTCCTTCCCATTCGCCGGTTTCTTCGTCGAAGGCATGACCGATCAGTGACTGCAGGGGAAAATCCATGACAGTTGGAAGTTCCGGATTGCCGGAGCGGGCTAAAGGGCTGCCTTTCTGCCAGCGCGATACGGCTACATTGTTATTGAGCCATGTTTCGCCTACTATGTTGAAGTTCGGATATTCCTCAAGAATTTCTTTACACCATGTATTCATGAAGCCGGCATCGGCATAAGGCCATGTATCCTGGCGGATGCCACCAAGCCCGACTGTTTCAATCCACCAGATGCAGGATTGTATGAGGAAACGTGCTACATGCGGATTGCGCTGATTGAAATCGGGCATGACACGGGTAAACCACCCGTCTGTGGCGAGAGTACGGTCAGCCTGTGTGCTGTGAGGATCTGTGAGACAAGCGATCTTGAACGATGTCTGCACATATTGTGAACGGTTGTTGAACCAGTCGTCAGAGGGCTTGTCTGCGAAAAGGAAACACTGGTCTCCGCAATGGTTGAACACCATGTCCATAATCAGTTTGATTCCTTTGGACCGGGCATGGTCGGCCAGCCGGATCAGATCTTCCGTTGATCCCAACCGTGGATCAGTCTGAAAATAATCGGTGATGGCATATCCGTGATAGGAACCTTGGAGCATATTGTTTTCCTGTACGGGGGTGAGCCACAGGGCAGTTATTCCCAGATTAGCCAGATAGTCCAGATGACTGTCTATTCCGCAAAGGTCTCCGCCGTGACGTGCGTCAGGACGGTTGCGGTCAACCTGTTTTTCTTTCATGCCGGGAATAATATCGTTGTCTGTTTTTCCATTGGCAAAACGGTCGGGCATAGCCAGGTAGATTACATCAGAGGCATTGAACCCCTGTGTCTGTTTCCGTTCGGGAATCCGCTGTTTCAGTTCATAAGGAATACAGGCAGAACGGCCTTTTCCCTTCAAACGGATCTGGAAGGTCTGGGCCTGAGCCTGCGAGATATCGAGATAAACCAGCAGATAGTTCGGATTGTTCGGGCGGAAGGTTTCTTTCAGGTGTATTCCTTTTCCTTCAAGTGTGACTTCAGAAGAGGAGATTTCTTCACCATATAAAAGAATCTGTAACTCCGGATGGTTCATGCCGGCCCACCAGCTGGGGGGAGTAATTTTCTCCACATTCCATGTCCGGGCAGATGCTCCGGCAAAGAAAAACAGAGCCATAAAGAAGAGAAAAATATGTTTCATAAGTCTGTGGATTTGGGTTGATAAATCTTTGCTGCAAATGTAGAGGTTTACAGAGTCGTTTTTGGGCGTTTGAATAAAAATATAAATTTGTAAATTCGTTAACATATTGTTTCATAAATGATTATCCCTTTTTATTACATGCAATTATATAAATGAAATCTAAAGTTTTTGAAGATCAGAAAAGAGCCTTTTGGATTTATTCTTTATATTTGTAAAGAAAATCTTAAAGATAATGGAAGGTAGAAAACACTTATATATTCTGATATTGGCAATTTTGTCTTTTTGTCCGTCTTTTCTTCCGGCTATGTCGGAACGGAATCTTCGTATTCTGTCAGAGCTGGATCAGACGATTTCACAGAAGGCTGTCTGGCAGGGAGAGAGGGAAACTCGCATCCGGATGCTGAAAAACCGGTTGCACAAAACGATGGATTCTGGCCGGAAATATCTTTTATGTGATTCCTTGTTTATAGAATATCTGCATTATCAGGCTGATTCATCCTTGCATTATTTGAATGAAAAGGCGGCTTGTCTGGCTGCCGATCCGGCTCTTGGATCAAAAGCAGGAATCCTGATCAACCGTTCAGAAGTTCTTGGAGTGATGGGAATGTATTTTGAAGCTTTACAGGAACTGCATAATGTGAATGTACAGGAACTGGAAGAACCGGTACTGGCATATTATTATGGTGTATGTAAGCAGATTGAAGGCTGGATGGCCGATTATACCCCCGAAGCAGAAGGCAAGAAGAAGTATCTGGACCGAACAGATTTATATCGTGACTCTGTGTTGAAGATGATGGATTCAGAGATTGATCAGACTGTCATGAAGGCTGAACGGCTTATTCTTCATCATCAGGCAGACAGTGCAGTCCGTCTGTTGACCGGATGCCTGGAAAAATCGCCGGCTAAACAGCAGAAGATTTATGTATATTATACCTTATCGGATGCTTATGATGCTTTGGGAGATGTAGAGAACCGGATATATTGGCTGGCTCAGACTGCTATTCTGGATTTGAAAACTGCAGTCCGTGAATATGCAGCCTTGCAACGTCTGGCTCGTCTGCTTTATGAACAGGGAGATCTGGAAAGGGCTTATCGTTATCTGAACTGTTCGATGGAAGATGCTGTGGCCTGTAATGCACGCCTTCGTTTCCTGGAGGTTACCGAATTTTATCCGATTATAGACCGGGCTTATGTGGCCAAGGAAAACCGTGAGCGACTGATGATGCACCGGATGTTATTGCTGGTGAGTGTGCTTGCCGTTATGCTGATCGTGCTGTTGAGTTGGTTATGGATCTGGATGAGAAAGCTTTCTGCCATGCGAAAGGAACTTTATACAGCTAACCGGGAACTGCAGGTAGTCAATGATCAGTTGGAGCAGACCGGCAAGATTAAAGAAGTGTATATCGTGCGTTATCTGGAACGTTGCGTCAGCTATCTGGAGAAGCTGGAACACTATCGTCGTTTGCTGGAAAAGCTGGCAATGGCTTCCAAAATTGATGAATTGTTTAAGATGATCCGTTCGGAACAGTTCTTACGCGATGAACGGAAAAAATTCTATGCGGAATTTGATAAATCATTCTTGGATTTGTTCCCTAATTTTGTGGAGGATTTCAATCTCTTGCTGGTAGAAGACGGAAGAATCTATCCAAAACCTCATGAGTTGTTGAATACCGAACTTCGTATATTTGCATTGATCAGACTGGGAGTAACTGATACGACACAGATCGCTCATTTTCTGGGATATTCTCTGGCAACCGTTTACAGTTACCGGAGTAAAATGCGGAATCGGGCTAAAGGCGACAAAGATCATTTTGAACAGGATGTGATGAAGCTTTAATTCAAGGGAGAAAGGAGGGAACTATCCTCTGCCTCAGTCTGTATCTGTTCTTTTTCATCATATTATTCGTTGCGGTTTTATTGACCGTACATTGCGGCTTCATCGACCGCACGTTTCCGCCTCATCGTACTACTCGCTGCGACTCCATCGACCGTACGTTTCTGCCCCAACGTACTACTCGCTGTGGTGTGCTTCTCCATACGATAAAAAGTCCGCCGGCAGTCTGTTCAGCCAGGGGCTTTGCAGTCTGTCGGCAGATGTTTCTTTTGAATGAGCCGGAAGAAAAGTCGGCTGGCGGTTATTCTCTTCCTGCTTCCTGAATCAATGTCCGGATTTCTGAAGAAAGATCTTTATGCTCTGCCAGTTCTTCCAAAGTAAGATGCATTCTCCAGCGCCAGTAATGGTGTGGATTGGCAGGAATATTGATCCGTTCGGCGGCAGCGTCCGGATTGCGCAGCTTTTCGTCGATAGCCATCCAGTCCTGCCATGGAAGAATGCACAGCAGGGAAGGACTGTTCAGATGCCGGCGTATAATCTCTTTGCAGATCCATCCCGAAGCCTGTCGGGGAACTTCACCCCAGCATCCCAGTTCCTGACGGTAAAAGCGTTCGGTAACTGCCGGATCTTCTTCCCACCATCCCCGGAGTGTGGACATGTCGTGTGTTCCGGTAGAGCATACGGAATGGAAGGGGTAATCGCAGAGACGGCCGAACTCCAGCCCGAAAGCCTTAGGCATGCGTTGAATTTCGAGTGAAAGAATCTGGAGACGTTCCATGACCCATGCGACACATTCCGGAACCATGCCGAGGTCTTCTCCGCAGACCAGCATGGGAGTGGACTGGGTAAGAACCGGCAGTTTCTTCATTGCTTCCTGATACCAGAATTCATTGTGGCGCTGATAATAATAGTGATTGTACAGATGATTGAAAGCTTCCTGTTCTTTTCCGCTTAGTTGTTTGAAGATAAAATCATTCTGCACACAGATACGGGGATGATACAGTTCGGGATGATCCCGGTCTGGTACAAACAGAACATCACTGATGAGGCTGTACAGTCCTTCTTTCATTTTCAGACTTTCTTCGTCATTCTTGCCGGCAAAATAGGCTTCTACCTTTCGTTGGGTATCGAATTCCGGACGCATGGCATAAAGATCATGATGCAGATGGCGGACAAAAGTCTGGCGAACTTCATCGCTCCGGTCGCCGAACATGGTATTCAGCATGTAGTCACAGATGAAGGGCCGGGTCATGAAGTCTTTCCGGAAATTAAGCCCGAAACTTCGGATTTCTTCTTCGCTCATGGGCAGGGCAGGGACGAAATGTCCCAGCAGACCATGTACGGAGTGAGTCGGGATTTCCCAGATACGGAAGAATCCCAGAATGTGGTCAATGCGGTAAGCCGTGAAGTATTCTGCCATCTTGGCAAAGCGCTTCCGCCACCACAGGTAGTTGTCTTTCTCCATAACTTCCCAGTTGTAAGTAGGGAATCCCCAGTTTTGTCCGTTTGTGGAGAATGCATCGGGCGGTGCTCCCGCCTGTCCGTTCATGTTGAAATAATAGGGTTCCGTCCATGCTTCCACACTGCACCGGCTGATGCCGATGGGAATGTCGCCCTTGAGAATGACTCCCCGTTGGCGGGCATGGCTGGCAGCGTCCAGCAATTGCTTGTGGAGTTGGTATTGTATATAATAATGGAATGCAATCTTTGGATAGACTTCGTTTTCCGGATTGCATAGTTTGGCAATCTCAACAGCATCGTAGGTCTGATACTTGCTCCATTGATGGAAGTCGGGTGTATGGTTCAGATCACGCAGGTAGCAGAAAGCAGCATAAGGTTGCAGCCATGATTCATTGTGCGCGAAGAAACTCAGGAATTCTTCAGATGACAGAACTTCGTCTCCTTCCTGCCGAAAGGCTATTCTCAGATAAGCCAGTTTCAGTTTGTTCACAGCTTCGTAGTCCAGTAAAGGCTGGGCATTCAGCTTGCGTCTTTCTGTTTCAAAAAGCTGTGCTTCCTCTTTATCTTCCGGTTCGGGAAGTTGCCGGAGGTCAATGTACATGGGATGGAAGGCATAAATGGAAATAGCACTGTACGGATAAGAATCCATCCATCCTCCGTTACCGGAAGTATCATTGATCGGCAATAATTGCACGGCCTGTTGTCCGGTATCGGCTGCCCAGTCGATAAATGATTTCAGGTCTCCGAAGTCTCCGGTGCCACAGCTTCCTTCCGAACGGATGGAGAACAATGGAATTGCACATCCGGCAATCTTCCGGGGAGGAAGGTTGAAGAATACTTCCGTTTCCATCGGCAGATATGTTTCTCCCCTCATCAGAGGCTGGATGTGGAAAGTCCGGTTCGGGCGGCCTTCCCATTCTTCAACGGCTCCGGTTTCGGCATTGACAGCTACGAACTTGTATTCAAAGGATGGAGGAAGGCTTGAAGCATCCAGTGTCAGATGCCATACATTCGGGGCGACTTCCTGCATACGGATAGGCCGGAACCAGTCCCAGTTACCCAAAGCATTGCAACTTCCGCTGATGGCCAGGGCCTGTTTCTTATGCGACAGGCCCGGACAAAGAGCCCGGAAAGTGACACAGCTTCCTACTCCGTCCGGCAGTTTGTTGGGACGGGAAAGAGGATGAGGAAGATTGAATGCAGAGCTGTAACGGTGAAAGTCAGCAGGAAGTTCCCGCCAGCAATCATCCAGAATATAGTGCGTTTGCTGGGCATTGCCTAAATAGAATGAATGAGGAATGGCTCCGAACTCTTTCCGGACACAAGTTTCTCCACGGAAAACGCCATATCGGTAGGTGATTACTTTTTCTATATCTGTGGTAAAATATTCATAACTGTTTTGCCAGATCACACCGTCCCGTGTCGTCAGAGGAATGCTGTTGTTTTCCTCTTCGTTCAGGATAATCCGGAGATTTTCTCCCCAGACGGTACGATAACGAATACGAAAAGTCAGTTTCATGGTTTTCTTAGGTATTAGTTTTGTGATTTGTTCTTGCTCCAAAAATAATGAAATAAAATGGAAACTGGAACGTCTGTGTTCTTCTTTTCTGTAAAAAAGAGAAGAGCAAAGAAGAACGGTTATCATCTTCTTTTTTGTATAAAAATGAAAAATCTTCTTCTAAAAACTGTTATTATGGTTAATAGATATTAATAAACCGACCTTTTTTGAGCAAAAGGTGGGTCTTCTTGTTTAAAGAATGTGATTTTTTCAGAGAGGTAAAAAGAAAATATGAATAAGAGAGAGATGTGAATGAAATACTCTGGAGGAGTATTTACAGGTTGGGTTTAGTTCCAAAGAATGTTTGTGTAAGTGTATTGTTTTGTTAAAAATGAAGAAACCGATATTTATGTCGAAAATCCATGTTTTTGTATTTTTATTGATTCTTGTTCTTTCTGGCTGTAAAGAAGAAACTGCAATGTCTTCCATGACAGGCTACGGGGGAGTGAAACTTCAGTTGCGTTCAATGAATTATGAAGGTTTGTCCGAAGATGTGGAAAATGCTTCTCGTGCCGGAGGTGGTTATGATACTCTTTTTGTTTCTGTTTGTGATGAAAGTGGTCTGGTGGTTTCTTCGGTAAAATGGAATTACGACCGCAATACTTCATCACTCCGTCTGGAAGGTCTTCATGAAGGAAGCTATCGTCTGTCGGTAATGGGAGTTCGTGGTGATATTTCCCGTGATGGTGTACGGGTGAATTCTTTGTCACGGGCAGATGAAGAATGGTTTTCTTTCCCTGCAAAAGTAGCTCCGCTGGAAGCTGAATATTATTATTCATCAACCCCGCTGGAAGTAACGGTTAGTGGAGGACAGGAACAAGTGACTACAAGTGAAGAAATCGTTCAGCATCCGATTTGTAGCAGATTGTCTTTCGGATTTGCTTTTGCTTCGACTGATGTGGAGCGGATGGTAGTGGGCCGTAAGGTTCAGTTGCAAGGATTAAGTCTGGCATCGTCTTTGTCTGCTTCCGGAGAATGGAGTGGATATGGAGAAGCTTCGGATCTGGAACTGGCACTTGATAGTGTAGCGGCTTTTCGACTTCCTCCTTTGAATCCGGCTGTTCATGCTGAAGGTACGGTGGATGTGGAAACCCGTCATTTTTTAGGAGTACGTACCCGTCTGGAATATCCTTTTGTCCTTGAGTCATTGAAAGCCGGAGTAAGTGTGCCGGTAATGACAAAGGTGGTGCATCCGGATGACCGTCAGGCTGCAGTTTATATTGCTTCAGCGGATTTCAGTGAAGTACATACTTCCCGGATTCTGACAGACGATGAGCCTTGGCAGGTATATACAGATCGTTCCCAAAGAAGTTTTAATACTTCAAATCCTTTGCAGACACAGATTACTTCGGAAGGAAAACTGCATATGCGTTTCTATTCACCCCGTGGTTTGGGAAAGGTAACGGTGCGTGCTCTTTTCCCCGGAAAGGAGGAAGCTGTTGATGTAGCATATCTTGATACTGTTCCTCCTTTTGTAGATCTGGAGCGTGAATTGCCGTTGGCTGAACGTTCTGCTCTGTGCCGTACAGCCAGTGGCAGATTGGTTGAGTGGGAACGTATGAATCCGGAAGAAATGGCACAGGCTCAGATCAGCCTGCACAGTGACGATCCTTATTGGGAAAAGCTGGGAGCCATTCGTCACGGCTGGACTATTTATTGGGGACTTTATGGCGGTGATCCTACCCGTCCGGATGGAGGACCTGTAGGAAACTGGATGGGAATTCGACCTGTCCATTGCAGGGAGTCAATTGCATTGTTCCTCAATTTTACTTATATGATTGATACGCCGGAACATGAACAGATTTTGCGTGAAAATGAAGATATCCTTTATGGAAACGGAGGACCTACAGACCGGGTAACGGCTGACAAAGTACTTGCACAGATGCGTCAGAGCCGTACACTCTGTGTAGGACTGGTATATTCAGGAAATGGTGTGCTCGGTTTGGGAGGAGGATCTACTTTCGGTGCATACCAGCAGGCATGGCTGCAGCATTATTGGAATACTTATTCCTGCGAAATTATGTTTCATGAACTGGGCCATGTGATGGGATATTCACATAGCAGTTCGTTCACTTACGGACCATGGGCGCAGCAATTGATGAATAATTTTTATGTGACTCATCTGAAAGATTTTCCGATAGACTCACCTCGATATCTGGAAAGTAGCTCAAATGCGACCCTCTATCGTTAAAGTGATGTCTGTATGGATCTGATATGGATGGTATATTATATGAATAAGAATGTAAGGTATATGAGAAGACTGGTTGAAGAGATAAAACTGATAATAATAGCAATGGTTACTCTGCTTGGAGTAAGTTGTACAGATGAGGCAGGAGATATGAATGCTGTGCCGGATGGAACAGTACGGCTGGCACTGATGACACGTACTCCTGACGGAAGTTCGGATGCAGGAGAAAACATACAGCTGAAGGAACTGACGGCTTATCGGTTTGAAGATGGGACTCTGCGTGAAGTTCTGAATTTTTCGTTGCCGGATGGTGAGGGTATGACTTCTTTGTCTCCAAGACAGATGCGAGGAATGCTTTACCTGTTGGCCAATGGGGGAGAGACACTTGCCGGACGGAATCCCGTAGAAGATGTAACTACACTGGAGGAGTTCCTGAGTCTGCCTTTGGGAGAGAAAGGGCTGACCTCCGAAGCTTTTGTGATGGGAGGACAGGTGGATCTGAAAGATGCCGGACATGGGGAAGCCTTGAACATGGAACTTCGACGCAGCGTGGCGAGAGTGGATCTCATGATGCCTGTTGAGGGGGTGGAAGTGATGAGTGTGACGATGCGGGGAATACCGGCAGACGGTTTGCTTTTCCCTTCAGACGGAGTACCTGTGGGAACTCCTGGTGAAACAATGACATGGACACGTCAGCTGACGGATGAGCCATTACCTGAAGGAGGTGGTGTACTTCGCTATCTTCCTGTAGCTCCCTTGGAGGCTCCTGTAGAGATCGAAGCACTTTTGCTGGTCAATGGTAACCGTCATTGGGTGCGGACACAAATCCCGGCTCTGAAAAGTAATACGGTGTATACCTTACGGGTACTTGGTATGGGAGCTCAGGCTTTTCTTGATGTCGTAGCCAGTGACTGGATTGAAACGGATCCGGTAACTCCGGGGGTATCCCAGAAAGTATACGTTGATGCAAGTGGCTCGGTTTTGCCTGAAGGAGCACGCCTTAGTCTGCATGCAGATACGGTGTTTGTACCTTTCCAAAATAATGTCATACGTCTAGCTATTGCCGGAACATCCGGATTGCAAGCTTCGATAGATGGTTATGTAGATGGAGTCCGGGTTGAACTGGATACTGAAGCAGATCAACGTCAAAAAGGAATGGAGCGTATCGCGATGGCTGAAATTGAATCGGTGAAATGTATGCCGGGGGAGCAACGCGGATTTATTCACCTGAATTTCTCGGCAGATGAGGTACAGGAAGGACGCATTGTCGTGGCTTTTGATCGTAATCCTTTGCAGGTGACAGAGGGACGTGTATCATTCGGTGCTGATGGAATATGTGACCTGGGTACTTATGCAGATGGTACACTGGCTCATCTGGAACTGGATGGTGATTATGAACTTCGTTTACGTTTACCTGAAGGAGAAGATCCTTGGGCTAAGTTATTCCCGGGTGAAACCGATAGTGAATTTGTTCTGGAAGGAGGATGGAAGCCCAATGATCCATTGGCTGACGGTCGTGCACAGCAGGTAGAACTGGTCATTTACGGCTCGGATGGTTCAGAACTGGATTCGTATGTCGTGAAACGGCGTAACTGGGGATTGCCTGTCGTCTGTGTAAATGGTACATGGTGGTGCAAGTATAATCTGCGTGGAAATGTTCGGAGTTTTGAGGATCAGGTAACAATTGCTGATGATCCGGTTTCGGCAGACCAGCTAGGAGAATATCTGTTGACTTGTAGCAATGAACGTTTCCTGGAGTTATTGGGCGATCAGTATCAGGGTGGAAATTTGCAGGGATTGAAATTGCAGTCAGGTGATAATGGATTCTGGTATGAAGGATTCTCTGCCTCTGCTCAGGATTTTGGTGCAATGGATGCAGGTGCGATGGCACCTGCAGGTTATGAAATCCCGGATTATGATGATTTCCGTTTCTTTGCCTGGGGTAATGACTGTGCGTTGGGATATGGTTCTAATGCATTTAATAATGGCTTGGGACAGCGTTTGTCGTATACGATCACAGAACGGACATTAACTGTAAACGGAAAAGAATATGGACCGGTAAATGTTTATGACTTTTATCATGAAGCGGATGGTTCCCATTGGGTGATGGCTTCTTTGGGGCATCAGTGGGATGCTTCAGAAGGATCTGTATCTCGTATGGTAGCCTTGTTTGCAACCAGTGGACGAAAAGGCATGACATGGGGTATTGAAGGTTATCCGGCTAATTCTCCAGGAGGAAGAAGGTCCTGGATAAAATATGCCGCAAATAATTCGTCCAAGACTCGTACGATTCGTTGCATTAAGACTCCAGTGCGGTATATGTATGAATAAAAAGCATGATAGACTTAAATAAGTATGATTGCTTATAAATAATGATAAACAAAAAGGGTGATAAGATTTTTATATTGTAGAAAATAAGCAGATTTAGTTGTAAGGTTAAATTAAGTAAGAGAAATGGAATTGAAAGGATTTGTTTTTAAAAAAGGTTTAATGATTGGTTCTGTGGCTTTATTGTCACAAATGTTTATGGCTTGCTCCAGCGATTCAAATGGACCTCAGTCGCCTGGTGAAGAGATAGCTTCCCGGGTTGTAACAGCTCGTTGGGTTGCATTTGATGGAGGGGGACAAGCGGTAGAAAGTGATTCGGAGATCTCTGACATGCAGGCATGTCTGTTTGAAGATGGAGTTCTGACAAAGGTTTATAGGGGCTTGTCTGTATCGGGTGATGAATGTACGTTACAAGTAGACCGGACTGAAGGTAACTTGTATATGTTGGCAAATACGTCTGCATTGGTAGACTGGGATCATTTGCAGGATTCTGGAATGACCGAGGAAGAGTGGCTGAAGACTGTCGTAGCATTGCCTGATTCAAAGTCTGCCGGATATGCTGTCGGATCAGTAGCTTTAGAGACCTATGCAGATAATGGCGGAGCACTTCCATTAAATCTGAAACGAGGAATGACTCGTCTGGACTTGAAATTTAATGTGGCAGGTACAGCATCTTTAAGTAGTTTAACACTGTCAGGTATTGCCCGTTCTGCATATCTTTTCCCGCAATCAGAGGGAGTAAAGACTCCAGAAGGTGCCTTGCGTGCAGATACAACTTTGGTATTCGATGAGCCTTTGAGCCAGGATGCTTCCGGTGTCCTTTATTTAGGTGAGCAGGAAAATCAGGGAATACAGGTAGAAGTTGTTGTCAGTTTCGATGGTGAATCTCCCCGTCGTTTGCGTAAATCGATAGAAGGAGACTTGAAACGTAATACGATTTATACTGTTACTATCCGTAAAGATGACATTGATATCGTAACCCGTCCTGTTCTGGATGAATGGGAACAGGGATATGATACGGAACTTGTTCCGCTATAAATAGTATATATCGATTGGCTTTGGGGGAGAATTGACCGGTAAAATGACTTTTCTCCCTTGAATAAGGTAAAATTATTGTATGATTCTCAGATAATATGTATAGATACTTTTCTGTTAAAATAGGACTTTTATTGATACTTTTGGGGATGGTTTCCTGTGCTGAACATTTAGAAGACATGTCACAGGGTGATACTTCCTTACTGAAGGTGCGTGGCGTTTTTTCTGATTTTGCTTCAGTTGGATCAGCTGCCGGTGCGGGAGAAGGTGTTTCAGAGATGAAAGCCTGTTTGTTTCAAAACGGTTTGTTGACGAAGGTTTACAAAGATTTGCAGACAACGGACAATCTGGAATATTCTCTTGGGGTAAATCGTTTGTCGGGGACTCTATATATGCTGGCTGATACAGAACAGTTGATCGACTGGAATAATCTGCAGCCACAGTCGGTAACAGAAGAAGAGTGGTTGCAGATGGCAGCTTCCTCAGAAAACGGACAGCCACATCCTTTCTGGACGGGAAAAGTTTCACTCGATTCTTTGACATCGGGAAAACAGACTCTTTCGGTGAATATGAAACGCGGTGTTGCCCGTTTTGACCTGTTGGTTCGGGGAACTGCAATTTCAGTGCATCGCCTGACTCTGAAGAATGTCAGACAACAGGGATATCTTTTTGAGCAGAATGCAGTTTCTTCTCCGGAAGATGTTACTTCAGACGACCGGGTTTGTGAGTTTGCCGCTCCTCTTCAAAAAGATTCCGTGGGAGTTGCTTATGTCTATGAACAGAAGAATCCCGAACTGATGGTAAGTGTAGATGTTTCCATTGCGGGACGTTCCTATACATTGGAAGAATATCTGATGGAAGACGTGAAGCGCAATACGGTTTATACGCTGACTGTCAGAAAGGAACTGCTGACAGAAGAACTTCGTCTGGAAATTGAGGAATGGAACAAAGAAGGAGATATCGCGCTGACACCTGATCTGAATAGTGCTATTCATTTTGATGTAGAATCACTGGTTTTGCCTGAGGGGGTATCTGTAAATGCTGGACGGGATGTAATGACACTTCCGGCTACAGCCCTGGATTTTGAGTTGCAGATTGATTGTGACAACGAACTGGAATGGATAAATGACCCTTCATTGCCTTTTGTCGTAGAACCTGTAGGAACTACCTGGCAGGATGCCAACCGTTTCCGTCTGCGTAAGCCCTTGTTGCCTCCGGGATATCCCGAAGAAGAAGCGCTTGTCCGCTTCCGTCGGAAAGGACTTCAGGGTGTATACGATGAGGATAGCCTGAAAATAGTGTTACTTGCCAATCCGATTCAGCTGGAAGGTGAACTTGTATTTGGAAAGGATGATTATTTGTGTGACTTTGCCCGGTATGTAGATAACGAACTGGGGCGTATGACACTTCCTGAGGGATATGAATTGCTTGCACGTTTTCAGAATGAAGATGCCTGGATAAAGGTTGAACAAGTATCGGCCCGTTCGAATACTTATCGTGTTGTCGGCGGATGGCGTCCCAATGACCCGAAAGCTGACGGCCGGGAACAGATGGCTACACTGGTTGTACGCCGTATTTCTGACGGTAACGAAACGGAATCCTATCAGATTAAGCGCAGAAACTATGGCTTGCCTGTTACAAAAATGAATGGGGTGTGGTGGTGCAAATACAATGCAATCGGAAACTCCCGCAGCTTTGATGATCAGATCTTGGTTCCTCAAGATCCTGCAGCGAAAGCCGGAAAGACCGTTCTGGAATATCTGAACACATGTACTTCCGATGAATATATGCGTTTATGGAACCGGTCGGCTTACATTGGAGATACAGGTATCGGTATGGAGGCTGTGGCAGAAGGCGGGACGGTGAAACTGAGTGGCTGGAAGAATCCCTCGGTAAATATGGGCCAGCTCGACGCTAAAGCTCTGGCTCCTGATGGGTATGAAATGCCTGCCATTGAATATTATGACCGTATCTTTAATGGAGGATGGGGAATGCGCTTTGACCAGACGAATGGTTATTATACGGTACAGTCGCCCTGGGAAGGGCGTGCTCATGTATATACCCTTTCGGGAAGCCGTACAGATTTGTTTGTTGGGGACGTACAACTTCCGGAACTGTTCCATGCAGAGGTGTATAATAAAACAAATGGAGTAAAGGATGAATGTGTTACTTTCTATGGTCCTGGCGCACAATGGGGATCAGGAGGTGTGAACCATAACAAGATTGTGATAGCCTGTTATTCACCTGAAAATAACGGCTGGTTCCATGCTCCCGGATTGAGACGTCAGTCTATTGGAAAGGAAAACAGCCGCATTATACGTTTTATTAAATCTCCTGTGGAATACATATACTAAATATAGATAACACTGAATTCTCTGGCGTATAGCAGGTCTTGCCGTCGGATGTTCAGTAGATAATCCTTCTGCCTTTGTCCAGTTTGAAACAAGCTGGACGGGGCAGGAGGATTGTTTTTTAACGACACTGCCTGTTCAGAAACGGGAAGACAGCAGATAGCCTTTGCCGTCAGTCCGTATTGTATGGATTGGGTGGAGTGAGAACTCTGTAATGAAGGACAGTACTTGTGGAATTTCTCAAAGCAGGGAAGCGGAGAATCCTATGGAGATTATGTAAGTATATAGAGGAACGGCACGAAACCCTATTGGCAAGTCTTCCGGGTAATCGGGAAGATCTTAAGGGTTTCGTGCCGTTATAAATGGTTATTCGTGTGAATCGGATTGATTAGAGTTTTCCGTTCAGGATATCCATAGTGTCAGTTGCAATCATCAGTTCCTCGTCGGTAGGAATAACAACGACTTTTACTTTAGAATCGTCAGTTGAGATGATAGCTTCTTTGCTACGAACCTTGTTGCGTTCCGGATCAAGTTTAACACCTAAGAATCCCAGTGTTTCGCAAGCTCCCCAACGGGCTGTAGCCTGGTTTTCACCAACACCTCCGGTGAAGAGGATTACGTCTACTCCGCCCATAGCTGCTGCGTAGGCTCCGATATATTTGGTGATGCGGTAGAAATACATCGCTTCAGTACGTTTAGCCAGTTCTTCACCGCGTGCAGATGCATCTTCCAGTTCGCGCATGTCGCTGGAGCGTTTGAAGATACCGAGTACACCACTCTTCTTGTTGAGGATGTCAGACATCTGGTCGGGAGTCAGACCTTCTTTTTTCATCAGGTACAGAATCGCTCCACCGTCGATATCACCACAACGGGTACCCATCATCAGACCTTCCAGCGGAGTCAATCCCATGGTTGTATCGATACATTTTCCGTCTTTTACGGCTGCGATAGATCCACCGTTACCGATATGGCAGGTAATGATGCGTGAACCTTCTACAGGAATTCCCAGGAATTCGCAGACACGTTTGGAAACGTAGCGGTGAGAAGTTCCGTGGAAACCATAGCGGCGGATACCATATTTCTCGTAGTATTCGTACGGAATCGGGTAAAGATATGCATGTTCCGGCATTGTCTGGTGGAAAGCTGTATCAAATACGGCTACCTGAGGAACATTAGGCAGAAGCTGCTGTACGGCATAGATACCCTTCAGGTTGGCAGGATTGTGAAGCGGGCCGAGGTCACAACATTCTTCAACGGCACGGATTACATCATCGTTGATAAGTACAGATCCGCTGAATTTAGTTCCTCCGTGAAGTACGCGGTGTCCTACTGCATTGATTTCATCGAGTGATTTTACTGCTCCGTATTCCGGATGAGTAAGGGTTTCGAAAATGAACTGTACGCCGGCAGTGTGTTCCTTAATCTCACGCTCCAGGATTTTCTTTTCTCCGTTGGGCAAAGTAATCTTAAGGAATGAACCGGGCAAGTTGATTTTCTCCAGGCCTCCCTGTGCGAGTACCTGACGTGATTCCATTTCAAACAATTTATATTTGATGGACGAGCTTCCGCAGTTGAGTACTAATATTTTCATACGTAAGTGTATTCTGATAAATAAGAATTTTATTTGTTTTCTTGTTCCTTAGCTGCAATAGCCTGGTTAGCAGTGATGGCGATCATCTTGTAAACATCATCTATGCTGCATCCTCTGGACAGGTCGTTTACAGGACGTGCGATACCCTGCAGGATCGGACCGATGGCAGTTGCGTGTCCCAGACGTTCAACGAGTTTGTAAGAGATGTTACCAACTTCCAGACAAGGAACGACCAATACGTTGGCGCGTCCGGCAATTTCTGATCCGGGAGCCTTGCTTTGACCTACGCGCGGAACGAGTGCAGCATCAGCCTGCATTTCGCCGTCGATCTTCATTTCAGGATCAAGTTCACGAGCCAGTTTCAGTGCTTCTACCACTTTGTCTACGACTTCATGCTTGGCAGATCCCTTGGTTGAGAAGCTAAGCATAGCGACACGGGGATCGATACCGGCTACAGCTTTTGCTGTGCGGGCTGTACATACAGCGATCTGTGCCAATTGTCCGGCATCAGGTACAGGAGTTACGGCTACGTCACCCATGACGATTACACCGTTGTCTCCGCATTCAGGAGCGTGAGTAAGCATCAGCATGGCTCCGGAAACGCAGGTGATTCCCGGTTCTGTCTTGATGATTTGCAGTGCAGGACGCAACACATCTCCGGTAGTATTGCGGGCACCTGCCAATTGTCCGTCAGCATCACCAGCCTTGATGATCAAACAACCCAGATAAAGAGGGTTGCGTACCAGTTTACGTGCTTCTTCAATTGTCATGCCTTTTTTCTGGCGGAGCTGGCAAAGCAACTGAGCATATTCCTCTTGCTTGGGGTGGTTCTCCGGATCGATGATGGTTGCGCGGGAAATGTTTCCAAGTCCCCATTCGCGGGCCAGATCCATGATTTCTGAAGGGTTACCCAAAAGGATAAGGTCTGCCACACCGTCTGTCAACACCTGGTTGGCAGCTTTCAAAGTACGTTCCTCCGTTCCTTCCGGAAGGACAATGCGCTGTTTGTTTGACTTAGCGCGCTCAACGATTTGAGAAATTAAATCCATGTTGATTTCTTGTTAGGTTGTTTTCTTTCTGCAAAAGTAGGGAATTTTGTAATATGTAGTTTGCAAAACTTCTTTTTTTTCTAATTAAACTATGTAAAAAGTATCTGTTTTAGAATCTCTAACTCAAAAAACCCTCATTTTGCATCCGTGTTGTTCGTGAATGTGTAATTTTGCACCGGTTTTCAATAAATAAAATAATAGGTATGATACGTCAATGTTCCATCTTTTTCGGATGTCTGGCATTGGGTGAATTGATTGTTTTTCTGACAGGGATAAAACTTCCGTCCAGCATCATCGGGATGCTGCTGCTCACCCTTTTTCTGAAATTGGGTTGGATTAAGCTGGAATGGGTACAAGGCTTGTCCAATTTCCTGGTTGCTAACTTAGGCTTTTTCTTTGTACCGCCTGGTGTGGCACTGATGCTGTATTTTGATATTATCGCAGCAGAGTTCTGGCCGATTGTCATCGCCACACTCATCAGTACGATTCTGGTATTAGTTACTACAGGTTGGGTTCATCAATTAATTCGCAAGTATGGAGTTTTTCGAAAATAAGTTTTTTCTGCTGGCCATTACGTTTGGCTTCTTTTTCTTTTCCAAGCTGTTGCAGAAAAAGACAGGATGGGTAGTCTTGAATCCGATCCTTCTGGCAATAGCTTTGCTGATTTGTTTCCTGAAGTTTACAGGAGTTTCGTATGAAACCTATAACGAAGCCGGTTCGCTGGTGGAGTTCTGGCTGAAGCCGGCTGTCGTGGCTTTGGGAGTACCTTTGTATCTGCAATTGCGGATGATTAAAAAACAATTGATGCCGATACTTGTTTCTCAATTAGTAGGATGCATTGTCGGTCTGGTGTCTGTGACCATCATTGCCAAGCTGATGGGGGCTTCTCCGGCCGTAATCATGTCACTGGCTCCTAAGTCGGTAACTACTCCGATTGCGATGGAAGTATCGAAAGCTGCAGGCGGTATTCCTTCTCTGACGGCTGCCGTTGTGGTTGTTGTCGGACTGTTTGGAGCGATCTGCGGTTTCAAGATTCTGCAGGTAGGACACGTCGGAAGTCCGATTGCACAAGGCCTTTCCATGGGAACTGCCAGCCATGCGGTGGGAACATCACGGGCCATGGAAGTGAGTGGAAAGTATGGAGCTTATGCCAGTCTGGGACTGACGTTGAACGGTATTCTGACCGCTTTGCTGACTCCGACCATTCTGCATTTATTGGGATTATATTAAATAAGGTATATATATGATTACGTTTAGACCGATTGAGCTGGAAGATAAGGCGCGGGTGCAAAGGTATACTTTGGACAGTGCGCGGAGAAACTGTGACCTGTCGTTTGTCAATTTGTATAGCTGGCGCTTTTTGTATCTCACTCAACTGGCCGAGAAAGACGGCTTTCTGCTGGTACGTTTTTATGTGGACAACGAGCTGGCTTACCTGATGCCGGTGGGTCAGGGAGACATGAAGGCCATTGTGGAAGACCTGATGGCCGATGCCGACCGTCAGGGGGCTCCGTTCCGGCTGCTCGGAGTCTGTGCAGATATGTGCGACGAACTGGAACAGGCTTTCCCGGGACGCTTCACGTTTGTTTCCGACCGGGATTATTCCGATTACATCTACCTCCGCTCTGACCTGGCTACCTTGCGCGGCAAGAAATTCCAGGCTAAACGTAATCATATCAACCGTTTCCGCAGTCTGTATCCGGATTACGAATATCAGCCGCTTACCCCGGAACTGATTCCGGAATGTCTGCGGCTGGAGAGTCAGTGGTGCAAGGCCAATGACTGTGCCGAGAATGAAGCCTTGCAGAATGAACGCCGGTCTATGAATGCCGCGTTGAAGTCTATGGATGAACTGGATGTGACAGGTGGTATTCTGCGTGTAGGCGGGAAGATTGTAGCCTTTACGTTCGGGGCTCCTGTCAACCATGAAACTTTTGATACCTGTGTGGAAAAGGCCGATACGGAAATCGAGGGAGCTTATGCCATGATCAATTATGAGTTTGCCAACCATATTCCGGAGCAGTATGTCTATATCAACCGGGAAGAAGATCTGGGCCTTGAAGGACTCCGTAAGGCGAAACTTTCTTATCAGCCGCACACGCTTCTGGAGAAGTTCATTGTCGGACTGAAGGATGAACCGGCAGGAACCGCCTGCTCCTCTCACGAAGGTTAAAACGGAAGGAGACGAAACGTATGATCGGGCAGGAGGAAATGAAAGCACAGGTCAGGGACTTGTGGAGGTTGTGTTTTCCGGCAGACTCGGAGGAATTCGTGGATTTGTATTTCCGTATGCGCTATACGGAGCAGATCAATTCGGCGGTTGTTGAAGACGGAAAGGTGATAGCCGCTTTGCAGCGGATTCCCTATCCGATGACCTTCGCCGGTGATGTTGTACCGACAGCCTATATTTCCGGAGCCTGTACGCATCCGGATTTCCGGGGAAAGGGAGTGATGCGAAGTTTGCTGGCTGAGGCACATCGGCAGATGTATCGTGAAGGTGTCGTTCTCAGTACCCTGATTCCTGCGGAAGAAAGCCTGCGTCTGTATTATGACCGCTCCGGCTATGCACTCTGTTTTCAACAGGATGAAAAGTTATTAACAGGTAAATGTCTGTTTGTTGATAAGTATTCTTCTTTCTTGAGATTCAGTGAAATAGATTCAGATAAGTTCCTTTCGGATGAGGTGTGGAACTTCTTTTATGAACAGCAGAGGAAGCGTCCCTGTGCATTATTGCATACACGTGAGGACATGCAGGCGGTTCTGGCCGACTGGATCATGAGCGGCGGACAGGTGTGGGCTGCCTTTTCGGCAGAAACTCCGGTGGGAGTAGCTTTCTGCCTGGGGACGGGTGAAGACTTGCAAGTCCGTGAACTGCTGGCTTCGGATCCGCAGGCAGAAAATCAGCTGGAAGTCTTTTTGCTGAGGCATTATGGGGCAGACCGCCTTTTGCGGAGATTTCCTTCCGGAGGAAACGGGGAGTTCCAGGGGATGGCCCGCGTCATTCATGTCCAGTCTTTACTGGCTTTATGGTCACGCCTGCATCCGCAGCCGCTGAATATCCGGGTGACCGGCGACGATACTTTCCCGGAAAACAATGGAGATTTCAGGGTAGAAGAAGGTTCCTGTTGCCGGATTCAGGCTGTTACCCCGAATGTTGACAGGGTATATGACATCCGTCAATTGCCGGCATTCCTGTTTGCCGGACAGTATCCGTTTATGAATCTGATGATGGATTGATCCACAGGTTTTTAGCTCTATTTCTTTCTTTTATGAAGGACCTTTCGGGAGGTGTTCTGCCAGCCCGGATCATCTTTTTTCTCCGTCTTCCGGCATCGTGCGGTCGTCGGGGCCGAATTGTGCGGTCGTCGGGGCCGAATCGTGCGGTCGTTGCAGCCCGATTGTGCGGTCGTTTCCGGCCCGTCGTGAGGCCGCCTGGGAAGGCCTTTGCAAAGCCTTCGGGCTTTTAAAAAAACGCTTCGGGCTTTTCATTAAAACGCCGAAACATTTTGATCAAAAGCCCGAGACGTTTTTCCATGCATTATACGGCAGGGAGACTGTTGCCGTTGATCTTCCTGTACAGGTCGAGCGCATAGACATCCGTCATGCCTGAGATGTAATCGAGTACGGCAAGAATCTTTCCGTAAAGGCTGGGAGCCTGCACCTCGTACTGACTGGAAATCCGGTTGATCAGTAATTGTGAATAAGCTTTTTCCGGAAACCGGACAGCTTCTGTCAGGAGATTGATCAGGGTTGTGATTACCTGATAACCGGCCAGTTCAATGTCCAGTACATCCTTGGAACAGTAGATTTTGGCAAAGGCAGTGCGGGAACAGTTCTCATAGGCCTGTTTGCTCCGTTCCGGAAGATGCCGGATGAGCGGTCCTTCGAACCTGCCTGCCAGAATGGCTTCTTCATTGTCGATGAACACTTGCGTACATTCTTTGATGAGAATGCCGATAACCGATGAACGCAGATAGGCGATCTGTTCGTTGGTATCGCTTACCAGCCGGCAGATTTCCTGGGCCCGTTTCAGCCGTTCGGGGCTGAGGAAATGGCAGTAGAGTTCCTTCGTTTCATCGGTGGTGAGGATTTTCAGTTTGTGGGCGTCCTCGATGTCCATCATCTGATAACAGATGTCATCGGCTGCTTCCACCAGATATACCAGTGGATGGCGGGCATATCGCAGCGGTTCTCCTTCGCGGCTGATCCGGGTGATTCCCAGTTCGTCAGCGATGCGGCAGTACGCTTCTTTCTCGTTCTTGAAGAATCCGAACTTCTGTTTCTTGCCAGCCAGTTCCGAGGAATACGGGTATTTGACGATGGAAGCCAGCGTGGAGTAAGTCAGCACGAATCCGCCCGGCCGTCTCCCTCTGAACTGATGAGTCAGCAGACGGAAAGCGTTGGCATTCCCTTCGAAGTGTGTCAGGTCTTCCCATTCGTCAGCTTCCAGCATGTCCTTCAGCTTCAGGCCCTCTCCTTCGGAAAAGTATGTTCCGATGGCTTTCTCGCCGGAATGGCCGAACGGCGGGTTGCCGAGATCGTGTGCCAGACAGGCTGCCGAAACGATGGATCCTATTTCGGTGACATGGGTGTTCTGCAGTTCCGGATGCTTCTGTAAAAGCAGGGCTGCGGTCTCATTTCCCAGAGAACGGCCCACGCACGACACTTCCAGACTGTGGGTCAGACGGTTGTGTACGAAGATACTTCCCGGAAGAGGAAACACCTGTGTCTTGTTTTGCAGCCGCCGGAAAGGAGCCGAGAAAATCAGCCGGTCATAGTCACGCTGGAATTCCGTGCGGTCGTCTTTACGGGTTTCGTGCAGAAATTCCAGTCCGAAACGCTTGTTGGATATCAGTTGTTGCCAGTTCATGTTGTCTGCTTTTTCTGTTGAATGTATTCTTGTCTGCGCTTCCGTTGCATGTCTTTCCGGCAGCAGCAGGAACGGCAGCAGGATTCGGAAGTGCCTCTGATGTGCAAAGCTAGGCATAAATCTTGATACGGCTTTGTCTTTTGAAAGAAATAATTTGTGCCGGAAGCGGGTGCCGGAAACCGCAGGAGGAAAACTTCGTGGGCGGACGGAAGCTGGCCGGGGACGGACGAAACTTTTAAAAAATGGTAAACAGGTGTATAAGTCCCATGAAATGTGTAAATTCGCAAGCTTAAACAACAAACTTGAAATTATTGCATGAAAGTACAGATCATAAACAAGTCAAAACATCCCCTGCCTCAGTATGCAACCCCGCTTTCTGCCGGAATGGATGTGCGTGCCAACCTGGATGAACCGCTGGTTCTGAAACCTTTGCAACGTTGTCTGGTTCCGACCGGACTGTATATGGCTATCCCGGCCGGTTACGAAGTACAGGTACGTCCCCGAAGCGGACTGGCCATCAAGAAAGGAATCACCGTACTTAATTCACCGGGAACGATTGATGCCGACTACCGCGGAGAGGTATGTGTCATTCTGGTTAACTTGTCTTCCGAGGAGTTTGTCATTGAAGACGGAGAACGCATTGCTCAGATGGTGATTGCGCGTCACGAACAGGCTGAATGGGTGGAAGTGGAAAATCTGGACGAAACACAGCGAGGAGCCGGTGGTTTCGGACATACAGGAACTATTTAACGGATGAAAAGTATGAAGAAATGGGCTTATCTTTTCCTGTTCGGTCTGCTGGTGCTGGTATCCGCATGCGGAACAACGGGCAGACATGCAGCCAGAAAGACTGCTGCGGTCAGTGAGAAGGATCCGCTGACTTATGAACAGCGCCGGAAGTATGATTATTATTTTCTGGAGGCACTCCGGATGAAGCATAAGGGCGATTATGATGCGGCCTTTGAACTTTACAAGCATTGTCTGGACATTTATCCTCAGTCGGCAGCGGCCCGTTATGAAATAGCGCAGTTTTATCTCTTCCTCGGACAAGAGGAAAAGAGCGAGGAAGCACTGAAACAGGCAGTGAAAGCTGATGAGTCTAATTTTTGGTACAAGCAGACGCTGGCTTCCTATTATGAGCGCAAGCGTGAATGGGAAAAGGCGATTACCGTATATGAAGACATGACGCGTCAGTATCCTTCCCGGCTGGAGCCGCTGATGTCGCTGGTCGATCTGTACGGACAGACCAAGGATTATGAAGCACAAATTCGGGTGCTGAACCGTCTGGAAGAACTCGATGGCAAGTCGGAACAGATCAGTATGATGAAATTCCGTATTTATCTGTTGATGAACGACAGTGAGAAGGCTTTCCTGGAAATCGAGAGTCTTTCGAAAGAATACCCGTATGACCTGCGTTATCAGACGATCCTGGGAGATCTTTACCTGGACAACGGAAAGTCAACGGAAGCATATAATGTCTATCAGCGCATTTTGAAAGATGATCCGGGATACGCGCCGGCCCTGCTTTCGATGGCTTCTTACTACCAGAAGATGGGGCAGGACAGCATGTATCATGTGCAGCTGGATACGATTCTCCTGAATGACAATGTGGAATCAGATACGAAGATGGAGATCATGCGTCAGTTGATTGTACAGTCGGAGCAGACCAACCGTGACAGCACGCAAATCGTCTCTCTGTTCCAGAATATATTGAAGCGTCCGCAACAGAATGCCGATCTGGCCATGCTTTGTGCCCAGTATCTGATTACAAAGCGGATGGAGAAGGAATCTGTTCCCGTTTTGCATCAGGTGCTTTCCCTGGATCCGGAGAACAAACCGGCCCGTCTGCAGCTGCTGGCTTACGCCATCCGTGACAATGATCTGGATGAAGTGGTCAAGGTGGCGACTCCGGCTTTGCAGTATAATCCCGATGCGATGGAGTTCTATTATTACCTGGGACTGGCCCATTATCAGATGGATGAGACAGACAAGGCACTGGAAGTTTTCCAGAAAGGAGTGAAGCAGGTGAATGAAAAGAGCGACAAGAATATCGTGTCCGACTTCTATGCGATTCTGGGAGATATCTATCATTCCAAGGATATGAAGGCGGAGGCTTATGCAGCTTATGATTCATCGCTGGTCTACAATCCTGACAATATCGGAACCTTGAACAATTATGCATACTTCCTGTCCGTGGAACGCCGTCAGCTTGACAAGGCTGAAGAGATGAGCTACCGCACGGTGAAGGCTGAGCCTGAGAATGCAACTTATCTGGACACGTATGCCTGGATCTTGTTCGAAAAGGAGAAATATACGGAAGCCCGTCTGTATATCGAGCAGGCCATGAAATGTGGCGGCGACAGCAGCCAGGTCATTGTGGAGCATTGCGGAGACATATATTTTATGCTGGGTGACAAGGAGAAGGCACTGTCTTATTGGAAACAGGCAGATGCTATGAAGAGTACACCGGAGGACGGGTCGACTCCCCGGACTGAAGCGGAATTACGCAGACTGAAGAAGAAAATTGCATTGAAAAAATACATTGCGGAATGAAACATCGTGTCTTATCTTATCTGACTGTCGTGGCGGCCATCTTGCTGATGGCTTCCTGTGCTTCCCGGCGTTCCCTGGAACGTTCGCCGATGGTGGGCGGTCTGACTGGCGAAGCTTATGTGGAGAAGGTCATTGCTGCTGCCCCGGAGTGGAAGAGTGTCACCGGAAAGGTTGCCTTGAATCTGGATATGGGAGACAAGGGAAAGGCTAAAGTGAACGCTACGGTACGCATCCGCAAGGGGGAAGTGATTCAGTTTTCCGTCGCTCCTCTGCTGGGCATCGAAGTGGCACGTATGGAGATTACTCCGGAGGGATTGCTGCTGATCGACCGGATGAACAAGCGGTATGTGGAGGTTTCCTATGCCATGTTGAGCGGTCTGGCCAATATGGAACTGAGTTTCGGTGTGTTGCAGTCGTTGTTTCTTAACGAGCTTTTCCTCCCTGGAAAGAACGTCCTGGATGCAGGCGACGTGAAGCGTTTCCGGATCGTACAGGACGAAGCAGGGGTGCGGTTGCAGGTGCGTTCCGGCAAAGAATTTGATTATACATTCCATACGAGCGCCGATCAGGGCTTGCTGGAGAAGACGGAGATCGGACTGCGTGGAACGGATTATGTGCTGAACTGGAACTATGATGATTTTGGTGTACTCGACCGGAAACCTTTCCCGCAGCACATGCTGCTGACGGTCGGAGGAGTCCGGAGTGACCTTTCGCTGGAGATGAAATTTTCGCGTCTGTCGGTCGATGATCATTGGGAAGGACGTACCAAAGTCTCTTCCAGGTACCGCAAGGTAGAACTGGTGGAACTGTTGAAAATGCTGAAAGGTGTATGAAAAGGTCCTGGATAATCTTAGTGTTTTGCCTGTGTGTGTCGGGCCTTGGAGCGCAGACCACCCGGAAGATCCGCGAACTGGAACAGCAGCGCAAGGAATTGCGTCAGCAGATTTCTGAGTCTGAAACACTGCTTCAGTCTACGGAAAAGGACGTGAAGAGCCAGCTGGATAACCTGGCTTTGCTGACCGGACAGATCGATGAACGCAAGAAATACATTGCGATGATTGAGCATGATGTGCAGGCAATTCAGCTGGAGGTGGATCGGCTGGGAGTAGAACTGAAGCGCCTGCAGGCAGACCTGAAAGACAAACAGAAGAAATACGAAGAGTCAGTGAAGTATATGTATCGTAACAAGTCGGTGCAGGAAAAGCTGATGTTCATCTTTTCTGCTGATAACCTGAGCCAGATGTATCGCCGCCTGCGTTACGTGAGAGAATACGCCGATTACCAGCGTTTGCAGGGATTACAGCTTCAACGCAAGCAGAAGCAAGTAATCGACAAGAAGGCTACATTAGTGGCCAGCCGCCAGGCGAAGGAAGACTTGCTGAAGCAGGGAGAAGAAGAAAAGCTGAAACTGGAGAAGCAGGAAGGCGAAAAGAAAACGCTGTTGACGGCACTTCAGAAGAAACAGCGCAGCATTCAGGCTGAGATTAACCGGAAACGTCGTTCGGCAGACAAGCTGAATGCCCAGATTGATCGTCTGATCGAGCAGGAGATTGAAGCAGCCCGTAAGCGTGCTGAGGCGGAAAAGAAGCGGAAAGCAGAGGAAGCACGCCGGAAAGCTGCAGCCGATGCTGCCCGTAAGAAAGCTGAAACCGGAGAGAAAGCAGGCGAAACGACCGCTGCTTCAACCGGAAAGGAAAAGACCGAACAGATGGATATATATAAGGTGGACTCGGACGAAAGACGTTTGTCGGGTTCCTTCGAACGGAACAAGGGCGCACTTCCTGTTCCTATTACAGGGCCTTATGTAGTGGTAGGACATTACGGTCAGTATCAGGTAATGAAGAATGTCCGGCTCGATAATAAGGGCATGGATATAAAAGGAAAGCCCGGAGCTTATGCAAGGGCTGTTTTCGACGGAGAAGTTTCTGCCGTATTCCAGTATAATGGCCTGACTAACGTTCTGGTTCGTCATGGAAGTTATATTTCCGTTTACTGCAATTTGTCTTCTGTCCGTGTTAAGAAAGGATCTCTGGTGCGGACCCGTGATATAATCGGCGAGGTAAGCACCGATAAATCAGGCAATGTTGTTTTGCATTTTCAGTTGCGTAAGGAAACTGTAAAACTGAATCCCGAACAGTGGATTCGCTTGTGAGACTGTATATAAACAATGCGGGGCGGTGAAAAGTGGAATGCTTTTTACCGCCCCGTGTGGTTTATGTCATCTTAGGGATTTTCTTAAATGGTCAGCCCGTCCAGAATCTGGATATAAGTACCGATTGCTTCTTCTATCTCACTGATCAGGATGTATTCGTCTGCGGTGTGTGAGCGGGAAGACTTTCCCGGACCGATCTTGACAGACGGGAAAGGCATCAGTGCCTGATCGGATAATGTCGGTGATCCGTAGGGAGTCTTGCCTAACTGGATGGCCCGCTGTACGAACGGGTGATTGATATCGATGCTGGAAGAATTCAGTCGGAATGAACGTGCTTTAGCTTCGCTTTGAATATGTTTGCAGATTTCGTCAAACAGTTCCTGGTTGGAATAGCATTCATTGCTCCGGATATCTACCACAATACTGCAGGTGTCAGGAATCACGTTGTGCTGTGTGCCTGCATTGATTTGAGTGACGCTCATTTTGACAGGGCCCAGCAAGGTTGATTCTTTGGGGAAGCGGTAAGTCCGGAACCATTCTACATCCGGAAGGATTTTATAGATGGCATTGTCTCCTTCGTTCCGTGCCGCATGTCCCGACCGACCGTGGGCGGTAACGTCAATAACCATCAGTCCTTTTTCTGCGATAGCCGGATGCATCTCTGTCGGTTCGCCTACAATACCTAAGGTAATGGGAGGAAGCTGCGGCAGGACGCTTTCGATTCCGTTCTTTCCGGATACCTCTTCTTCGCATGAGGCAAGGAAAATCAGATTGTAACTTTGTTCCGTACTGCTCAGATGACGGTACACTTGAAGCAGGGAAACCACGCTTCCACCGGCATCGTTACTGCCTAATCCGTAAATCTTTCCGTTTTCAGTTTTCGAAGTGAACGGATGTTTGCGCCAGCCGTTTACCGGTTTCACCGTGTCGATATGCGAATTAAGCAGAATGGTGGGCTTGTTGATGTCGAACATGGGACTGATGCACCAGATGTTGTTTCCGGAACGTCCTGTCATGATACCGTTTTCTTCAATGTAATTTTGCAGAAAGTCAGCGGCGGCCTCTTCTTCACGGCTTATAGAAGGAATGCCGATCAGAGAGTGAAGTAATGTAAGCGCTTCTGATGTATAATAACTGATGTCTACCATATAAGTATCCTGTTTTTTTAGCCATGCAAAGATAACTTTTTTACTTGAAAATTCATCTTCTCCGGTTCATTTAAATCAGTTGTATATGCAATTAGGGTTAAGTCTCATATCTTCTAACTGGCTGATGGGTTGGACAGATTAATGTCCTGATATGATGATTAATTCCAAATAAAACAATATCTTTGCAAAAGTATATTTAAATAAACAGTCAATGAATACTTCTTATTTGTCGCTTTTGATACAGCGTCAAGCTCAAAAATACGGAGAGAGAGTTGCGTTGAAATACCGGGATTATGCGACTTCTACGTGGATCCCTGTCAGCTGGAACCAGTTCTCTGAGAAAGTAAGCAAAGTATCCAGAGCACTTGTAGCTTTAGGTGTGCAGGCTCAGGAGAATATTGGTGTGTTCTCACAGAACAAGCCTGAATGTCTGTATACGGATTTCGGAGCTTTCGGTGTTCGTGCGGTAACCGTTCCATTGTATGCAACCAGTTCCGAAGCACAAGTTCATTATATATTGCAGGATGCTGCCATCCGTTTTCTGTTCGTAGGCGAACAGTATCAGTATGATGTCGCTTCACGGGTGCAGAACCTGTGTCATACGTTGAAACGGATCATCGTTTTTGATTCTTCCGTGAAACTGGCTCCGGGCGATACAAATTTATTGTATTATGAAGATTTCCTGGCTTTGGGGGATAATATGGAGTTACAGCAGCAGGTAGATAAGCTGACGGCTGAATCATCTCCGCAGGATCTGGCCAATATCCTTTATACATCGGGTACAACCGGTGAGTCAAAGGGGGTTATGTTGCATCATTCTTGTTACGAAGCAGCATTCAAGGCTCATCACGGACGCTTGACAACATTGGGTGAACAGGATGTCGTGATGAACTTCCTTCCCTTTACCCATATCTTTGAACGGGCCTGGTCATACTATTGTCTGGATCGGGGATGTGTATTATGCATTAACCTGCGTCCTCAGGATATTCAGAAAACCATCAAGGAAGTACGTCCTACGGCGATGTGCAGTGTGCCTCGCTTTTGGGAGAAAGTATATGCGGGTGTGCTGGAAAAGATCAATGAGACAACAGGTCTGAAGAAAATGCTGATGCTGGATGCGCTGAAGGTCGGCAAGGCTCATAACATTGATTATCTGATGAACGGTAAGACTCCGCCGGCAATGTTGCGCGCCAAATATAAGTTTTACGACAAGACCATTTACAGTCTGTTGAAGAAAACGATCGGTATTGAGAACGGAAACTTTTTCCCGACAGCAGGAGCTGCGATTCCCGAAAAGGTGGAAGAGTTTGTACATTCGGTCGGAATTAATATGGTTGCCGGATACGGACTGACAGAAACAACGGCCACCGTATCATGCGGATGGATTGGTGACTACCGTATCGGTTCCGTGGGTCGTCTGATGCCTGGACTGGAACTGAAGTTTGGTGAGGACAATGAGATTCTGTTGCGTGGCGAGACGATAACGAAAGGATATTATAAGAAAGAAGCGATCACCCGCAATGCCTTGACTGAAGACGGATGGTTCCATACAGGAGATGCCGGATATATGAAAGATGGTTTCCTTTATCTGACAGAGCGAATCAAAGACCTGTTCAAAACGTCGAACGGCAAGTATATTGCTCCGCAAGCCATTGAAACGAAGATGGTAGTGGACCGCTATATCGATCAGATTTCCATCATTGCAGATCAGAGAAAGTTTGTTTCTGCCTTGATTGTCCCCGAGTATCAACAGGTTGAAAACTATGCGAAGGATCATCATATTGCCTATACGGATATGAAAGACCTGTTGCAGAAAACGGAAATACAGGAACTGTTCCGCATGCGCATCGAAACTCTCCAGCAGGAATTTGCCCATTATGAACAGATCAAGCGCTTTACTTTGCTGCCTGAACCTTTCAGCATGGAGCGTGGAGAGCTGACGAATACATTGAAGATCAAACGGCCTGTATTGCTGAAAAATTATGCCGCTGAGATCGAAAAGATGTACGAAGAATGATGCCTGTGCCGGCAAGGTTTCGATAATTCGCTGAAATATATTATTTTTGCACTTTCAAAGCAAGAAACAAGTGTCAACATGATTACAATAGAACAATTGAAAGATGTAAAAGAGCGTACGGAAGCGCTTCACCGTTACCTGGACATTGACAACAAGAAGGTACAGGTGGAGGAAGAACAGCTCCGTACACAGGCTCCCGGATTCTGGGATGACGCCAAGAAGGCGGAAGCTCAGATGAAAAAAGTAAAGACCCTGCAGAACTGGATTGAAGGTTACAACGAAGTAAAGACTTTGGCGGACGAACTGGAACTGTCTTTTGATTTCTACAAGGACGAACTGGTGACGGAAGCAGAGGTAGATGATGCCTATAACAAAGCGATGCAGGCCATTGAGGAGCTGGAATTGAAGAATATGCTGCGTTCTGAAGCTGACCAGATGGACTGCGTTCTCAAGATCAATTCAGGCGCGGGTGGTACAGAAAGTCAGGACTGGGCTTCCATGCTGATGCGTATGTATATGCGATGGGCAGAAAGCAATGGATATAAATTGTCGGTGGCCAACCTCCAGGAAGGCGATGAAGCCGGCATCAAGACCGTTACAATGAACATTGAAGGAAGCTATGCCTATGGCTATCTGAAAGGCGAAAACGGTGTGCATCGACTGGTGCGTGTGTCTCCTTACAATGCACAGGGTAAACGAATGACTTCCTTTGCTTCCGTGTTTGTTACTCCGCTGGTTGACGATTCAATCGAAGTAACGGTAGAACCGGCTCGTCTGTCATGGGATACTTTCCGAAGCGGTGGTGCCGGTGGACAGAACGTAAACAAGGTGGAATCCGGTGTTCGTCTGCGTTATCAGTATAAGGATCCTTATACCGGTGAGGAAGAAGAAATCCTGATTGAAAACACTGAAACACGTGACCAGCCGAAGAATAAGGAAAATGCGATGCGTCAGTTGCGTTCTATCCTTTACGACAAGGAACTTCAGCACCGCATGGAAGAGCAGGCTAAGGTGGAAGCCGGAAAGAAGAAGATCGAGTGGGGATCACAGATCCGAAGCTATGTATTCGACGACCGCCGCGTAAAAGATCATCGTACCAACTACCAGACTTCAGATGTCAATGGAGTCATGGACGGAAAGATCGACGGTTTCATCAAGGCCTATCTGATGGAATTTTCGGATTCGGAAATTTAATTTCCGGCTGAATATTTGCTTTCTGATAAAAAAGTTGTACTTTTAGAGGGTAATCTAAAAGTTCATACTATGGGAAAGAATAATAAAAACAGCAAAAGACAACGTTATAGCAAGCGCGAAGAGGAGAAGGCCAACCGCCTGTTCAAAGGGATATGTATAGGCCTGATCCTACTGGCACTGCTGATTTTTGCAGGCTATGTTCTGGCATAGCACGCAGGGCGTTGGGAATTGAGAAACGGGTGGACAATGGTTCCGCCGAAAGGTTTTTCAGTTCCCAACGCTTGTTTTTGCAGATTGGATGAAAGGATAAAACGATGCAGGAAATAGAACGTAAGTTTTTGGTTACCGACTCGTCTTACCGGACGCAGGCGGAAAGTAGCAGCCGGATCAGGCAGGGATATATTTGCAGTGCGAGAGGACGTACGGTGAGAGTCCGCATCCGCGACGAAAAAGGTTATCTCACCATCAAGGGACCTTCGGATGAAGCCGGACTGAGCCGTTATGAATGGGAGCGTGAACTTCCGTTGAATGAAGCGGAAGAGCTGTTCCGTTTGTGTGAACCCGGTATGATTGATAAGGTCCGTTACCTGGTTCCTTGCGGCAATCACGTCTTCGAAGTGGATGAGTTTCATGGAGAGAATGAAGGACTGGTTGTGGCAGAAGTGGAACTTCAGGATGTTTCAGAGCCTTTCGAAACTCCTTCTTTTCTGGGTGAAGAAGTGACGGGACAGGTGAAATACTATAATTCTTTTCTGATGAAAGAGCCTTATTCCCGCTGGAAATAGTAGAAATACCCCCTGTGAACTATCAGAACAGGGGGTAAAATCCGTTTTTTTGATAGATTCTCTACGGTGTTTTGTTCGTTTTTACCCCAATGCTTGTGGGATTTGTCGTTAATATTGCAACCGAATTAAAGCAGATATTATTATCAGAACGACAAAAATGAAAACAATGAACTTTGCTCAAAACTTGGTGAATCTTCAGAATGAACTTTTGCTCTTCGCTTATAAATTGACTGCAGATCATGAAGAGGCAAATGACTTGTTGCAGGAAACATCGCTCAAAGTATTGGATAATGAAGAAAAGTATATGCCGGATACCAACTTCAAAGGTTGGGTATATACGATCATGCGGAATATATTTATCAATAATTATCGGAAGTCTTTGCGTGATCAGACTTATGTAGACCAGACCGACAACCAGTTTTATCTGAATCAGGGTGCGGGACTGGAAGCTGATTCCATGGAAGGTGCTTACGATTTAAAGGAAATGCGCCGTGTCGTAAACGCTTTGCCGAAGGACTACCGCATTCCGTTTGCCATGTATGTTTCGGGATTCAAGTATCGGGAGATTGCCGATAAGCTTGGATTGCCTCTGGGTACAGTAAAGAGTCGGATTTATTTCACTCGCCAGCGTTTGCAGGAAGAACTGAAAGATTTCCGTTAGTTTATTTATATTAGGTTAGCAATGGATTGCCATGTTGGAGTCTTCCTTGTCAAAGGATGACTTCGGCATGGCAGTATTTTTTCCTGACAAAATGTTCTTTTCGAAGCTGGGCGCAAAAGGCCCCGGGCTTTTAAAAAAACGTTTCGGCGTTTAAAGGAAAAGACTTCGGGCTTTTGATGAAAACGTTTCGGCGTTTTTTTAAGCTCCTTGAAGCTTTGGCGAGACGGGACGAAATCTCTTTCCATTATGGACTGACCGGATGGCTGAAGGACTTTGGAGAACTTTTGGCTGAAGGCCTTCCGGCGAGTCTCCGATGGATTAGCGGTGCAGGTGTTTCCAGATCAGCGGACGCCAGACATAATATGCCAGGAGAGCGGCCAGCAGGACACCGGTACAATTGGCGGCAAAATCCATCCAGTCGCCGCTGCGTGTTTCGGTACAGTTGGCCTGAAGGATCTCGATACATCCGCTCATCAGAGCCGGACAGATGATGGCTCCTGTGCCCAGATGCTTCCAGTTGATGGAGCGATGGCGGAAAAGATATTCCACCCACAAGAGGGTTGACAACCCGCCATACATGCAGATGTGGACTATTTTATCGATATAAGGAATCTCTTCCATATCGGTTTTGGGCGGAGTGAAAAAGGAAAGATAACAGATAATTATGACTGTCAGCAGGGAAAGTGGATAATTCCAAATGTAATGTTTCATATTCAAATTCTTAATTTTTTCTGCAAAAATACGATATTTTTTGTACTTTTGCGACCTGTTAAAATGCTATTTATAATTTAAAGACGTTTTTTTATGCAACATAATCACGAACGGGTTGGGTTTGGAAGTAAGATCGGAGCCATTCTGGCGGCGGCAGGTTCAGCAGTAGGATTGGGTAACATCTGGCGTTTCCCTTTTGAAACGGGAAACCATGGCGGTGCAGCTTTTATCCTGATTTACCTGGGATGCGTGTTTATTTTCGGGCTTCCTATCATGATTGCTGAGTTTACTATCGGCCGTCGTTCCAAGGCAAGTACCGGTGGAGCCTATCAGGCACTGGCACCCGGAACGAAATGGAAGTGGGTCGGCTATTTGGGCGTACTCACCGGATTTCTTATTCTGGGTTATTACTCGGTGGTTGCCGGATGGACACTTGAGTATGTCTGGCAGGCAGCGACCGGAGGTTTCGCCGGAAAGAGTTCCACGGAATTTATTACCATGTTCCAGGAGTTCTCACAGGATCCCTTGCGTCCTTTGCTGTGGCTCTTCATCTTTATGCTGCTGACTCATTTCATCATCGTGAAAGGGGTGGAGAAAGGTATCGAACGCTCTTCGAAAGTGATGATGCCTATTCTGTTCATACTCGTTGTATTGCTTGCCATTTGCTCGGTAACATTGCCGGGAGCTGAGAAGGGTGTGGAATTCCTGTTGAAACCTGATTTCAGCAAGGTGACTCCCGATGTCTTTCTGGGAGCAATGGGGCAGGCATTCTTCTCATTAAGTCTTGGAATGGGATGTTTGTCTACCTACGCATCTTACTTTGGAAAAGACACCCGTCTGGGCCGGACAGCGATGAGTGTAGGGCTGATTGATACCTTCGTTGCCATTCTGGCCGGACTGATCATGTTCCCCGCGGCGTTTGCGGTCGGCATTCAGCCCGACGCAGGTCCTTCCCTGGTATTCATTACGCTGCCTAACGTATTCCAGCAGGCATTCGGCGGTGTTCCGGTATTGGCCTGGATCTGTTCGGTTGCTTTCTATATTCTGCTGGCACTGGCTGCCCTGACTTCCACGATCTCCCTGCATGAAGTTTCCACGGCTTTCCTGCATGAGAAGTTTCATTTTACCCGCGGCCGTGCGGCATGTATCATCACATGCGGCTGTCTGCTTATCGGCGTAGCTTCGTCCCTGGCACTGGGTGAATGGAGCAGCTATACGATCGGAGGAATGAATTTCTTTGATGCACTGGATTTCCTGACAGCGAAGATCATGTTGCCCGTAGCAGGAGTATTTGCCGCGATCTTTGTGGGATGGGTACTCGACCGCAGCATTGTCCGGGGTGAAGTGACCAACTACGGGGCACTCCGTTCCGCTTATTATCCGCTGTATATCTTTATTCTCCGTTTCATTGCGCCCGTCGGCATTGTCCTGATCTTCATGAACGAGCTGGGCCTGCTGGGTTAAGCCGAATACCATGTGGAAGGATTTCTTTTATTATACCCGTTCCGAACGAAGAGCAATTCTTTGCCTGTTGGGAGTGACGGTTTTGTTTCTTGCGGTGTGCCTGACGTTACGCTGGCAGGAAACGGCCGGTCTGCCGCCCGAAACTACGCAGGAGGTTGCGGTGGATTCCTTCCTGACTGAAGTCCGGAAGCAGGAGCTGTCACGAAGCCGGAGAACAGTTACCTACCGGCGCCCGAAGAAAGAACGGGCAGAGATCGTGCTTCAGCCGTTTGATCCGAATGTGGCTGATTCCGCCTTGTTGTGCCGTGTCGGTTTCCCTTCCTTTATGGCCCGCAATCTGATCCGTTACCGTTCAAAAGGCGGAGTTTTCCGTACTCCGGAATCCCTGAAACGCATCTATGGCATGACAGACAGTCTGTATCAGACGCTGGAACCTTATATCACCATCGGTCCGGACTTTCAACACCGCGATACCCTTCCCTGGAAAACGGCTCCGGTGGATTCTCTGGAAATGAAGTATGCTGAAGGAACCGTCATCGAACTGAACCATGCAGATACGGTGCAGCTGAAGCGCATTCCCGGCATCGGACGCGGACTGGCACGCATGATTGTGGCCTATCGTCAGCGGCTGGGAGGGTTCGTTTCGGTGGACCAGTTGCAGGAAATTCCCCATCTGGAAGCTTCGGTCAACAAGTGGTTCCGGCTGGACACTACGGACGTTCGCCGCTTGCTGGTGAACCGTTACGGGCTTGACCGACTGCGCTCGCATCCTTATATGGATTTCTACAAGGCAAAGGCCATTCTGGAATACCGCCGCAAATATGGCAAAATAAAAGGTCTTTCCCAGCTGTCCCTATGGAAGGAATTCAGTGAGAAAGACCTGAAGCGTCTGGCGCCTTATCTCTCTTTCGAGTAAAGGTTATTCGTGGTTGAATCCGGCAGCTTTCGCAATTTTTTCCGGAATTTCCGTATTGTCAATGCGTCCCTGGAAGAGTTCTGCACCTGCACCGATGGCAAATACCGGAACGTAGCCGGCTGAATGGTCTCCGCTGGTCCATCCGATCAGTGCAATTTCATCCAGAATGCGTTTGGCTTCTCCGGCAATCGGTTCGTCCTGTGCATATTCGCTCTTTTCAAGCTGTACGCCTTCACTCTTGAAACTCTTTTCATACACCGCTTTCAGACGGGCTTCCTGTTTGTCGTTCAACTGTACCTGATCCCAGAAGCCGAAGTTTTCTTTCAGTGCCTGTCGAATGGCTTCCCAGGATACCTGGTTCTTGGTCTTCTGACGCAGTTTGTTGACGATGGCTGTGAATCCGCTTTCACTTACTTTCTGGTTCTTCAGAACCTGGAGGTTCAGTTTGTACGGACCTGTACCCAGAACGAAACCACCTGTTTCGTGGTCAGCCGTAATGACGATCAGTGTTTCGTCCGGATGCTGGGAATAGAATTCATAAGCCACTTTGACAGCTTCATCCATGTCCATCACTTCGTGGAAAGTAGTAGCTGCATCGTTTGCATGGCAAGCCCAGTCGATTTTTCCGCCTTCCACCATGAGGAAGAACCCTTTGTCCTGATCTTTTGTGAGGAAGTTGATGGCCGAGCGGGTGATGTCCTGCAGGCTGAGATCCGTTTTCTTGCGGTCAATGGCATAAGGAATACTGCTGCGGTCAATCTGAGATGCAGCTTCCGGCTGGAACAGAATCATCTTTTCAGCTTTCTTGCATTTCTTCATATAGTCCTTGTAACCGCGGGCAATGGTATAGCCGTTCTTTTGGGCCATGTCGTACAGACTTTCTGATTTTCCCTTGTCTGTCGGGTCAAGGAAGTCGGAGCCGGCGTAGAAGTCAAAGCCAGCCTCATAAAGATCTTTTCCAATGTTATAGTAGCTGCTTCTGCTTCCTACATGGGCATAAAAGGCTGCAGGTGTTGCATGGTCTACACTGACGCTGGTAGCTACTCCCACGCGGTAGCCTGCATTTTTGGCCCAGACAGCGATGCTGTTCACCGGTGTTTCCAGATCTTTCAGTACACCGATGGCACCATTTTTTGTCTTGTTGCCTGTGGCAAGGGCTGTTCCTGCAGCGGCAGAGTCAGTCACTCCGTTGGTGGCAGAAAAGGTTGTTGCGACAGTTGCATAAGGGAACTGGGTAAACAGGATGGGCGTAATGCCGATTTTTCCTTCCAGTTCTCCGCGGTACAGCTCTGTTCCCTGCACCTGATTCACTCCCATTCCGTCTCCGATAAAGTAGAAGACGTACTTGGCTTGTTGCGCGTATGCTCCGATGATGGAGAAAGCAACGGCGGCCAATAACAAGGTTATTTTTCTCATGATTTCAATTTGGTTTATGGTTTTCTGCACAAAAATAGGAAAATAAATAGAATGTCTTTTCCCATTATCCGGGAAATCTGGGCGAAAGAAAGGTGTACGAATGAAAGTTTCAGCGTTTTTAGGATGTATTAATAAAATATGTCACGTATATGAAACATTTAACATTGCTTGGGGCAGCGGTATGGATGTCCTTGTTGGCAGGATGTCAGCAGAATGAATTGACAGGAAAAATGGATGAAAGTCTGGACGTACGTTTGCAGGCTTCGGTGGCCGGTACGGATGCTTCGTCCAGAACCTTGCTGGAAGAGAACGGCAAAACGGTGTTTGCTGAAGGAGATGAAATCGGACTCTTCATGCCGCAGGAGGACACTTCGGTGAAATGGAGCCTTTCAACCAGTCTCTGGACATCTGACAGTAACCCGGTCTGGAAGAATAAGGTAGACAAGTTTGAATTCTGTGCTTACTATCCGTTTGCGGACGGTGACTCCCGTACGCAGATTCCGATGCCCGACCTTACGACACAGACCGGTGAAGCGAGTCTGATCGGTGATTATGACTTTCTGGCTGCCCGGTGCAGTGCCAGTTATACAGACAACAACGGTACGGTTTCGTTTACGAAAGATGCGGCCTTCAAGCATGTTTTCAGTCTTATTTCCGTGACGGTGCTGAAAAACGGAAATGATGAAAGCATGACTCTGAACCAGATCTCTTTCGAAGGAAAAGATATTGTGAGCCGTCATACCTATCAGTTTGGCGAAATGGCGGAAGAAGATGCGCTGGTTCCGGTGGCTGAATCGGAAGGAAGTTCCCTGATCCTGACTCCTGAAACTGCCGTTGAAGAGCAGGGACACACCACGATGGTGGTTATTAATCCGGGCACACTGGCTTCGCCGCTGAAGTTTTCGATAGCCTATGTTTGCGACAGACATTCCTATACGGCTTCCACGACTCAGATGGGGCAGAACTTTGAGGCAGGCAAGTATTACCGGTATACAGTGCGGCTGAACAAGGAAGAACTGCTGTTGTCCGGCAATGAAGTGGCCGACTGGAATCAGGAAGATCTGAGTGACCTGGTGGTCACTGAAGAGCCGGCTGAATAATGGCTGACAGATAATTCCGGAATCCTGTTCCGCCCGGAAGAGTTCGGACAGGATGGGATTCCGGGATCCGGAGCCGTAAGTTTTCTCTTATTATTAAGGTATAGGTGCGTTATACCTTCTATTTTCAGGCCGTATTTCATTTTTCAAATTTCAAGTTGTTGGAAATTGAAATTTTGCATATAACTTTGCAGAATTTAAAGATCATAAACATTCTAACAATATTTTTTAGGAAATGAAAGCACTCAAGGAACGTATCTTGCGCGATGGAAAATGCTTTGAAGGAGGCATCCTGAAAGTGGACAACTTTATCAATCATCAGATGGATCCCATTCTGATGAAGTCGATGGCGGTGGAATTCGTACGCCGTTTTGCCAGTACCCGAATCAATAAGGTGATGACCATTGAGGCCAGCGGTATCGCACCGGCCATTATGGTGGGCTATTTGCTGGAATTACCGGTGGTTTTTGCGAAGAAAAAGAAACCCAGCACGATGGAAAATATGCTGACAACAACGGTTTACTCTTTTACAAAAGACCGCACGTACGACGTTTGCGTGAGCCGCGATTATCTGTGTCCCGGCGATAAAGTGCTGTTTATTGACGACTTCCTGGCCAACGGAAATGCAGCCAAGGGAATCATTGACCTGGTTCAGCAGGCTGATGCCGAACTGGTGGGCATGGGATTCCTGATTGAAAAGGCTTTCCAGCACGGAGGAGATTACCTGCGCGGACAAGGCATTCACGTGGAATCACTGGCCATCATTGAGAGTCTGGAAAATTGTCAGATCAAAATCAAGGAATAATCACGAAAAAGATAATTGATGGAAAAAGAACAGACTGCTGCCCAGAGTGCTGGGCTTATTTATGGATTGAACGACCATCCGCCTTTGAAGGATACGGTTTTTGCGGCTTTACAACATTTGCTGGCTATCTTTGTGGCGATCATTACTCCGCCGCTGATCATTGCAGGAGCATTGAAACTTGATCTGGAAACTACGGGTTTTCTGGTTTCGATGGCACTCTTTGCTTCGGGAGTATCAACCTTTATCCAATGCCGCAGAGTAGGACCCGTGGGATGCGGACTGCTTTGTATTCAGGGAACAAGTTTCTCTTTCATCGGGCCGATCATCTCGGCAGGACTGACCGGAGGTCTGAGCAGTATTTTCGGAGCATGTATGGTGGCTTCGTCCGTAGAAATGTTGATCAGCCGTGTATTGAAGTACACCCGTAAGGTAATTACTCCGCTGGTGTCAGGTATCGTTGTGACACTGATCGGAATGAGTCTGATCAAGGTCGGAATTTCGGCCTGCGGTGGAGGAGCGGCAGCACAGGCTGACGGCACTTTCGGAGCCCTTCATCATGTGGGACTGGCGGCTCTCGTACTGGTGCTGATCATTTTCTTCAACCGTAGTTCCAACCGTTATCTCCGCATGAGTTCCATTGTCATCGGACTGATTATCGGTTACATCGTAGCCTGGGCGATGGGAATGGTAGATTTCTCGGCCGTACAGAGTTATGGCGGTTTCAATATTCCGATTCCTTTCCGTTACGGACTTTCTTTTGATATTTCAGCCATCATCGCACTGGCACTGGTTTATCTGATCACTGCAATCGAGGCCTATGGAGATATCACTGCCAATTCACTGATCTCGGGTGAACCGGTGGAAGGAGAAACGTTCGTGAAACGTGCATCGGGAGGTATTCTGGCAGACGGATTTAATTCGATGCTGGCCGGTATCTTCAATTCTTTCCCCAACTCCATCTTTGCACAGAACAACGGAATGATTCAGCTGACCGGTGTGGCCAGCCGCTATGTAGGTTATTTCATCGCCGGCTTCCTGATTTTGCTGGGACTTTTCCCTGCTGTCGGACTGGTGTTCTCACTGATGCCCGAACCTGTACTGGGAGGTGCTACGCTGCTGATGTTCGGTACGGTGGCTGCTGCTGGTATCCGGATCATTGCTTCCCAGCGGATTGACCGCAAGGCAACGCTGGTGATGGCCTTGAGTTTCTCGTTCGGACTGAGCGTTGAACTGGTTCCCGACATTCTCTGTCAGCTTCCGGAAACCGTGAAGAATATTTTCTCTTCCGGTATCACGACAGGCGGACTGACCGCTATCCTGGCTAATCTGCTGATCCGTATCAAGGAATAAGCCGGACTGCATATAAAAGAAACATCCCGGATGAACCGCATGTGTCCATGCATTCATCCGGGATGTTTTTGTTTGCTCCGTCGGGAGTGTCGGATCACCAGAACTTGTTTTGTTCCGGATTGTATTCAAAACCGGCTTCTTTCAGACGGTTGACAATGTCTTCCTTGTTTACATTCAGATCGCTGCAAAGAGCGTCGAGCGACGGATAAAAGTCGCGTAATTTCATGTTGATGAGGCTGAAAAGCATCATCGGGTCTTTTGGCAATTCCATGTTCTTATTCCTTTTCTTTAGCGGGTGCAAAGGTACGCATTTTTCGCATACGTTGTGCCGGCTCTTCCTTTTATTCACATCATTTTAACCGGAATATACTTTTACTGCAGAAGAAATCTTTTCCCGCGGAGGAAGAAACTTCCATGCTTTGCCGGAAAGGTGTCAGTCCGTCCGGAGTGAAACTTCTGTCGGTCCGGGAAAAAACGTCTGTACTTTGCAGGAGTTTTCACCTGACGAAACAACTGTTTCGTCAAGAGAAAACAACAGTTTCATCAGGTGGAAAAAATAGTTTCATGCCGGTGAAACTGGAGTTTCATGCTACTGGAACTTTTGTTTCATGCTGGTGGAACTTTTATTTTCTCCTACTGGAACAAAAGTTTTGACCGGTTGAAACTGACATATTCTCCAGTCTTTGCAGCCCGGATGACCGCTCAATGACTGACCGGTTTCGGTTCAGTATCGTTATCGGAACAGGTAGACTGCCGATATACCGAGCGTTCTGTTTTTCGGACTTCCATACGTGGAATGAATCCTGCTCAGTCCCAGTTCATAGGAAACTTTCAGCCGAATTTTTCGGTATTGCAGGCTGGCAGCGAAAAGCAGGCCTGCATCCATTCGGCTGAAAGGGCGGTAATATAGATTGTTGTGGGAAGAAAATATTTCGATTGCGTTTGTGTAGGGCTGGTTGTATGGGTCATGTCCGGAACAGAATCCACTGCCTCCGATGCCCGTATTCAGATATCCGCCGGCCTGCGGGAGAAGGGCGAACTGCTTGCCCAGATGAAAAGCATATCCCATCAGGAAAGGCAGGTGCAGATAGTCCATGTTGTTCACTTCAACCTGGTTGATACGCTGCCCTGCGATGGATGAGCCGGACAGGGTTCCTCCCTTTCTTTCAAAGGCAAGCCCGCTTTCCAGCAGGAAGTTGCTCTTGAACGTGTAATTTACGACACCTCCTGCCTTGAATCCGCTTCGGGAGGAAGTGTGAAGCGTCGGGGCATGAAAGCTGTTGAGGGTGTATCCGCCTTCCACGCCGAAGTGCCATTGCTGGGCATAGGCGCTTCGGGTGCAGGCAAGCAGACAAAGTAGAATGTAGAGAAAATGTTTCATTTTTTGTTGAAATGGAATTTTAGTAAAGAAATGTATTTAATCCCGATTGATTGCCGTTACCTTGTTTTGCGTGGAAGAATCAGAACACCAGACCGAAGCCAAAGGAAACCGAATGGCGGACGGCACTTTTCTTTCCCAAAAAGGTAGTCTGTCCGGTGGAAGGATCGTAAGCATAGGACTCAATTCCTGCAAACTCTTTCAGATTATAACCCAGTTGGAAATTCAGTCCGAAATGCTTGCGGAGCATATACTGATAGCCGATACCCAGGTCGCCCATCCATCCGGCGTAGATGTTGACAGATTTGAACAGACCGTATCCTGCATTGGTGTAAACATAAGCAGCCGGAATGCGGGAAAGCGGACGGTAGCGGAAGGCGGCATAGACCGGGAACGTATTGAAATCTGTATTTGTATACCGGTCGGCTCCGATGCCGGCACCGGCCGAGAACTTCTCCGTGAAATCGTACAGTGCTGTCAGATGCAGCGAGTTTCCACCCATCCGGTAGGTTTCGTTTCTTCCCTGTGTCTGTGAGCCGATACGTTGGGACAATCCCAGATTATAATGATAATCCAGTACTATATGGAAGCGTGAATTTTTCAGTTGGGAAGTTGATACCTGAAGTGCCGGAGTGTCTGAAGACTTTGGATTCACTGCCTGGCTGGCCAGGCTTGTGCAGCCGGCCAGAAGCAGGAATGACATTAATCTTGTCATCATGTTTGTTGAAGTGTTTAATTAGATAAAAACGGGGTTTGTTTGAGTGCAAAGATAGGTTGAATCCCCGAAAAGGCCATTTGTAAGGCCGGTTCTTTTCTTGTAATCTATCTAATTAAACGATTGATAATCAGATGTGTGACAAATGTAATTCTTGTAAATCTCCCAAAGTGCCTTGTAAGCCCGGAAAACCTCAGTTTTCAGCCAGTGTTTTGTCCAGAAAAACCAGAATGTCGGCTGCCTCGGGCGCTTCGGTTTTCTTGCGGATACTGGTTTTGTATTTATGTACGGTAAAGACACTTTGCATCCATACGGCAGCAATTTCTTCCGTGCGGAATCCCGCTTTCATCAGGCAACAGAGCTGCACTTCCTTTTCGTTGAGTGCCGGATAACGCCTGGTCAGCCGTTCATGAAAGTGATTGAAGGAAATATCAATGTGGTGGTAGAAGTCGTTCCACCGTGTAGACAAGAGCTTGTTTCCCTTCAGGAGATTCAGCTTGTCGAGTTCTTTCAGCAACTTTTCACTTTTCTCCTTCTGGGTATGTTTCAGCATGGCGATCTGCTTGGCTATTTCCAGTTCCTGAAGGATCAGCGCTTTGGTTTCGTCCTGTATGTTTTCCAGTTTCTCCAGTGCTTCGATGCGATGCTGGAGATTGAAGTATTTCATCATCTGTTTCCGGCGGCGGTTGAGGTAGTAGATGACCATACATGCCAGCAACAGCAGCATGCCGCCCAGGATCAGCTGATAAGTGCGGATATGTGCATTGTATTCGTTTTGGTCCTGAATGCGCATATATCCTTCGATGGCTTCGTCCAGTGTCTGTTCGTTCAGTTCCTTGACCATCCGCTCATACTGATCTGTCATTTTCTGTGTGAAGAAGGTTTCTTCTTCGCGGTTTCCGTTGCGGCGGGCCAGATCGATACATAGTTTATAGAATTCAAGCGCCTTATACCCGCCTCTTCGTGCTGTGTCGAACCGGAGTGCCTGTTCTTTGTAGTATTGGGTTTCTTCTTCATTGCCCAGCTGATCCTGACAGAAGGCCAGCATGGAGGAACAGGTGAAACAGTGTGACGAATCCTTTTCGGAGGCCAGTGCTGTTTTCAGTTCTGTTGCAGCGTTTTCCCATCTCTTCTGCTTGAAGTAAGTAATTCCCAGCAGCCGGCATATATCCGTGTAACAGATGTGTTGCTGGCTGACCGATGTCTTGAGCCGGGTCAGTAAAGTTTCGGCTTTGGCAAGCTGGTCTGTATACAGATAGCTTTTTCCCAGCAGCGTCAGGGTAAACGGGTCCAGTTCGTCCGTATTCATTTCCTTGATGCTTTGGTTGGCCAGTGCCTGGTTTTTGATAAACTTCAGCATGTCGTATTTACGGAGATACATGTCGCTCAGGTAATTGTAGAGATGGAATTTCCAGACCGGATCGTCAGCCAGCTCTGCCAGCTTCATTCCCTGTTCGATGGCGGCTATCTCTTCGGCCGTATTGTTTTCCTTCTTGCAGGTTTCAGCCAGGAGGAAAAGAGCTTCCAGTTCCTGTTGTACCTTGTTCCGGGAACGGAAGATCCGGATGCATTCCTGCAGTTTTTCTTTCTCAGGATAGAAGTCACGTGAAGTATAATGACGGGCCAGTGAACGGAGCAGAAAGGCAGTGGCCTCCTTTTCTGTCGTGATGCGTGAAAACTCGGTCGAATCCGGTTGGGCAAGGATTGCTTCGGGATGATTTTCCAACAAGGTGATTTTATCATTGAATGCAGTGTCATCCTGATAAGTCTTTCCGCAGGCATACAATGCAAAAAGCAGGAGGATCAGTCCGGTATGCAGGAGAGCGAAGGGCTTTCTTGTCCGTATCATGGGCTTATTTTTGAGTCGTTAAGAAATGTGTTTAGCTTGTTGCCGGTACCCGGGCGGCAGGCTGTTGTCAATAAGCCTGTATCCTGACGAAGCCGGCTGTTTCGCAAAGATACAATCTTTTTTGTCAGAAACAACCTCCGGCTGGCGTTTTACTGACTTTTATCCTCTTCTTTCTTCGCGTGAATGTTCCTTTATTTCAAATAATTCCGTATATTTGCTAGACACGAATGTGTGCCGGAGTCTTTGTAGTGACAAGTCTGATATTAAAACGATAGCTTATGAACAGGACTGTGAAGAAGACCATGAAAATTGCCGGAATCACCCTTGGTGTGATCCTGCTGTTGCTCCTGATTCTTCCTTTTGCTTTTCAGGGTAAACTGGCAAAGCTGGTAAAGGAAGAAGGAAACAAGATGCTGAATGCTCAGTTTGATTTCCGTACACTGAACATCAGTCTGCTCCGCAACTTTCCTTCAGCCTCGGTTTCACTGGAGGATTTCTGGTTGAAAGGAACCGGACCTTTTGAGAACGATACGCTGATTCAGGCTGGTGAACTGACGGCGGCAGTCAATCTTTTTTCGCTTTTCGGTGACGGCGGATACGATATCTCCCGGATCATTGTGAAGGATACCCGCGTGCATGCAATTGTGCTGGAAGACGGACGTCCCAACTGGGATGTCATGAAACCATCGCCGGATGCGGAAACTCCGGAAGACGAAACTGCACAAGAGACGTTCCGAATCAAGCTACAGAAACTTTCAGTGGATAATCTGTCGGTAGTTTATGACGATCGGCAGGGAGGAGTATTTGCCGATCTTAGCCGTCTGGAAGCAGACTGCTCCGGTGACTTCGGCAGCGACCGGACGGTTGTTGATCTGAAGATGGAAACCCCGTCGCTGACCTGTCGGACTGGTGGAATTCCTCTATTAAATAAGGTGTCGCTGGAAGCCGATATGGATGTAGATGCTGATCTGGCCGGAGGTAAGTTCACCTTGCGGGAAAACATGTTGCGGCTGAATGCCATTCAGCTCAATCTGGACGGCTGGCTGGCACAAACGAAGCAAGGGATGGATATGGATCTTCGACTAAACACCAATGAAGTGGGATTCAAGGAACTTCTTTCACTGATTCCGGCCATTTACGCCAAAGACTTTCAAGACCTGAAGACAGACGGAAAGGTGACTTTAAACGCTTTTGCCAGGGGAAGCATGGAAGGAAATACCAAGGTTCCTCAGTTTGAGGTGAATCTTGACGTGAAAGATGCGATGTTCCGTTATCCTTCTTTACCCGCCGGGGTGGAAAAGATCAATATTTCTGCTCTGGTCCGCAATGCGGGAGGCCCGCTGGATGCCACTGAAATATCCGTAGCTCCTTTTGATTTTGTACTGGCAGGCAATCCTTTCAGTCTGAATGCAACGGTGAAAACGCCGGTCAGCGATCCGGATTTCCATCTGACCGCCCGCGGAAAGCTGGATTTGGGTAAGGTGAAGGAGGTCTATCCTTTGGACGACATGCAACTGAACGGACTCGTGCAGGCAGACCTGGAACTCGGAGGCAGGCTCTCGATGGTTGAAAAAGAACAGTTCGAACAAATGCAGGCCAAGGGAAGTCTCCGGTTGAACCAGATGAAACTGGTTCTGAAAGACATGCCTCCGGTAGATATTCAGCAGTCTGTATTTACTTTCTCTCCGCGTTATCTACAATTGAGTGAAACGACTGTGAATATCGGGAAGAATGATCTGACACTCGACAGCCGCTTTGAAAATTATCTGGGATATGCCTTGAAAGGCTCCACACTCAAGGGAACCCTGAACGTCAGCAGCAATCATCTTAACCTGAATGATTTTATGAGTGCTGATACGACTGCTGCGGTTGCGGAAGTTCCCGCAGATACGGCAGCCATGGGAGTGATCCGTGTTCCTGAGAATATTGACTTCCAGATGCAGGCAGCCTTCCGTGAATTGCTGTTTGACAAGATGACGCTTACAGACGGCAAAGGAACTCTGCTTGTCAGAAACGGAACGGTAGATATGCGTAACCTGTCGTTCAATACCATGGGCGGAAGCGTAACCATGAACGGTGCTTATGCTGCTCCTCAAAAGAAACAGCCGGAACTGAATGCAGCCTTTGACATGAGAAACATCAGTTTTGCACAGGCCTATCAGGACTTGGGACTGGTACAGCAACTGGCTCCGATCTTTGCAGGCCTGAAAGGAAACTTCTCCGGAAATCTGCAGATTGATACGCCGCTGGATGCAACCATGAGTCCGGTCATGTCGGCAGTGCAGGGAAAAGGAGCCTTGTCAACGAAGGATCTGAGCCTGAGTGGAGTTAAGTTTATTGATCAGGTGGCAGATATCGTAAAGAAACCTTCGCTGAAAGAAATCACGGTCAAGGATCTGCATATTGACTTTGAAATCAAGGACGGACGGGTGACAACCAAGCCCTTTGACCTGAAGCTTGGAGATTATAATATGAATCTGTCCGGCTCAACCGGCCTTAACCAGACGATTGATTACACCGGAAAGATTACGATGCCGGCAGACGGTATTGCTTCCAAACTGGGTACAGTAGACATGACGATCGGCGGAACTTTCACTTCTCCAAAGGTGGGTATTGATATGGCAAGCCTTGCCAGGAATGCAGCCGAACAGGCACTGAAGGGGCTGGGTGAAAAGCTGGGCAACGATTCTAAGAGTTCGGAAGAGAAGAAGTCGGTGATCAATAAAGCTTTGGATCTGTTCAAAAAGAAGAAATAGAATCCGGTTCCAGTAACCTGAAGCTGGTTGTATCCGGAACATACTGGAGGCATCTCCGGGCTGTTGACAGAAATCTGTCGCGAGACATTTTCTTTGGCAGCCTGGTGATGCCTCTTTTTTAGGGCCGGAATGCAGTTGTAAATATCGGATATTTCTGTTAATTTTGCTCCGACCTTAATGAGCAAGATACATGGTCGTGAAAGATATACTACGTAAAATGCGGATTATGGAAAACGAAAATGAAATACTGAAATCTCTGGCATCCGGTGATCAGCAGGTGTTTAGCTGGTTGTTTCGCCGGTATTATCTGAAAGTCAGGTCTTTTGCTTATATCTTATAAGGAAATACTATTTGATAAATACAGAAGCTGTTTTGATTTCATTCGATAAATTTGTTAAGCATGATTTGGATGAATGCA